>Ga0164241_10004879_pt1 | contig 12806 bp, 11 predicted proteins | sample OricomyardsoilBY_FD_108780 | JGI IMG/M metagenome (GOLD analysis project Ga0164241, IMG submission 108780) | Backyard soil microbial communities from Emeryville, California, USA - Original compost - Back yard soil (BY) | ecosystem: Environmental > Terrestrial > Soil > Unclassified | place: USA...
CCGTTCGTCGAGCCTCGTCGACGAAGGCGCAGCCGACCGTTCGTCGAGCCTCGTCGACGAAGGCGCAGCCGACCGTTCGTCGAGCCGCGAAGCGCCGCGCTCTTCGGTCTTCAGCGAGTCCTTCATGGCTCCTCACCTCCGAAGTCCTGCCGGTCGAGGTGGGGGCCGAGCAGCTCCTTCAAGCGCGTGCGCGCCCGATGGATGCGCGACTTCACCGTGCCGAGCTGGAGGCCGGTGATGTCCGCGATGTCTTCGTAGCTCTGCCCTTCCACGTCGCGCAAGACGACCACGAGGCGCTGCTCTTCGTCCAGCTCCGCGAGCGCCCGATCGACCAGGCGCGCCACGCGCTCACGCGCCACGGCCACGTCGGGCCGTGGGATGTTGGCCGAGAGCCGGTTCTCCGAGGGCTGCACCAGCATCGCGTCGAAGCTCTCCGACTGCTTGTCCTTCCTGCGGCTCAGGTACTTGATGCGGTTCTTCGCCTGGTTGGCCGCGATCCGATAGAGCCACGTCGAGAGCGACGCGTCTCCTCGGTACGACTCAATCTTCTCGAACACCGTCACGAACACTTCCTGGGTCACGTCGCGCGCCTCCTCGGGGCTCCCGAGCAAGCGCCGGATCAGGTTGAAGACCCGGTCCTGATAACGCAAGAGCAAGGCGTTGAACGCGCGCTCGTCCCGCCTACGCAGAGCGGCGATGAACCGCGCTTCTTCGTCGCTCAGCGGCAAGTCATGCGTCCTGAGCGGGCTGGACCACGGGCCGCCGCGAAAGTTCCCGATGGCGGCGCAGCGCGTCGAGCAAGAGCAGCAGCACCAGCCCGCCACAGAGCCACACGAACAGCGGCCCGACCGCGCGGTACGGGGTCCTGAGGCGCTGCAGCGGGACATCCACGGGCAAGACGCCGGCGGTGTCGATGGGCATACGACCGAGGATCGCGCCGGTCGGCGAGACCACCGCGGAGATGCCCGTGAGCGCCGCGCGCACGAGCGGGATGCCGAGCTCGACGGCGCGCGAGGCATGGGCCATGAGGTGCATCTCGGGCGCGATCGTCTTGCCGAACCAGGTGTCGATGGTGAGGTTCACGAACAGATCGGCGTCGTCGCCGGCCGACGCGCGGGTCTCGTCGGCGAACATCGTCTCGTAGCAGATGCCGCAGCCGATGGTCGTGTCGGCGGCGTCGAAGTGGCACGGCGCCGTGCCGGGGACGAAGCCGGCGATGCCCGGGATGGCGTCCTTGAGCCCCGGGAAGAGCGACGTGCCGGGCAGGTACTCGCTGAACGGCACCAGCACACGCTTGTCGTAGAAGCTCACGACGTGCCCGTCGGGCGCGAGGTGCACGGCCGCGTTGTGCAGATCGGGGCCGTCTGCCCGGAGGCCGCCGATGATCGCGTCGGCATGTGGACCCTCGGCCAGCGCGCGACCGATCTGGTGCGTGGCCACGCCGGCCGCGGTCTCCTTCGCGCCCGGCTCGTCGTGCACCTGCCAGTGCAGCGGGAACGAGCCCTCGGAGGCGACCACCAAATCATAGCGATCACGCGGGATGGCCCGGACCAGCGCGTCGAGGCGCACGAGCAGCTTGCGACGCATGTCGAAGGTGGCGTGCTTCTTCTCCTCGAGCGTGTAGTTCGGCTGCACGATGGCGACCCGCAGCGTGCGCTCGACGGGCGCGCCCGACGCATACGCGAGCCACGCCCAGCCCGCCGCGAGCAGCGTGATGGCCGTGCCGGCCGCGACGAAGATGGCGCGCCGCGAGCCGCGTAGGTAGAGCTCGGCCGCGCTCGCGTTGAGCAGCATCACGAAGAACGCCAGCCCGGGCACGCCGAGGTAGGCCTGGATGTTGGCCACCGGCCCGACCTGCCAGAGCGCGTGGCCGAGGCTCCACGGAAAGATCGACGGCCACAGCCACTCGACGACGACGAAGACGAGCGCCACGGCGACCACCGAGAGCGCCGGAGCGCGCGCCAACGCGGCGCGGCGCGCGGGCTCGGCGAGCGCCAGGAAGACGCCGGGCATGAGCCCGTGCCAGGCGGCGTAGGCGAGCCACATGAGCCACGCGATGGGCAGCGGGATGGGCGTCATCTCGGTCACCGTGAAGGGGATCCAGCGGAAGATGACCAAGTGATAGGCGAAGCCGAACGCCCAGCCGAGCTTCAGCCGTCCACGCCACGCGCGATCGCGCGCCAGCACCAGGACTGGCACGAGCGCCACCACGATGGGCAGGCCGAGGTCGACGTTCGGGAACGACAACACGACCATGAGCGCGCCGACGAGCGCGGCGGCCCAGCCGCGCGCGCGCGCGGACCGCACGAGGCGTGTGGTGATGGAGGTCTCGGCCGACATCGGCTCGGGTTCTTACATCGGCGGCTACGCCATGGCCACCCGCACACGCGCGGGACATCGGCGCGTTGACGGTCCGCCGGCCGTCGGGTTAGAGGCGCGCCATGGAGACCATCATTCGCGACATCCGTCAGCTCTCCCTCGAGGGTCGGCGCGTCTTCATCCGCGTCGACTTCAACGTGCCGCTCACCAAGCAGGGTCAGGTGGCCGACGACACGCGCATCCGCGCGGCGCTGCCGACCATCGAGCTGGCGCGCAAGAAGGGCGCGCGCATCATCCTCGCGAGCCACCTCGGTCGGCCCGATGGCAAGGTCGACGCGAAGTACTCGATGGTGCCGGTCGGCGCGAAGCTCGCCGAGCTGCTCGAGCAGGACGTGATGGTGCCCGACGACTGCGTCGGCGATGGCCCCAAGAACCTCCTGCAGAACCTGCGCGAGGGTCAGATCGTGCTGCTCGAGAACCTGCGCTTCCACCCCGAGGAGGAGAAGAACGACGAGGGCTTCGCGCGCCAGCTCGCGGCGCTGTGCGACGTGTACGTCGACGACGCCTTCGGTGCCGCGCACCGCGCGCACGCCTCGGTCGACGCGCTGCCGCGGATGGTCAAGGAGCGCGGCGCGGGCCTGCTCATGCAGAAGGAGCTGGAGGTGCTCGGCAGCCTCTTGAAGGACCCGGCGCGGCCGTTCATCGCGGTGCTCGGCGGCGCCAAGGTGTCGGACAAGATCGGCGTGGTCGAGTCGCTGCTCGGCAAGTGCGACGCGCTGCTCATCGGCGGCGCCATGGCCTACACGTTCCTCGCGGCCAAGGGCATCGAGCTCGGCAAGTCGCGCGTCGAGACCGACAAGGTCGCGCTCGCGCGCCGCGCGCTGGCCCGCGCCGAGGCGCGTAAGGTCCCCATCTACCTGCCGCACGACCACCTCGTGGTCGAGCAGGTCGACGCCAACGCGCCGACCAGCGTCGCCGTCAACGAAGGCTTCCCGGCCAATGGCATCGCGGTCGACATCGGCCCCGCGACGGCCGAGTACTTCGCGTCGCAGGTGCGCAACGCCAAGACGGTCTTCTGGAACGGGCCGATGGGCATCTTCGAGATCGCCCCGTTCGCCAAGGGCACACGCGCCGTCGCCGAGGCGATGGCCGCGTGCGAGGGCACGACGGTGGTCGGCGGCGGCGACTCGGTCGCGGCCATCAACCAGCTCGGCGTCGAGGACAAGATCACGCACGTCTCGACTGGCGGCGGCGCCTCGCTCGAGCTCATCGAGGGTCGTGAGCTGCCGGGCGTCGAGGCGCTGCGGGTGCCCAAGCCGGAGATCTGATCTCGAGACGTCGAGTGGAGGCATCGATGCGACGCACGCTCATCGCGGGCAACTGGAAGATGAACCCGACGCTCGCCAAGGGGCTGGCGCTCGCGCGTGAGGTCGTGGCGCGCACGGCGGCCGGCGGCGCCGAGCTCGTGCTCATCCCACCGACCTGCTTCCTCGCGCCCATCGGCGCGGTGATCGCCGGCACGCACGTCGCGCTCGGCGCGCAGACGATGCACCCCGAGGCGCACGGCGCGTACACCGGCGAGGTGGCCGGCCCGATGCTCGTCGAGCTCGGCGTGCGTTATGTGCTCTGCGGTCACTCCGAGCGGCGCCAGCTCTTCGGCGAGTCGAGCGAGTACGTCGGCACCAAGGTGGCGGCCGCGCTGCGCGATGGGCTCACGCCGATCTTGTGCGTCGGCGAGACGCTCGACGAGCGCGCGCGCGACGTGACCGACTCGATCATCGCCGAGCAGCTCGAGGCCGGGCTCGCCGGCCTGACCCACGACGACATCGCCGCGACGGTCATCGCATACGAGCCCGTGTGGGCCATCGGCACGGGCAAGAACGCGACCCCGGCAGAGGCCCAAGCGGTGCATGCCTACCTGCGCGGCTGGCTCGGCGCGCGCATCGGTGGCGAGCTGGCCGAGCGCGTCCGCATCCTCTACGGCGGCAGCGTCAAGGCCCAGAACGCCGCCGAGCTCCTGCGCCAGCCCGACATCGACGGCGCGCTGGTGGGCGGCGCGAGCCTCGACGCCGCGGGCTTCGCGGCTATCGCGGCCGCCGCGCCCGCGCCCGCTCCATAGGATGGTTGACCCCCTGGGTCCAACCTGTTAGGTCGCTCGCCCTTGGCGCCAATAGGCCAATTGCTGTTCTTTCGGTCGACGCCCCTTCGTTCCGCGTGAGCTGCGCGGCGACCCCGCCAGGGGGCGGGCTCTGGCTCCGCGCACGGAGCGAGCCTGCGGCGACGTCAACCTCAATTGCACCCCGGACTGCCGCTCAGGCTGGCCCCGCGGGGCGAATCAAGTCGTCGGAGAGCTTGTGACCACGGTCGTTACCATCCTGTTCGTCCTCGTCTGCTTGCTGCTGGTCCTCGTCATCCTGCTCCAGCCCGGCAAGGGCGGCGGCATGGGAGGCCTCACTGGCGGTGGTGGTGGCGGCCCCGGCTCGACGGTCTTCGGATCGCGCGGCGCCGTGCCGTTCCTCTCGAAGCTCACCGTCTACCTCGGGATCGCGTTCGGCGTGCTGGTGATCCTGCTGGCGCGTATGCACACGCCGACGGGCAACATCGGCAACGACCTGCCGCCGACGCCGGTCCCAGCGGCGGGCGCGCTGTCGACCGACACCGCCAAGCCGACCGAGGCTGGCGCCGACGCGACGGGCACGCCCGCGCCGACGCCGACCGAGGGTGCCACCAGCGCCCCCGTGCCCGCTCCGACGGCCGCTCCGGCGCCGAGCGAGGGTGCTACCAGCGCCCCGGCGCCGGCCCCGACGGACGCTCCGGCGCCCGCGCCGGCGCCCGCCCCGACGGACGCTCCGGCGCCCGCCGGTGGCAATCCGCAGTGACCCTAGGGCACTGCAAAAGAAGTCGTTGACAGTTCGAGGTCGGGGCAATAAAAGCCCCGTCGCACCGAAGCGGTGGGGGTCGCAAGACAGCCTACCGGGCGGTTCGCGAGAGTGGCGGAATGGTAGACGCGCTAGTTTGAGGTGCTAGTGATCGCAAGGTCGTGGGGGTTCAAGTCCCCCCTCTCGCACGAGACCTTCAAGAGAGCCCTGTCCTCACGGACAGGGCTTTCTTGTTTGTGGCTCGTGCTCGCGCTGATGAGCGCGGGCTGTGCCTTCGAGCCTCCGACCGCGGTCGTCGACGAGGTCGTGGACGCGGCGCGCCGCGGTGACCGCGACGACTTCGAGGCGTGCTTCACGGCGCGCTCGCGACCGATCATCGCGTTGTGGTGGGCGCGCACCGACGAGCTGCAGCCGGCCCTCGGACAGCTCGCCGCGGGCGACGTCGAGGTCATGGCGGTGCGGCCGTATCGGGACCGTGACGGCATGGGCGCGGAGCGCGCCGTGGTCGCGGTGCGCGAGGGCGGCCGCACGATGCCGTGGGTGGTCCACAAGGTGGGTGGCCGCTGGCGTATCGACCTGCTCGACACCGAGCGCGTCGCGCAGACGCAAGGCCTCCTGTGAGCGTAGTGCCCTTTTCGAGCGGGAGTCTGCCTGCTAAGGTCGGCCGGTATGAAGCGTAGGCCGTCACTCGTTCAAAGCCTCCTCACGCTGACGTTGATGCTGTTCGTCGTCGCGTGTGGCGCCGCTCCCGAGGAGCGCTACGCCAAGGCGCAGCTGGCCGCGGAGAACAAGGACCAGCCGCTGTATCTCTCGTTCTTCACCCGCAAGTCGGCCGCCTTCGTGCGCGACATGTTGGCGAATGGCGCGCGCAGCAAGATCCACTACATCAAGGACGGCTTCATGCTCCTGCCCGTAGGCGACGTCGAGAACGTCGTCGTCGATGGCAACGCCGCGATCCTCACCGTGAAAGGCAAGTCGGGCGCGGCCGAGGTCCACATGTTCATGGAGAACGACGAGTGGTCGATCGACGCCCTCTCCCTGCCGCGCTTGTGGGAACCGCTGCAGGAGAACGGCCAGTGAGGCGCGCGCTGGCAGCCTTGTTGTTCACGGGTATGCTCGCCGCGTGCGGCGCGCCCGGGCCCAAGGAGATCTACTACAGCATGGCGACGGCCGCCGAGTTCGGCGACCTCGACCAGTTCCTGGCGGGCTTCACGAAGGAGTCGCAGCAGATCGTCAAGGCGCAGCTGAGCCTCTCCGAAGCGTATGGCCTGCCGGCCGACAACCCGCTGACGATGCTGGTCTTCCCAGCGGTCGAGAGCGTCGAGGAGACGCCCGAGGGCAAGGCCATCCTGACGCTGACGCGCGGCTCGGTGCGCAAGCGCATCATCATGAGCAAGATCGAAGACGTGGGCTGGCGCATCGACGCCAAGGAGCTCGCCGACTTCTGGGCCAGCGAGAAGAAGAAGTAGCGAGCGAACGCCGTCCCGACGGACGGCTCAGTGCCGCTCGCGCCACGCGTGCCTCAGGCCTGCTTCTTGCCGAAGCGACGACGCAGCGCGCGCCACAGGTCATCGAGCTCGTTGGCGCCGAAGAGCGACGCGCTGATGACGTAGGCCAGGCCGCCGATGCCGAGCACGAGGAAGATCCACAGGAACAAGAGCGGCCGCGAGTGCACCGCGGAGGCGGGCCAGAGCGCCTCGAACGCGAGCATCGCGCCGACCAGCACGGCGCACGCGAGCACGATGCGCAGCACACGCGCGGCGAGCTGCTTCATGCCGAGCGCGCCGAGCTTACGACGCAGGAGCCACTGCAAGACGATGCTGTTGCCGAGCGCCGCGAGGCTCGACGCGAGCGCGATGCCCCCCTGCTCGAGCCAGCGCGACAGCGTGAGGCACAGGCCGATGTTCAGGACGGCGTCGGCGAGCCCCACGTAGAGCGGCGTGCGCAGGTCCTTGTAGGCGAAGAAGACCTGGGTGAGCACCCGCCCCTGGCCGATGAAGAACAGGCCGAGCGCATGGAAGCGCAGCGCGAACGCGGTCGCGTCGGTGCTGTGTTGATCGAACGCGCCGAACTGGAACAGCGCGCGCACGATCGGCTCGGCCAGGATGATGAGCGCCGCCGTCGCGGGCAGCGTGATGAACGCGATGAGCCGCACCGAGTAGCTCATGGTCTGCTTCACGCCCGCATGGTCCTCGTTGGCGGTGTGCTCGCTGAGGCTCGGCAGGATGACCTGCGCCACCGACACGACGAAGACACCCAGCACCAGCTCTTGGAGGCGCAGCGAGTACTGCAGTGACGCGACCGAGCCCTGGTCGAGGTTGGCCGCGATGAGCTGCGAGAAGAAGACGTTGAACTGGTAGATGCCGGCCGCGAAGATGCCCGGCCCCATCACCTTCAGCACACGCCGCACGCCCGGGTCGCGCCAGTGGAAGTCGACGCGGATGCGGATCGACGTCTTCTTGAGCATGTAGGGGATCTGGAAGGCCATCTGCAGCACGCCGCCGACCAGGAAGCCGATCACCAGGGCGTACGACGGCTCGTCCACGACCTCGGCGAGGCCGACCGCGTCGAGGATGATGGCGAGGTTCATGAGCACCGGCGCGAACGCCGACGGGCCGAAGATCTTGTGCGCGTTGAGCACGCCCTGCAGCACCGCGGCGAAGCTCACCAGGATGAGGTAGGGCCACATCAGCTGGGTGAGCGCGATGGTCAGCGCGACCTTGCCGGGCACGTTCGCGAACTCGCTCGCGAAGAACGTGTTGATGAGCCACGGCGTGAGCAGCACGCCGAGCAGCGTGAAGCCGGTCACGATGAACGTCAGCAGCGTCACGAAGCGCGAGATGAACTGGCGCGTGTCCTCGAGCGAGCCCTTCTTCAGGTACTCGGTGAAGATCGGCACGAACGACGCGGTCATCGCGCCCTCGGCGAACAGCCGCCGGAAGAGGTTCGGGATGGTCGCCGCCAGCCCGAACGCGTCCGACGACGCGCCCGTGCCGAGGTACACCGCGCGCACCTGCTCGCGCACCAGGCCCAGCACGCGCGAGATGAGCGTCATCGCGGTCATGACGGAGGCCGACTTCAAGATCGACCGGTTGCCGCTCTCGTGGGCGGACGGCACGGGCGCGGGCTGGCTCACGAGAGCTCGGTCTTGGCCCGTTCCCAGCGCACGTCGAGCTCCGCCGCCGACGTGTCCGCGACGCTCCGACCCTCGGCCGCGAGGCCAGCCTCGACCTCTGCGAAGCGCGCGGTGAAGCGGCGCGTGGCGTCGTGCAGCGCGAGCTCGGGGCGCACGCCCAGGTGGCGCGCGACGTTCACTACCGCGAACAGCAGATCACCGAGCTCCTCGTGCACGCGCTGCGCATTCGCGTCGGGCAGGCTCTGCGCCGAGTGTGCCGACTTCGTCGTCAGTGGCCGCTCTGCGCCGCGGTCTTCCGACGAATTTGTCATTTCGGCCGTCAGCTCGGCCAGCTCCTCGTGCACCTTGGCGAGCGGCCCGCTCACGTCGGGCCAGTCGAAGCCCACCTTGGCAGCCTTGGCGCCGACCTTCTCGGCGCGCATCAGCGCCGGCAGCGCCTCGCTGACCGCCGCGGGCCCGTGCGCCTTACCCTCGGCGCGCTTGATCTGCTCCCACCGATCCATGACCGCCGACGCGTCCGCGGCCGACTCGTCGCCGAACACGTGCGGGTGGCGACGGACCATTTTGTCACTTATCGACTGCACCACATCTGCCAAGTCGAACGCGCCCGTCTCGCTGCGTAGCTGCGCCTGGAAGGCGATCTGCAAGAGCAGGTCGCCGAGCTCCTCGCAGTGCGCCGCCACGTCGTCGCTGGTCATGACCTCGAGCACCTCGTGCGCCTCCTCGAGCAGGTAGTGGCGCAGCGTCTCGAGGCTCTGCTCGCGGTCCCACGGGCAGCCGTCGGGCGCCCGCAGGCGCGCCATGATCGTCGCGAGCCGGATCAAGTCCGGGTCGCGCACGGTGCTCACTGAGCGCCCGGGGGCACGCTCTGTGAGAACGTGACGCGGCCGAACTCGGGGATGTTGTGGTAGTCGTTGCCGGCGGGCGCCCAGGCCGACGCCATGCCCTGCTCGGGGTCGAGGCGGTACAGGTTGACCGCGAACGGGCCGTCGCGGCCGGCCGCGCCACCGGGGATCTGCGCCCAGGGGATGGCGACCTCGACGACCCAGCTCTCGTCTTTGTCGCCCGGCTGGTTGACGGTCCCGACGGTGGTGACCTTGGCGATCATGTCGATGGTGAACTTCGGCGCGCCCTCGGCCCAGTCGGGCGTCCTACGGCTGTCGAACTTGCAGTCGAAGATCTCGCCGGTCGGCGCCACCTGCAGCTCGAGGTAGTCCTTCGAGTCGGCGCCCGGGTCGAGGTAGATCTCGACGACGTCCTGCTTCCAGAGCGTGCTGTCGCGGCCCTGGTAGTCGCTCTTGATGTTCGAGTCCTTCGTCGTGAAGGCCACGTAGAGGTAGGTGTCGTCCCAGGTCATACGCGCCTCGGACTTCTGCTCCTCGCGGATCGGCTCGCCGCTGTCGGGCGCGACGAACGGCTGCGTGAGCGGCACCCCGACCCAGCCCGCGTCGTCGAGCTTGCCGTCGACGGCGATCGGCCCGGGCGCCTTGTAGACAGTGTAGACGCGCGGGCGCTTGTCGGCGCTCGGCCGGTTCGCGGCCGTTCTCTTCACCGGCGTGGCCGACTTGCTGATCTCGATGGTGCCCGCCTGCACCCGATCGCCGTCCTTGGGGGTCAGCGGGTCACCGACGATCTGCATGCGCACGTTCTGCTCGCGCTCGCTCCACGCCTTCTCGTCGAAGATGCCCGCCCACATCGTCGCCGTGCCGTCGGGGAAGTCGGCCATCACGGAGATCTGCTGCACGTCCTTGATGATCTGGCCGGGCTTCATGTCCGCGATGGGGAACAGCTCGCCGACCGGGCCGTGGTCGTGGCCGCTACGCTTGCCCTTGCCCTCGAAGTGCACGAACACCTTCCAGTCGCCGGGCGCCTCCGCGAGACACTCCCAGTACCAGGTGATGGTGAACGTATCGCCGGGGCGCACCTGGGCGACGTCGTAGTCGACGCCGATGAGCCGCAGCTTGTTGTCGAAGACCGCGTTGATGGGCACCTGCGGCTGGGGCGCCGCGGTGAGCAGCGCGGCCGCGCGCTTGCGCTCCTGGTCCTTGGTGTAGGCGCGCTGGCGCGGCCCACGACACGCGCCGAGCGCCAACGCGAGGAGAGCGACGAACACGACGAGGCGCTGGACGCGGGCACGCATGCGGCGCGAGTAGCGCACGCGCGCCCATACTTCAAGCTCGCCGGCGCCGCACCACGACGAGCGCCGCGGCCGCCATGAGCCAGCTCACGAGCGGCAGCTCGCCGCCCGCGCATCCGCCCGAGCCCTCGGCCACGATGGCCGTGAGCGCGTCGCACGCGTCGCCGACACCGTCGCCGTCGCTGTCCTGCTGATCGGCGTTCTTCACCTGCGGGCAGTTGTCGTCCCGATCGATGAGCCCGTCGTCGTCGTGGTCGAGGCTCTCGGGATCGACGTGCACGTCGCAGTCGAGCGTGCTGGTGTTGCCCGACGGATCGCTCGCCGTGACGGTGTAGACGACGTGCAGCTCGCCGCCCTCGGACGCCGGCGCGTCGCTCACGAAGACGACGTGGTCGTCGGCGATTGACACGTCGCAGCGCTCGCTGACCGGCGTGCGGGTGTTGCCCTCGACGCGCACGCAGCCCGCGTCGCTGACCTCGAACGACACGCCGCACACGTCGGCCGCGCTCGGCGAGAACGTCGCGTGCAGCGGCACGCCGCCCTCGTGCGGCACGGGCGCGCCGCAGTCGATGGTGGGCGCGGTCTCGTCGGTCACGAAGACGTGGCTCGTGCAGCTCGCCTCGCTGCCGTCCAGGCGCTCGGCGCTGAAGACGACGGTGGTCTCACCGAGCGGGAACGAGTCGGCCGCGCTCGCGAGGCTGAGCCCCGTCTGGCACTGGTTCGTCACCTCGGCGGTGACCGCCTCGGGGTAGCCGCAGAAGTCGTCGGGCGCGACCACGTGGAGCTCGGGCTCGCAGGTGATGCGGAACGCGTCGAGGCCGGTGACGGTCACCGTCGTCGTGCAGCTCGCCTGGTTGCCGGACGCGTCGACCGCGGTCAGGTGCACGTCGGTCGTACCGCCCGGGAACAGCACGTCGCCCGGTCCGATGACGGTGACGTCGGCGTCACACGCGTCGGCGACGGTCGGCGCCAGCGCCACCTGCGCGCCGCACTGCGCCGGGTCGCCCGCCACGGTGATGGGTGCCGGGCAGGTGATCTGCGGCGGCGTGGTGTCGACGACCTCGACCGTGGTCGTGCAGCTCGCCTGGTTCTGGGCCGCGTCGCTGCCCGTGAAGTGCACGTCGGTGACGCCGAGCGGGAAGCCCGCCGGGCGATCATCGACGAGCGTCACCGCCGAGCACACGTCGCGCCCCGAGGCCTGACCGAGCGCCGCCGCGGTGCTGGCACCCGCACACTCGACCGCCAAGAGCGGCGCCGGGCACACCAGGATGGGCGCGTCGTCGTCGCCGGCGCACACCACACAGCCATTTGTGAACGGATAATCACAAACGCCGGTGGCGGCGTTGCATGCGCCGTCCGTCTCGCACTCGTGCGGCTCGCCGCAGGTCACCAGGCTGCCGGCGCACACGCCGTCCTGGCACTGATCGCCGCTCGTGCACAGGTTGCCGTCGCCGCAGCCGGTGCCGTCGGGGAGCACGTCGTGCAGGCAGCCCGTGAGCGGGTCGCACGCGTCGGCGGTGCACGGGTTGCGGTCGTCGCACGAGATGATGCGCGTCGGCGCGCAGCGGCCGGCCACGCACTCGGCGGCCGAGGCACACGGGCCTCCATCGCACACCTCGCCTTCACGGGTGGGCAGGCACGGCGGGGTCACCTCGTGGCCGTCGACGCACGCCGTCGCGAGCGCGGCGCGGCACTGCTCGCAGGCCACGGGGCGTGGCACGTAGCCCTGATCGGTGCCGCCGTCGCAGTCGTCGTCGACGCCGTTGCAGCTCGTGTCGCTCGCGGCCGGCTGGCCCGGCGTGCACACCGTCTGCTCGCTGCCGGCGACGCACACGATCTGACCGTCGGCCTGGCAGCGCCCGGTGCCGCAGGTCGTCGCGCGCGGCGCGATGTCGTCGGTGTCGCCATTGCAGTCGTCGTCCTGGCCGTTGCACACCTCGACCTCCGCTGGCGAGCTGGCCGCGCGCGTGTCGTCGCAGTCGCCACAGCCGCGTGGGCACGCCGGGCTGGTGGTGCATGCCATGGTCGCATCGCAGAAGCCGTCGTGATCGTCGTCGCAGCCCTCGTCGGTCGCGCCGTCGCAGTCGTCGTCCTGGCCGTCGCAGGCCTCGACGCGATCCGGGCCGGTGTCGTTGCAGCTCCGCACGCCGCCATCGCAGACGAAGACGCCGTCCGGGCAGCGGTCGCTGTCGTCGCCGTCGCAGGCCTGACCGACATCGACCGGCGTGTCGTCGGTCTCACCGTCGCAGTCGTCGTCGACGCCGTTGCACGTCTCGACCGCGCCCGGCGTCGAGCTGGCGACCTCGTCGTCGCAGTCGCCGCAGCCGTTCGGGCA
>Ga0164241_10004880_pt1 | contig 12805 bp, 8 predicted proteins | sample OricomyardsoilBY_FD_108780 | JGI IMG/M metagenome (GOLD analysis project Ga0164241, IMG submission 108780) | Backyard soil microbial communities from Emeryville, California, USA - Original compost - Back yard soil (BY) | ecosystem: Environmental > Terrestrial > Soil > Unclassified | place: USA...
CCACATATCGGCGCATCCTGGAGCTGGAGCCGCACAATCTCGAAGCGCTGCATGCGTTGCAACGCTCGGCAGAACGCGCGGGGTTGTGGCCCGATCTCGCTTCGGGGCTGGAGACGGAAGCCAGCATCACTCGCGACCCGACGGCGTTGCTCGGACTTTGGCACCGCATCGGCGAGGTCTATGAGCGCAAGATCTACGATCCGGTCACGGCTCAGTCCTGGTACCGCAAGGTCATCGAGCGGGATGATTGCCACATTCCGACCCATCGCAGCCTGTCGCGCATGTACAGCGCTCTCGGGCGTTGGGACGATCTGATCGAGGTCTACAAGCTCGAGCTCAAGGTTCTGCCCAAGCCCAACGCCAAGGCGGCGTTGCTCTTTCGCATGGGGCAGTTGTGCGAGGGCACGCTCGCCAACGAGTCGGAGGCCATCAGCAACTACCGCAAAGCGATCCAGTTTGACGGCTCGCATCTGCCGTCGCTGCGCGCACTGCAAAGTCTGCTCACCCGGCGCGGCGACTGGAAAGAGCTGGTGCGGATGGTACAGATGGAGGTCGGGGCGCTGGACGGCCCCGAAGCGCAGGCGCGGGCCAAGTACCGCGTGGGCGAGATCTACGAGAACCGGCTGGGCGCTGCCGACTTGGCCTTGTCTGCGTACGACGAGGCGCTCGCCTTGAATGCGAGCTTTTTGCCTGCCCTGGAGGCCCGTACCCGGCTGCTCGAGCTCGCCTCCGATCACGAGAAGCTCGCCAATGATCTGGCGCGCGAGGCCGAAGCCGCCAAGGGTTTGCGCCCGACCATCGACGCCTTGCTCGGACGCGCGCAGGTGCTGCTCGACGAACTCAAGTCGCCGGGTCAGGCCGCGCAGGTCTACGAGAACGTGCTGGAGCGCGATGGTGATCAGATCGGCGCGCTGCTCGCGCTCGAGCAGATCTACGCCGGGCTCGGCAAATTTCCGGATTTGGCGCGCATCTACGGGCTGCAGTCCGAGGTGTTCGCGCACCCCGGCGGTCGCGTCGCTGCGCTGCGCGAGCTCGGGCGAGTGCAGGAGACACACCGCTTGGTCGAGGGCCCGGAGGTGGCCAAGACCTATCTCTCCATCGTGCGCCTGGCGCCCACGGACGGAGAGGTCTTGACCACACTGGAGCGGCTGGCGATTGCGCAGCAGGACTGGCACCTCGTCACGCAAGTGGACGGACAGCTCGCGCAGTGTAGCGAGGACCCAGCGGTAGTGGCGGCACACCAGACCCGCCTGGCGGAGGCCCTGGAAGGCAACGCCGATCCGACCGCACTCGATACCTATCGGCTTGCGTTGACCCAAGATCCAGACAGCATCTCGGCCACGCGAGGCCTGGGGCGTCTGGCGAGGCGCAGCGGCGATCCGGATCTGCTGGCTGAATCGGCCGAATATGAAGCGCGGGTCGCTCGCAAACCGGAAGGCGCTGCCGAACTCCTGGTGATGGCGTCCGCAAAGCGGCAGGACAGCCTGTCGTCAGCGCGAGATTTGTCGCGTGCGCTCGAGATCCATCCGGACAACGCGCAGGCGGCGACGAGCCTCGTCACGCTGCTCGGCGCGGAGGGTCAGTTCGAGCAACTGATCCAGATTCTGACGCACTCGGCACAGAACTCGCTGCAGCCCGAGCGGCGTGCCGAGCTGCGCATCGAGATCGCCAAGATCCAGGTGCAGGAGCTGCACGATCCGGGGGCGGCGATCGCATCGGCTCAGCGCGCAGTGAAGGAACGCCCGAACTATCCGCGCGGCTTGCTCACGCTGGCCAACCTGTACGCCGGCGTCAGGCAGTGGCGCGAGGCCGTGCGTTGGCTACGCCAGGCGCTGGAGGCGAACCCCCCGGCGGCGCTGGCTACCTGGGCTCGGCTGGAGCTCGCCCGCATCCTGACGGATAATTTGGGCGAGGCCGGGGCAGCGGTCGAACTCTTGCAAGCGGTGCTCGTCGACGAGACCCACAATCGCGAAGCCTTGACCGCCTTGGTGCACACCGAGGTCGTCCTCGGACGCCTGGATCGAGCGGCAGCCGCGGCAAGCACGCTGGTCGACGCGTCGGAGACCGACGAGCAGCGCTCGGAGGCTTTCCTCCAGGTTGCCAAGCTCGAGGCGCGCCGCGGCGACCAGGATGCCGCGCTGGGGGGCTTTCAGCAGGCGGTGGCGCTGGCAGGTCTGCGCGGTTCGGCCGCCAGCGAGTTCAAGTCCTACCTGATGAGTGTGGAGGCCGAGAAGGGGCGCGCGCCCTGGGATCTGTATGCGGCTGCGCTCACCGAATTCATCGGATCGCAGAGCATCGGAGCGCCGGGGATGGGGCCCGTGCACCTGGAACTGGCACGGGTACTCGGGGATCAACTCGGCGACGCAAACAGCGCCTTGAATGTCCTCCGACAGGGCATCGCTGCGACGGAAGACAACGATCTGTTGCGTCTCGAGATGGCGCAGCGCTTGCGCATAGCAGGGCAGCACGAGCGCGCATCGAACGAGTACCTGCTCTTGCTGGGTCAGACTCCGTTGCAGCCGGTGTACTGGCGGGAGCTCTCTCAGGCGTACAAGGAGCTCAACCGCGATGAACAGTCGCGCCTCGGGCTCGGTCCGTTGATCGCTCTCAATCAAGCAAGCCAGCTCGAGCAGGCGACGTACGGTATGCGTCCGCCGCGGCCGGAGTCTGCGGGGGCGGGTCAATTCGACAAGGCCGCGTTCCGTGCCGTCGAGGCACACTCCCCGGACGATCTGGCCACCACCGAGCTTCTGGCGACGCTGGCGTCTGCAGCGTGCAAGCTCTACCCCTCCGACCTGACCCCGTATGGAGTCAGCGCCCGCGACAAGATCAACGCGCGTTCGGGCCATCCCTTGCGCACGTTTGCCGAGCGCGTGGCGGCCGTTTTTGGCGTGGAGGAGTTCGACCTCTACGTGCATCGCGCCCCGCGTCGGCGCGTGGACGTCGAACTCACAGAGACCCCGTCGGTGATGGTGCCGAGGCAGGTAGCCTCGGTGAGCGAGTCGCTGCGGGTGTTCCTGTTTGCGCGCGTCTTCGCCAGCCTGGCACGCAAGACGTTTGCCGCCGAGAAGCTCGGTGTGCAGCAGCTGCGTCATTTGCTCGCGGGGGCGATTCGCAATGTGGAGCCGAACCACAAGGTAGACTTCATGGATGCCGAGGAGCTGCAAGCCGAGGCTCGCCGTGTGACGAAGGCGGTGCCCTGGCGGTCTCGCAAGCCCATGGAAGAGGCGGTCCGGGCCTATCTGAGTGGCTCGCAGACGCCGCTCGTCGACTGGAAGTTTCGCGAACGGGTGACGGCGGTGCGTGCCGCGACCCTGCTTTCGGATGACATGGCGGGCGCCACGGCGCTCTTGATGCAGGTGCAGATGGACCTGGCCGTGGAAGAAGCTACCGAGCCGCCGAGCGAGGCGCTGATCGCCTCCGTGCTCGGGTTCTCGGTGTCGGACACCGCGATGCAGCTGCGACGGCGCCTGAACCTGGTCCTGAAGGCCTGACGGAAAGGGAGAGCGGCTGCCGTCAGAAGCGGCCGCTCACACCCACCTCTCCTGGACCAACCCAGGGAGACCAGCTCGCTTGTTGCGAGGCGTCGCTGTCTGGCGCGTAGAGCAGGAGCAGCACACCCGTAGTGACGAACGCCCCCGCGCCAATGAAGCTGACGAGCGCCAGGGTGTTGGCCTGGCCCTCTTTTTTGGTCGCTTCATCGTCGGCGGTGCACGGCATCACCCCGCCACAGCTCTGAAACTGCTTGTTCCCGGTGCTCTTCCAATCGCTGGCCTGGGTCAGAAAGTAGATGCCGCTGCCTACGCCCACCGCCCCGAGCCCGAGCGACACGTAGCCAAAAATGCGTGGGACGTTGCTCGTTTCAGCGGTCTCGGGCTGATCCTCGAACGGCTTTGGGGGGGCACTCACCGGCGTCTCGCTGGGCACGTGTGCGCGCCCGAGCTCGAAGGTTTGAGAGTTGCGGCTGCCCGTGCTCGCCTCCAGGTCCCAGATCTCGCTCACGGCGCCGCCGAGCTCGGCATGGATGCGGTGGTGGCCGGCGCGGAGGCGCAACGTGAGCGAACCGGCGCTCGGTCCGTAGCGATTGAGCACGGGGGCTCCCACCTCGGGCAGCCGCTCGTCGATGATCCAGGCGCCCTCGGGGCTGCTCTGAATCGTGACGGTGGCAATTCCGAGCTCCAATCGGGCCAAATCTCCCGTGATCTGATCGCGCTCTGCGGCGCTCAGCTGCTTGCCGCCACCCTCGAGATAGCCACGATAAGCGTCGATGGCCTCGCCGTCTCGCTCCAGCGCCTGTGCCACGATGCCCAGGTTGCCAAGGATTTTCCAGGACGGGGAGTCCAGGTGAGCGACCTGGAATTCTGCATACGCCTTCTCATAGCGATCCGCCTGCTGGGTGGTCAGGTACCGAACCCCCTCGTTGAAGTGGCGGCTGGCATTTTCGCTGATGTGGACCTCGGCGTGAGCTGTCCCGCTCAGCGCCAATGCCGTGAGTGTTGCGAGCAGGCGCGGGAGATACCCGCGCGCGATAGTCCAACGCGACAACCCCTGATCCGCCATGGCGGACAAGTAGCGAGTCCGGCGGCGCGCGTCTATTGGCTTGGATCGAGCGTCATGCGGATGCGCCGCCCATTGACGTCGACCGTGGGCGGTGCGCTCTCCGTTTCGGCAGGGGAGGAGGTGTGGCGCGGCGCGCCGCCGGCGCTCGCTTTCGCCGCCCGGCGTAAGGCTGCTGCCTTGTTCGTGGCGGCGGGTGCCGGACGCTTGACCGCCCAGGGGGACCGCTGCACCGGCCGCGAGTGCCCGGCTTCCGCGATCTCATCCTCCGAAGCCGGCGCGGCCGCAGGGAGTGGTGGGTCCGGCAGCGGGTCTGCGGGGACGACTTGGATCGCGGGCGCAGAGACGGCGCCCGAGGCCCGCTCGCTCGGGCTGGGCCCCGCGGGGGCTGGGCCACCTGGCGTGGGGCCATTGGGCGAGGGACCACTGGGCGAGGGACCACTGAGTGGAGCCGGAGCGTTGGACAGTGCCAACGTCTGCGTGGTCGGCGGCGATGCGCTAGCAGCCGGCGCTGCAATGTCCTTCTCCGCGCGGAACTCGGCCGGATACCAGAGCGCGAAAGCTCCGCCCACGAGCACGAGCGCGAGCAGCGTCGGGACTACCAGGCGTACCGACGGCAACTGCCAAATGGACGAAGGGTAGAACTGGACGGACTCGGTATGCGCGACCGCGGCCGTGCTCGAAGGCTCTGAAGCGAACTCCTGAAACAAGTTCTGGCCCATCTGTCCGCTGGGCGTGATTCCGCATGCCAGCGCCAAGGTTTGGCTGAGTTCGCGTGCGGATTGAAATCGCTGTGCGATGTCAGGATGCGTGGCTCGCAGGAACCAAGCATCGAAGCTCGGCGGAACTCGTCCCAGCGTCGACGGTAGCGGACGCCCGGTGTTGCCCAGCAAGAGCAGCGCCAGCTGAGCGAAGTCTTCGGCCTCGAACGGGCGCCGCCCGGTCAAGCACTCGCACGCGATCGTGCTCAGGCTCCACAGGTCCGCTCGATGGTCGATCTCGCGCGAGCCGCGCAGCTGTTCGGGGCTCATGTAAAATGGAGTGCCGACCACGCTCCCCGGTCGAGTCAGACCGCCCTCCAGCGACGGTACGAGCCCCTTGGCCACGCCGAAGTCGAGGATCTTCACGATGCTATCCTCGTCGTTGCGCACCAGGAACACGTTGTCCGGCTTCAGGTCTCGATGCACGATGCCCGCGGCGTGGGCTCGGCTCAACGCGCGTACCAATTGCGCCACGACACTGAATGTTTCCTCCGGGCTCAGCCGCCCAAGCCGCCTCAAGCGCTGCTCGAGACTTTCACCCTCCAGCAACTCCATCGCGATGAAGGGGATTCCAGTGTCCTCGTCGATCCCGTGATCCAGCACCTGGACCACGTGAGGGCTGCGCAGCCCTGCCGCGAGCCGCACCTCGCGCTCGAATCGGGCCAGCGCCTCCGGCCGATCGGTGACATCGCGGTTCATCAACTTCACCGCGACGGGCGCCTCCCAGCCGAGGTGCTCGGCACGCCAGACGGCGCCCATCCCACCGCGCCCAATTTCCGCGATGAGTCGGTACCTTCCTCCAATCACGACCCCGGACAGCGGTAGTTCTGCTGGTCGCCGGGTCGGGCGTGGCCCTGTCGCCACCTCGGAATCACCGAGCTGGGCGCGTTCGTCGCCGGTGATGCTTTGAGTCGGTCTTGCCACCCTGCGCTGGAGCATATCATCGCCTCGCGAGCGCGCGGCGGGGATTGTGGTGATCGGCTAGGCCGGTCGGCAACGAGTCGATCGAGGCGTGGCGGGCGAAGAATCGGTCGAGCAGCATGCGCACCGCCAGCGGGCTCATGCCTTCGAAGGCGGGTTCAACCGCTTGCTTCCGGGCGTCGATGGGCATGACTGGGGATCCGCTGGAAAGCTTGGCTGTGGGAGCAAGCCGGAACGCACGGCGGGTTGGCGAGGCCGAGGCTCGGAGCCGGGCGGTCCGCATCGGGTCAGCGCCCGGGGGGCGCGCGCGGCTGTGCGGCGTCCGTCGCTGGCTCGCTGTGTGTCGACCTGGAGCAGCCCCGTGTTGCGGGTTTCCTGGTCGGGTGGGCTAGCGAGCCGCGCTGTGGTAACCAGGAAGCGTCGTCATGCTGTCGGTGGATGCAAAGGCCTCATCGGATCCATCCGGGTTCGAGAGCGCGCTACTCGTAACGGACACCCGGAGCTTCATCGAAGCCTGGCGGGAGTTGCTCCCTGGCTCCGGCCAATGGCCGGCGGATCAGGTAGCGGCGCTCCGGGAACGGTCCAAGACCTTGCAGAGCCGGGCCCGGGCGGCCGCCGTGGGTGGGCTGGCGCACCATCTCGCCGCCTGCGACGAATGTGCGACGGCCGAGCAGAGCGATCCCGATCGGCTCGAAGAGTGTTTGAGGAACGTCGCCGCGCTGAACTGGCAGCTCGAGCAGGAAGTCGAGCGTTGGCGAGCCGAGCCGCAGCCCCCGGCGCCGAAGCTCGTGACGCCCGAACCCGTCGTCGGCGATGTCATCGCCTCCGAGAGCTCGCTACCCGTAAGCTCGGACTCCACCCCGGAGCCGTCGAGCGACCTCGTGGGCCCTGCGCCGCTGCTCGGCTCGCCCCCGGAGGGTTGGGGCTCCCTGCCGCTCGCAGCGGATACGAGCGACGCAGGATCGCCGGAGGCGGCTCAGGCGACCGCCGCATTAAGCGAGTTGCTGGGGCTGGTGCCGATCGGCAGTGGCGCGCCGGCCCGCATCGAGAAACCGCTTCTGCCGGTCGGCGAGGAAGTGAAGCCGCCCCAGCCGGGTCCCGGCGCTTCCGGCCTGCCCGTGCTCGAACTTCACGTGGGGGACGACGGGGAGCTGCTCGAGGACGACCTGACCATCCACCTCGACCGGGTTCGACGGGCCGTGCCGTATCCACTCGGGCGCGGCCTCGCGCAGGTGGAGCGCGAGCGCGCTTGGCAGCCGTGGCTGGCCGGTTGGGCAGGGAGCTCGAGCCACGGGATTCCCTGGTGGGCGGGTCCCCTCGCCGTGGGGATGCTCGGCGGTCTGGCGGGGCTGGCACTCCTGCTGGGAGTCGGGCGCCAAGGACAGGCGGGGCCGGCGGATGGCGCTGCTAGTGCGCTCGGCGCGACCCGCAATTCCCTCCTGCCTGCACCGCGTCTGACCGACGAGGGAGAACGCTTGCGTGGGCTGCTCGCGCAGATCAACGGTGATGGTCGGACCGAATCCCCAGAGTTGGCGGGTCTCATCGACGAGGAGGCCGCTCTGCTTGCCAAGGCCTTGACGGAACCGTGCGCTCCCGGCTCGGTCGACTGCCGGCTTTCCGAGCAGGCGCGCCAACTCGTCCAGGCCGAGCCTCTACCGAAATTGTCGCCCCGGGGCCGAGCCGCTCCGGGGGACTGGCTGTCGGGTTTGCAGCTGCCGGACATCGGCGTGAAGGACGATCCGCGGGTACAGAGCATCGTGAAGTTTCACACGGAAAACCCGGTGGGTCGGGAAACGTTCCAGGTTCTCCTGTTCCAGTGCGGCGCGCATCGAGACCTCTTTCGCGAGTCGTTGACGCGGCGAGGGCTGCCGCTGGATCTGATCGCGTTGGTGATGGTCGAGAGCGAGTGCGTCTTGGACGCGGAGTCGCCGGCCGGGGCGCGCGGCCTCTGGCAGTTCATGCCGGCGACGGCCCGCGCCTACCACTTGCGCGTGCAAGCCGGCGTCATCGACGAGCGACTGAACGCGACCAAGGCCACGGATGCCGCACTGCGCTTCCTCGAAGACTTGTACCGCAAGCTGGGCTCCTGGGAGCTGGCGCTGGCGAGCTACCACATGGGGCCGTTTGGGGTGCTGGCGCGCCTGCGCCAAGCGGGCGGGGATGCGGACTACTGGGACCTGGTCGAGGCGGGCCGGCTGCCGAACGAGGCGGCGAAGTATCTGCCGAAGATCGAGGCATTTGCCCTGATTCTGGCGAATTTGGAGCACTTCCGCTTCGAGGCGGCCCCACAGAAATCCGCTGAGGCGTCGGTCGAGCTGTCCGTGCCGTCCGGGACGCGGCTCGCCCTGGTTGCCCGGGCTGCGGCCAGCAGCACCATCCGGATTCGCGAGTTGAATCCGGAATTGACGGGCGACACTGCGCCAGGCCGCAGCGGAGAGAGCTTCTCCCTCCGAGTGCCGCGCGAGGCCGCGCCCAGGGCGCGCGAGACCCTCGAGCGTTTGATCGCGCAGGCAGACGACGCTGACGAATGTGTCCCGCACGGCTTCGATTGGGGCCGGCAGCGCTTCACGAGGACCATGCTGAGTCGTTGCCGGCGCTGACGTCTTCGCAGCTCCGGCGAGAGCTACGGGCGCGCGGCGCCCAACGAATCAAAGCTCGCGATAGGCGCCCGGGATGACGAACGTGTCTTCCTTGCCGCGGATCGTGAAGATGCCCCAGCAGGGCAGACCGATCTCGGCGGCGAAGGCAAGATCGTGGGTCGTGTCGCCCACGGGCCCGAGCACGGCGAGGTTCGAGCGATGTACGCCCCATGAACCTTCACCGTGCTGAACCAGGGCGTCCGCCAGCTCACGACCGGCCTCATCGGCGCTGTTCAGGATCGCGACCCGAAGTCGTGCGGGCCGACGAGTGCGCGTGTCGTCTACCAGCACGTACGCGAGATCGGTGCGCGGTCGTTCGACGCTTACCTGCAGGCCGCGTCGCCGCAGCAGGTTCAAGAGAGCGTTCTCGTCGAGCCGATTGTATTGTGGGGCGAGGTTCCAGCCGGCACACGTCTTCTCGCGAAAGCTGAGCGAGCCGAGCTGCTCGGGAGAGTCGCGGTTCGTATCCTTCACGTACGTCTCCCAGTTGGCCCCTTGCACCAAGACCAAGTCCTTCCCCGCGCAGCCGCTCCAAATGAAGAGTGCGATCGCGACGCAGATGTTTCGCATCGTCTGTGGACTCTACCGCCCACAATCCGTCGAAGCGATCTGAATCTCGACGCCTCGGCGAGGCCCGTGCCCCAACGCGTTGAGCTGGCCTGAGCTTGGGCTCGTAACGACGTTGCGGCCTGGATGCGTGCCGGGTAGGCTGGACAGATGCTGGGAGGATGCCAGGGGGCAACCCGTGCCGCGTTGTCTGCCATGGGCCTGCTCGCCATGGGCCTGTTGGCCTGCGCTGGCGCGAACGAGGCAACCAAAAATCGCACGTTCTACGACTGGTCTCTGGGCGATGGCACTCGAGCCTTCGAGCAGGAGTACCCGCCGCTGGATTGGCCAGAGAGCTCGCCGCGACCCGACTTCCTTGGTGTGAAGGTTCTGGATGGAGGCGTTCGCTTTTCGCGTCCGCGCAACTGGCTGGTTCGCGGAGCGAGCAGCCGCCCCGCAGAGCCGTACATCCAGTACGTCTCGCCGAACGCTTATGCTTTCGCCATCTACCAGCGTCGAGATCCGCCGGGCGATGATTGGAAGGAGATTCTGGGGCGCTACGAGGCCGACGTGAACGCCGTGGGCGCCAGGATGATCGGCCAGCGCGTGCCGATGGCCACGCACTGGGGTCAGGGGAGGGCGTACAGCATCGTTCGCGACGTCGAAAGCGGGAAGGCCCCGCTGCTCAGTCACAGCCGAGAAATGGTCATTCGCTCGAAGAATCGGATCGTCCTCGTGCAGATCGTTTTCCAGGAACCGACCCTGGCGAATGTCGACAAGGAGCTGCTCCGTGCTCTCGAGACGATGGTGGTGAGATGAAGTCAACGCGCTTTCCGCGGCTCGTCGTGTCGGCCGGGCTGGCGTGCTTGGCGGGCTGTGCTGGGTCTCCGTTCTCCTCCAAAACCGAGGACGAGGTGCGTCTGATGGTACCGGTGCCGATCTGCCTGCAGCGCCTGCCGCGGCCGGCAACCGTGGGCAGCATCGTTGCCCTGAGCCCGCCCGAGTACTGGTCGATGCTCTTGCCTAGCTTCGATTCCGGTGCGTCCACGGTCGATCTCTCCAAACCCGACTGCTCGCAGCGTCTGACGCTCGCCGAGGGATCGACCGGCGCGGGCCCGGTCACGATTCGTGTCGACCAGATGGTGCTAGGCTCGGGCTCGGACGGCTTCAAAATCGCGTGGTTGCCGGTCCGGTCCATCGACACGAAGCGCAGCGGGCTGCTGGCGCTGTTGCGGCAGCGCAAAGAGTTTCTAGAGGTGTACGCGCTTGGCATCCACCAGGGAGTCACCAGCGACGTCCGCTTTGCGCTGGAACGCATGGGGCCTGCGCTCGTCGTCACTGCGCTCGAGGAACGTTGCAGCGGGGAGGGGGAGGAGCGGCTCTGTGACGCTGCTTGCACGGTGTACCTCATGCGCAATGGCCAGCTCCAGGCGCAGGCGCGGTTTCCGGTCGACCATACGGTGAAGGCAAAGGCCGCCGCAGGCGCGGTCAGCTCCGAATATCGATTCAGCGCGAGCGCCGACTATCGACCGAATGGCGTCGTCTTGACGGAGCAGCTGTCGGTGCGTGAGGCGGGGCGTGGTGAAGTACGCTCGGTCGATCTCGAGCGTACCCTTCGCCTGCAAGATGGCCGTCTCGTGCCGTCGACCGAATCGCTTTGGGGGCAGACCGCGCAGCAGCTGGGCGTGCCCGAGGATCTGTGAGGGCTGTCGGAGCTACACTGCGCTCGTCAGCGGCGCGGGGCGTGACTGCGCCGATAGGCCCGATATGCGGAAGTGAACTCCGCGCCGAACACGCGGGCGAAAGCTTCTCCGTCGTCGGCGAAGCGCTGGTAGCGCGCGCAATATTCCTTCCACAGCGCGCGTTCGCCTCCACCCAGGCGCGGCATGCCGCGCTTGTTCTCGACCTCTTCGGCGATGCTCTCGGGTGAGAGCTCCTCGAGCAGGGCGCGGATGCCCTGCATCAATCCGTCGAGCAACGCCACCTGGTGCACGCCGAGTTCCTTCAGGATCGCTTCCAGTGCCTGACCGGGCTCCGGCGCCTCCTCTCGGAAGTCGAGGAGGTGGCTGGCCACGCCAGCCGGATCTCGGGCAGTATCGAGCGCGACGCGCGCCGGGTCGTACTGGGCGCTGTGCTGCATGTGGAGGCCCGACAGGAACTTGGCGTGGCCATCGCGCAAAGCGAGGAAGGTCCGGCAGACAACCTCCAGCGTATTGTGGAGCCTGGAGACCAAGCGGGCGACGTCACCTCGCGTGTCCAACGTCCGCCCGGGCGTGAGCGAAGCCACGATCTCGCGCAGGCCTTGGAGCGCCAGCAGCTCCAGACTCAGATCAAAGCTGCCGGTCTTCAATTCGAGGGAGTGGCCCTGCTCGGCCGGATCCGGGCGCCGGCCGTAGGCTGGCTTGACCGGCTCGAAGTTTCGCACCGGCGCTTGCTGACGCGCCGGTGGCTGCGGCCGATCGGGCTCGCGACCCGCTGATCGCCCGGGCAAGGCGGGGAGCGACAGGCCTCCCTCGTCCGCGAAACCCGCCCGCGGCACATCCAGAGGTGGAAGGTCGCGGATGGGGCGCCCGAGATCGGGCAGCGCGGGCAGCCCGTCGCCCAACCCCGAAAGTTCCGGCTCCGAGAGGGAGAAGCGAGGCCGGCGTGCGGGCGCGACTTCCGGCGGCGAGGGTAGGAGATGCCGACCCGGCGCCTGCTCCAGCTCGACGCTCACCCGGATGTCAGAGCCCAGATAGAACTCGAACCCGTTAGGCGACACCTCGTACGGGGTTTGCGCGGCAATTCGCAAGCGTTCGCCGCCTTGCTCCACGTGCACACCGTTGCGGCTGCCCAGGTCGGTCACGCAGACTCGGCGACCTATCTCCTCCACGCGGGCGTGATTGCCGGACACGAAATGATTGTCGATCTGGACATGGTTCTCCGCCGATCGACCGATGTTGACGGGCGGCCTCAGGCGGTACTCCTTCGTGACCGTCTCGCCACGCTTGCCCTCGCTCGGAGAGAGCACCGTGACACGAAACATGTACTCGCTGGCCATCGTGCGACTTTAACTCATCGTTGGGTAGCGCCGCGCTCTCTCGGCGCTCCTCGTCACCGCTCGGGCGCGGCCGTGATCGCCGGGGGGCAGTTCAGTTTGCTAAAAAATCCCGGTAGGAACGGGTGGCGCGCGCGGGAAGCCTGAAACTGAATCGTGACCCGGGAATCAGCGCCTTTCAAACGCCAGCTCCAGGTCGCCTCCAGGGTGAGCGAGCCCGGCGAGATGGGCTTGATGTCGCCCGCCGCAAGCAGCCGGTAAAAGCCGAACTCGCCGTCTTATCGCCTCACGAGGGCGTCGAAATCGACACCTTTGACCTGTAGGGACGCGCCCGCGGGTCCCTC
>Ga0164241_10004881_pt1 | contig 12804 bp, 14 predicted proteins | sample OricomyardsoilBY_FD_108780 | JGI IMG/M metagenome (GOLD analysis project Ga0164241, IMG submission 108780) | Backyard soil microbial communities from Emeryville, California, USA - Original compost - Back yard soil (BY) | ecosystem: Environmental > Terrestrial > Soil > Unclassified | place: USA...
TCTGTATCTCAAGAAAGATGGCGATACGGTATATGAACATGACGGAGTAAAGGTAATGGTTCAGGAATCCGTCCCAAATAATGTCCTTGTCGACACAAAGGCTGCAGGTATCCAAGTCGCACAGAATTTGGCACAGATACATCTCGTGCCATACAAAGACCTACCCGACCGAGCAAGCTGGCTCAAACCAGAATCACTAGAAAGACATATTGCAATTCTGAGAGAAAAATTTTCAGGTCAAGAGGGTCCTGAAAGAATTATGAGTTCTTATGAATCGCTTGAAAACTTTATCCATACTGTCCTTCCGATTCTACCGAAAAGCATCATTCATGGAGATCTCCATCTAGAAAATATTCTGTTCAGGGACGACAAGTTACTCGCAATCATTGACTGGGAGGAGACATGCATACATGCTTCTCTACTTGATTTTGCATTGTCAGTCATAAACTGCTCGTATGAGGATGGGAAGTGTATCGAAGATAGATTCAAGCAGTTTTACAATGCGTATACTCAAGTGCGACCGCTCACTCCACAGGAAATTGACGCCCTGCCTGAAGCAATCAAGTACATCGCTACCGTACAGGCTGCTTGGAGATTTTTGACGCACAATCACTTCCGCTTTAATGAAGATAAAAAAGATCAATATACGACCTTGTGGAAGTCTGGATTGGATAGATGGCACATGCCGCTCTTGTGATTGGTTCTAACTTTCCTCAATATACGGGTGCTGACTTTTTTAGTAAGTATGTTAGGCTAGCCCCAGTTTCAATCGCAGTAAGGAGGTAGATGATGATTAGGAGGATTGCCCTCAGAAAGGGTTATGGCAACCTGGAGAAAACTTTTGTTCCAGGAACAAAAGTGGTTGTCATTGCCGACGGAGAAAGGTACCTGCCCCTCCGTGGAAAAGTCTTCTTGGTGGCTGAAACTAGTCCCATGCGGGTATGCACAATCATTCTTCCAGAAGGGATTCGTGTGGAAGGTCTTTCGAAACCGCTAGGAGAAGGAAGTGAACGACATGTTGTTTATCTTCACCAAACACTCCTTGAACCCGCCACATGACCTCAGCCGCCCACAGAGCCACCCAACCTCTGTCGGGCGGTTTCTGTTTATAAAACACCGCTCACGGTATGTGGGCGGTGTTTTATATTTAACGAAACAGGATTATGAACCCAAAACATGATCCCCAACGACTGCAGCGTCTGCAACACTGTCGACTGGCATTACCCCACTATGAGGCGCAATGTCATTAGCCTTAGCAAAGGCTTCCGTAGCACTAGTGGCAGAAATCTGCACGACCTTTCCAGCAGTATTTACATAGACGTACCCTGAAAGGGGCACCACCTGCGTAGGCGTTGATATGGTGCCACTCACGAGCATAACCCCACTGTTTGGATTACGGTTTGTTGCACGAAGAAACGCTTCATCAGGAGAAGACGCTGCAACATATGAGAGCGAGCCTGAAGTGTTTACATACGCATACGTAGCAGCAGATGCAACTGCTGGCATAGTCACAGCGAGTGTCGCCACCAGAAGCGCACCAATAACCAATACGCGTACACGAGGAAGATAGAATGTTGTAGTCATAAGCATTATGGTAAGCGGGTAATAAAGAACTCTCTAGGTACCACGCTCCGCATGTCATACCCCCACAAGAAAGCGCGGATACAGTATAGGACGATTCAGAACCTTGAAAGTTTCAAGACCCGTGCGTTGCGTTATAAACAAGCGCAGGCATGCGATACCATAGAGATATGGAAACTACTAATCTTTTCAAATTACTAATCGCTATTGGCGTGTCGCTTGGTGCGGGAGTAATTGGCTCATTCTTTACTGCCCCATCCATTGCCAGCTGGTACGTTACGCTTAGCAAGCCAACCTTTACTCCTCCCGCATGGGTGTTCGGTCCAGTCTGGACAACACTCTTTGTTCTTATGGGGATCGCTGCGTTTCTGGTTTGGAAAAAAGGATGGGGACGTGTGGATGTAAAAATCGCTCTCGGTATATTCATCGGTCAGTTAGTACTGAATACGCTTTGGTCAATTATCTTTTTCGGATTACACGCCCCTGGTGCTGCACTCATTGAAATTATATTTCTCTGGTTTGCCATTCTCGGCACAATCGTTGCATTTGCCAAAATCTCGAAACTGGCTGCTTGGCTTCTGGTGCCCTACATTCTTTGGGTAACTTTTGCTGGATATCTAAATTTTTCTATCTGGCAACTCCACACCCCAGATTCGAGTCAGATTGCCTGCACCCAAGAAGCAAAGCAGTGCCCAGATGGATCATACGTCGGACGCACTGGACCTGCCTGCGAATTTGCACCTTGCCCAGAAGCACATAACAATTCCTGGAAAACTATGGTGGATGAAAAAACAGGCATATCCTTCCAGTATCCAGAAACGCTACCTACCACCTACATCCACATGCAGGACTGGCCGCCACAACTACAGGTCTTGAATGAATCATTTACCTGTACAGAAGCTGGATTGGAAACTGCTCGGGCAGGCAAAACTGAGAAACGCGTACTCGCTAATCGTACATACTGTCGGACTAGTAGCACTGAGGGTGCAGCTGGCAGTATATACACGCAATACGCCTATGCATTTCCGCTCTACTCTACAGACGCGAGACAGACAGACGGAAAGGTTGCCATCTTTACCTTTACCACCCGCACACCGCAGTGTGACAATTATGACGATCCGCAACGCACCGCCTGTAAGAACGAGCAGAAAACATTTGATCTCGATAGTATCGTTGACCGTATGGCACAAAGCATTGTTGTCAGATAGGTACGGGTCGTGCTGTGGATGATGGTACTACTGTAACCGTTTGAGCCGACGAGCGTGTTACTTGCAACAAGGTGCGGGTTCGACTACCCTTCTCTTCGGAAACCCTGTACCACAAGGAGACATCATGCGAGAACCATCTGAACTGCACACCCCCGAAGACGTGGACGCCTTAATCGCGGAAATTGGTCGCTACGACCCTGATCTGCGCAACCGGGCGGTCGAGCACCTGCACAGCCACACCAACTCCACCGATCCGAAGCTCAACGCCATGTGCAATGCGCTCCGACGTCGTGCGGAGCTCGAGGAAGAAATCCGAATCGGTATTCGTTCTGCAGAGGGTGTCCTGAACGCCAGCACCTGACCTGCCTATACGTTTTTCCGCACAGAACCGTGTGACTTCATGTCATACGGTTTTTGTTTGTGATATGCAAAAACCGCTCCCTTTCGAGAGCGGCAACGTGAACCTTTTCCCGTTACGCAAGTGCCTTTTCGATTTCGTGCCGAAGTATTCGGTATTCACGAGTATCGAACATGAGCGTAGCGAGCTGATCGAGCTTTACGCGCAGTGGCAACCGGTCTGGCTCAGCCAGTCTGGCAGAGGACTCGCGCAACCGCCGTACTTCAGTGGCACGCGAAATCACCCCTTCAGCAGCTTTAAGGTCGCCTGCGCGAAGATACTGATCAACCTTCGGTCGATCGGTCTCACTCGCGCGCACCTGAAGTGCTTTAGCGGCACTCAGCGCATGCCGTGCGGCAACCGCCTCGGAAAAGTGACTCACGAGATCCGTGAGACCAAGCAGGCCCGCTTCACGCTTGACCTGTTCGATTTCCTCCCACGCATCAATGAGCTTTTGCAGTGCATCAGCTCCTTCTTTGGCCTTAGTCTCGATACGCTCTTCAGGTATGCCACGCACTCGCGCAACATGCCTAAGCTCTTCGAGACGCTGATGGACGTGCGTCGACTTTTCTTCTTGCTCAAGCGCATGCTCGAAATGCTCGAGCGCATGCACCCGGCGTTCGATATGCCGGCGCATAATCTCAAGAAGTTTTTTGATATCGCGCCGCAAGAATGCCTGCTGGTACTCCTTGTTCGCTCGGATGTGCGAGAATTCTGATTGAGAAAACTGCGCTGGCACTCCGAGGTTCAAGCAGTCGCGAAGGAATGGCCACGTCATACCATAGGTAAAAACATACCGGAGCGACGACACCTCCTTGAGCGGTCGACTCATCCTCAGCATCACGACCTCAAGCAGTGCCTCGAGCACAATGAGTACAAAGGGTATCGTCAGCACGAAGTTTATGAGCCGAGAAGTCGTGTGGTGCCACGAAAAAATCAGTGCCACCGTCGCCACAACGAGCTGCACGACGCTTATCTGGCGGATAAACGCCAGCCATTTAGAGAAGTAAGCGGTATTCATATAGCCCCCAAAGAACAGTGTGCGCTCGTAGCGTTATTGCTATCCGCGAGGAGCACTATAACACAAAAATGATATATAGCAATATGCCGTACCTTTCGGTGCTATCGTACAGAAGAAAAGCGATTCAGTACTCCTTCAAGTAAGGTGGTGAGGTCGTCTTTTGAACTTTCTGCGCCAAGTACGATAAGTGCAATTGGACGGACAGTGTCACCCACAGGGATTTCAAAAATAGAAAGATTTGTCTCTTTCGCTGCGATAGTCTGCCCTACCTTCCCTCCTACAAAATACTGATGCGTATACAAATCATTAAAGTTCTGCAAATCACTAAAGAGTGGTGTCCCGTACGCACTGTCTTTTAATTTCCCTGACGAGATATTCAAAATGAATTTCCGATTGTTGTAGAGATACTTTGCAAGTATGAATAAATCTTCTGGTGTTGAAACATTCCCCGCATCAGCACCTGACGGATCAGTGAACACAGTATGTGTCATTCCAATAGAGGCGGCTTTTTCATTCATGCGGTCAACAAACTGAGCACGGCCATAGTGGCGGGCGATAGTTTCTGCAGCCTCATTTGAAGATTCGGTAAGAAGCGGGAACAGGAGCTGGTACACACTCACCTTCTGACCTGCAGAAAATCGTGGTCGAGAGGTGTACACCAGTGCTTCTTGAGGAACCGTAGCGTTCGTGTCGAGGTTTATATACTCCGTCGCAATAAACGCAGTCATGAGTTTGGTAACTGATGCTATAGGAAGAAGCGCCTTGGTGTCTTTTCCATACAGAACCTGGTTGTTCTTCACGTCTGCAGCAAGGTAGGCACGAGCGGTCGTCGAGGTTGCAAGTTCAGTGTATGAGAAATCATCAGATGAAAAATCCTTTTCAAATACCAACACCGGTGTGCCAACGTCAACTAATGCAAATACTTTTTCAGCGTCTTCGGTAGAAAGGCGAATGCACCCGCCTGAATATCCTTGTGGTACTGGTTCACCACTTGGGTAGTAGGGCCAACCATGTATAAAGAAGTTTCCCTGAAAGGACATACTCCATGGTTGATACACTTTTCCAAATGAAGAAAAGTGATTCTTTTCTTTTGTGGAGATGGTATAGAGCCCTGCCGGTGTTTCCCACCACGACCCCTCCCTTCCTTTTGTGAGAATAGGCACTTCAAGAACCTGTTCGCCCTCGTGGTACACACGAAGCACCATACCCGAAAGATCAGCTTCAATCAGGTCTGATTTCTTTTCAAGAAAGTCTGCTTTTACATCATTAAAGAAATTGCTGTTTGAGAGGGCCGCCTCGCTACCGTGTGCTACCACATACTGCTCTTTCTCAAGAGAGAAGGGGAGCTTTGCTCCATGCACAATACTGTTTGCAGGAGCGAGAAGAAAAACAGTCGCAACAATAGCAAGCGCGAAAACACAAATACCAACACCAATGAGGAAACGGTGTCGTACTGGTCGTGGTTCGTAGGGCTCCATTTTGTTCTATGCTACCACACCAAGACACTGTGCATTTGCTACCATAGAGATATGTTTGGTCTCAGTAAAGACGAGGAGCGTATTTTCAACCAGCTTGATACGCCTATAAAGATACAGGACTTCCTGAATGCCATTCCCGTAAACTATGAGCACGATGGTGTTGATACGTGGCGTTCACCCAGACGAGTACTTCGTGACAAAAAAGCCCACTGTGTCGAGGGAGCACTCTTTGCCGCAGCAGTGCTCTGGTATCACGGCCACAAACCGTTACTCGTTGGATTTCGTACCACCGCACACGATGAAGACCACTTCATAGCACTGTATAAAACAAACGGGTACGTTGGTGCTGTTAGTAAGACCAATCATTCGGTACTCCGCTTTCGTGATCCGGTCTACCGCACGCTTCGAGAACTTGCGATGTCCTATTTCCATGAATACTTCATGTACGAGGACGGCACCAAAACCCTCCGTGACTACTCTGCGCCGTTCAATTTACAAAAATATGGTACCGATTGGGTTACCAGTGAGGAAGAACTATTTGAAATAGTCGATGCCGTGAACGAATCACGGCACTTCCCTGTTATCCCAAAGGAAAACCAACGACGTCTTCGAAAGGCAGACCCGGTAGAACTACGCACCGAACCTATTCTTGAATGGGAAAAGACTGACCCACGCACCTAATGAGCCGTTTTCCACTGATTCACCCAAGGACAGATATGTTCTCGTGCTACGTCCTATACTGTACTTACCGTCCTCGTACGAGTCGGTAGGTATCTATTACTCTCTAATCTTACGCAATTATGCAACAGAGTAGCACCTATAAGTATCTTTCTTTCTTGTTCGCGGTTATAGCATTGGTATTTGCTGTTTTGTATTTTACTAAGCCAGAACCAACCGTAGAAGACATTTATACCGAGGCCACTACCGGTCTCGAATCGTGTAATCAAAAACTTGGCATGTGGCAACACGACTACGCTACCACTACCGCAACTGAAAAGCAGGCGGCACTCGATAGTATTCTCGAAGACTGTCGCGATACACTCAGCGAAACGAGTGAGAATCTCTCCGAATAATAAGGACTGGTTTGTTTTTCAAAACCACCAAGCTCCGACTGGGGCTTGGTGGTTTTGAAAATAGGCACAAGAACTAACGCCACTTCAAACGGGCACTCGGCACTCTTTTTATTTTTTTACTTTCTTTTTCTTCTCTGTACACTTGTCACAATGGCAACCTTTCGGCTTGATGTACTCATTCCAAAACTCTTTGCCATAGTCATACGCAATCTCCTCTCCCGGCATAATGGTACGTTTTGCGCTTATGTATATGCGCGTTCCATCCATTTCTGCTTCTGCATTTGGACGGCACGAGTGATTGATGTAGCGAGCTGTATTCTTGCGGGTTGAGCCATCGATAACTTTGCCACGCTCAACGGTAAACAAATACTGACCCCCACGCTCATTTGATTCATCCTGTGAAATAATCTCGCCGACATACTCAATAAGAAATGTTCCTTTAGGAATTGTTTTAGTTGCAAAAAGTCCAAGCCCTGACATGCCACGCTTCACTGCAAGTCCTTTGTGTGACGGACGCTGTGTTCGAGGGGTAGTTTTCGTGGAAGACATAGATGCACATCATACGATACTGATACTGGTACCCACAACTGACTGTGCTAGGATACACACCATGATTGCTGAATACGTTAAGTTTCTCAAAGAATTCAATGTAATTGCCCTGGCGGTTGGTTTTGTCATGGGTACCGCATCCACCTCCCTTGTGAACTCATTGGTGAAGGACATCATCATGCCCCTTGTGGCGCCTCTGCTTTCTGCAGGTGCCTGGCGTGAGGCTGCGCTCACCTTCGGTCCGATTAGCGTAAAGTACGGTGCATTTCTTGCAGAACTCATCAATTTCCTTATCCTTGGTGCCGTTATCTTCTTTATCGCAAAGAAGCTTTTGAAGATAGAAGTGAGCAAGAAGTAATCTACGCGCGCACTGGTTTTTTCTTTGGCAGGGTACCTCCGCACGCTTTCACAAAGCGATCTGAGAGAGCACAACGTTCCGTCTCCCCCATACGATCAAATGTTTCTTCTGCCACGTCTGACAGTGAGCGGAATGTTTCATCTGCTTCGGCAACGTCAGGGTGCACTTCAAGTGCACGTTCATTTGCACCCAACAAAAAGAGCCCTTGTAGGGTTCGTACACGCGAGAGCGCAACATACCCTTGTCCATATTCAAATGCCGTCGACAGATCCATGCAGGCGGCATCAAGCGACATGCCTTGTGATTTGTGTACAGTGATCGCCCACGCAAGGCGAAGTGGATACTGTGAAATAGTGGCAAGTGGTTTACCCTCATGCATCACGTGCCAGTCCGCACGACTAACAGTTATCTTTTTCCCCGCACGGGTGGTAACCACCGGGTCTCCGGTGCGCGAAAGACTAGTAACCACTCCAAGCGTACCGTTCACAAATCCCTGTTCAAAACTATTCTTCGTAAACATAACCCGTGCACCCTCTTTCAGTATAAGTACTTCTGGTGAGAGACAATGCTTTTTGAGTCCTGCAGTTAGTTTTTCAGAACCCTTCTCCTGCATGGTAAAGCGGTACTCTTTTCCTGAAAGACGCGAGAGCTCAGTGAGGTTAATACGGTCAACTGATGCGTTGTGTGAGTATAGTCGTGTAACCGCCTCTTCTTTTGGTTCACTCTGACGACTCCGGAGTGTCTCTCGATGGTCTTCTGTCAGAGTACCGCGACGAAGTGATGAAAGGATATCAAGAAACACTGGGTCATCGGTGCGGTGCTGTTCAGACAAGTAGCACACGATAGGGTTTGCTTGTTTCCAAGCAGATGCCATGAAAGCAAACGCGGTGTGAGACTCTTCTTCAAACAAAAGTTCCCCTGGCATCTCTCTACTCTCATTCGTTGAGACTGGTGGTAGCTGAAAGAAGTCACCCACAAATACCACCTGCACACCACCAAAGGGTAATGTTGGGTGGCGCATTGAGCGCAACACGGCATCTACATCCGCAAGCGTTCTGCCATCAAGCATGGATATCTCATCAATGATGAGTACTGGGGTACGTGCAACACGACGCACAACGTGTTCTTTTTGTGTGAGCGCATCAATATCAGCAGGTGAAAGCCCCTTCTGCACCCCAATACCGCTCCATGAATGAATGGTACTGCCACCAATGTGCGTCGCCGCAATACCTGTTGATGCTGTTATGGCTGGTTCAATACCACGCTCACGAAGCCACGCAACATAGCGGTTGATGGTGTGTGTTTTTCCACTTCCTGGTTCACCGGTAAGGAAGACGTTTGCGCCTGTTTGCAAAATAGAAAGCGCAGTGTCTTGCGTCATAGTGCGTCTATAGTATCAAAGATACCTACCAAGTGCTTACTGCTTCATTTCTATGATAATAGGTGGTCGTTCCCCTGTTTTTCCCACCAATACACCCCAGATAAACACAAGTGCAAAGGATATTGTGAGCACCAGTAGAGAAATACCAAGCACCTTATACCGAGCCCAGAGCATTCGCGCACGAGAGAGATACGTCATACTCACGGAGTATATCCAGAAACCAGAGACTGCAGGATCCGACTATACACATACTTTTATTTTTCTTGAGAATCCGTTTTGCATAGTACGGATATGCGCTATGACCCACGAATACCGTACGACAGTTTTTTCTATGGAACGATGGGCCTTGTTTGTGGAACGTTTATTGCAGCACACACAGTTACTCTCTGGGGCGTTATAGGTGGGATTGTGCTCTATTTCCTCCTCATGCCACGGCCTGCATATGTGCTTATATCTCTCACCATCTTTTGTATCAGCAGTATCGTAGGTGCTACGTACTATCATGCGTGCGATGTCCACTACCGAGAGCATACCAGCAACCTTGAAAACGAAACGGTGTTCACCGGCGTTATCCGTTCGATGCCCAAAGAGCGACTACAAGGACAGGTGCTTTCCGTTTCCCTTGATCAGGATCAGGGACTGATTCTTGTGTACACCGAAGGCTCAGACAAACATGTATACGGTGAGTATGTTCGAATAAAAGGAACACTTACCCCGCCATCAGCAGACACGTATGGTGACTATCTTGCCGGCCGCAGTATTTCTGGAAGCGTGTTTCAAGGAACCATCACCGTGCTCTCGTACAGAGGCAATCCCATTTTGAGAAAGGTATTTGCCATACACGCACACATACAGTCCATACTTGCCCAACACCTTCCTCGTGACGAATACGCACTCCTTCAAGCAATCCTTATCGGTGACCGTGATGCACTTTCTGTACAACAAAAAGAACAGCTCTCGCACAGTGGCACCACTCATATCACCGCCCTGTCAGGCGCCCACATCACTATCATTATTTTTGGCCTCTACAGTCTTCTACAGCTTCTGTTCCCCACACAAAAGAAAACAGTATTCATACTCACGTTTAGTATTGTGTTTCTTTTCATTGCCATGACCGGATTTGTTGTCTCAGCAGTACGTGCAGGAATCATGGCACTCGCCACGAACCTAGGAACTATTGTTGAGCGACCACACCGATCACGTAACGCGATTGCGCTTGCAGTACTTCTCCTTACTATCCATGATCCAAAAACACCCGTTGCGGATATTGGGTTTCAACTCTCCTGCCTTGCCGTAACCGGCATCATCTACGGGACCCCGCTTCTTCAGCGCATTCCCTTCTTTACGGAGCCCGGGTACATTGCGTGGCGGCACCTTCTTGCCACAACTATTGCAGCACAAATTGCCGTACTTCCTATCTCACTATCTGCATTTCAAAATGTCTCCCTTGTGTCATTACCAGCAAATATTGCAATCGTAACTATCATGCCACTGCTTACGCTTGGTGGTTTTATCCTAGCGCTCTTTGGAAGCATACATACGCTATTGGGCGCCGTCGTTGCTTTGCCACTTTCTTTCTTACTTTCATACGCAAATCACACCATCGCATACAGCGCATCTATCGCGACACCCTTTGGTATACATGTGAGCACACTTGGTATGACCGTGTACTATGCGCTCCTTACGTGGCTTCTTGTAGCACTACACCGTGCTACTTCTCTGCAATCGTCACTTTGATCTTCGTTGTGTCGAGTGGGTAGGTACTGCGCCAGAATGGACGAAGCACAATGCGTGCACCACCAACTTCTGGGAATCCATCACCCGTCAAGATAACCTGGGCTGCGTCTCGTGTTTTGCCTGCAACCGCATGCGCTATCTTCTCAGGCATCACATTCCAAACAAGAGTTGCCTGACCAGCTACGGAGAATGAGAGATCGGTATACGTTGGATCCCATGGCTTTTCATCAGCGCCAAACGTCATACTAAGGTCTTTTACACTTGCAAACGAGAGCGACTCACCCTGGTACTGTGCAACGGTCTTGGTTGCGATTGCGCGAGCAAATTCATCTTCCTTGAAGATAACTGCGCGAGCAACACCTTTTTCGCGCACCTCAACAGAGCCACCTGTAGAGACACCGTCAGGCAAGGATTCATACGAGATACGTGTTCCTCCTGAGAGCATGAGGTATCCTTTTGGCACTTCAGCGAGAAGTGCTTCATTGAGCTGTGTAGCAAGCGCTGCGCGGGCAACCTCGCGTGCACCATCAGCCGTTGCTTTTGAAACGGTTGGGCGCGTACCTGAGAACCCTCCTGTCATATCACTTGTTGAGCGAGCATATACCAAGGTATACGTTGCACCACCCTTAAGACCTGGAAGCGTAAACTTTGATGCGCCAATGTTGTATGCAGGACCTGCTTCATCAGCATAGACCGTTGCGGTTACTGAGCCAGGGGTACCACCTGTTGCTGCAGGAATACGTACTGATTCACGGACACGGAAAATGTATCCTTCTGGAGATTCAAACCGGGTGTTTTTGATAAGTGTTTGTGCAACCGTTTGTTCGTTGTAGATGGTGACAGTACCCTGTGCTGGAACCTGTACCGTTTCAGATCCTTCTGCAGGCACGGTCTCGCTTCCAATATGCTCTACTGAAACCACCTCAAAAGAGAGGTCTCCGGCAGATCGTGTTGCAAGAAGCGTTGTATCAACCGCAACCGTGTTTGATTTCTTTGAAATCGTTACCTCAGCACGAGAGAACAGGAACAAAATACCCGCAGAGAGACCAACCACAATGAGCGCAACCAAAATAGTGCCCCATGGCATACGACGACGCGGGATAGAAAACGTGTTGGTGCTGTGGGAGGAATGAGAAGCGTGTTCTGTTGCTTCAGGCATATCGCGACGGCGAGATGGCGGAATAATGTCGTTTAACGTTTTAGGCATAGCGTACGTGGTTTAACGGTATGCCACTAGTATACCACTCCCGTAAAAACACACGCTACACACTTGTTCGTGCGTATAACGCAAGCATGGCAAGAGGCAAATCAGCAGTTGCAGTTCCGCGAACAGACACATATGAAGAAAGATGCCCTGAGGTAAGGGGGATGATGGTGAGCGGACGATCTGAAAGCCACAGTGACCTAAGGCTTGGTGTATCAAAAAGCGTCTTTGCGATATCTCGACGAGAATCCGCTGCAATAAGAAAAATGGTACGTGGCAATGGGTGACGTGAGCGCATCTCTGAGAGTCCGGTGCGCACCTGCTCAACCCACGCTGCCTCTACGCCAGCACGACGCGCATCAAGTGTTGCTGATGAAGTCATGTCTGCCATCGCCCGGGTATTTTGAAGCAGTACACGCATTTGTGCAGGTACTGAAACTACATCATGGGGCAACCCCTGCTTGATGAGCGTCATATCAACTGAATCATCTGAAACGGCTACCGCAAGAAAGTCTTCTTCATGCGGGAATACATCTCGCAACACGGTATACCGTACTGGTGTTGAAGAGAGCATACGAAGGTCACGGGTATGAAATGCTTCACGCACCATGCTATACACTTTTTTTGCTGTTTCTTCGACAATAGAAGAAGACATGATGGCAAGGTCAGCATATTTTGCACGCGTCCCAAATGGATCAGTTGTTTCATATCCATTTAAGAGGACACCTGTCACCATTTCTTCGGTAAGTACATGCTCTTTGGTGCCAGACGCAGAACGGGCCACCGCTGTCTCCATCACCTTTTTCGTAAAGATAAA
>Ga0164241_10004882_pt1 | contig 12797 bp, 8 predicted proteins | sample OricomyardsoilBY_FD_108780 | JGI IMG/M metagenome (GOLD analysis project Ga0164241, IMG submission 108780) | Backyard soil microbial communities from Emeryville, California, USA - Original compost - Back yard soil (BY) | ecosystem: Environmental > Terrestrial > Soil > Unclassified | place: USA...
CCTTCGGATGCGAGAACAGCACCGCCCAGCCGTCGCCGATCCAGTCGTGGAAGTGGATCGTGCCCTGGGTGGTCTGGGCGGTGAAGTCGGGGGCGATGGCGTTGAGACGCAGGCTCATGGGGGCTCCTTGTCGTGAGGTGTTGGCACGGGGGCAGAAAGCATAGCGCGCTGCGCGCCGATGCACCGCTCAGCGCCGACGCAACCCCAATGCCATCACGGTGCCGACGACGATGAGCGCGCCCACCACCTGCACCGGCGCCACCGCCTGGCCGAGGATCCACCACGCCATCAGCAGCGCGGCCACCGGCTCGACGTTGAGGATCGGCGAATTGCCCACCACCCCCAGGCGCGGCAACAAGGTGAAGAGCACCGTGAAGGCGGTGCCGTAGAGCACGCTCAACGCCACCAGTCCGCCCCACCCTGCGCGGGCGTCGGGCCAATGCAGGCCGCCGAAACACTGCGCGCCCAGCAGCGCCAGCACACCGACGATGGCCATCGTGATGGCGGTGCGCAGCCGGCCGTCGAGGTCGGCCACCTCGTGCTGCGTGAGCGCGAGCACCAGGCCGAACAGCGCCGCGGCGCCGACGCCCAGCGCGACGCCGGCGCCGATGCGGCTCCACTGCGCCTGCGCGCTCAGGCCCGACGCCGCGCCCGAGACATCCAGCGCCAGCGCCAGGCCGAGCAGGATCAGCGGCATCGCCACCAGCACCGCGCGCTCGGGCCGGTGGCGGTAGATCAGCCAGGCCGAGAACGCCGTCCACAGCGGATAGGTGTTGAAGGCCAGCAGCGCCAGCCCGACCGGAATGCGTGCGACCGCCGAGTACAGGCACACGCTCTGCACCGCCACGAGCAGCCCGATCAGCGGCATGACCCGGCGATGGCGCGGCCGCAGTCTCAGCGGCACACGGTAGAGCACGACGATCACGCCCACCACCAACGCGGTGGCCAGGCTGCGAACCGCCACCGCAGTGGCGACGTCCACACCATGGTCGAGCGCGATGCGCGCCGCGACGTGGTTGCCGCCGAACATGCACGCCAGCGCCAGCAAGGTGATGAAGGCCTGGCCGCTGATCGCGCTCGAACCCGCCTTCATCGGGTCTGGCGTGCCATGTCGTCGGGTTGCGCTTGTGTTTGTGGTTGCGGTTGTGGTCGCGCGCAGGCGTTGTTCGTCATCGGCCGGCTCTTTCGTCGTCGTGCGCGAGCATATAGGCAGCCCGCCAGGCACGCGCCGCTGTCCCGTGGCGTCCGGTTGATTGTTTTTATGCGAAGCCGGTGAAGCGTCTGAGCTGTTCCTCCAGCTCGCGCATGTCCAGCGGCTTGCTCAGAAATCCGTCCATGCCGGCCTCCCGGCATGCGATGCGGGCGTCCGGCGATGCGTCGGCGGTGGCGGCGACGACGGCGAACGGCGCCACCTCTCCAAGGCGCTGCAGTTCCCTGATGCGCTGCGTGGCCTCGATGCCCGGCAGCACCGGCATCTGCACATCCATCAACACGATCTGCGGCGGGGATTGGCGGCATTTGTCGATGGCGTCGAGGCCGTCGTGCGCGGTGCGCACCTCGTAGCCCAGCGCTTCCAGCAAGCCGGTGCCCACCAGGCGGTTGATCTCGTTGTCGTCCACCAGCAGCACCACCGGCGCGCCGCGCGGCGCGGGCTGCACGGGTGCGTCAGCCGCCCGGGCGGTGCGGTCCGGGTCGGCGGCGGCCTGGCAAAACGCCGCCAGTTCGCCCACGCTGAACGGCAGCACGCGCACGGCGTAAGCGTTCAGCGCGCCCGGAACCGCGAGCACCGGCGAGCCGGCGAGCACCGCGTAGACACACTGCGTCGACGCCGGCATGCGGCGTTGCAGATCTCCGGCAACCAGGCGGTTGCCCGCTGCCGCCTCGACGACGACCAACAACGTGGGCAGATCGTCCGCGGCGTCGTGCAGCAGCGCGAGCGCGTCTTCGCATGTCGGCAGGCGCGTCACCGCCCAGCCCAGGCGCTGCAACCGGCGCTGCAGGCCGGCGCAGGCAGTGGCGCTCTCGTCGATGAGCCAGGCACGGGCTTGCACCGGCGCGACGGCCGCTGCAGCGGGCAGCATCTGCGCGTGCTCGTAGTGCAGTTGCAGGCTCAGCAGCACGCCTTCGTGGGCGTCCCACGAGCAGGTGACACGTCCGCCGGTGTTGGGGCAGACGCCTTCGGCGCGCGATATCGCACCATCGCCATCGGGGGCGGCCTCGAGCCTGCCCAGATTCAGGCGCCGCAGAACTTCGTCGACCTGCGCCCGCGGCCGCAGTGTGCCCATGCCTGCGGCCTCGACCGTGATGGCGCAGCCGCCGCGGTCGTCGGCCGTGGCCTTGGCGTTGAACATCACGAAGCCCGCCGACATGACATCCAGCAGCCCCAGCAGCAGGCGGTGCAGCCCGCACTGCAGTTGCACCGGGTCGTCCTCCACCACGAGGCCGGGTCCGCGCCAGTCGAACGACAGCGCCAGCCGGCGTGCGGGCATGCCGGGCATGATGCGGCGCACGACCTGCGTGAACAGTTCGGCCGGCTCCAGGCGCTGCAGCACGCGCGGACGCTGCTCCTGCCGGGCCGACAGCCGCGTCAGCGCGCTCTCCAGTTCATCCACATGCAGGGGCTTGGCGAAGACGCGGTCGAAGTGGGCGTCGATGGCCGGCAGATCGCGCACCGCAGACGTATCGCCCGTCATCGCCACGAGGTAGGGCGCGTCGGGACCGTAGTGCTCACGCAGCCGGCGTGCCACTTCCACGCCTGACAGGCCGGGCATCTGCAGATCGAGCAGCACCGCATCGGGCCGTTGCGCCAAGCCGTGCGCCAGTGCCGCGGCGCCGTCGTAGACCACCTCGGTTTCACACGGCACCGGCAGCATCACCTGCAGCAAGTCGGCCGTACTGTCGGCGTTGTCCCGGTTGTCGTCGGCGATGAGCACGCGCAGCGGTGCGCCTGGCTCGGCGCCGGTCTGACGTGTCAGAGGAGCTTGCATGGCACTGTGACGGTGCGGGTTGTGCGCAAGGGCAACCATATCAGTCTGCCAGAGTCTGATGGTGAACAAACCTTTCGTGCGCCGAAGGGGCGGCTTGCCGCTTCTTCGGCGGGTTCATGGGCGCTTTCACTTGAGCCGAACGCGGGGCAGTCGGGGCTGTACCTGCTGCAGCCGGCCGGCGCGCAGCTCCCGCACCGCATGTGCGACCGCCAGCCCGATCTGGCGCGCCTCCTGTTGCAGCGCCTGGTCGGCGTCCAGCGTCTGGTGGCTGGTGGCATAGGGTGCGTAGTATCCGATGCAGCGGTCCAGGCGCGCTGCGGCGCCGGCGTCGATCAGGCCCATCCAGTCGAGCCAGTCCGACAACGCGCGCCGCTGGCCTTCGATGCCGGCCACGTCGCCATGCACCAGCAGCCCGTAGGCGCGTCCGGCCAGATGCTGCGGATACGGCCAGCCGGCCAGTTCCAGCGCCTTTGCCAGCTCGGGATTCTTGCCGCCGGTGCGCGTGGGATCGGGGTTGCCGCCGTCGGCGCAGACCAGGCGGTCCATCATCAGCTTCAACGGGCTCGGGCTCTGATACCAGTAGGTGGGCGCGACGATGACGACCGCGTGCGCGGCGACCCAGCGCTCGTAGATCTCGGCCATCCAGTCACCGGTCTGCCCGAGCGCGTGGTTCGGGTAACAGCTGCAGGGCCAGTGGCACAGCGGCATCGCCGTCGAGACGCAGCCTTTGCAGGGATGGATATGGCGGTCGTAGTCGGACGTGAGCCGGCTCAGATCGAGCAGATCGCTCTGCAGCCCGGCGCCGTTCAGGCCCTCCTCCACCCAGCCGCACAGGCGGTAGGACTTCGAGATTTCGCCGGGACAGGTGCCGTCGTTGCGCGACGCCCCGCAGACCACGAGCACACGCGACGGGCTGGCTGGGTCGGCCCAGGTGGTCTGCGCAGCCAGCAGCGCATCACGCGTGGCCCGCCACTGGACCGACAACGCGTAGTCGGGATCGGCAAAACCCGGCCCCGCCGGCGCGGTGCGCGGCGCCTTGCGCCCTTCTTCATAGGCCTGCCACGCGATCTCTTCCAGACGCGAGATCGCCGCACCTTCGGCATTGAACGCGGGGTCGAAGAAGCGCTGCTTGAAGCGCTCGCCGAAAGCGCCACGCGAGAGCTGCGGCGCGGCCTGCCCCTTGCGCACGTCAGCCATGGGCGACTCCGAAAGCGGCGTCCTCGGCAGAGGCGGGATCGGCGGTCGGGCTCTTGGGCATGCGCATGGGCGGCTTCAGGAAATGGCGCTACAGCGCGCAGGCAATCGGTGTGCCTGATGTGCACGCACGATCGGCTCACCCGGCGCTCAGCGCATCAACGTGCGATCCATTCGCGCAGCTTGCCCACGCCGAACTTCAATGCGTTTTCAAGCTCGATGTGCGGCATGGCCGGAACCTCGTCCGGGTTCACCGCAACATCCACCACCACCGGCCCCGGGGTGACGAGCGCGCGCGCGATGCCGTCTCGCAGGGCCTGCGGCTGGGTCACGCGCAGGCCGCTGCCGCCGCAGGCCTGGGCGAACATCGCGAAGTCGGGGTTGCGCATGCCGACGCCTGCCTTGAACGCCGGCATCGCGGCCTCTTCCATTTCCAGGTGCACCAGACCCCAGCCGCGGTTGTTGAAGACGAAGACCTTCAGCGGCAGGCTGTGCTGCACCGAGGTGGCGAACTCCTGCATCAGCATGCCGAAGCCGCCATCGCCGCAGACCACGATGACCTGGCGCGCACCGTCCAGCGCCTGGATGCCGTTGGCCATGCCCAGGGCGGTGCCCACCGCGGCGTTGTTGAAGGAGCCGGTGACGACCTGGCGGCCGCGTGGGCGCAGCCAGTTTGCCGTCCACAGGGTCACGGTGCCGGTGTCGACGACGAACACCGCATCGTCGGCCGCGGCGTCGCTGATGGCGCGCGCCAGAGCCTGCGGGTGGATGACGCCGGCGCTGCGTGCGGTGTCGGCCTTCTCGGCCAGCATCGCCTGCCAGCTCTGCCAGCTCTTGCGCGTCGACGCCAGGAAGGCGTCGTCGTTGTGCGCCTTCACGCGTTCGCACAGCGCGGCCACCGCCGGGCGCGCACTGCCGACGATGGCCTGCGCCACCGGCAGCCGGCGGCCGATGGCGAATGCGCGCTCGTCGATCTGGATCACCTTCGCTTTTTGCGGCAGAAACTCCCGGTACGGGTAGTCGCTACCGATCATCACCAGCACCTCGCAGCGATGCACGGCGTCGTAGCCGGCGGGCGAGCCGATCAACCCCAGCCCGCCGACGACCAGCGGGTCGTCGAACGCAAACTGGCTCAGCGCGCGGTAGGTGTGCACGATGGGCGCGTGCAGCCGCTGGGCCAGCGCCCGCACCTCGGCGGTGGCATGTGCCGCGCCGTGGCCGACGAACAGCGTCACCGTGCGTGCGCTGTCGATCATCCTGGCCGCGGCATCGATATCGGCCGCGGCCGGCTGCACTTCGGGGCGCGGCCGCAGCGTCGCCGGGCTCCATGCCGGCCTGGCGGTGCGCGCGCCGAAGACATCCTGCGGAATGTTCAGCAGCGCGACGCCGCGCTCGCCATACGCGGCGGCAATGGCTTCGTGAATCTGCGCCGGCGCCGCATCGGCCGCCACGATCGACGTCGCATAGACGCAGGCATCCCGAAACGCCTGCACGTGGTTGGCGGCCTGCAGATGATCGATGCCGGCCAGCGACGTCGGCACGTCGCCGGCAATCGCCAGCACCGGCGCGTGGTCGTGGCGCGCTTCGTAGAGCCCCGCCAGCAGGTGGGTGGCGCCCGGCCCCGCGGTGCCCGCGCACACGCCCAGGCGGCCGCTCAGCTTGGCCTGCCCGGCGGCCGCCAACGCGGCGCCTTCTTCGTGGCGCACACCCAGCCAGCGCATGCGCTCGTCGCGGCGAATCGCATCGGTGAATTCGTTCAGCGCGTCGCCGACGACGCCGAAGACCTGCGTCGCGCCGAGTTCCGCCAGCGTCGTCGTCAACAGTTCTGCCACCGTGTGGGCCATCGGGTCGATCCTTCCTGCACAACAGTCCCGGCAGCGCCGCAGCGCACACCGGGTCATTGCCGAGAATGCGGAAACCCGGGCTCACGCAAGGCGGCAATCGGCGTGCCGTGGGAAGTTGGGGCTGTCGTGTTGATCTGGCCCTGGCGCGTGGCTTGACGAGGCCCAAGCTAGGCCGGGTGATCCGCGTCGGCCGCGCCCGGCCTGCGTCTGGAAATCAACGCAACCAATGCATCGACATCCACCGGTTTGACCATGTGGTGGTCGAAGCCCGCTTCGGCGGTGCGCCTTCGGTCTTCGTGCTGGCCCCAGCCGGTCTGGGCAACGATGACCATGTCGCTGCCGCCCGGCAGTTCACGAATCCGTCGACACACCTCGAACCCTGTCATTCCCGGCATTCCAATGTCGAGTATGGCGGCGTCCGGACGCCAGAGCGCGGCCACTTCCAAGGCGCGGTGACCGTCGTACACCACCTGAACGTCGTGGCCCAGCATCTGCAACAGCGCGGCCAGGCTGTCGGCGATGTCGACGAGGTCGTCGGCGATCAGCACACGCAGCGTGCGGGACCGCGCCGCGTGCGCCTCCGGCGCGTGAGCCTGGGCCTGCGCGGGTTCCGGCACAGGCAGCGGTGCCGTCTCGAGGCCCAGTCGCACCTCGAACTCGCTGCCGCGACCCAGGCCCTCGCTGCGCGCGCTGATCGTGCCACCATGCAGTTCCACCAGGCCTTTTGCAAGCGCGAGTCCGATTCCCTGCCCGCCCTGCGCATGGCGACCCGGCCCTGCCTGACTGAACATGGCAAAGATCGTCGAGATGTGTTCGGCAGCCAGGCCGATGCCGGTGTCCGTGACCTTGACGACGGCTTGATCGGCCTGCCGTTCGATGCACACGTTGATGTGTCCGCCGGGCAGCGTGTACTTGGCGGCGTTGATCAGCAGATTGGAAAACACCTGGCCGAGCCGGAGCGCGTCGCCCTCCACCTTCAGAGCCGGCTCCGCGACGTCGATGTTCAGCGTGTGCGCGCCGGCATCGATGAACGGCTGGGCGATCTCGATCGAGTTCTCGACCACGGCCTGCACCAGGAGCGACTCGCTGCGAAGCTGCAGACGGTTCTGGCTCATGCGCGAGACATCGAGCAAATCGTCCAGCAGACGCGCCATCTGGCGCGCCTGGCGGTCGATCACGGCATGGGCCTGCAGCACCTGCGGATGCGGCGATGGAAACGCTTTCAGCAATTCCACCGCGTTGCGTATCGGCGCCAGCGGGTTGCGCAATTCATGGGCCAGGGTGGCGATGAACATGTCCTTCGCGGCATCGGCCTCACGCAGCGTCTGTTCGGCACGCTTGCGCTCGCTGACGTCCATGATGACGCCGAAGCTGCGCACCGGACGGCCCTGCTCGTCGTAGTCGGCCTGGCCGCGCAGGCCCAGCCAGGCCTCTTCTGCCCCCGCACGCCGCACGCGGAACTCGAAGGAGAAAGGCCTTCGCTCCAGGATGGCCTGGGCACGAAGCTTCAGGAAGGCGTCGCGATCGGCGACATCGACCAGCATGTCCACGCTGGCACGCGACGGGCGGAAGCGCTGCGGGTCGACGCCGAAAAGCACGTAGGTCTGCGGCGACCACCACAGCACGTCTTCGCGGATGTCCAGATCGTAGGTGCCCATCTGGCCCGAGGCGAGCGCCAGCGCGAGGCGCTCACGTTCCACGCGCAGCGCCTGTTCGGCCATCTTGCGCTCGGTGGCATCGGCCATGATGCTGACCAGAAGCAGCGCGCGGCCGTCGGGCTTGCGCGACACCACCAGTCCGTGCCCCGACAGCCACAGCATGGTGCCGTCGGGGCGCACGATTCGATACTCGGCAACAAACGAATCCTGCCGGTCCGCCAGCGCATGCAACTGCTCGACGATGTGCCTGTCGTCGGGATGCAGCGCCGCGAGATATTCGTCCCCGGCACCGCCCACCCGACCGCGGCCTGCGGCCAGCGTGAGGCCGAACAAGGCCATGCCCTCGGGGGACCAGATGCGCGCCATCGTTTCGAAGTTGGTTTCCCACGAACCCATGCGGCCGGCGCGCAAGGCCGACCTGAAGTTCGTCTCGCTGTGCCGCAGCGCTGCGCGAGCCAGCGCACGATCGGTGATGTCCACGCCCTGTACAAAGATGCCGACGACCGCGCCGTCGGCGTCCCGCAGCGGCTGAAGGACAAAGTCGAGGAAGCGCTCGACCGGTGGCTCGCCCGCGACGCCTTGCAGCAGGTACCGGGCGTCGGTGGCGTTGTAGGCCCGGCCGCTGGCATACGCCTGATCCAGCAGCGTCAGATAACCTTGCTCCACCGCCTCAGGCAAGGCCTGCGCAAAGGTCTTGCCGAGAATCGGCCGCTGCCCCACCAAGCGCAGATAGCGCGGGTTGGCGATCTCGAATCGGTGCTCCGGCCCACGCAGAAGGGCCATGAAGGTGGGCGCCTGTTCAAAGAGCTGGGCCAGTCGATCCCTTTCGCTGGCGGTGCGACGGGCGGCGATGACTTGTTCCGTCGTTTCCGTGCACACGACCAGCACGCCGCCGACGCTGCTGGATTGCGTCGCATCGTCGATCGGACTGTAGCCATAGGTCCAGAAGACGTCCTCGCGCCGGCCATGGCGAGTGATGGGCACCAGATGGTTTTCGTGCCACGTCGGCCCGCCGCCGCTCATGACCTGGTCGATCTGCGGGCCGATGATGGGCCAGATTTCGCGCCAGACCTCCCTGCCCGGCCGCCCCAGCGATGCTGGATGTCGCTCGGGGCCGATGGATTCCCGGAAGGCGTCGTTGTAGAGGCAGGCGAGATCGGGGCCCCACCAGATGTACATCGGGTGCCCCGAGTTGAGCATCAGGCGCACGACTGTGCGCAACGGCTGTGGCCAGCGGGCAGGCACGCCCAGCGACGAGCCCGTCCAGTCATGGCTGCGCATCAATGCGCCCATCTCGCCGCCGCCATCCAGGAAGGCCGGCGTGGCATCTGCAGCATCGGCCGCAAGGGAAGGCGCTGGGTCGGGACTCATCCTTGGCATCTTGTTGCGAGTAGCAAGATTAACCGGGATCGGGCCCGTCATCAGCGGCCAGGCTGCCGGTGGCGGGCGAGCGCGGGTTGGGGCGGCTCAGCCGCGCAGACGCAGGATGGCGGCGAAATACTGCGCCAGTTCGGCGCGGGCCTGCAGCGGCAGGACGTGGCCCACGTACTGATCCGGACGCACGACGACGAGGCAGCCGGCAGCGCGGTCGACGGCTCGCATCTGGAAGATGTGCTCGCCCCGCTTCAGGTCGGCGCAGAACACCTTCTCGTAATCGCACAGCCCGTAGCGGCCCACGTGCGGGCGCAGCAATGACGGCATGGCGCCGAAGTCGAGGGCGCGAAATCCCTGCTGGAACACCGCGCGCACGTCGATCAGCGCATCGATGTCTTCCGCCGGCGCGGTGTGGCGGCGCAGCGGTGAGGCCGGGTCGTGTTCGAGCCAGTCGCAGAGCCCGGCCACCGCGCCACCGGCGCGGCCCGCATCACCCGCGGGGGCAAAGATGAACACGCGAAAGCGCGCGTCGGCGTCGATGCAATGACCCAGGTGCATGGGCCGGGCGTCGGCCAGCCGCACGACAGGGGCGGAATGAAAACGCTTGCCGATGTCGAAGCCGCCAGCCAGATGCTGGTGCGTCGCCGCGCCGCTCAGCGCACTGTGTTCGTACTGGATGGACAGGCCGCAGGTGAAGGGCAGGTTGTTGACGAACTCGCGCGCCATGCGAGGCAAGCCCGGGCCGTCACCGACAGCGTCGTCGCCCCGCGCGCCGACCACGCGCGCCCATTTGTGGTCGAACTCGACCAAGCCTTTGGCTGCGGCGCGCCGTTCGTCCGAGTAGCTGTGCAACAGCGCCGGCTCGGCGCGCCCGGTCAGCACCGAGATCAGCTTCCAGCCCAGGTTGAAGGTGTCGCCCATCGACACGTTCATGCCCTGCCCGGCCTTCGGACTGTGCGTGTGGCAGGCGTCGCCGGCGAGCATCACGCGCGGTGATCGGGTGGCCACCTGCTCCGGCGGCACGTCGTCGAACTTGTCGGTCAGCCGATGGCCGATCTCGTAGATCGACCACCACACGACCTCTTTCACGTCGAGCTGAAATGGCTGGAAGATGCGGCACGCCTTGGCGATGATGTCGTCGGCATTCATGCCCAGCTCGGCGACACGCTCGTGCGCCTGGAGCTGGTCGAGCTCGACGTACAGGCGCACCAGATGGCCGCCCTCGCGCGGCAGCACCATCACCGTGCCGTCGCTGTGCGAGCGCACGAAGGACTTCATGCGCCAGTCCGGAAAGTCGGTGACGGCGAGCAGGTCGATCACGCCCCAGGCCTGGTGCGCTGCATCGCCGTGCAAGGCGCCGCCGATGGCACTGCGCACGCTGGAGCGCGCGCCGTCGCAGCCGATCACGTAGTTGGCGCGCACGGTTTCGGTCTGGCCTTCGCGGCCAGGGGCGGTATGAGCCAGCGTGACGGTGACCGGGTGCTCGTCGGCCTCGGGGTCGACGCACAGGGTGACCACCTTCAGCCCGTAGTCCGGTTCCAGCCGCGTGGGCGCGCGGCGCATCACGTCCAGGAACATGTCGTGGACGCGCGCCTGGTTGATCAGCACATGCGGCATCTCGGAGATGTCGTCGGGCACGTCCTGCACACGTGCGACGCGGCTCAGCAAGCCGTCGTCACCGGGCGCCCAGAAGGTGGTCTCGTTGATCCAGACCGCTTCGCGCATCACCCTTTCGCCAAAGCCGAAGGCCTGGAACATCTCCATCGAGCGCACGCTGATGCCGTCGGCCTGACCCTTTTGCATCGGCTCCAGCTTGGCTTCGACCAGCATCGTGCGGATCTGCGGCAGCCGCGCAAGCTGCGCCGCCAGACACAGGCCCGCCGGCCCCGACCCGGCGATCAGCACGTCGACCGTTGCGGGCAATGCATCGCCGCTGCGGCGCAGGTTCCGGGCCGCCGGCTGGATGTCGGGATCACCTGGAATGAAGCCGTTGAGGTGGTATTGCATGGTGTCTCCTGCAGATCGTCTGGCGGGCTCGGGGATGGTCACGCAGCAGCGGTGCTTAGACTGTATACATATCGTATGGATGCATATTAAACTCGTCAAGCGGACGCTGGGCTCCGCAGCACCGGCGCGGTGAACCGGGACGGAATCACGCAGATGAACAGGATGGAGATGGCGGGCCACCTGATCCGGCGGTTGCAACAGCAGTCGACCCAGGTCTTTCAGGCCCGCATGCAGGCCGCGGGGTTCGAGCTGACCTCGGTGCAGTTCGCCGCCCTCGACGCCGTGGCGCAGCAGCCCGGTATCGACCAGGCCGGCCTGGCCGCGACCATCAGCTTCGACCGCGCCACGATCGGCGGCGTGGTCGATCGCCTGGAACACAAGGGCTTGTTGCAGCGCCTGGTCAGCGAGCGCGACCGGCGGGCGCGCCAACTGCACCTGACGCCCGAGGGCGATCAACTGCTGGCGACGATCAGGCCCGCGGTGGCGGCCTTGCAGGCCGACATACTGGCGCCGCTGTCGCGCGCGGAGCGCAAGACATTCGTGGCGCTGGCCCAGAAGGCGCTGGGCCTGGATTGAGTTCGCGAAGCATCATCGGCCTCACTTTGAACGTTAGATGCCCCGGGAAGACGGGGTGCGTATCCTGCGCCGATGCAAGCACCCGCCCCCACCTTCCGGACCGCTGTGGCCAGCGATCTGCCTGCGATCGTCAAACTGCTCGCGGATGACCCGCTGGGCGCGCAGCGCGAGGCGTATGCCGAGCCGCTTCCAGCGAGCTACTGCACGGCTTTCGCTGCCATAGAACGGGATCCCAACAACGAATTGATGGTGGCAGTCGGTGAGAACGACCACGTCATCGGCGTTCTCCAGATGACCTTCATTCCTTCGCTCACCTATCGTGGTGCCTGGCGGGCGCTGGTCGAAGGCGTTCGGGTGGCCGCGCCGTTCAGGTCCACCGGGGTGGGAAGGCATCTTTTGCTCCGGGCCATTCAGCGCGCCCGAGAGCGTGGCTGCCACATGCTTCAACTGACTTCGGACAAACGTCGCGCCGATGCCATTCGGTTCTACGAGAGTCTGGGTTTCGTGGCCTCGCACGAAGGCATGAAGATGCATCTTCCGCTTGTCGGCGTTGACGCTTGACGCTTGACGCCTCGGTCGACGCAGGGCCGCCGAGTTCGCACCAGACGGCGCGGGCGAGCGACATCCACCGCCGCGCGCGCTTGGCGACCGCAATAGGCCTGCCTTTGAGGCCCTTTTTCCGCGCGCGGCGGAGCCCGCCATCGGCGACGATCATGAAACCTGCGCCCGGGTGTCGTCCCGTGCCGCGCTGCGCGCCACATCTGCCGGAGACTCACCGTGTATTCAGAATTGCAAGCCCTGCTGTTGCCCATGCTCTGCGCCGGCGCTGTGGGCCTGCTCGTCGGGGGCGGGCTGGTGACCGTCTTGATGCCGCACTTGCGGCGTCGCCATGGCGGGGCCAGCGCCGAGGCCTCGTCGGCAGCGCGTGTAGCGCGAAGCAACGCGAGGAGTCAGGCGGCGCGTCCGAGCCCGCCGCAGCACTCCGATCCAGGCAATCAGCCAGGCCAGGCAGGCCCAACACAGCCAGAAAAGCCCAGCGTGATGCAGCCCTGTTGCCGCACATCGAGCGTGTGTGGCGGGCCAACCTGCAGGTCTATGGCGCGAAGAAGGTCTGGCGGCAACTCCACCGCGAGGGCTACGCCGTGGCCCGCTGCACG
>Ga0164241_10004883_pt1 | contig 12797 bp, 10 predicted proteins | sample OricomyardsoilBY_FD_108780 | JGI IMG/M metagenome (GOLD analysis project Ga0164241, IMG submission 108780) | Backyard soil microbial communities from Emeryville, California, USA - Original compost - Back yard soil (BY) | ecosystem: Environmental > Terrestrial > Soil > Unclassified | place: USA...
ATGTCGGTGACGTCATCGAGCTGCGTGCCGAAGACCTTCGGTCCGCCGCTCTCTGCGACGATCGCGATCTCCGTAGGGTTGTGGGCGATCATGGCCACCGCCCCGAGCTTCTTGTTGTAGGAAGCCCCGGTTACGCTACCCCGAAGCTCAGCGACCTTCTTGGGCTGGCTGACGTTCTTGAAAGGCATCGGCGACGAGCCTACACCGGCCGGGCCCCGTTCGTACACGCGCTCGCGAGCCCATCAGAACGAGAAGTACCCAAGTGATCGACGCCTCCTCTACTCCACTCCCGACCCGCCCAGACCGGACGTTTTTCATCGTCAACGGCGTGGTGTCCGCCGCAGCGCTGGCGTTCCTGACCTGGCTCTTGGTCCTGCGCTCACCGAGCCCCGGGGGTGTGGATCTGTCGTTCATGCCGGCCGTGAACGCGACGCTCAACGGCACGAGCGCGCTCTGCCTCGTCCTCGCCTACCGCGCGATCAAGAAGAAGAACGTCGCCCGACATCGGACCCTGGTGACGACGGCGTTCGTCGCCTCGTCGCTCTTCTTGGTCGGCTACATCGTCTACCACTATGCCCACGGCGACACGCACTACCCAGAGGGCCCGCTCCGCCCCGCGTACCTCGCGCTCCTCGCGTCGCACGTCATCCTGAGCATCCCGGTCGTCCCGCTTTGCCTCACGGCGTTCTACTTCGCCCTCACCCGTCAGTTCGCTCGACACAAGAAGGTGACGAAGTGGGCGCTGCCGATCTGGCTCTACGTGTCGGTGACCGGCGTCCTCGTCTTCGTGATGCTGCGCGCCGCCGGCGCGAGCTGACCAACTGCTAGCATCCGCGGCGTGACGCCGCCCAAGACCTCCACCAAGCAAGCGCTCACGCTCGCAGTCCTGCTCGTCGCATCCATCGGCGGAGCATGTAGCAGCGCGGGCCCCGATCTCACCGTCGCGCCCGTGCGAACGACGGGCGCCGCCACCACCGAGGAGACCTCGCACGTGAACGACGCGAAGAAGGCGCTTCCCTATCCGGACAACCACCCCGGAGACGCTGTCGACGTCCACTTCGGACAGAAGGTCGCCGACCCGTATCGGTGGCTCGAGGACGGCAAGAGCCCCGACGTGAAGGCCTGGCTCGAGGCCCAGGACAAGCTCGGCCGAAGTGAGCTCGGGAAGATGCCAGAGCGCGACGCCATCGCGAAGCGCCTGAAAGAGCTGCTCTACATCGACAGCCTGTCCGCGCCGGTGAAGCGAAAGAACCGCTACTTCTATTCGCGCCGGCACGCCGACAAAGAGAAGGGCATCGTCTACGTGAAGGACGGAAAGGACGGCAAAGAGCGCGTCCTCTTCGATCCGAACACGTGGTCGACCGATGGCAGCGTGTCGCTCGGCACGTGGACCCCGTCGTACGACGGCAAGAAGGTCGCGTACGCCGTCCACAAGAACAACTCCGACGAGGCGACGCTCTACGTCCTCGACGTCGACACGATGAAGAAGAGCGAGCGGGACGTCATCGAGGGCGCCAAATACGCGTACCCGTCGTGGACGCCCGCGAACGACGCCTTCTATTACACGTGGCTCCCGACCGATCCGGCGATCACGCCGGCGGATCGTTCCGGCTTCGCCGAGGTTCGGTTTCACAAGCTCGGCCAGGACCCGAAGAAGGACAAGCTCGTCCACGAGAAGACCGGCGACGCGTCGAAATTCATCAGCGCCGACCTGTCGCGCGACGGAAAGTTCCTGTTCCTCACCGTGAGCGACGGCTGGACGAGCGACGCGCTCTTCCTGAAGGACGGTACGAAGATCGAAGGCTCGTTCGCGCCGATCGCCGAGCAGGGCAAGGCGCACTACCAGGCGACGAGCCAGGACGGCTCGCTCTTCATCGTCACCGACGAGGGCGCGCCACACTGGCACGTGTTCAAGGTCGACCCCAAGCGAACCGAGCGGAGCGCCTGGGTCGAGATCGTCAAAGAGGATCCGGACGCGACGATCGACGGCTTCGCGATCATCGGCGGGAAGCTCGCGATCCGCTACCTCGAGAAGGCCTCGAGCCGCATGTCGGTCTTCGAGCTCGACGGCAAGAAGGCGTACGACGTCGCGCTTCCCGGCATCGGCACCGTCTCTGGCCCGATCGGCGACCCGACCGACGAGGTCGCGTACTTCGGCTACCAATCCTTTACGACGCCGCTCGAGATCCACGAGCTGTCCGTGAAGACCGGCAAGACCGCGCTCTACAGCAAGGTGAGCGTCCCGATCGATCCGTCGAAGTTCACCACCGAGCAGGTGACCTACAAGTCCAAGGACGGCACGCCGATCACGATGTTCATCGTGAAGCCGAAGGACGCGCCGAAGGACGGCAACAACCGGGTCTACCTCTACGGGTACGGCGGCTTCCAGGTGAGCCTGACGCCCGAGCTCTGGTCGACGTACTACCCGTGGCTCGAGCGCGGCGGCATCCTCGCGATCCCGAACCTCCGCGGCGGCGGCGAGTACGGAGAGGCGTGGCACCAGGCCGGCATGAAGCTCGTGAAGCAGAACGTGTTCGACGACTTCGTCGGCGCCGCCGAGTACCTCGTGAAGGAGAAGTACACGCGCCCCGAGCGCATGGTGATCGCCGGCGCCTCGAACGGCGGGCTCTTGGTCGGCGCGACGATGACGCAGCGTCCGGACCTGTTCGCGGGCGTCGTCTGCGGCGTGCCGCTCCTCGACATGGTGCGATACACCGAGTTCGGCAGCGGTCGCACCTGGGTCAGCGAGTATGGCTCTCCGGACGTCGAGCCCGACTTCAAGGCGCTCTACGGCTACTCGCCGTACCACCACGTCAAGAAGGGGACGAAGTACCCCGCCCTGCTCATGCTGACCGCCGACAGCGACGACCGCGTCGACCCGATGCATGCGCGCAAGTTCGTCGCCGCCGTCGAGGACGCCTCGGCGGGCGGCCCGGTTCTTCTACGGATGGAGAAGAACGCAGGTCACGGCGGCGCGGATTTGCGCAAGAGCGAGGTCGAAAAGGGTACCGATAGGCTCGCGTTCGCGCTCGCCGTCACGGCAACTCGCTGACGATTGCTTCTCAACAATCAAGCACAATCGCCCATCGCGCTGCGTGTTGCGCCCAAACAAAAGATCTTCGGGTAGCCTCGGCGCATGCGCAAGACGAACTCGTTACAGACCGTCATCGCAGTACTCGCTGGTCTCTCTGCGTTCGCGGTGTTCAGCCCCGAAGCGCAAGCCAAGGTCGGAGAAGAAAAAGCTGGCCCGCTCATGGGCAACTTCAAGCTGGCGCCCGCCGTCGGCTTCGGTCGGTACTACTACGGCACCCAGTTCGCGATGGAGCTCGAGATCGCTTACGCCGTCGATCGCGACAACAACGCTTACCTCGGGTTCAACCCGCAGTTTCAGTTCGGTGGCTTCGGCGACGCGATCATCAACCTCACCGGGACGTTCCAGTACGACATCGCCATCAAGGCCGTGACCGGCCTCTACCTCTACCCGAAGATCAACGTCGGTCTCGCGATCTTCCCGAACAGCTACTACTCGTGCGGCCGGTTCGGGTGCGGCGCCGGCGGAGCGGCACAGGTCGCTTTCACGCTCCAGCCCGAGTTCGGTGTGAAGTACAACATCTTCAAGAATTTTCACGTTCTCGGCGAACCGCTCAGCTTCCCCATCTACATCGGCGACGGTGCGTTCGCGCAGTGGCGCTTCTGGCTCGGCTGCGGATTCGATCTCGATCCGTGAGCGAACAGAACGGCGGAGCACGTGCAGGGGCTCGGCTCGACCTCGACGAGAGGGCGGCCGGGCTTCTCCTCCATCCGACGAGCCTCCCCGGCCCGTTCGAGAGCGGGGACCTCGGGCCGAGCGCGCACGCGATGGTCGACTTCCTCGCCGCGGCGGGCCTTCGGATTTGGCAGATGCTCCCGCTCGGGACTGTCGGTCCAGGCAACTCCCCCTACTCGTCGAGCAGCGTGTTCGCGGGCAGCCCGTGGCTCGTGAGCCTCGAGCACCTGGCCACAGACGGGCTCCTCGACGCGGACGATCCTGCCCTCGCACCGTGCACGCCGTCCGCGACGTGCGACTTCGGTCGATCGATCGAACGCAGGAGGGGCGCGCTCGCGCGGGCCTTCGAGCGGGCCAAGTCACGCGCGGACGTGCAAGCAGCGACGAAGTCCTTCCGCGAGAAGCACGCCTATTGGCTGCGAGACTTCGCGCTCTTCTCGACCTTGAAGGACGTCCACGGGGGCGCGTCACATCGGGCTTGGCCGACTGCGCTTCGCATGCGAGACCCGAGCGCCCTCGCAGAGGCGAGCCGCGAGCACGCCGACGCGATCGCGCTGCACGAGTTCATCCAGTTTCGCTTCGCGAGCGACGTCGAGCGACTGCGCTCGAAGGCCGCGAGCGCGGGCATCGCGCTCATGGGAGACGCACCGATCTACGTCGCAGAAGACTCGGTAGAGGTCTGGGCCCACCCCGAGCTCTTCCTCCGCGACGCCTCGGGAGAGCTCGCGAGCGTCGCGGGCGTGCCTCCGGACGCCTTCAGTGACGAGGGTCAGCTCTGGGGCAATCCCCTCTACGACTGGGACTTCATGTCGCGGACGGGGTTCGGGTTCTGGGTCGCCCGCCTCGAGCACGCGTTGCGGTCGTTCGATGCCATCCGGCTCGATCACTTCATCGGCTTCTCGCGCTACTACGCGGTCGCTCGCGGCGAGAAGAGCGCGAAGCGCGGCACCTATCACCCCGTCCCCGGCGCGCAGCTCTTCGAGACGCTGCGGCGCACGCTGGGGCGAGTACCGATCGTCGCCGAAGATCTCGGCGTCGTCACCGACGAGGTCCGCGCCCTGCGCGACCAGTTCGCGTTCCCGGGGATGGGCGTCCTCGAGTTCTCGTTCTCTCCCGATCCCGGAGCCGAGTCGAGCCGTCCGCACCGCTTCCCCAAGCGGAGCGTCGTCTACACCGGCACGCACGACAACGACACGGCCGCTGGCTGGCTGGCGAGCCCTCCCGACGATGCGTCGACCGACGCGCGCGCGAGGTGGGCCGCCGAGCGAGACTTCGCCATCGAATACCTCGGCGAATCGCCGAGCACCCCGCCAAGCGACCTTGCCTGGGCGCTCGTCCGCGAGGCGTTCCGTAGCCACGCCTCGATCGCCATCGTTCCGCTCCAGGATCTCCTCGGCCAAGGCCGCGAAGCTCGTATGAATCGGCCCGGCGTCGCCGATGGCAACTGGGCCTACCGGGCCCTCCCGGGGCAGGCCTCCGCAGCCCTCGCGGCGCGCGTCGCCCGCCTGGGGACGCTGTACGGGCGGCGATAGGCCGAAACCTTGGCGGTGCTCCGGGTGGCCCGATAACCTAGGAGTGCCATGCAACGCCTTACTTCGACTCGCTTTGCCCAAGGTGTCGTGCTCACGGGCACGTGCGTTCTCATCGCGGCCGGTGCGATGACTCAGCTCATCGCCTGCGACGAGAGCAGCGCAGCACGCGATCCAGAGGACAAGACAGGAGTCCACGACGTGCCGAGCCCCACCCGCTCTTCGGGCGTCGGGCAGAACGGCGCGGGTGGCGGTGGTGGTGGCGATGGCTCCGGCGGCGGCACGACGACGGGCGCGCCCTGCAACAATCAGCCGGACTGCGAAGACGACGACATCTGCACGATCGACACGTGCGACGCCGGCAAGTGTACGCAGAACGACGCGGCGAACGACGGCAACCCGTGCACGATGGACTCGTGCGACATGACGGGTCTCATCAAGAACACACCCATCGTCCCCACGGACGACATGAACGCGTGCACGTTCGACGTCTGCGATCCGGCGACCGGAGCTGTCAGCCCGACCGCGCTGACGATCTTCTCCGACGACTTCAGTAGCAACGCCAAAGGCTGGATCCTCGGCGCAGAGTGGCAGATCGGCACGGCGAACGCCTCGATTGGCGGCCTCAACGGGGGCAACGATCCCGACATGGATTTCAGCATGTCGGATGACAACGGCGTCGCCGGCACCGTGCTCGGTGGCCTCGTCTCGAATACGACCCACGGGCCGCAATACCTGACGAGCCCGGCGATCTCGCTCGCCACGTTCAATCCTGGCAGTGAGTTCCTGACGCTCCGCTTTCGCCGATGGCTGACCACCGACGCGCCGGGCACGATGCCCGTCACAGTCGAGCTTCTCGACGGCGCCGGCATGGCGACCCAGCTGTGGACGAATCAGGGCGCGATCTTCGATTCTCCGCCCGACGGAACGGGTTGGTTCGAGTTCCGACTCGACATCACCACGCTCGCCACCGCGGCCAAGACGACAGGTGCCATGCGAATCCGCTTCGGCTTCAGCCGCAACATGAGCGGCGGCGCATCGGTTGGCGGTTGGAACATCGACGACTTCTCGATCGAGCGTTGGGCGCAGGCCGCGGATCTGGATGCCTGCACGACGGACGATTGCGCGCCGACCGGCACCGAGCGTACCCACACACAGATCTCGCCTTGTCCGCTGTGAAGCGCCTCGTCGTCATGCGTCACGCCAAGAGCGACTGGGACGCTGGCGCAGAGACGGATCATGCCAGGCCGCTCAACGAACGCGGCCGCGGCGAGGCCCCCCGCGTCGCAGCAAAGCTCTCTGCGCGCGGCTTCACGCCGACGCGGGTCACCTCGAGCGACAGCGCACGCACGACCGAGACGCTCGAGCTGTCGCGACCGATCTGGCCGACGGCGAGCATCGTGATGACGTCGACGTTCTATCTCGCGGGCATCGAGGCGGTGCGCGCGGCCGCGGTGGACGTCCCTGCAGAGGTCGAGACGTGGCTCGTGCTCGGCCACAACCCCGGCTGGGAAGACCTGGCGAGCACGCTCGCAGCGCGACCGATCGAATTGAAGACGAGCTGGGCCGCCGTCCTCGAATCCCAAGCGTCGACGTTCGTCGAAGCGCTCTCCGGTTCGATGACGCTGATCGAGATCGTCAAGCCCTGACGGCGCCCACGCGACGCGGCTGAAATCTCAGCCGCAAGCGGGCCTCTCAGCCGCAAGCGGGCCCCTCAGCCGCAAGCGGGACAATCGAGGCCGCCGCAATCGATGGCGGTCTCGGTGCCGTTCTTCACGCCGTCATCGCAGGCCGGCGGCTTGCACGTTCCCTGCTCGCAGACACCGCTCACGCACCACGTCCCGTCGTCGCAGGGCTCGCCCGTGTCGCACTGACCGAGGCACGACGGGCCGCAATCGATCGCGAGCTCGTCTCCGTCTTGGATGCCGTCGTCACAAGACGCGACCTGACACTTCTTCGGCATGCACGTCGGGTCGGCAAGAGGACAGCCACAGTAGAGGCTCTGGCAATCCGTAGGGAGCTTGCACGTCTTGCCGTGCTCGCATCCGTCGCAGCTTCCGCCGCAGTCTTGGTCGGTCTCGGTGCCGTTCTGCTTGCCGTCGTCGCACGCCGGCGCCTGGCAGGTCTTGCTTCCGTTGCTGCCTTTGCAGACCTGGCTCTTACAGTCCGAGTCCGCGAGGCATCCGAGACCGTCTTCGCAACGCGGGCAGCTGCCGCCGCAATCCTTCGCGGTCTCGTCGCCGTTCTTCACGCCGTCCATGCACGCGGCCGAGACACACACCCCATCGACGCACGTGTCCGTGCCGCACTGCAAAGGCCCGACGCACTCGACGCATTCGCCGTTGGGATCGCAGACGCCGCCCGAGCACGGCGTCCCTGGCAGCTTGTTCGTCGCGACGGGATTGGTGCTGTCGCAAGAGTCGTCGGTGCACTCGCGGCCGTCGTTCGGCACGTCGGTCGTGTCGGCGTCCTCGCGTGTGGTGCCGTCCTCGTTGCAAACGGTGAGCTTGCAGTCGCCGGCGATCTGACTCGACACCGGCTGGTTCGTGCCGAGCTCTGCGACCTCGCACACGCCGCCATTGCATACGCGCGTGAAGCACGCGTTGCCCGCGCCCGGGCAGTCGGTGGGGACCTCGCACTGAAACTGCTGCTGCGTCGGCGGCGAAGACAGATCTTCGATGCCGAGGATGGCGTCGCAGCCGAGCCCCAGGACGGCGCACGGCACGAGGAACGACGCCGCGACACCACGAAACACGCGCACGCGAGATTGAAGACTTCGGCTCACAGCGCACCCCCTAAGGTAATGAAGGCGCCCCGATCGTCGAAGGAGACGCCGACCTTCGGGGTCGTCGGCTCGTCGTCGTTCGGAGCGAGAAAGAACAAGAGCGCGCCGCCGACGAGAGCCGTCGTGCCGACGCTGAAGGCCACGGTCGAGACGAGCGCCGAGCGGCTCGCGCTGCGCTGCATGCTCACGCCCGCTGGCGTGCACTGCGTAGGATCGTCGTTCACGCAGGTGTCACGCGCGCTCGAGTAGGTGGTCATCGCATCGACGCCGAAGCCGATGCCGAGCGCGATTCCCACTGCGCCCACGCCCCCGAGCGAGATTCCGGAGACCTTCATGATGAAACCGGTCTGAAGGCCGTCGCCTTCTGCGCTCGGGGCCGCGACGCTCTTCGCCTTCACGAGCGCCGGGACCAGGACCTCCGTCTTCGTCGGGCCGGACTCGACCATCGCGCTGCCGGTCCACGGCTCGTAGCCTGGAGCGCTCGCCTCGAGCGTTTGTGGGCCCGGGTCGACCGGGAAATAGTCGCCCCATGCCGCGTCGCCGACGACCGCGCCGTTGCGCTTCACGACGACGCCGATCGACTTGTCGGCCGCGGCGACGTCGATCTTCAACATCGAGAGCTTCGGTTCGAGCTTGGCGGCGCGGTCCGCGGCGATCTTCTCGCGGTCGGGCTGGTGCTTTCGCCGCGCCAGATCGATCGCCTCTCGAAAGCCCCCCCATGCGCTGGCGGTGTTGCCAAGCTGCTCCTGGCAATCCGAGAGGTAGAGCAGCGTCCCGATGCCGGAGTCGAGCCGAAGGCTCTCGGCGAACATCGGGCACGCCTCTTTGAAGTTCCCCGACTCGGTGAGCTTCACGGCGTCATCGAACAAGATCTGCGCGTGCGCCTTGGCGTCTGCGGTGGGCTCCTCTCCAGTCGGCGAGACGAAGTGGGTGTCGCCGGTGCCGTTCTGAGCGTTGTCGGTCGGCGCCTTCGGCGGCTCGCCTGCACGCGCAGAGGACACGACCGCGAAGCTTGCGATCGTCACGAGAATCGAGATTCGAAGGCAGCTATTCACGTCCACCAAATCCAGAGGTGCGTCCCTTGGGCTTTGCGGTCGGCCACGGATGCGGTCGAACGTAGGGTGCGATCGGCGCCACCGTGGCGCTCGGCGCGGCCGAAGCCGACGCAGAGGATTCGACGTCCTCGGCCGTCGCAGAGGGGGCGGCCGTGGGCTCTTCCGTGGGGGCAGGCGCAGCACCCTCGGTCGCGGTGTCGATCGGCGCCGCACCCTCCTTGGCGGTGGCTCGCGCCGTCGCGACCACGGCATGCGTGGGCGCGTCGTCACCCATCAGCATGCGGACGCCCACCCCACCCAACACCAAAACAGTGACGCCGACCGCGATGGCGATGGGTAACCCGCGCTTCTTCGGTGTGGGAACGCCCTTCGTGCCCCAAGACGTGATCGTGGCGGCGCCCTCGCGGTGAGGGGGCGGCGCGATCGACGCGGGGCTGATCGCGGGCGCGCCGTCGAGGTCTTTCAGCTGACTGATTCGCTCGACGCTGACCTTTCCCTGAGCAGGCGCGAAGGGAGTGAGCGCCCGCGCGAGGTGGCCGATGTCTCGGAAGCGCTTCGTCGGATCCTTCTCGAGGCAGCGCATCACGACGCGCTCGAGTCGCTCCGGGATGCCCTCTACGCCGAGTGGCAGAGGCGCCATGGCCAAGACGTTCGCGCAGATCATCGGCACCGTCGCGCCGTCGAAGGGCGATCGTCCGGTCATCTCTTCATACAAAATCACGCCGAGCGACCAGATGTCCGTCCGCGAATCGACGTCACCAGAGGCCTGCATCTGCTCGGGCGACATGTAGAGCGGCGAGCCGAGCATGGTCGAAGGGTTCGTCAGCGATTTATCGACGTCGACGATCGAAGCCTCTCTTCGAGTGAACTTCGAGATGCCGAAATCGAGGACCTTCACGGCCACGGAGTCCGTCGCGGCCTTCGAGAGGAAGAGGTTCGCCGGCTTCAAATCGCGATGAACGATGCCCGCCGCGTGGGCCTCTGCGATCGCCTCGCACGCTTGGAGAACGATGACGACGGCGCGCTCGTACGGGAGCTTCGGGGTCCTGCGCAGCTCGTCCGCGAGGTCATGTCCCTCGAGCAGCTCCATCACGATGAACGGGGTCCCGTTCGCGAGCGCGTCGACGTCGAGCACGCGTCCCACGTGCTCGCTCTGGATCCTGGCGGCGGCCCGCGCCTCTCTCGTGAAGCGCTCGAGCGCCTCTTCGCTCTCTCGAGACTTCGCGGAGAGGAGCTTCAACGCGACCAGCTTGTCGAGCGTGAGATGGCGCGCCGCGACGACGACCCCCATCCCGCCCTCACCGATGACGCGTTCGACACGGTATTTTCCGTGGATGACGTCGCCAATCTGGGCGCTCGCTAGAGGGCTCGATTGCCCTTCTGCTCGCGGCTCAAGCATGCTGATTCCTCGACCTAATCCAAGAAGTCACATCAAGGGCACAGCATACCACTCGAAATCAATCATCACCTGAACATGGATGCGTCCGGCCTGGCCCCTCGTTCGATTGCACGCGGTCGATGGCGAGGAGCCGCAAACTAGACGCAGCACCGAATGTGCGCATCCGGGGCGTCGGAGGCGTTCAGGCGGTGGTACCGACATCTGCCGACATGCGGCGGCGCGGCGCGAACCAAGCCTTCAGACCGCCGACCCAGGTCGGCCGGACTAAGGTCGAGGAGCCAGGTTTCGCGCTCGATCGATCGTCTTCTTCGCGACGCCCTGCTGGCCGCCGCTCGGCGGATCGAAGCCGCCGAAGGTCTTGTCGGCGCCCTGTTTCACGATGCATTTCGTCGACTTCGTATACGCCTTGAGCGCATCGTCGATCGCGTCCTCGTCCGCGAAGCCTCGCTTCGAGACCTCGACGATTTTCTGGATTGCCTCCGTCATGCTGGTGCACCCATCTGGCGTCTTCGGGAGCTCGAGCGGCTCGGTGGCGACGCAGCACGCGTCTCGAGTGACGGCGTATACGGCCAGCGAATAGAAACCGAGCGTCGACCACTCCTTCATGCCGTCGGTCGTGTGGCCCCCACCGCCATGCACGATCGCTTCCTTCACTCGTTGCGCCCCCTTCACCGCGCTCGGTTCGCTGCAAACGAACGCGGCGGGCGACGGGCCTTCCGGGAAGGTGTCCGCTGGGAACATCGCGCGCGTGCACGCGTCGACATCGATCGCTGGAGCTTCCGCGCTCGCGGCCGTGCTCGTGCTCGGCGTAGGCACGGCGCTCGCTGATGGAACGGACGTCGAGGCGCTCGAGGGCGTCTCTGCCGCCGCAGCGCCCGTGAAGCGCGCCGGCAGCGGCGGCCCGAAGCGGCTGCCGACGTAGCCGAGCCCCACGCCGACTGCCGCCGAGAGCGTCACCGCCAGAATGCGAACGACCATCGATGGCACGCCCTGAAAGTGCCCGACTGTGACGGATTCGACAAGGGCGTAGGGCCGATGCCCTTGGTTCGCCCGATCTTTCGGCCGAACCGAAGCCCGTGTAGACGGCTCGCGTGCACCTATCCTTCGAGCGTCCCCTCCGCCCCGTCCGTCGTCGACTCCGAGAGCTCCTGCTCTCCTTCGCGCTCGCGGCCGGCGTCGTGGTCCCTGCGACGTTGGTCGCAGGCTGCACCGGCGACGGGCACACGAAGTATCCGACGTCGGACGACGGGCTGAAGCTCGACCGGGTCGTTCTCTATCGGAACGGCATCGGATACTTCGAGCGCGTCGGCGAGGTCGATGGCGACACGCTGACGATCAAGGTTCGAAAGGATCAGGTGAACGATCTCTTGAAGAGCCTGACCGTCGTCGAGAAGCAGTCCGGCAAGGCCGTCAGCGTCTCGATGCCGCTCGACCCGCAGTCGTGGGCCAACGCCGCGCTCGCGACCCTGGCTCCGGGGCGCGGCAACCTGGCAGAGGTGCTCGACGCGCTCCGAGGCTCGAACGTGTCGCTCTCGACGACCGAGGGCACGGTGACCGGTCGCATCGTGATGGTCGAAGAGCTGAACGACGAGACGCCCGAGCCGCAACCGATGCGCGGCGGGATGATGCCGCCGCAGGGCAGGACGACCGATCATCGCGTGACGCTCATCGACGGCAACGAGATGAAGGTCGTGCGGCTCTCGAAGGTCCGCGGCATCACGCTGAAGGACGGCGACCTCGCCATGCAGCTCAACCGCACGCTCGACGCGAGCGCCGGTGAGGGCATGTTCCAGCAGGTCGCCGTTTCGATTCGGTTGGCCGGCGCAAGCTCGCACCAGCTGCTCGTGAGCTACGTCGTCGCTGCACCCATGTGGAAGCCGACGTACCGTGTCGTCCTTCCGAAGGACGGAAAGGGCAAGGCGCTTCTCCAGGCGTGGGCCGTCGTCGACAACACGAGCGGCGAAGATTGGTCGGACGTCTCGCTCGGTCTCACGAGCGGCGCGCCGATCGCGTTCCGCTACGATCTGCACACGCCGCGCGACGTCGACCGCAGCGATCTGACCGAGAGCGGCGTTCGCAAGCAGGCCTCGGCGATGGTCGGCGAGACGACATTCGAAGAGGCGCCCCCTCCCCCGGCGGCGGCGCCTGCGCAGTCGATCAACCTGAGCGATCGCGACGGCGACGGCGTCCCCGACAGCTACGACGAGGACGACTCGGGCGGGGACTTCAAAGCCGACAAGAAGTCCGGCAAGGCGAAGCCCAA
>Ga0164241_10004884_pt1 | contig 12796 bp, 12 predicted proteins | sample OricomyardsoilBY_FD_108780 | JGI IMG/M metagenome (GOLD analysis project Ga0164241, IMG submission 108780) | Backyard soil microbial communities from Emeryville, California, USA - Original compost - Back yard soil (BY) | ecosystem: Environmental > Terrestrial > Soil > Unclassified | place: USA...
CATTTTAAGAAGTAGAGGGCTTGTTATTTAGTGGCCAATAGCCAATAATTTGTCGGCCGATTAATGAGAAGATCTAGTGTATCAATAAATTTACGGCCGATGATAAGTTACTTTTAGGTTTATTAGGTGTAGATGTGTTACTTGAGTTAGCGATAGGCGATGCATACGGTGCAGGATTTGAGTATGTATCAAATAAAATCATTCGAGAAAATAATAATCTTTCAGGCTATATCAAGCATCAGCGACATGATATTAAAGCTGACCACTATACGGACGATACGCAAATGACATTAGCTATAGTTGAGGCTATGTTGTCAGGTAAGCCCTGGACTAGTCGATTGTTAGCAGATTATTTTGTAATTGCATTTAAAAGAGATCCCCGTGAAGGTTATGCCAGTAATTTTTTTACCTTTCTTTCGAGTGTTTCATCAGGAGATGAATTTCTGCATAAAATAGTACCCACTAGTAACGATTCTGCACTTTCAGGTCCAGGGGATGTTTGCAATGAACAATTTTGATTTCGCTATTTTTATAGGTCGTTTTCAACCATTTCATGCAGGGCATTTGCATATTGTCAGGGAAGGATTAAAGGGAGCTAATCAATTAATTTTATTGATCGGTTCTGCCTGGCAGCCGCGCAATACACGAAATCCCTGGAGTTATCAGGAGCGTGAAGATATGGTTCGCACATGTTTAAGCGTAGAAGAAAATAAACGCTTGCTCTGTATGCCGTTAATGGATGTACCCTATAACGATGAAATCTGGGTTCGCAATGTACAATCAACAGTCAATGGTTTGGTTACCGCGCATCACTCAAAACCACATCAAGCGGCACGTATTGCTTTGATCGGACATAAAAAAGACCAATCAGGATTTTATTTAAATCTTTTTCCTCAATGGGGAAATATAGAGGTAGATAATTTCCGTAGCATCAGTGCAACGCCCTTGCGGGAAAAATATTTTACGAATGAATATGCATGCGTGCTGGATGAATGGCAACAGGAAAAAACGCTGCCAGCGGATGTGATAAATTGGTTAAAGAAATTTGCAGAGTCAAATCCTGCACATACGCAAATTTGTGAAGAAATCCAATTTATTAACAAATACAAAAAGGCATGGAGTCAAGCACCTTATGCACCAACATTTGTAACAGTAGATGCAGTGGTGGTGCAATCAGGTCATGTACTATTGGTTGAAAGAGGGGCAAATCCAGGAAAAGGTTTGTGGGCATTACCCGGTGGATTCGTCGAACAAGATGAGCGATTGCAAGATGCCTGCTTGCGAGAACTACGTGAAGAAACCAAATTGAAAGTCCCTGCTCCCGTGCTGCGCGGCTCGATTAAAAAACAAGGTGTGTATGATGATCCTTTTCGTTCTGCGCGTGGCAGAACAATTACCCACGCCTTTTATATTGAACTCGAACCCAATGCAGAATTACCCAAAGTAAAAGGTACTGATGATGCAAAAACAGCAAAATGGATTCCGCTTGGCGAAATAAAACCCGAACACATGTTTGAAGATCATTATTTTATTATTGAGGATATGTTGGGAGCCGTGTGATAGAAATACACACAGGAAAAAATTTATTGGGATTTGTTTTTATGAAAATAAGGTCAGAATTGTTAGGGCAGAACGGATAGTTTATGAGATTAAGGAATTTATTGCTAATAGCATGTACCGTCTGTTCTTCGGTAAACGCTGAAGAAGTGGAAGAATTAATTATTACGCGAATTTATTCCGCGAGTGATTCGTCGCCGGTGACTTATCAGGATATTGGGAAGACGGAGTTGCAGTCAGGTATTCAGTTACAGGAAGCATCATTTTTTCTGCAAAAAACGCCGTCGATCATCTCTTATTCCGATGCAGGCTCTTATCAGGGTTATTCTTATTTTCGTTTACGGGGTATAGATCAAACGCGCATTAATATGACTTTGGATGGCATTCCGTTAAATGAACCGGAAGATCAAGGTGTTTATTTTTCCAATTATCCGGGTATTTTTAATTCATTGGAAAATATTCAAATTCAGCGTGGGGTAGGAACGTCGCAAAATGGAACGGCCAGTTATGCTGGCACTATTCAGTTGCTTTCAATGGACTTGAAACAACCGAAGCGAATGGAAATGGAAACCAGTTATGGATCTTTCAATACTTTTTCTGGCTCCGCTGAATATTTATCCGGAGTAGAAAACGGCAACAGTATTTATGCCAATTTATCGGGTGTGTCGAGTGATGGTTATAAATTTCATTCTGGCAATCAATCACATTCGCTTTTTTTAAGCGGAATGTCAGAAGATACTGGCGGCACCTGGCGTGCTTTGGCTTTTAGTGGTAAGCAAGAAAATGAATTGGCCTGGGTGGGTGTTGATCTTGATTCAATTGATCAAAATCGACGTAACAATGCCAATAATGAGCAAGAAAACGATCGTTATAAACAATCGTTGATATCTCTCGCCAGAGAACAAAAAATCAATGAGGATTTACAGCTTGAAATCCGCGGTTACTACAATAAATTACAAGGCAGCTACGATTTTGATTTCAATAATTTTATAGGCTTGCCTGGTAGCGATGAATTGTATAACTACAAGCTGGACGCTGATTTTTACGGCATTTATTCCAATATTCATTATCATCAGGGTAATTTTGATATTTCCTCCGGTATTCATGCCAACCAATATGAGCGAATGCATATTGGGTCAGAAAAAAATCTTGGTGAGCTCTATGAAAATACCGGTTACCGGGATAGTTATTCTGCATTTTTTAAAGTTAATTATTATTTTGATGAGCTGACGGCATTTGCTGATATTCAATATCGTTATACCGACTTTGACTATAAAGGAATGGCTAACAATGAGAAGCTGGAACTTGAAAAACTGCATTGGTCTTTTATCAATCCCCGCATAGGCATCAGCTATCAATTAAATGATGCGCTGGTGTATTACAGTTTAGGAAAGACCGGACGCGAACCAACGCGAACTGATTTATTGGCAGGTATGGATAATGTGGAATTAAATACGGATGGAGAGCCACTTTTATCAATTGTTGATCCGGAAACAGTGATTGATCATGAGTTGGGCGTACGTTATGAAGGTAAAAAAATTTACCTGGATGCTAATTTCTTCTACATGAACTTCAAAAAAGAAATTACCTTAAAGGGTAGTTTTGGGCCTAATGGTTTGTTATTGAATCAGGATGTCGATAGCAGTGAGCGAAAGGGTATTGAAGCCAGTCTTGAGTGGGACTTGAATTCTGCTGTTCGCTGGAAAAATTCTGTAACTTATATGCAAGCGAAAATAAAAGATCAACAACAATCTTTCCATCCAGTGATGACGCCTGAAAGGGTTATTTTTAGCGCACTTGAATATACCAATAATAATTTAACGTCAGGGATTGAAGCTCGATATCAAAGCGAGGCCTGGATTAATTTATCCAATACTGAAAAAGTATCCGGGTTTACTGTTTGTAATAGTTATATCAGATACAAAATAAATGACATTGAATGGAAATTAACCATAAATAATCTATTTAATAAATCTTATTTGGCGTCTGGTGTTATCAATGCCAGTGGTAATCCTGCTTATTTTGTGGGGGCTCCCGCCAATTATAGTCTTGCGATCAGAGTGGTTTTTGAATGAATCCATTGGATATTAACTGGATTGCTTTTGCTTTATTCGATTATCCCGTGAGCTATCTGGAACTATTGGTTACTTTTTTTGGTTTGATGTCGGTCTATTTCGCGACTAAAGAAAATATTGCTACCTGGCCTACTGGAATTATTAACGAATGCGGATTTTTCTGTTTGTTTTTTCAGGTCGGTCTATATGCAGGGATGTTGCTGCAATTACTTTTTTTTATAGTCACTCTTTATGGTTGGTATCATTGGAGAAAAATAAAAAATGATAGCCAAGTAGTTAATATTAAAAAAATTCAAATGATCTATATTTTTTTGGCTATTTTCGTGGGCACTTATTTTTTTAATTTATTGGTTTCCCATTTGCATTTGCTTATTCCCGGCATTATCAAGCAGCCTGCTGCTCAATCAATATTGGATTCATTGGTGGCCGTGACCAGTATTGCAGCGACTTATTTATTGGCAAAAAAAATACTCTTCGCCTGGGTCTTGTGGATTCTGGTTGATCTTATGAGTATTGGTTTATTTCTTTCGCAACAGCTTTATCTAATAGCGATCGAATACGGTATTTTTATGTGTCTGGTCTTTTATGGTTATAGCCGTTGGAGAAAACGCTATGTTCAATAAAGGATTTGTTTTTGGAAAATTTTATCCCTTACACCTTGGGCATTTGGCAATGATCCAATTTGCCAAGTGTCATTGTAAAGAGTTAATCGTATTGGTGTGTTGCAGCAATAAAGAAATCATTTCATCAACTATCCGGGGTAATTGGCTACGCGAAGAACTGCAGGATTGTCAATCTATTCGCATCATCGAATATTCTTACGATGAATCACTATTGCCCAATACATCGGTATCAAATAAAGACGTTTCGCGCATGTGGGCGGCGGAATTTCAATCACTATTACCGGATGTGGATTTATTGGTAACCTCTGAAATCTACGGCGATTATGTTGCCGGATTTATGAATATTCAACATAAAATATTTGATGCGGATAGGTCCAGACAAACGATTTCTGCCTCATTGATTCGTGAAGATTTAATTGGTTTTTGGGACTACCTCCCTGATTCTGTCAAACGATATTTTCAAAAGACGATTATTATTTCCGGCACTGAATCTACAGGAAAAACGACTTTAGCTAAAAATCTCACGGATCTTATGCCAGCAGTATTGGTAGAAGAAGTGGGGCGCGAATTAATTAAGGATTCAAATAAATTTACCGAGGCTGATTTGTATAAAGTGGCCAGTGCTCATGCAGATGCTATATCGGACGCAAAAAAACAATTAAATCCATTAGTGATTATTGATACTGATGTTTATATCACGCAATCCTACGCCGATTTTACATTGGGTAAACCATTGGCCCTATCAAATCATATTTATCAATTAAACCAACCGGATCTACGTTTGTATCTGGATGCGAGTGTTCCGCATATTCAGGATGGCGGGCGGCTGAGTGAGTCTGATCGAAATCAATTGGATCATCACCATCGAAAAACCCTGAAAAAATACAATCAGGATTATTGTGAAGTTACAGGAAAAGACTGGGAAAAACGCTCTGCTGTAGCAGAGTATTGGGTAGAAAAGTTGGTTCGTCCTGATTGGTTTTACTGAATATAAAAATAATTTGACAAATATAGTGGCTTTGGGCCACTATTAATGCGAGACGATTCGTGTCTCGCATTAATAGCACTGGATAGACCGGTGTTAGGTTAAGTTGGAGGATTTCCATCATGCAAAACCTGATTTTAAATACTGATTCTTACAAAATGTCTCATTATCTTCAGTATCCGCCAGGAGCTGAATTTGTCTCAAGTTATATTGAATCTCGCGGTGGCGTTTATCCGGAAACAGTTTTTTTTGGATTGCAAATGTTTCTGAAACAATATCTAACCAAGCCAATAAGTCTTGCTGATATTGATGAAGCAGAAACAATTTGCGTTGCACACGGCGTTCCGTTTAACCGCGAAGGTTGGCTCTATATTTTAAATCAGCACCAAGGCTATTTGCCTTTGGAAATAGAAGCTGTTGCTGAAGGCACTCAAGTGCCGACCGGAAATATATTGGTGCAGGTTATTAATACAGATGCCAAATGTGCATGGATCAGTAGCTACATCGAAACTGCATTGCTGCGCGCAATTTGGTATCCCACTACGGTGGCAACGGTTTCTAAAAATTGTCAAAAAATTATTGCGTGTTATTTGCGAGAAACAGCCGATAATCTAGATGGATTGCCATTCAAGTTGCATGACTTCGGCGCACGGGGCGCCAGTTCTGATGAGAGCGTGGCGATTGGTAGCCTTGCACATTTGGTCAATTTTATGGGCACCGATAGTATGTCTGCAATTGTTGCCGGTCGCCGTTATTACGACGCACAGATGGCAGGTTTTTCTATCCCGGCTGCCGAACATAGCACTATCACCAGCTGGGGACGTGATGATGAAACCAAAGCTTATGCCAACATGCTAAAACAATTTGCAGGCCCGAATAAATTGGTTGCAGTGGTGAGTGATTCTTATGATATTTGGAATGCAATTGATAATATTTGGGGCGGTGAATTAAAAGCAGAAGTTGAAGCCACGGGTGGTACTTTAGTGATTCGTCCTGACTCTGGCGAACCCGTTGAAATTGTGCCTTTAGCTGTGGAAAAGTTAATGGATAAATTTGGTTACACTATTAATGGCAAAGGCTACAAATTATTACCAGCTTGCGTGCGTTTAATTCAAGGTGATGGTGTTTGCGCAACATCTATTGAGGCGATTTTGGCGGAAATGAAAAAGCGTGGATTAAGTGCAGACAATATCGCTTTTGGAATGGGCGGTGAACTCTTGCAAAAAATCAATCGCGACACACAAAAGTTTGCCATGAAAGTTTCTGCTATTTGCATTAATGGTGAGTGGAGAGATGTCTATAAAGATCCCATCACTGATCAGGAAAAGCGTTCTAAAAAAGGTCGATTGGCTTTAATTAAAGAAAATGGAATATTCAAAACTGTTTTGAAAAATCAGCTCGTTGCTGATAATCAACTAAAAACAGTTTTCAAAGATGGAAAATTATTAATTGATTTAACCTTGGATCAAGTCAGAAAAAACGCCGCGATCTAATACCCTTCTCGAAGGGGGCCCGGGCAGGGTGTTAAGAGCAGATATGTTATTTGGATAAATATGAAGCCATTAGTTGAATTAATAAAATCCCTTCGCCAATTTGATGCAGAAAGTTACTGTGTGCAGAAGGTGACTTTAATCAATCAATTTTTCTATAAGAATAACTTAACTGCTTGTGTGATAGGTGTTTCTGGCGGCATAGATTCTGCTGTGAGCTTGAAATTACTTGAACAGGCAATGCACATAAATAATTCTCCGATTAAAAAAATCCTGGCGCTCATGATGCCGATACACTGCAACGGTACGTCAGGACAAGATCAGGCAACGGCGCGTGGGTTGGAATTGGTTAAACAAACAGATTGTGATTATCGGGTTCAGGATTTAACTGCTGTTACTAATGCCTATATAAAGCAGTTTGCCGATAATTCGCAATACAAAGCCAATGCCTGGGCGGTAGGGCAGCTTGCCAGCATAGTACGCACGCCTTGTTTATATTTTCATGCTGCACTTTTGCAGCAACAAGGTTACGCATCAATTGTATGCGGTACTACCAATCGTGATGAAGGTGCGTACCTGGGTTTTTTTGGTAAAGCCTCGGATGCCACTGTGGATTTGCAACCTATTGCAGATTTGCATAAATCCGAAGTTTACAAATTGGCGAAGTTGCTGGATATTCCCGATTCAATAATCAATTCTGCCCCACGCGGTGATGTTTGGGATAATAAAACCGATGAAGAAATGATTGGTGCTCCTTACTGGTTTATTGAGCTTTATTTATTAATGAAAGAATTTAATTTGTTGGATAATTTTATTCTGAATAATTATCTTGATACTGTTTCACTCATTGAATTTCAGCGATATGCACAAGCTATAGAATTGCAACATCAAAAAAATGCACATAAGTATCAAGTGGGAAATCCTGCACATTTTATCGACTGCCTTAGCCGAAAAATTACAGGCGGGTGGTCATAATGAACTGGCAATCTTTAATTTCTGCATCAAAGCCGGATCTGACCCGGTTACCTGCGGGTTGGGAGCCGAAAATTGTGCCCGATTTAAATGATGCCGTCATGCCTGTTTTGCAATCCAATTCATCGGCAAGTGTTATTGATAATTTATTAAGTCCAGCAGAATGTAATACCTTAATTCAACTGATGCAGTCAGCGCCGCACGTTGCGCCTGTCAATTATCAGGGAAATCCGAAACAGCATTCCGAACAGCTTGGTTCTGTCCGCGTTAATCTTTGGTCACCGGAATTGGCTGATAGTATTTGGAAAAAAATATCACCTTATATTGAACCCGTTTGCGCTGATGAAAATACCTTAACCGATTGGTGGCAGGGAGATAAGTCCCGAAAAAATTGGCAACCGGTTGCAATTTCACCATTGTTGCGTTTTATGCGTTATGAAAAACAGGGAAAACATTTACCGCATTACGATGCCGGGTTTATTTATCCTGATGATAATGTGCGGGGCCTGATGTCGTTAATTATTTATTTAACCAGCCATGAGCAAGGTGGCGAAACACGCATGATTGATGATTGTCAGCAAGGATGTATCTGGGATCGTAACCATGATGATTGGGATCGTGAGGCAATTAATTCGGAAGTGGTATTTTCCTGCAAGCCAAAAGTGGGAAGGGCATTATTATTTTTGCATAGGGAATGTCATGATGTTGCAGAATATAAGGGTGACAATCCGCGTGTCATTATTCGTACCGATATATTATTTGCATCGGTGAAGTCATGAGTCTGGAATGGAAAATAGATCGCGATTATTTTTATGCGGATCTTTATCGTCACTGGGGTTTTGACTTTATTAATGAAGCTGGTTTTTTTTACGATACTGATATTATTAATAGAAATATTAATGATTCACTGGATTTGCTTTGCACGCCCCTTGGTTTTGAAATAAGTTCATCTGAAAAATCTTGTGTGCTTCTGACAACGGGTTCTTTTTGCCCAATTCATTATGGTCATGTTGATATAATGAATCGAGCGAAAATAGAATTGGAAAAACAGGGGTGGCATGTATCAAGAGGTTACATCGCACCAGCACATGACGAGTATATCCATCGTAAATGTGGTGAGAGATCAATCAATATTGATAAGCGTATTCAATTAATCCAAAGTGAAATTGCCGAAAGTGATTGGCTGGTAGTTGATCCATGGGAAGGTGTTTTTAATCAGGTTGCGGTTAATTTTACGGATGTGATTGTCAGGTTGCAGCTTTATATCGAAAAGCATTTACGAAAAAATATCCCGGTTTTTTATGTGTGTGGATCAGATAATGCACGCTTTGCAAACACCTTCAAATTAAAAGGTAATTGCGTAGTCGTTAATCGCCCCGGTTATGAAAGCGAATTCCAATCTTATAACCATCTATCGTCTGAAAGAATATTATTCGTTGCTGGCGATGCAGCAATTTCATCAAGTAAAATACGACAAGCCTGCGCATTTCCGTCAAAAAAAATCCCATTGGATTTAATCACACAGGCACATCCTCTGGAGCAATCCTTAATTAATTTAATTGCTCCTTATTATTCGCACATAAATACCCATTTATTTGATAAGTCAGTAGTGGTAAAAAATAACAACAAACCGACTATTGGTTTGGATGATATTATTGATGCAGATTACTCTTTAGCTATTTCGCGGCTTTATGATTTGGGTGGAACCTGTTTCAAACGATTTGTTTCAAGGCCAGAAAATCCCGCCATCGATAAACAGTTGGCGTTAATTTCAGAAGGTGAATACGAACTTTGGGATACGGATCAGTTCTCAGGTAAGACAATTGAATTTATTATTCACTTGCTGCAAGCACATAATATTAAACCGGCAACAATTAACACTTTATTGCGACGATATAATAATGAAATTTTGGATGCACGCGATTTCTTTCTGGACGCGAATCATGCAGGTTTAGTTGTGCAATTACCGAATGGTGAAATCACGCGTGCTCCGTATATTTACCCCTATGTTAATCCTGCTATACGTTGTTCTGTGGAAAACGCGTTGAATTTTTCAATTGATATTTGGCAAATGAATCGCGATTATTTTAATACCGGTGGTGCCAGGTTAAGCCAGTTAATCACAAATAAAGCCTTATTTTTGTATCTGGGTTTTTCGGAAGCTGATCTATTGGCGGATATAGCTGATTGGCATTATCAAAAACTACGTGCTTACTGTCCCGATCCATAGCCTGAGCGGGGTAATTGGGTTATGATTTCATCCAATTTGATTGCTATTATTCTTCGCTTATGTCCGATTCTACAGATGATCACCAACTATTCTTTCAGCAAATGAAAGATGTCACGCCCATCAACGTGGAAGAGAAAGTCACTTTGACTCCTGATTATGACGATAAAATTAATATTGCTGTCCGTCGTAAATCAGCAACGGCTGAAATATCAAAAGATAAAAACTTTTTATCCGGCGAATATATTGAACCGGTTGAACCATTGGCAGTTATTGAATTTAAACGCGATGGCGTGCAGACGGGAGTTTACCGCAGTTTGCGTTTGGGAAAATATCAGATTGACGCGCGTCTTGATTTGCATCATATGACTGTTGATCAAGCGCGACAGGCTGTTTTTCAATTTGTAAAAGATTGCATGACACATGATATTCGCTGTGCGTTAATCACACATGGAAAAGGTGAGGGTCGCGATCAACCTGCACAATTGAAAAGTTGTGTTGCACATTGGTTGCCCCAGTTTCCCGACATTCTCGCTTTTCACTCCACCCAAAAACAACACGGGTGGGTAGGTGCAACTTATGTTTTATTAAGAAAAAGTGAAAAGAAAAAATTGGAAACGTGGGAGTTGCATAATAAAAAGTAAACGCTATATTTTTATTTTTCGGTCATTAATTTATCAAGAGTATTTATATGTCAATTCGATCAGAAGGATATTCTGCCAAACTTATTGGTGTTGCTGTTCCTTCATTAAATAATTGGGTTTTTACTGAAGTTTTGCGTGGCATTTGTGATGTGGCTGCAAGTTCTGGATATCGCGTATTAATTGTGGATACTCATTATTCTGCTCTTGAAGAAGAAAGAATGGTGAGAACTCTTTTAGCACAAGAATTGGATGGATTAATTATTACCGGCGGTGAGCAAACGGATTATTGCCGTAAAACCTTGGAAGCTGTCAAAGTGCCATTGGTGCAAATGATGGAAATTCTGGATGATCCAATCGATATGAACGTAGGGTTTTCACATTGGCAAGCAGGCTACGATGTTGCACAACATTTAATGGAAGAAGGCTATTCACGGATTGGATTTATTGGTGCGCAAATGGATGTGCGAGCACAGCATCGGATGCAAGGATTTAAAACTGCATTGGAAGAAAAAGGAAAATTTTGGAAAAATTTTATGCTTAATACGCCTGATCCGTCATCGGTTGGTTTGGGTGTTGAATTATTCAAAGAGTTGGTTGCATCCACTAACGATATGTTGGAAGCTGTTTTTTGCGCAAACGACGATCTTGCATTAGGTGCATTGTTTGAAACTATTCGTATGGGAATTAAAGTGCCTGACGATATGGCTATTTGTGGTTTTAATGATATGGAAGCGTCACGCTACATGACGCCTTCATTAACCAGTGTGTCCGTTAATCGATATGAAATGGGTGTTAAGTCGGCTGAGCTGATTATCGGTCGCTTGATAGGTAAAACGGACCTTCCTAAAATCATTGATGTTGGCTACGACATTAAAAAACGCGAATCAACCGGTGCCTGATTCGCGTTGCGTGAGTCATTAAATTAATGGCGATGGGAGATGTTGTTTAATATCCAATCCAATTGATTATCTTTTTCTTGTTTAAAATCATTCCACTATTACTAATGACTTTAATCCCAAATGACGGGATCGTTTTCTATTGTCATCACATTTAATTCATTATTTTCAATCATGGTTTTAAGATCACTGCAAACACGTTGATACAATATATCGCCGTTAGTAATGTTATTGGCCGCAAGACCAATGCAACGATTGCGTCCGGATTTTTTAGCGGCATAGAGCGCGCGATCGGCTATGTCGATGACTTGTTCCCAGGATAAAGCCAAAGGCTGATCACGTAAAAATGGGTAGCAGGCAAAACCGATAGAGCAGGTTTTTTGCAGTGTGCCACCATTGGGTAATTTAAATTCATGTCGCTCCATACTTTTGCGAATGCGTTCTGACATGAGTGGCGCTTCGTCACGATCAGCAAAGCGGCTGACGATTAAAAATTCTTCTCCTCCCCAGCGTACAACACAATCAGATTCGCGGCATATTTTGGTTAGTAAATCCGACAATTGGATAAGCAGCTGATCACCAGCATTGTGACCATACACGTCATTGACTGATTTGAAATAATCCACATCCAGAATAAAAAAAGTTAAATCCAATGAGGATTTCTTTTCAGGGCGATTGAAAATTTTATGAGTGTATTCACGTTGAACTTTTGCAATGTCCATGGGAATTAATTTTTGCAAATAGCGGCGGTTGTTCAGGCCAGTCAAGGGGTCAGATAAACTGATCGCCTCCAATTGTCCGTAAGCTTGCTCAAGTTCGGTATTTTTAATTTGCAATTCGGCGGTGCGCGCGGCGACTTTTAATTCAAGTTCATGACTCGTTTTACGCTCGTTGAGTACTTTTTTGTGCTGTGTGTAGACAAAATATAGCAGCAGGCTGGCAATGATAAAAAAGTAAAAACTATAAGCCCACCAGGTTTTCCATGGCGGCGGCAGTATGATTAATTCAATGCTGCGTCCTGATGCATTCCAAATACCATCGTTGTTACTGGCTTTAACATGAAATGTGTATTCACCTGCAGGCAAGTTGGTGTAAAGCGCTGAACGCTGGTTGCCCACTTCACGCCATTTATCATCGAACCCTTCCAACATGTAGGCATATTGATTTTTTTCCGAGTCGCGATAATTCAGAGCAGCAAAACTGAAAGCAATCATGGATTGGGTGTAATCCAAAGTGAGTTTGTGGGTTTGGTTGATGGCTGTAGTCAGTATGTTATCGGCACCGCCAATGGGTACTTTTTGAGTGAAAATTCTGAAATCTGTAAACA
>Ga0164241_10004885_pt1 | contig 12796 bp, 13 predicted proteins | sample OricomyardsoilBY_FD_108780 | JGI IMG/M metagenome (GOLD analysis project Ga0164241, IMG submission 108780) | Backyard soil microbial communities from Emeryville, California, USA - Original compost - Back yard soil (BY) | ecosystem: Environmental > Terrestrial > Soil > Unclassified | place: USA...
GGCCGCATGTGCCACGGGCGCGATCATGGCCGGCGCGTCGGACGTCGTGACCGCCGCGATCGATCAGTACGCGCGCGAACTCGGCCTCGCGTTTCAGATTGTCGACGACGTTCTCGACGTGGAAGGCTCGAGCGCGTCACTCGGCAAGACGGCCGGCAAGGACGCCGCCGCCGGCAAGCCGACGTTTCCCGCCTTGTACGGCATCGAGGGGTCGCGCGCCCGGGCTGCCGAGTGCATTGCGCGCGCGAACGCCGTACTCGCCGCCCACCAGATCGGCGGACGCCTCGGCGACATCGCCGAGTGGAGCCTCACCCGGAGTCACTGAGCCGTCATGAGCCGGGTGCGTCTCGACCTGCTGCTGGTCGCGCGCGGATTCGCGCCGACGCGCGAACGCGCGCGGGCGCTCATTCTCGCCGGCGACGTCGACGTCGACGGCGCGCGCATCACCAAGGCCGGCACCAGCGTCGACGAGCAGGCCGAGCTGACCTTGCGGCGGCCAGACCATCCGTGGGTGGGACGCGGCGGCCTGAAGCTCGCGCACGCGCTGGACGCCTTTCGCGTGGACGTGACGGGCATCACCGCGCTCGACATCGGCGCGTCGACCGGCGGGTTCACCGATGTGCTCCTCGCGCGCGGCGCCGCCCGCGTGGTGGCGCTCGACGTCGGCACCAACCAGCTTGACTGGAAGCTGCGGAGTGACCCGCGCGTCATGTCGCTCGAGGGCATCAACGCGCGCCACCTCACCGCGGACATGCTGCCGGCCGACGCGCGGCTCTTCGAGTTGGTGACCATCGACGTCTCGTTCATCTCGCTCCGGCATATCCTGCCGAACGTCCCGCCGCTCCTGCGCCCGGAGGGCCGGGTCATCGTGCTGGTGAAACCGCAGTTCGAGGCCGGACGGTCCGAGGTGGGCGCGGGCGGCATCGTCCGCGACCCGGCGGTGCACGAGCGCGTGATCGAGTCCATCACCGAAGCAGCGCATCGGGTAGGATTGGACCGCCTTGCGCTCGAGACCTCACCGGTGACGGGCGCAGAAGGCAATCGCGAGTTCCTGATGCTGCTCGCGCCGCGGCCATGACCACTTATCGTCCCGCCAGACGCGCGTCCCTCGTGGCCCGGCTCAAGCTGCCGGCCGCGCTGTCCACACTGAGCCAGGCCGCGGCATGGCTCGACGAGCACGGCTGCGTTCCGGTCGTCGAGCACGAGAGCGCGCGGGCGGCCGGCCTTGAAACGCGCTACGCCACGACCGCGCGCGAGACGCTGGCGGATGATGTCGACGTCGTGCTCGTCTTCGGCGGCGACGGCACGCTGCTCGACGTCGCGACGGCGGTCATGCACTCGGACGGCGACGCTCCGTTGATGGGGGTAAACCTCGGCCGGCTGGGATTCCTGACCGAGGTGGGCAAGGCCGACATGCAGTCAGCCCTCGACCTGCTGGTCACCGGCCGTTCGCACATCGAAACGCGCGCCATGCTCGAAGGCCGCGTCCGCCGCGGTGAGCAGACGGTAGACACCAGGCTGGCGCTGAACGACATCGTCGTGACCCGGAGCGCGCTCTCGCGCATGACGGAGATGACCGTTCAAGTCGACGGCGCGTTCGTCTGCGACGTGAAGGCGGACGGTCTCATCGTCGCCACGGCGACCGGCTCGACTGCCTACAACCTCTCCGCGGGCGGGCCGATCGTGCATCCGACGGTGGACGCGTTCGTCATCACCCCGATAGCGCCGCATACGCTGACACAACGGCCGATCGTGCTCCCTGCTACGGCGGCGATCGTCATCACCCCGATCATCGAACCGCAGTCAGAAGTGATCGCGACGTTCGACGGCCAGTACGGCGTGCCCCTCGCGGCCGGCGACGTGGTGGAGATCAGACGCGCGCCGCGGCTGCTGCGGCTCGTCCACACATCGACGCGGACCCACTTCGACATGCTCAGAGAGAAGTTGAAGTGGGGTAACGGATAGAGACACCTGCATCTGAAATTTGGCAATTTGAAATTGATGATCCATCCGGGAATTGAGGATCGACGATTGAGGATGGCAAGTTCATCAACCCGCGATCGCCAAATCCCCGGATGGATCATCAATTTGAGATTGCCAAATCCCCCGATTGTCTTCCTACGGCTTCCGCCTGAAGTACTTGACCTGCCACTTCGCGACGTTCCGGTTGTGCTCGGCGAGCGTCGTCGCGAAGGCGTGCGTGCCGTCGTTGCGGCTCACGAAATAGAGATACGAGACATCGGCCGGGTGTACAGCGGCCTCGAGTGACGCCCTGCCGGGTGATGCGATGGGGCCGGGCGGCAGTCCCGGAAATCTGTAGGTGTTGTACGGCGAATTCAGGCCGAGGTCCGCGCGCGTGAGATTGCCGTTCCAGCGCCGCATCTTCATCAGGGCGTAAATCACGGTCGGGTCGCACTGGAGCGGCATCCCGATCTTCAAGCGATTACGGTAAACGGCGGAAACCAGCGGCCGCTCCTCTGATGCCGCCGTCTCTTTCTCGACGAGCGACGCCAGCGTCACGATGTCCCTGGCCGACCAGCGATCGGCCATCGCGGCTTCGCGCAACTCACTGTCGAATGCCGCCTTGAAGCGCGCGACCATGGCGGCAACCGTGCCCTCGGCCCCGGCCCCGCGCGGGAGCGCGTAGGTGTCCGGAAAGAGATAGCCTTCGAGATTCTCCGCCTCGGGATCGATGTCACCGATCGCCGAGCCGTCGCGTGCCGCGCCTTCGAAGTCGGCGCGCGACCCGATGCCGCTCTTTTCGAAGATGGCGGCCATCTCTGCAATCGTGTGCCCCTCGGGAAAGGTAATGGCGCGCACGAACGCGTCACCACGCGCCAGGCGGCCGACGACGTCGGCTGGTGAGGCGGCGGCGTCGAAGCGATATTCGCCGGCCTGCAGCCGGCGCTCGCTCCCTGACAGCCGCGCGGCGATGCGGAACGTGACGGCATCCGGCACGACGCCTGCGGCGGCGAGGCGCGACGCCATGGCGGAGACGCCGGTTCCCGGCGGCAGGTCGACGAACACCTCGGGCTCGGCAAAGCCGCGATAGGGCGTCTGTATGCGCTGATAGGTCCACCACGCCGCGGCTCCAGCGGCAAACGCGAGGATCAGCACGAGTACGAAGAAGCGTTTCAGCATGCGCGCGTCAGCCGGGCGGCAACTGGGGCCGCGAGTCCAGAAAATCCTGAAGAATGATCGACGCGGCGAGGGCGTCGATGTCGTCCTTGCGCCTGCGCCAGTCCTTCTCGCGCTCGGCGAGCCGGCTCTCGGCTTCAGCGCTCGTCAACCGTTCGTCCTGCAGATGGACCGTCAGGCCCGTCCGTTCACGGAGCCGCTCGGCCACCCGCCGGACGTGCGCCGTCATCTCATTGTCTTCACCGCCCAGGCGGCGCGGCAGCCCGAGCACGATCGCGCCAATGGCCGCCTGTTCGTCGACCGGGTCGCGGGCTGCGTCGATTGCGCTGGCAATGGCCGCGGCCGAGGCGTCCGGGGTCGCGCCGGCAGGAAGCCGGGTCCAGGGGCGGGCGAGCATGCCGCTCGCGTCCGACAGCGCCAGACCGATTCGCCGCCGCCCGAGATCAACCCCCAGAAAACGCACGGGCACCAGTGACAGGTCCGCGGGTGAGCCTCACGGATGGCATGCGGCCGGGTTCCACGATGGTCTGGTAGCGTAGCATCGGAATAGGCGTAGCCAAGCGCCCGTGCGCGAGGAATAATGACTTCATGTCTTCTCGCGCGCGCGTTCTGATCTTCCTGATCTCCACGCCGATTACGGCCGTGCTCATCGTCGGCGGTCTGCTCGGCGCGGCGCGGCCGGAGGCGCAGCGGGCGGCCAGACCGCTGGCCGTCTTCCAGGACGTCACGCAGAAGATCGAGAGTTCGTACGTGACGAACGTGAACATCGACAGCGTCTTCGACGGGGCGATGCGCGGACTCATCGACGGCCTGGATTCGTCGAGCGCCTATCTCACCCCCGAGGAAGTGCGGGCCTACACGTCGAACGCGCCGCTGCCAGCCGGGGACGTGGGCGTCGTGGTCACGCGGCCGTATCTGCGCGTCGTGGGCGTCCGCGACGGATCGCCGGCGGCCAGAGCGGGATTGCAGACCGGAGACATCATCCGTGCCATCGGCGATCAGGCGACGCGTGACCTCTCGGCCTTTGCGGGCGCACGCGCGTTGCGCGGCGCGGCAGGATCGAAAGTGACGCTCGTGATCATCCGCGGCAACGTGGCCGATCCGCATCCGGTCGAGGTCGTGCGCGAGGTGCTGTCCAACGACCGGGTGACCGGCCGGACATTGCCGGGCGGCGAGGCCTACGTGCGGGTTGCCAGCTTCGATTCCGGCGCCGCGAAGGCGATGCAATCAGCGATCGCGTCTCTGGGCGGGGCCGCATCCAGCGGCCTGCTCATCGACCTGCGCGGCACGGCGGATGGCCCGGGGTCGGAAGGGATCGAGGCCGCTCGCTACTTTCTCAAGACCGGCACGATCGCGACGCTCGCCGGGCGCGCCGAGAGCGATCGCACGGTGACGTCGGCCTCGGCGAAAGACGGCGCGTTCACGGCGCCCGTCGTGCTGCTCGTGTCCAACGGCACGGCCAACGCCGCGGAGATCTTTGCGGCCGCCCTTTCCGGCAACAAGCGCGCGCGACTGGTCGGCGAGCCGACGGCCGGAATCGCGGCCGAGCAGCGGCTCGTGCAGTTGTCGGAAGGTCACGGTCTCTGGCTCACGTATCGCCGCTACCTGCAGACCAACGGCGACCCGATCCACGAACGGGGCCTGCGGCCGGACGTGCCGATCGAGATTCCGGTGATCGGCTTCGAAGAACAGCCCAAGACGACCGACGACGTGCTGAACGCGGCGATCAAGGAATTGAAGAACCCCGGATCGGCCAAACCGGCCGAAACGGCCGCGACGGCGCCTCCAGCGGGAGCGGCCGAACCACGCACACCCGGCGAGCCTGCCCCGCCACCCGTTCCGCCGGCGCCGCCCCGACGTTGACGGTCTGAATTTCGGAACGCTATACTGGGCGGTCGCTGAACGTGCCGGGAAGACGGCCGTAGCAGCCCGGATAGGCGCGTAGCTCAGCTGGTTAGAGCGCCTGCTTGACATGCAGGAGGTCGGCGGTTCGAGTCCGCCCGTGCCTACCAGCCTTCGCGGAACACTCGCTGCGCTCGTCGCTTCGGCTGGGCAAGCCACAAAGGCTGTCCCCCCGGAGCCGCGAGCGAAGCGAGCGTTCGGCAAAGGCGGAACACCCCACTCATGGAAACTTTGAACGTGGAACTGAGAACTCGGAACGTCGGATACCTGTCGACGCCAAGCGACAGGAGCGCCTTCCTGTGTTCCGAGTTCTAAGTTTTCAGTTCTAAGTTCTGAATTCCAAGTTCCCCGTGATCACCATCTCCCTTCCTGACGGTTCCAAGCGCGATGTGTCTCCGGGCACGTCGGTGCGGGACTTTGCCGCCGCGGTACTTCCGGCGAGCGTCGTCAAGAAGGCCCTGGCGGCGACGGTGGACGGAAAGCTGGTCGACCTCACCTTTCCGCTGACCACGGACGCGTCGCTCAAGCTCGTGACTCCGGCTGACGCGGAAGCCCTGCCGCTCGTGCGACACTCGACCGCGCACCTGCTCGCAGCCGCGGTGACCAACCTTTTTCCCGCGGTGCAGTGCGGGATCGGACCCGCCACTGACGAAGGGTTCTTCTACGACTTCGTCGTCCCGCGCCCGTTCGTGCCGGAAGACCTCGAGCAGATCGAAGCGAAGATGCGCGAGCTGGCGGGTCAGGATCTGATCTACGAGCGCCAGATGTGGCCGCGGGACGAGGCGCTGAAGTTCTTCGCGCAGCGCGGAGAGCCGCTGAAGGTGCAGCTGATCGAAGAGAAGACCGACGGCCAGCGCGAGGTCTCCTGTTACACGATCAAGGACCGCGATACCTTCGTCGACTTCTGCGTGGGCCCGCACGTGCCGTCCACCAGTCGCCTCAAGGCGTTCAAGCTGCTGTCGACCTCGAACGCGTACTGGAAGGGCGACGCGCGCAATCAGCCGATGCAGCGCGTGTACGGGACGGCGTTCCTGAAGGAAGACGACCTCAAGCAGTACATCACGCAGCACGAGGAAGCGAAGAAGCGGGACCACCGGCGTCTCGGCAAGGACCTCGGCCTGTTCATGTTCCACCCGTGGGCGCCCGGCGCGCCGTTCTGGCTGGGCAAGGGCACGCAGCTCTATCACCATCTCGCGAACTACATGCGCGAGGTGCTCTACCCGTCCGGCTATACCGAAGTCCGCACGCCGCTGATCTTCAACAAGGCGCTGTGGGAGACGTCGGGCCACTGGCAGCACTACCGCGCGAACATGTTCCTCGTCGAGGCGGAAAACGCCGAGATGGGCGTCAAGGCGATGAACTGTCCCGGCCACATGGTGCTGTTCGGGAGCGAGGTCCGCAGTTACCGGGACCTGCCGCTGCGCTTTCACGAACAGACGCCGCTCCACCGCAACGAAGCGTCCGGCGTGCTGTCCGGTCTCACGCGCGTCCGCCAGTTTTCGCAGGACGACGCCCACTGCTTCGTGATGGAGTCGCAGATCGGCGACGAAGTCGAACGGCTGCTCAACCTGGTCACGCGCGTCTATCGGGACTTCGGGCTGACGTTCGAAGTGAAGCTTTCGACCCGGCCAACGGAGTTTCTCGGCGAGCGCCAGACCTGGGACCACGCCGAGTCGGAGCTCAAGAAGGCGCTCGAGGCCGCCGGCGTCGCCTACACGATCAACGAAGGCGACGGCGCCTTTTACGGCCCCAAAATCGACTTCGACGTCACCGACGCCATCGGCCGGAAGTGGCAGTGCGCCACCATCCAGCTCGACTATCAGCTGCCGCAGCGGTTCGACCTCAAATACATCGGGGCGGACAACACCGAGCACCGCCCGGTGGTGATTCACCGGGCCATTTTCGGCAGTTTCGAGCGGTTCATCGCCCTGTTGATCGAGCACTATGCGGGGGCGTTTCCGCTCTGGCTGGCGCCCCTTCAGGTGGCCGGCCTGCCGATCGCCGACCGCCATGTGGACTATGGCCGGACCGTCCAGGCTGCCCTGGGTGACGCGGGCCTACGGGTTCATCTGGACGATCGCCAGGAAAAGAATGGTTATAAAATCCGGGAGGCGCGGCTGCAGAAGGTTCCCTTAATGCTCGCGGTATGTGACCCGGAAGCGGCCGAAGGAACGATATCCGTGCGGAGCCGTTCGGGCGGTGATCTGGGTGCCCGGCCGGTGGCGACGTTCGTCCGGGAGGCCGCCGACGAGGTGGCGCGGCGGACGGCCGGCGGCGACGTTTCAGGGAGGTAGTTATCGCTTTCGACCGTGGCCCACGGCGGGATGACCGCACGCGAATCAACGAACGCATCCGGGTCCGCGAGATCCGGGTGATCGACGACACAGGTCAGCAGCTTGGCATCATGCCGCCGCCTCAGGCGCTGGCACTGGCGCGAACGAAAGGACTGGACCTGGTCGAGATCTCACCCACGGCTGTTCCGCCGGTCTGCCGAATCATGGACTTCGGCAAGTTCCAGTATGAGCAGCAGAAGCGGGCTCGATCGGCGAAGAAGCACCAGAAAGTGATTCTCGTCAAGGAGATCAAGTTCCGGCCGAAGGTCGACGAACACGACTATCAGTTCAAGAAGAAGCACATCGAGCGCTTCCTGGCTGAAGGCGACAAGGTGAAGGCGACCATCTTCTTCCGCGGCCGGGAGAATGCGCATCCCGAGATCGGGCGTCGGATCCTCGAGCGGCTCGTCGGGGAGCTCACCGAAATTGCGGTGATCGAACAGGATCCGCAGAAGGAAGGCAACCAGCTGCACACCATCCTGGCGCCAAAGCCCGGGTTGAAGCGCAGCAGTCATGCCGCCAGCGCGCAGCAGGCGTCGCGCGACGCCGCGAACGAGTAGGACAAGGAAACGAGAGAGAGATGCCCAAGATCAAGAGCCATCGCGGCGCGGCCAAGCGCTTCAAGAAGACCGGCACCGGCAAGTTCCTGCGGTCGAAGGCGTTCCGGCGCCACATCCTGACGAGCAAGCCGTCCAAGCGCAAGCGCGGCCTGCGCAAGAGTGAGGTGGTCACGGCCGCCGACAGCGGCAAGCTGAAACGGATGCTGCCGTACGACTGAGAACAAACGTCAGGTCTGAGTTCTAAGGTCTGAGTTCTAAGTTCTAAGTTCTAAGTTCCAAGTTTTCGGAAAGGTACCCAGATGCCCCGCGTCAAGAGAGGAACCGTTCGCCGCGCCAAGCGCAAGAAGCTGCTCACGCGCGCCAAGGGGTTCTACGCCACCAAGAGCAAGCTCTACCAGGCCGCGCAGGAAGCCGTCGACAAGGCGCTCAACTACGCGTACTCGGGCCGGCGCCGCAAGAAGCGGGATTTCCGCCGCCAGTGGGTCGTCCGGATCAACGCCGGCGCCCGCGCCAACGGGCTGACGTACGGCGAGCTGATCAACGGCCTGAAAGTTGCTGGCGTCGAGCTCGACCGCAGGAGCCTCGCCGATCTGGCGGCCAATCATCCGACGGCCTTCGCCAACGTCGCCGAACAGGCCAAAGCCGCGCGCGCATGACGCGTGCCGCGTGGCGGACGCCGGGGCAGTCCACCTGCCCTGGCGTTTCGGACCGCCTCTCGCCCGTCCCCGGCCAGCATGTCCGCCATCTCGATCGATGAACTGAAGCGGGAGTTCGACGCGGCCCTCGCCGCCGCGGGTACCGTCGCCGACGTGCGTGCGCTGCACGACCGATTTCTGGGCCGAAAGCAGGGGCAGGTCACGGCCGCGCTGAAGCAGATCGCCCAGCAGCCGCCGGAGGCGCGCGCCTCATTCGGTGCGGGCATCAACGAGCTCAAGCGCCACATCGAAGCCGCCATCGTCGAGCGCGAAGCCGCCCTCGAAGCCACGGCGATCCCGGCCGATGCCGTCGACGTCACCCTGCCCGGCCGTGTGCCGGCGATCGGACGCCGCCATCCCCTGACCGAGGTGCGCGAGCGCGTGGAGGCGATCTTCTCCGCGATGGGCTACGCCGTCGCCACCGGGCCCGAGCTCGAAGACGACTGGCACAACTTCGAAGCCCTCAACATGCCCGCCGAACACCCGGCGCGCGACATGCAGGACACGCTGTACCTCGAGGAGCCGGTGCCGTCGGCCTTCGGCGGCCGCGCGGCGACGCTCCTCCGGACGCATACCTCGGGCATGCAGATCCGGTACATGGAAGCGCACAAGCCGCCGATCCGCATCATCGCCCCGGGCCGCGTCTACCGCCGGGACAACTTCGACGCGACGCACACGCCGATGTTCACCCAGGTCGAAGGCCTCGTGGTCGGCGAAGGCATCACGCTCGGCCACCTGAAGGGCACGCTCAACGCGTTCGCGGAGCGGCTGTTCGACCGGTCCGTGCGTACGCGGTTCCGGCCGAGCTTCTTCCCGTACACGGAGCCGTCCGCGGAAATGGATGTCTCCTGCGGCAACTGCGATGGCGCGGGCTGCCCGCTCTGCAAACACACCGGGTGGATCGAAGTACTCGGCTGCGGCATGGTCCATCCGGCCGTCTTCGAAGCCGTGCACTACGACTCGGATCGGTACACCGGCTTTGCCTTCGGCGTCGGCATCGAGCGTCTCGCGCTCCGCTTCTACGGGATCGATGACATCCGGATGTTCTACGAGAACGATCTGCGGTTCCTGGAGCAGCTCCCCCTGTGAAAGTTCCGGTTTCGTGGCTGCGCGAGTTCGTGGATGTCCCCGACCGTCCGTCGGACGTCGGCGCCCGGCTGGCGGCGTGCGGCTTCGCGGTGGATGGCGTCGACGGTGACGTCATCGACTTCGACGTCACGGCAAACCGGCCTGACTGCCTGAGTGTCTACGGCATGGCACGCGAGGCGTCCGTTGCGTTCCGTACGGCCTTGCGGCCGTTCACCGACGTTCGCCTCGACAGCATCCAGGCTGGCGCGGCCTCTCCGGGCCTGACGCTGGCAGCGACGCCAAAGGGCGCGCCGCCAATCAAGGTCTCGATCGGGGACCCGGGGTGTGCGCGCTACGCGCTGGCCGTCGCCGACGTGATCGTGGCACCCTCGCCGGACTGGCTCGCCTCGCGACTGGCTGCCGCCGGCGTCCGGCCGATCAACAACATCGTCGACGTCACGAACTACGTGATGCTCGAGCTCGGCCATCCGATGCACGCCTTCGACGCGGAGAAGCTCTCCGGGCCGGAGATTCACATCCGGCGCGCCCGCCCGGCGGAGAAGATCGCCACGCTCGACGGCGCCACGCGCATGCTCGACGAGACGATGCTCGTCATCGCCGATCGTGAGAGCGCAGTTGCTGTTGCAGGGGTGATGGGCGGCGCAGGCACCGAAGTGTCCAACGCCACGACGCGGATCGCGCTCGAGAGCGCGTGGTTCTGGCCCGCGTCGGTCCGAGCCACGAGCAAGAAGCTCGGTCTCAAGACCGAGGCGTCGATTCGCTTTGAACGGGGCGCGGACGTCGGTGCGCCGCCGAAAGCTCTCCTCCGCGCGCTCGCGTTGCTCGCGTCGATTGGCGCGCTGAAGGCGCCGCACGGCATGACCGACCTTCACCCTCGGGTGGCCGTCGCCCGGCAGCTGACGCTGCGCCGGCCGCGCATTGCCGGCCTGCTTGGCCAGGAGATCCCGGATATCGAGGTCACGCGAACGCTCGAAGCGCTCGGCTTCGCGCTCGCGCCTTCCGCGGACGGGTGGCAGGTCGAGGTGCCGTCGTTCCGCGTGGACATCGCGCGCGAAGCCGATCTCATCGAGGAGGTCGGACGCCACTGGGGATTCGACCGCATTCCGGCGTCTCTGCCGCCGCTGGCCGACGGACCGCCATCGGAGAGTCGCCCCAGGGTCGCGGCCACGAGGATCGCCGCACTTGCGCGCGGTGCCGGACTGCAGGAATCCGTCACGTTCACGTTCGTGGAGCGGTCCGCCGCCACGCCGTTCGTACTTCCAGGGGATCAGCCGGTCGCCATCGCCAATCCGCTCTCGGAAAAGATGGCGGTGCTGCGCCCCTCGATCCTGCCGGGCCTGCTCGATGCACTGATCTACAACCGGCGGCGCGAAGCGGCCGACGTGCGGCTGTTCGAGCTCGGCTCGGTGTTCCACGCGAAGGGTGAATCCACCCGCATCGGCTGGGTGTTGACCGGCGCGCGGCGCGAGCACTGGGACGGCGAAGGATCGCCGATGGACTTCTTCGACGCCCTGGGCATCGCCGAGCTGCTCGTCGGCGCCTTCGGCATCCCGCGCACGTCCATCAGCACGGCGCGCGCCGATCATCTGCCATGGTTCACGCGCGGCCGCTCCGCGCACGTGTTCGTGGACGGCATCGCCGATCCGGTTGGACACGTCGGGCAGCTGCACGCGCAGATCGTCTCGGCACGGGGACTCGACTCGGGGATGGTCGTGGGCGGCGAGATCGATCTCGCCCTCATCCAGGCGTCTCCTCTGGTCGCGAATCTGTCCCCAGCGGCCATTCATCCCATTCCACGCCAGCCGTCGATCGTGCGCGACCTCTCGATTCTCGTCTCCAACAGCTTGCCTGCCGCGGATGTTCGTGGCACTATCCGAGCGAACGCGCCCTCCACGCTCGTTTCGCTGCGCGAATTCGATCGGTACGACGGCAAGGGCGTGCCCGCAGGTCAGGTGAGTCTCTCACTCCGCCTGACGTTCCGGCACCCGGACCGCACGCTGACCGACGAGGAAGTACAGCAGGCCGTGGACAGCATCATCGGCGCGCTGGCCCGGGAACACCAGGCGGTGCTCCGCGGCCGATAGTCACGTTCCGAGTGGGTGATCTCGATGGTACGAACCGGTGCGACTGTGGACCTCCAGCCTATTGACCGTCTCGAAGAAAAGATCCGGCAGCTCGTCGCGATGATCGATACCTTGCGCGCGGAGCGCGCGAAGGCCGTCGATGAGTCGGCGCGTTTGACGCGTGAACTGGAAGCCGTACGCGCCAGTCTCGCCGAAGCCAGCGGCGCGTCCGCGGAGGTCAGCCGCATGCGCGAGGAGCGCGAGCTGCTCCGCAACCGCGTCGTGCAGATGATCTCCCAGATCGACAAACTCAACCTCTGAGCCGCGCTGTGTCCAGCCGCGTCGTCAACGTCGACATTCACGGCCAGCGATACGCGGTACGCAGCGATCTCGACCCGCAGTACATCCAGGAGCTGGCGCGGTTCCTCGACGAGCGGATGACGGCGGCCGCCCGGGAACTGGCGAGCAACGATCCGCTTCGGATTGCCGTCATCGCGGCGCTCAACGTCTCCGATGAGCTGTACCGGCTGCGTCTCGACTCGCAGGGCGCGGACGGCCGCATGCGCGCCAGGACGGAAGAAATCGAACGCCTGCTCGACGCGGTGCTCGAAGAAGCACGCATCAAGGTCGTCAACGAATAGCGGGTACGACGGGTACGACGGGCTCGGGGACGACGGGTACGATGGGCGACAGGAACCTGAAGCTTGTCGACTTCTTTCGCACCGTGGGCGCGAAGCACATGCGGCGCGATCGACACCTGCGACGCGCAACCCCGGTTCGGTCCACCAAGCCGAGGACGTTGACCAGCGTAGATCTCAAAAGGTGGACGGGCGACAGGAACCTGATGCTTGTCGACTTCTTTAGAGTCGGGTCCGATAGGTACGTCCGGTACGACTAGAAGAAGCAAGCCAACGTCAGTGCGTTCCACCGGCCGTCGCACCCCGTCGCCCCCCGTCGCACCCGGCGCACCCCGCGCACCTCGCGCACCCGTCGCACGTCGCACCTGACGTACCTCA
>Ga0164241_10004886_pt1 | contig 12795 bp, 12 predicted proteins | sample OricomyardsoilBY_FD_108780 | JGI IMG/M metagenome (GOLD analysis project Ga0164241, IMG submission 108780) | Backyard soil microbial communities from Emeryville, California, USA - Original compost - Back yard soil (BY) | ecosystem: Environmental > Terrestrial > Soil > Unclassified | place: USA...
ACGCCGGTGCCGGCCAACGACAGCTTCGCCGCGGCGCAGACGGTCGTCGCCGAGTCGCTCGAGGGCGGCACCTTCTTCCGCGTCGATGTCCCCGGCTTCAACTGGATCGCGACCAAAGAGCCGGGCGACCCCGCTCACGGCGGCGACCAGGGCGGAGCGTCGGTCTGGTATTCCTGGACCGCGCCCGCGAGCGGCAAAGCCAGCGTCGTCATCTCCTCGGCAGCGTTCGCCTCATCGCTCGGCGAGCAGGACGGTGGCCTGCTGGGTGTCTACAGCGGCGACTCGCTGGGCGGGCTGACTGCGGTTGGGACCCCGGGGTTCTCTCAGCACGAAGTGAAGCTCCAGGTGACCGCGGGCGCTGTCTACAAGATCGCCGTCGACGGCGAGTTCGACCCCTCGACCGGCCTGCCCAAGATGGGCCAGATCACCTTCCTGATCTACCTCGACGCGTCGATCCCGACGATCCTGCCACCGCCAGACCTCACGGCCCCGCGGACGAAGATCGTCAAGCGCAGCGTGCGGCCGGGCAAGCGGCGGGCGACCCTGACCTTCGGCTCCAGCGAGCCCGGCACCTTTCTCTGCAAGCTCGACCGCCGCAAACAGGCCAAATGCCGTTCGCCCAAGACCTACACCGGCCTCGCCGCCGGCCCCCACACCGTCAAGATCCGCGCCGTCGACATCGCCGGCAACGTCGACCCGACGCCGGTCGTCGCCCGCTTCTCGATCAGCAAGCAGGGGCGCTAAGTCGCTGTCTGAGCTACGCGGCGTCGCGGGTGCTAGCCGATTTGGGCAAGGCGGCGATCAGCTCGGGAGGAAGGTTGCGGCTCGCGTCCCAGATCTCGAAGCCCATCAGGTGGTCGTCTTCGGGACTGCGGTCAATCAGGCCCCAGTCGTGCTCCTCACTGACGGCCGACCCCGACTCGAGCACGATCAGGGCGATGTCGACCTCGGGGTCGTAATGAGCACGCATGGTTCGAGGGTAGCGCCGGGTGTCTGGGGACGCTAGAGGGGCCATGCGCTGACAATTCGGGCTGCACCGGTGTCATTGCCATGTGGATGGTCGTAGATGACGACGATCTTCTTCCTGTCGGGCGTCACCGCGACGACTCGCCACTGTGCTCGGCCTCGGTTGATTGCCCTCTCGCTGTGATGCTGCTCGATCATCAGCTCGATCTCATCGGTGTGCAGTCCACGTTCTCGCATCCGCACAGTGGCGTGATGGGTCCACACGAAGCGCTTGACTGTCTGTGGTGGGCGGTTGCCTGGCGGTTGGGCTGGAGGACACTCGGACTCAAGGGTGGTGAGACCCAGTTCTCTCCCCCCGTGGCTCAAGCGCTTCGTGCAGCGAGCGGCTAGGGTCGCGCTCGCTGTGAACGCCGAGCCGATCAACGTCGCCGACTTCGAGCGGATGGCCGCGGAGAAGCTCGATGCTGGGGTCTTGGGGTACTTCGCCGGTGGGGCGGGCGACGAGCTGACTCTGCGGGAGAACGTCGAGGCTTGGAGGCGCTGGCGGCTGCGGCCGCGGGTGCTGGCCGGCGGCGGCGCGGTCAGTGCCGCCACCGAGCTGCTGGGCGGGCCGCTGTCGATGCCGCTGCTGGTGGCGCCGGTCGCCTACCAGCGGCTGGTCGACCCCGAGGGCGAGGTGGGGATGGCGCGGGCGGCCGCGGCGGCGGGGACGGCGATGTGCCTCTCGACCCTGGCGACCACGCGGCCGAGCGAGCTGGCGGCGGCGGTGCCGGCCGGCCGGCGCTGGTTCCAGCTCTACTGCTTCAAGGACGAGGCGGTGACGCGGGCGCTGACGGACGAGGCGATCGAGTCGGGCTTCGAGGCGATCGTGGTCACCGTCGACGCGCCGCCGGGGGGCAACCGCGAGCGCGACCGCCGCACCGGGTTCGAAATCCCCGCCGGGCTGGGGGTTCCCAGCGTCGCCGCCGCGATGGGGGTGGAGCGGGCGGTGACGATCGAGGAGACCTTCGGGCTGATGGAGACGGCGCTGGGCTGGGGCGATCTCGAGGATCTCGCCTCCGAGTGCGGCGTGCCGGTCCTGGTTAAGGGCCTGCTGACGGCCGAGGACGCGGAGCTCGCAGTCGAGCACGGCGCCGCGGGGGTCGTCGTCTCCAACCACGGCGGCCGCCAGCTCGATCGCGCCCTGGCCAGCGGCGACGCCCTGCCCGAGGTGGTCGACGCGGTCGCCGGCCGGGCCGCGGTCCTGGTCGACGGCGGCATCCGCCGCGGCGTCGACGCCGCGGTCGCCCTTGCCCTCGGTGCCGACGCGGTCCTGGTCGGCCGAGCGCCGCTCTGGGGGCTGGCGGCGGCGGGCGCGGCGGGGGCCGAGCGGGTGCTGGAGATGCTCCGCGAGGAACTCGAGCTGGTGCTGGCGCTCTGCGGCTGCGCCTCGCCTGCCGAGCTGACTCGCTCGCACCTGCGGAGAGCACCGGCGGCGTCCGTATATTCGGCCCAGTGACCGTTTGCGGCAGCTTCTAGATGGCCCAGCGCATCCCCAGAGACGAATCGCTGAGCCGCGTCCACGGCGTCGGCGCGCTGTTCTCGGCCGCCTACGGCAACGTCGGCTCCTCGATCTACTACGCGCTCGGCGTCACCGCCGCCTTCGCCCTCGGCCTGACCCCGGTTGCCTTCGTCATCTCGGGGCTGATCTTCGCCGCCACCGCCGCCACCTACGCCGAGGCGACGGTGATGTACCCGGAGGCCGGCGGCTCCTCCAGCTTCGCCCGCCACGCCTTCAACGAGCTGGTCAGCTTCGTCGCCGCCTGGGGGCAGATGCTCAACTACACGATCACGGTCGCGATCTCGGCCTTCTTCGTGCCCCACTACCTGGCTGTCTTCTGGCCCTGGCTCGGCAGCAGCCCGGGCGACATCGTCGGCGGTGCGGCGCTGATCGTCGGCCTCGCGCTGATCAACATCCGCGGCACCGAGGAGTCGGCGAAGCTCAACCTCGTCCTCGCCGTCGCCGACCTCGCCACCCAGGTCGTCCTGGTCGGGATCGGGCTGGCGCTGGTCTTCAGCCCCGAGGTCCTGGTCGACAACGTCCACCTCGGCGTCGCCCCGACCTGGAGCGACTTCGCGCTCGGGATCGCGGTCGGGATGATCGCCTACACCGGGATCGAGACGATCTCCAACATGGCCGAGGAGGCCAAGGACGCGGCCAGGACGATCCCCCGCAGCGTCGGCCTCACGGTCGCCGCGGTCCTCGGCCTCTACCTGCTGATCCCGATCGTGGCGCTGTCGGCGATGCCGGTCACCCAGGACGCCGCCGGCAACTTCAGCACCGCCCTCGGCAGCACCTTCGCCGACGATCCGATCCTCGGCATCGTCGAGAACCTCGGCCTCTCCCACCTGCCGACCGAAATCCTGCGGTACTACGTCGGCGTGCTGGCGGCGGTGATCCTGCTGATCGCCACCAACGCCGGCCTGATCGGCGTCTCCCGCCTCACCTACTCGATGGGTCAGCACCGGCAGCTGCCGGAGGCGCTGCGCCAGGTCCACCCGAAGTACCGCACCCCCTACATCGCGATCCTGATCTTCGCGGTGATCGCGATCGTCACCTTGCTGCCCGGCCAGACCGAGTTCCTGGCGACGATGTACTCGTTCGGGGCGATGCTCTCGTTCACGATCGCCCACGTGGCGCTGATCCAGCTGCGGCGAAAACAGGGCGACGTCGAGCGTTCCTGGAAGGCGCCGCTGAACCTGCGCGCCTTCGGCTTCGACCTGCCGCTGGTCGCCGTGCTCGGCGGCCTCGGCACCTTCGCCGCCTGGATCGTGGTGATGGCCCTGAACCCGCGCACGCTCGTCGTCGGCAGCGGCTGGATGCTCTTCGGCATCGCCGTCTACGTCCTCTACCGCCGCAACCAGAAGCTGCCGCTGACCGAAACGGTGAAGGTGGTGACGCCGGAGCCGCTGGGCGTCGAGGAGGTCGAGTACCGCAGCGTCCTGGTCGGCTTCGACGGCGACGGCGAGTTCTCACCGGAGATGGTCGCGACCGCGGTCAAGCTCGCCTCCAAGCGCCGCCGCGGGATCCACGTCCACTCGATGCTGACCGTCCCCACCAACCTGCCGTTGAACGCCGAGATGGTCGAGGCCGAAGCCGAGGCGCAGCGCAAGATCGAGGAGGCGAAGCTGATCGGCGGCCAGCGCGTGACCGGCCACGTCGCCCGGGTCCGGCCTGGCCAGGCCGGCTACTCGATCTCCGAGGAGGCGGAGCTGATCGAGGCGGCGGCGATCGTGATCGGCCTCCGCTACCGGGCCGGCGTCCCGCTCTACGACAAGACCCTGCAGACCGTTCTCGGCGAGCGTCCCTGCCGCGTCATCGTCGTCTCCGACCCGACCGCCAACCCGGCCGCGGCGCCGGCTCCCGCCCTGATCGAGGTCCGCAAGTGATCTACCGGCAGGCGGTGCGGGCGTTCTCGCTGGTCTTCGTGGCGATCGGGCTGGTGGTGCTGACGGTGACCCTGGCCAACGGCGGCGGCCCGGCCTCGGTCGGCTTCCTCATGGGCATCGCCTTCGTCGCGGTCGGCGCCGGCCGGCTCTGGATCGGATCGAGGATGGGGGGATGAAGCGCGGCCTTGGCGTCCCCTGGCTGTTCGCCGCCGCCTACTCGGCCGTCGGCTTCTCGATCTACTTCGCGCTCGGCGTCGTCGCCGACCGCGGCCTCGGCCTGACGCCGCTGATCTTCCTCGCCTCCGGGCTGCTGTTCGGCCTGACCACGCTCAGCTACGTCGAGGGCGGGGCGATGTTCCGCGAGCGCGGCGGCTCCTCGACCTTCGCCCGCCACGCCTTCAACGAGCTGATCGCCTTCGTCGCCGGCTGGGCGATCCTGATCGACTACCTGATCGTGATCGCCCTGGCAGCGATCTCGGTGCCGCACTACCTGACCCCGATCTGGGGCGGCTTCGACAGCCCGGGCTGGGAGATCGGCATCGCCGCCGCGGTGATCGCCGCCGCCTGCGTGCTCAACATCCTCAACGTCACCGGGCGCGAGCGCCAGCGCTCGCTGGGCGCCCTGGCCCTGGCCGACCTCGGCCTGCAGCTGGCGGTGATCGTGGTCGGCGTGCTGGTCGTCATGCACCCGGAGCGGCTGACGGCGGAGCTGCACCTCTTCGGCGACCCCAGCTTCAAGGACATCGTCTACGCCTCGGTGGTGGCGATGCTCGCCTACGCCGGGATCGAGGCCGCCTCCGACCTCGCCCCCGACATCGACGTCCCCCGCCGCGACCTCAAGCGGATCGCCTCGCTGGGGGCGATCGCGGTGCCGCTGGTCTACGCCGGGATGGCGGCGATCGCGCTGATGGCGGTGCCGGTGGTGGCTGGGCCGCAGGGGCCCGAGACCGCGCTCGGCAGCACCTTCGTCGAGGAGCCGGTGCTGGGGGTGGTCTCCGCCTTCCACCCGGCCTGGGTCGCCGACTCGATGCGCTGGATGGTGGCCCTGATCGCCGCTCCGGTGCTGTTCTGGGCCGCCAACACCTCGATGCTCGGCGTCTCCCGCCACATCTACACGCTGGCGATCAACCGCCAGATCCCCAGCTGGCTGGGCAAGCTCGAGAAGCAGCGGGCGACGCCCTACGTGGCGATCGCGATCAGCGGCGTGATCGCGCTCGGCCTGGTGATCCCGACCAACGTCAAGCTGCTGGCCGGGATCTACGCCTTCGGCGCCACCCTGGCGATCACGATCGCCCACCTCTCGATCATTCGCCTGCGGGTCCGCGACCCCGACCGCCGGCGTCCGTTCCGGGTCCCGCTGGGGATCCCCTGGCGCGGTGCCGAGCTGCCGCTGCCGGCGATCGTCGCCGCGGTCCTCAGCGGGCTGGCCTTCGTCAGCGTCCTCGTCTACCACGACACCGCCCGCTTCGTCGGCGGTGGCTGGATGGCCTTCGGCCTGATCTTCTACGTCGTCTACCGCAAGGTCTTCGAGGGGACGACGCTGACCAAGCGGGTCTCGGTCCCGGAGCGGGCGCTGACCAAGCAGGTGCCGGAAGTCGCCTTCCGCAACATTCTCGTGCCGGTCTTTGGCACCGAGCTCGACGACGACATCGTCGCCACCGCCGGTCGCCTCGCCGCCGCCGAGCAGGCCGAGGCCGGCAGGGACGAGGAGGATGCGCGGCTCGACGTCGTCTACGTGATCGAAGTGCCGCTGACCCTGCCGCTCGACGCACCGCTGCCGCCCGATCGCGAGGCGGAGGCGCAGCGGGCGCTGGAGCGGGCCCGAGAGGTCGGCGAGGAGTACGAGGACGTCGGCGTCACTACCGAGGTGATCCGCGCCCGCAAGGTCGGCGCCGGCATCCTCGAGGCGGCCCGGCGCAGCGGCGCCGAGGCGATCGTGATTGGGGGCGAGCCGCCGACGAAGATCCGCGGCGGCGCGATGATCGGCGGCATCGGCGCCGCCAAGCCGGCCGAGATCGGCGCCGCGACCGAGTACGTGCTCAAAAAGGCGCCCTGCCGCGTTCTCTTGACCGCTCCTCCCGACACGCCCGAATAGCGCTGCCCATCTAGTATCCGCGCCATGCTGATTTTGATCGTCGGTTGCGGCCGTGTCGGCTCTTCGGTGGCGCGGGCAATGCTGCGCGAGGGCCACGAAGTCTCCTGCCTCGACGAGGACCCGGAGTCGCACGCGCGGCTCGAGGTCGGGCTCGAGAAGAGCTGGGAGGATCTCGGCGGTCAGTTCACCGTGGGGGCCGGTCTGGAGACCGAGGCCCTGGTCGCCGCCGGCATCGAGCGCGCCGATGCCTTCATCGCTTCCACCGACGGCGACAACACCAACATCGTGATCGCCCAGATCGCCCAGAAACGCTACGAGGTGCCGACCGTGATCGCCCGGGTGCTCGACCCGCTGCGGGCGGAGTGGTACCAGCGCCAGGGTCTCAACACCGTCTGTCCGACCAGCGTCGCGATCGACATGCTGGAGACCGCGGTCCGCAAGGGCGGCGAAGCCGGCCCACCCGACGGCGCGGCGGAAGCCGCGTAGAGGGACTGGGAGCGGATGTACATCATCGTCGTCGGAGCGGGGAAGGTCGGCTGGAACCTGGCCCGCGAGCTGCTCGAGAAAGACCACGAGGTGACGCTGATCGAGAACAACCGGCGTCGCTACCTGACCGTCGAGCAGGAGCTCGAGCACAACGTCTCCTATGGCGACGCCTCCGAGCTCTGGGTGCTGGAGCGGGCGGGGGTCCAGCGCGCCGACATGGTGATCGCGGTCACCGGCGACGACGAGGACAACATGCTGATCTGCCAGGTCGCCAAAGAGAAGTACCTGGTCAACCAGATCATCGCCAGGGTCAACAACCCGCGCAACCGCCAGCACTTCGACCTGCTCGGGATCAAACCCTCGGTCTCGGCCACCGACCTGATCCTGCGCCTGCTCGAGCACGAGGTCCCCGAGTACGGCCTGGTCCACCTGCTCGACCTGCAGGAGGAGCAGCTGGAGATCATCGAGATGCTGCTCGGCAGCGATTCTGCCGTCACTGGCCGCCGGGTCGGCGACCTGCAGATGCCGGAGGGCAGCCTGCTGATCTCGGTGCTGCGAGCGGGCAAGGGCTTCGTCCCGACGGCCGACACGGTGCTGGAGGAAGGCGACGAGGTTCTGGCGGTGCTGGATCCGGGTAAAGAGGATGACTTGAAGACCCTCTTCGGCCCGAAAAGCAACGGTGCCTGACCGGCAAGTCGACTTCCTCCTCGTCGGCGGCGGCCTCGCTTCCGCCTCCTGCGCCGCGGAGCTGCGCAAGCGCGGTGCCGAGGGCTCGATCCTCCTCGTCGGCCGCGAGCCGGAGCCGCCCTACGAACGGCCTCCGATCTCGAAGGAGTACCTGCGCGGCGAGGCCGAGCGCGCCGACGCCTACGTCAACCCGCCCTCCTGGTACGAGGAGAACGAGGTCGAGCTGCTGAGCGGCCGCAACGTGATGTCGCTCGACCCCGGGGCGCGTACCGTGAAGGTCCAGGGCGGGGAGGAGGTCGCGTTCGGCCGGGCTCTGATCGCCACCGGCGCCAACGTCAACATCCTCCGCGTCGAGGGCGCCGAGAACGAGGGCATCCACTACCTGCGCGCCTTCGGCAACTCGGATGCGATCCGAGCCGAGGCCGACACGGCCGGGCATGTGGTTTTGATCGGCGGCAGCTACATCGGCACCGAGGTCGCCGCCTCGCTGACCGCGAAGGGCACCAAGTGCTCGATCGTGGCGATGGAGGACGTGGCGCTCTCGCGGACTTTCGGCGCGGACGCCGGCCGCTGGTTCCAGCAGCTGATCGAGTCCAAGGGCGTCGAGTTCCACGGCGGCGAGGAGCTGGAGGCCTTCGAGGGCGACGGCCGGGTCAGGGCGGTCGTGACCAAGAGCGGGCTCAGCATCGAGTGCGACATGGTCGTCGTCGGCGCCGGCGTGCGGGCGGACACGATGCTGGCCGAGCGGGCCGGGCTCGAGGTCGATAACGGGATCGTCTGCGACTCGAAGCTGCAGAGCTCGGTCGAGGGCATCTACGCCGCCGGCGACTGCTGCTCCTACGACAGCGTCGTCCACGGCCGTCGGCTGCGGGTCGAGCACTGGGACGTGGCGATGCAGCAGGGCATCCACGCCGCCGGCAACATGCTCGGCGAGGACCGCGACTACGAAGTCGTCCCCTACTTCTTCAGCGACCTCGCCGACTGGGCCGGCCTCGAGTACGTCGGCCCGGCGCAGGACTGGGACGAGGAGATCTGGCGCGGGGACCGGGACGCGGGTGAGTTTTCGGTCTGGTACCTGAAGGACGGCCGCGTTGCCGGCGCCCTCAGCGTCGAGCGCTCCGAAGACCTCGCCGAAGCGCGTCGGATGCTGGCCGACGGCGTCGACGTCTCGGCTGCTCGCGAGGCGATCGCCGACGCGGGCTCGGACCTATCCGCGATCTCGTAGTCGCGGGACTGCGCCTATTGCCGGGTTCGGCCGAGGCCGGTGAGGACGGCCGTGCGCCTGGCGGTCAGGTCCGCGGTCTCGGTAGTAACCCGGCCCATGCGCCTGCTTAACCGTTGAATAGAGATCGAGCGGACCATTTCCGGCATGGCGTAACTGACTCGGGGCAGGCCGCTTTCGCTCGGCTCGATGCGAACGTGAACCGGGTTGGTCCAGTCGGTCGTCGTGACCGGTACGCCGATCACGATCTCCCAGTTCGTCTGGTTCAGGGCCTCTATGGAGAGGACCAGGAAAGGCCGGCGACCGGCTTGCTCGCGGCCGATCACCGGATCCAGGGCGGCCCGGTAAAGCTCGCCTCTAAGGGGGATGTCGAGAGTCATCTCAGCCCTCGTCGGGAAGTCCGTCGGGGAGCGTCGCGTCCCATGCAGCCATCTCGGTCTTCAGCGCATCGGCGTGTTCCCCGTGCGAGCGTGCCATGCCATCGAGCAGGCGCTGCTCTTCGAGCAGGTCCGTCGCTGCCTCCAATACCTCGGTCACGCTCGTCCCCGCCATTTCGGCCTCTCGGGCGAGGCGTTTCTGGGTGCTGCGGCGGACCCGGATCGTGGTGGTTTCGACGCCCGCCATTGGGCAAGTCTACATTTCTGTCTACATGATTTGATCGAGGACATACTTGTCCCAAGTCCTGGCGCGAGCGATTCTCTCCCCCTCCCATCGATATCCTTCGCTCTGGCTTTGCGGCCTGGTGTAATGGCAGCACACCTCTCTCTGGAAGAGGCAGTCGGGGTTCGAGTCCCTGGGCCGCAGCTCATTAGATGAGATCCTCCAAGCTCCTGACGATCGTTCTTGCTTTGGCCGCGCTTGTGGCGCTGGTCGTTTCCGGCTGCGGCGGGGGTGGCGACGAGACCACCGACACCACCGCGGCGACGACGGAAGCGGCGCCGACGCTGAGCAAGGCGGAGCTGATCTCCCAGGGGGACGCGATCTGCGCCGAGGTCAACAGCGCCGTCGGCGCGGTCAGCGCCTCCGGCACGGAAGTCCCGGAACAGATCACCCAGGTCTCCAACCTCTACATCGGCATGGTCGAGAGCATCAAGAACCTCGGCACCCCCGAAGACGAGGCCGGCTACGCCGAGTTCATCGCCGCCGCCGAAGAACTCTCGAAGGTGGAGGGCGAAGCCAAGCTCGCCACCGAACGCGAAGACACCGCCGCGATCGGCGAAGCGGCGAGCAAAGCCGCCCCGGCGCTCGAAGAATTCCAGACCGTCGCCGGTGAGTACGGCTTCGAGGACTGCGGCGAAGGCCCGAGCGCACCGATCGCCTCCGGCAGCGGCGCCCCGGTCGAAGAAGGCGAAGAAGGCGGCGTCGAAGTCGCTCCCGAAGAAGTCGAAGAAGAAGCGCCGGTCGAAGAAGCGGCTCCGGAAGAAGCGGCGCCTGAAACCGGGGGTGCCGGTGGTGGCGTCGAAGAAGCGGCGCCTGAAACCGGTGGCGGCACTAGCGGCGGCAGCTCGGGAGGCGTAGGGCCCGGTTGAGGTTTGCGGGTGTGGGGTCGGGTGCCCCTCTCCCGGAGGCCGTCGCGCAGCTGATCGAGCCCTCGGGGTTCAGGCGTCTGTCCTTGAGCCTCCGGGAGAGGGGCACCCGACCCCACAGCTACAGCTTCCCCCGATCTTCGACCAGCTGATCCCATTCTCAGGGTGCAGATCGCGCGGCTTCTTTGCTGTGAAGCTCAAGCTGCTGTTCCCTCGGCCGTCTCAGATGCTGCGTGTCGCAGGGAGTACGGGTGCCCTCCCCCAGAAGCTCAAGGAACCACGCTTGAGCCCAGAGGGCACGACCCAGCTGCGCGACGGCTTCTGGGGGAGGGCACCCGTACTCCCCCCACCGCAACCCCCCGATCAGGCCGCCGAGGACTCCGACCAGGCGCCGTACAACTTCGAGTAGGCCCCACCCGCCGCGATCAGCTCGTCGTGCGTCCCCTGCTCGGCGATTTTGCCCCCCTCGAGGACGACGATCTTTCCTGCTCGCCTGATCGTCGAGAGGCGGTGGGCGATGACGATCGCGGTGCGGCCCTGGAGCAGGCGCTCGAGGCCTTTCTCGATCGTCCGCTCGGTGCGGACGTCGACGTTGGAGGTGGCCTCGTCGAGGATCAGGATGCCCGGCTCGGCCAGCAGGGCGCGGGCGAAGGCGACGAGCTGGCGCTGGCCGGCGGAGAGCTGGATGCCGCGCTCGCCGACCTCGGTCTCGATCCCGTCGGGGAGGGCGGCGACGAACTCGGTGGCGCCGACCGCGGCCAGCGCCGCCTCGATCTCCTCCAGGCTCGCCTCCGGCCGCCCGAAGGCGATGTTCTCGCGGACGCTGCCGGAGAAGAGGAAGCCCTCCTGGGGGACGATCCCGAGCTGGCGCCGCAGCGCCCGCTGCTGGACCCCGCGGAGGTCGTGGCCGTCGACCCGGACCGTCCCCTGCTGCGGGTCGTAGAAGCGGGCGACCAGCTTGGCGAAGGTCGACTTGCCGGCGCCGGTGGCGCCGACCAGGGCCAGGGTCTGGCCGGGGGGGACGTGGAGGTCGACGTCCCGCAGCGCCCAGGCGTCCTCACCCGGCTCCTCGTCTTCGGCGTAGGAGAACCAGACGCCCTTCATCTCGATCTCGCCGCGCAGGGCGCCGGGGTCGATCGCGTCGGCGGCGTCGACCATGTCCGGCTCGGTGTCGAGCAGGTCGAAGATCTTGTCCAGCGCTGCCATCCCCTGCTGGTAGGTGGTGTAGAGCTGGGAGAGCTGCTGGATCGGTTCGAAGAAGGTGGCGAGGTAACCGACGAAGGCGACGACGACGCCGACCTGGATCTTGTCGTCGATCGCCTGGGTGCCGCCGTAGACGAGGATCACGCCGGTTGCCACCGCCGCCAGCAGTTCGACCGCCGGGAAGTAGGAGGCGTTGAGGTAGACGGTCTTCATGTTGATCGCCCGGTTCTGCTCGTTGAGATCCGTCATCACGTCGACGTGGCGCGGCTCCTGGCCGAAGCTGCGCACCACCCGGACGCCGCTGAGGGTCTCCTGCAGGTAGCCGGTGATCGCCGCGATCCGCTCCCGGGTCGCCCGGTAGGTGCCCTGGGAGACGACCCGGAAGACGACGCTGGCGATCAGCAGCAGGGGGAAGGTGAGGAAGGTGACCAGGGCCAGCTGGACGTCGAGCAGGAGCATGATCACGACCACGCCGAGCAGGGTCAGGGTGCTGGAGAACATCGTCACGACGCCGTCGGTGACGAGCTGGTTGAGCGCCTCGATGTCGTTGGTCATGCGGGAGATCAGGACGCCGGGGCTGCGGCGGGTGAAGAACCCGATCGACATCGACTGCAGGTGCGAGAAGACGCGTTGGCGCAGGTTCTGCAGGACCCGCGTCCCGACCCAGCCGACCATGTAGGTCTGCAGGTAGGTGGCGGCGGCGTAGAGGATCGCGACGGCGACGAAGACGGCGACGATGCGGTCGAGCGCGGCGACGTCCCCGGTGAGGATGCCGGAGTCGATCGCGCGGCCGGCCAGATAGGGGGGAGCGAGGCCGGCCCCGGTCGCCGCCAGCAGCCCGACGAACATCAGGGCGACGCGGCCGCGGTAGGGCCGCAGCTGCCCGACCAGCCAGCGCACCTTGCGGCCGCGCTGGTCCTCGCCCCGGATCAGGTGCCAGAGCGCGGCGAAGAGCCGGCCGATGTCCCGCAGCCCGCTCACAGGCGCGCCATCTCCTCGCGCTGCTCGAGGTCGCGCTGGAGGAAGACCGAGTCGGCGAGGCCGTGCTCGGCGATCTCGCGGTAGAAGCCGCAGCCCTCCATCAGCTCGGCGTGGGTGCCGCGGTCGACGATCCGGCCGCCGTCGACGACGACGATCTCGTCGGCCAGCGAGACGGTCGAGAGACGGTGGGCGATGATGAA
>Ga0164241_10004887_pt1 | contig 12795 bp, 16 predicted proteins | sample OricomyardsoilBY_FD_108780 | JGI IMG/M metagenome (GOLD analysis project Ga0164241, IMG submission 108780) | Backyard soil microbial communities from Emeryville, California, USA - Original compost - Back yard soil (BY) | ecosystem: Environmental > Terrestrial > Soil > Unclassified | place: USA...
CATCGAGCTCGGCCGCCATGTCGGCCAGGGCCGGTGAGCAGACCACCGCGGCCCTCACCCGCGAGAGCTGGCCCTCGCCGGCCTCGGGCAGTCGCAGGAAGATGTTCCTGGTCACCAGCACACCGAGAACCGAATCGCCGAGGAACTCCAGCCGCTCGTTGCTGGCGTAGCCGGCGTGCTCGGCGCACCAGGACCGGTGGGTCAGCGCCCGATCCAACAGCTCCGGGTCGTTGAACCGGTACCCGAGCCGGGTCGTGAACCGCTCGAGATCCGCGGCGGGGATGGGGGCCGGACCACGAGGCGCGTCGGATCCAGCCGAGGGCGCGTGCTGACCGCCGCTGCCCTCGGTGTCACGCACCGGGACCGAACCCGTCATCACCGCTACTTGCCGTCCAGCTTCTCGAACACGTAGTCGACGGCGTCACGGACCGACTTGAGGTCCTCGAGGTCTTCGTCCTCGATGCGAAAGCCCACCGATCGCTCGCCCAGCTCCTCCTCCAGCTCCTCGACCAGCTCGATCAGGGCGAGGGAGTCCGCACCCAGGTCGTCGTTGAAGGAGTCTCCCTCGTTGATTCCGCCCGGTTCGGTCTCCAAGATGTCGGCGAGGCGGTCTCGGACCAGCTCGAAGACCTCCTGGCGGCTCATTGGTCCCTGCTCGACATGGGTCTCGGCGGGCACGTTCATTCTCCTCTGGGCGGATTTCGGGGCGTTGCGCACCATAGCCGCGGTGAAACTTTGTGCGCTCGTGAATGTGCCTTGACCTGGTGATACCCGGTTGTCCGGTGACCCGGCACCGCCGGGTGCGGTTCAGGCCGGGCGGATGGTCCGGGCGAGCGCGCCGACCAGGTCGACGTCGACCATCTCGGTTGCGACCTTCACCGCGTTGACGATCGCCGTCGCCGACGACGAACCGTGGCTGATGATGCAGGGTCCGTTGAGGCCGAGCAGCATCGCCCCACCGGTGTTGTCGGGGTCCAGTTGGCCGTAAAGCGGGAGCAGCGCCGGGAGCAGGGTCTGGCCGGCGGCGCGGGTGTCGTCGTCGGTTTCGAACGTGCCGAGGATCGCCTTCACCAGGGAGCGCATGCCGCCCTCGAGGGTCTTGAGCACCACGTTGCCGGTGAACCCGTCGGTGACCACCACGTCGAGGTCCGGCGACATGATGTCGCGCCCCTCGACGTTGCCGACGAAGGTTCCACCGCACCCGGTGGCCCATGACCCCTCGGCCAGCAGCGCGTGGGTCTCCTTCACCAGCGGCGTGCCCTTGGTCGGTTCCTCGCCGATCGACAACAGGCCCACCCGGGGGGCGTCGACGCCATAGCGGTGACGAGCGTAGACCGTTCCCATCTGGGCGAACTGGACCAACCACTCGGCCGAACATTCCGCGTTCGCACCGGCATCGAGGAGCACGGTCGGGCGGTCCGATCCCGGACAGGGGATGGGGGTGGCGATGGCCGGACGGCCCACGCCGGGCAGGCGCTTCATCCGCAGCAGCGCCGAGGCCATGGTGGCACCCGTGTTGCCGGCCGAGACCATGGCGCAGGCCTTGCCGTCGCGGACGGCCTCGGCGGCGCGCACCAGCGACGAGTCCTTCATGGTCCGCACGCTGCGCGCCGGATCAGCGTCCATGGCGATCACCTCGGACGCCGCGATGACCTCTATGCCATCGGTGTCCCCGAGGGCCTCGGGTCGTCCGACCAGCACGACCGGAGCGCCCAGTTCGTCACGGGCCCGCCGGGCACCGGCCACGATCTCCGCCGGTGCCTTGTCTCCTCCCATCGCATCGATGGCGACGGGAAGGCCCATCGGAATCAGTCGACGTCGATGGCCTGGCGGCCGTGGTACCAACCACAGTTACCGCAGACCACGTGGGGAAGCTTGGCCGACCCGCACCGGGGGCAGATGCTTCGCGACGGGGCGTCGAGCGTCCATGCTGAGGCCCGCCGGCTGCGGCTCTTGGACTTGGAGGTCTTCTTCTTTGGGACAGCCATCGTCGTGGTCCTGGGTCGAGATCTGAGGCCGGCGCGGGGCGCACGGCACGAGGGGTAGATGGTAGCGGCCGCACCGCACCAGATCGAAGTCGGAGGTCCGAAGCGGTCCGGGGGTTCCCGGTCCTCCGTTCAGAGATCCAGATCGTCGAGGGCCGCCCAGCGCGGGTCACGGGCCGGTTCACCGTCGTCATCGGACCGGGACCCCTCGCCTTCGACCGTGGCCGGAAAGGCTTCGGGGGCGGGGCCGAGGCATCCCTGCGAGCAGAGGGGTGCCAACGGCAGCGACAGCAGGGCGGTGTCATGGAGCAGCGGTCCCACATCGATCTGGTCCGCCACCAGCGGCCAGGTCTCACCGTCGACCGGATCGGTCGAATAGATCTCGCGGACCTCCACCTCGACCACGCCCTCGACCGGTCCCAGGCACCGTCGACAGGTCCCGGTCCACGGTGTCGTGACGATCCCGGTCAGCACCACGCCCTCGAACATGGACTCGATCTGACCCTCCAGCGATATCTCGGCCCGGTCGGGAACGGCCACGTCGGAGAGGCTCAGCCCCGAGGCCTCCAGCGTCGCGCTCACCGCGGCGGTGGAGCCGAGATGGCGTCTCACCTCCGTCACGTTCAGGGTCAGACGGGGTGGTTGGCCTTCGGTCACTGGGGTTCTGACTCGAAGAAGTCGTCGCCGACCTCCAACTCCGGGTCGCTGCGACCGAGGTTGGAGGCCTGGAGGCGCTCACGGCCCGAGGTCACGAGCTTCATCGTCCGCTCCAGGACGATCTCGAACCCGGCCAGTCGCTGATCGCAGAAGTCCTCGCACTCGAGGCGGAGGCGGCGGGCTTCGGCCTCGGCGCTGGAGATGATGTGACGAGCTCGATGTTCGGCCGACTTGACCACCTCGGTGCGCTGCACCATCCGTTCGGCCCTCGCCCGCGCCGCGTCGAGAACCTCCTCGCCGTCCTCGGCCATCTTGGCCAGGTACTCCTCGCGTTGCTTGCGCAGCCACCGGGCGTCGCGCAGCTCGTCGGGCAGGCGCTCGACCGCTTCCTGGAGGAGCTCGAGGACCTCTTCCTTGTTGATCATGGCGGAGGCGGAGAGCGGCATGGGTCTGGCCGCGGCCACCAGGTCTGCGACCCGGCGCAGCAGCTCCTCGGAGTCGGGTTGTGATCCTCGCCCCCGAGCCAGGCGGTGCGCGGGCACGGCTTCTGCGGCGGGACCGGCCTCCTCGGCGTCCACGTCGTAGATCTCGTCGGGTGGCATCTGTCAGTTCTCCTTGGCGAGGTTTTCGGCCAGCCGACGGGCCACGGGGGCCGGCACCATCGAGGTGACGTCTCCGCCGAAGCGGGCGATCTCGCGGATCAGCTTCGAAGCGACGAACGAGTGGGTGGTGGCCGAGGGCAGGAAGACGGTGTGCACCCCCGAGATGGCGAGGTTCATCTGGGCTTGCTGGAGCTCGGACTCGAAGTCCGAGACGGCACGCAGGCCCTTGACGATGAAGTCGGCCTCGACCTCCCGGGCGAGATCCACGACCAGGCTGCCGAAGCTGGTGATCGCCACGTTGGGCAGGTGGGCGACCGATTCGGCGATCATGGCCTGGCGGTCGGCCAGGTTGAACATCCCCGAGCCCTTCTGCGGGTTGGTGATGGCCGCCACGACGACGTCGTCGAACAGGCGCGACGCCACCTCGATGAGCTCGACATGGCCGGTATGGATGGGATCGAACGATCCCGGGTACAGCACTCGGGTCAACAGGTGCCTCCCGTGGCGGCGGCGAACGTCACCACCGTACCGCCGTACCGCTTGACCCTGAGGACACCGAGCGTCGCAGGCATCGGCACCTCCCGGTCCGATTCGACGACGAGGACCCCCTGTTCGCTCAGGGCTCCGACGGCTCTCGCCAACAGCCGCTCCCAGTCCTGGAAGGCGTAGGGCGGATCGAGAACCACGATGTCCCACTCCTCGCCGGGGTCCAGCTGCGCAGAGCCGTCCCCGGCGACCACCGTGGCCGATGCCTCCATCGAGGTCCGGGCGAGGTTGCCCCGCACCACCTCCACGGCCCGCGGGTCACTGTCCACGAAGGTGGTCGGGCCCGCTCCCCGCGAGAGTGCCTCGATACCCATGGCTCCGCTCCCGGCGAAGACATCGATGACCCGGGCTCCTTCGACCACCCCCATGCTCTCGAGGGAGTTGAACACGCTCTGGCGGACCCGGTCCGATGTCGGGCGGGTGGCGTCCCCGCCGGGCGCGTCGAGCCTCAGCCCTCGAGCCGACCCTGCGACCACCCGCAGCGTGCCCCGCGACGGTGTCGTGGACCTCGTCCGGTCAGCTCGAGCCATCACTCGGACCGACCGGCGGCGGACCGGCCGAGGGCGAACCGACCAGCCGCTCGCTCTCCTGCCACAGCCAACGGGCCTCCTCCTGGTTGCGAGCGCGGCGCGACGGCTTCCACTGGCGGCCGTGGGAGAAGTACCCGCCCGTCACCCCCGCCACCCGAGGGCCGGTCGAGGAGGCCAGCAGGACCGGCGTCTTCGCTCCCGCGGCCGGCGAGATCAGCACGTAACGCCCGACCACCTCCATGAGGGCGCCCAGGACCGTGGTGTCACCGTCACCGGCGAAGTGGCTGTTGACGCTCCCCGGGTGCAGGCAGTTGACGGTCACCCCGGTGCCGTCGAGACGACGGGCCAGTTCGAGTGCGTGCTGGGCGTTGGCGAGCTTGGAGCGGCCGTAGGCCCCCATCGAGGAGAACCGCCGGGTGGTCTGGAGGTCGTTGCGACGTTGACCGGTGATCGCCAGTCGGTGGGCGAAGGACGAGACGATCACCACCCTGGCCGGAGCGCTGGCGACAAGTCGTTCGGTCAGCAGTTCGGTCAAGAGGAAGTGTCCGAGGTGGTTGACACCGAACATCTGCTCGAACCCGTCTGCGGTTTCGGACCGGCTCCCCGAGATGAGGCCGGCGTTGTTGACCAGGATGTCCAGGCGGTCGTGCCGTTCGAGATGGGAGGCGGCGAAGGCCCGCACCGACGAGAGCGAGGCCAGGTCCAGATCGGCCAGTTCCACCGTGTCGCTGCCGGAGCGGAGCCTCACCTCCTCTAGGGCGTCGCCGCCCCGCTGGGCGTCCCTGGCGGTCATGACCACCGTGGCGCCGAGCTCGGCCAGCCCGAGCGCGGTCTGCTTGCCGATCCCCGAGTTCGACCCGGTGACCACGGCGACCTTTCCCGACAGGTCCGGTGTGATGGTCTCGGTCATGGGCACCCATTCTGGCGGGTCGGTCCACATCCGGGGAACGACCCCCATCCAGGCGGCACGACTACCGTCCGACCATGAGCGAAACCGATGAGTCGGTGCGGGTGGTGCGCATCGGACGACCTGATCGCCGCAACGCAATCGACAGCAAGACCGCAACCCGGCTGCACGACGAGTTCACCGCCTTCGAGGACGACCCGGTCGCCAAGGTGGCCGTCCTGACCGGTGATGTCGACTCCTTTTGTGCCGGTGCCGATCTGAAGGACCTGCCTCGGCTCCGCGACAGCGGGCCCCTTGGTCCGACCCGGTTGGAGCTGTCGAAACCGGTCATCGCCGCCATCGAAGGCTGGTGCGTCGCCGGGGGTGTCGAGTTGGCAGCCTGGTGTGACATCCGGGTGGCCGGAGCTGACGCCCGGTTCGGTTGCCTCGAGCGTCGATGGGGGGTTCCTCTCATCGACGGTGGCACCATCCGGCTGCCACAGATCATGGGTCTGGGGCGGGCCCTGGACGTGATCTTGTCGGGTCGCGAGTTCGATGCCGCCGAGGCCGAGGGCATGGGATTCGTCACCAGGGTGGTTCCCACCGGATCCGCTCTCACCGCCGCGTTGGAACTGGCCGGGGTCATCGCCGGATCGCCCTGGCCCGCGGTGGTGCACGACCGGGCCTCGGTCTACGAGGGCCTTGGCCTCACCCTCTCCGAGGCGCTCGCCAACGAGGACCGTCACGGCCGCGAGGTGATCTTCTCGGACGGCTTCGCCGATGGCGTCGCCGGGTTCACCACCAACCAGGAGGCCCGCCGGGACAGAGGTGAGCGCTCGTGACCCCCGCCGAGGACCCCACCGATGCGTCCGGCGATCCCCTGGTCTCCGAGACGATCGACTGCATCGACTGCGGCGGGATCTCACACCTGTTGTCACGGCCGGACGACACCGGGCGATTCTGGCCCGGTGACCTGGTGGTGTACCGCTGTGAGGACTGTCTGGACCGCTGGGACATCATCGTCCCCGACGACGGGGACCCCGCGGGCTAGAAGCCGTTCTTGTGGATCCTCTCGGGGGCGATCAGCAGCAACACCCGTTCGGTCCCGATCGGGTTGGCGTAGGGGCCCCCGGTGTACTTCTCGGACAGGGTGTCGATCTGTTGACGGGCCTCGTCGCCACCGACGGTGTCGGCCACCCGTCCCCGGGCCTCCACGTACTGGTAGGGGTTCGCCGCGTTGAACACGGTGACGGTCACCCGGGGGTCCGCTGAGATGTTCTTGAACTTCTGACGGCCGACCTCGGTGTTGATGACCAGGTGGTCGTCATCGGCGGTCACCCACATCAGCTGGGTCTGCGGCTGCCCATCGGGCATGAGGGTGGTGAGGGCCGCGAAGTTCTTGCCGCTGGCGAGGTCCTTGAGGTCCGAGTCGAGGGTCATGCCCTGAACGGTATCCATCAGCCGACCCGGCGCAACGCCCGGACTCAGGACTTGAGCAGGAAGTCGGCTTCGTCGTCACCCAGGAACAGGGTGACCTCCTGCGCCAGAACGGGGTGCTCGGCCAGGCCGGGGTCGGAGTCGACGAGCTCGAACGCGACGTCACGGGCCCGTTCCACCCAGGCCCGGTCCCGTCGCAGCGAGGCCAGCCGCAGGTCGTTGCGGCCCTTCTGCCGCTCCCCCATCAACGTGCCCTCGCCCCGCAGTTCCAGGTCCACCTCCGCCAACTCGAAACCGTCGGTGGTGCGCACCATCGCCTCCAGCCGGGCCTCTCCGTCGCTGGTGGATCCGGAGCCGACGAGCCAACACGAGGATTCGTGGCGGCCTCGTCCCACCCGGCCCCGGAGCTGGTGGAGCTGAGCGATCCCGAACCGGTCGGCGTCGAGGATCACCATGACGGTGGCGTTGGGGACATCCACGCCGACCTCGATCACCGTGGTGGCCACCAGTACGTCGACGTCACCGGCTCGGAAGCTGTCCATCGTGGCTTCCTTGTCGGCGCTGGACATGCGTCCGTGCAGCAGACCCAGGGCCAGATCGTGGAGCTCGCCCCCGGCAAGTCGTTCAAGGGTCTCCTCGGCCGAGCGTGCTTCCAACTTCTCGGAGCCCTCGACCAACGGGCACACGACGTAGGCCTGGCGGCCCTCGGCCACCTGGCTCCGGACGTGTCGCCAGACCCGTTCCTCGGCCACCGGGTCGTCGGTGCCGGCCTCCACCCTGACCCACTCGGTGGTGATCGGCGTGCGACCCGGGGGAAGCTCGTCGAGCACCGAGACGTCGAGGTCCCCGTAGACGGTCATGGCCGCTGTCCGCGGGATCGGCGTCGCGGTCATCACCAACACGTCCGGGGTGGCACCGCCGGGCCCCTTCTGACGCAGGGCGGCCCGCTGTTCGACCCCGAAACGATGCTGCTCGTCGATGACCACCACGCCCAGGGAACCGAACTCGACGGCATCCTCGATCAGCGCATGGGTACCGATGACGATGTCCACCGAACCCTCGGTCAGACCCTCGGCCAGCCGCCGCCGACCGGCGGCGTTGGTCCGGTTGGTCAGCAGCTCCACCCGGATGGGGCGCTCGGTGGCCAGCCCTTCGAACAGGGATCCCTCCGCGGCGTCACCGGCCACGGTGAGATCGCCCAACATCTTGGTGATGGTCGAGTGGTGCTGTTCGGCCAGAACCTCGGTCGGCGCCATGAGCGCTCCCTGGAATCCTCCTCCGACTGCCGTCAGGAGCGCCGCCACGGCCACCACCGTCTTGCCCGACCCGACGTCGCCCTGCAGGAGCCGGTGCATCGGGTGCGGACCGGCAAGGTCCGCCGCCACCTCGGCGATGACCCGCTCCTGCGCCCCGGTGAGCTCGAAGCCCAGCGTCTCACGGAATACCTTCACGAGTGAGTCGGAGGTGTGCGAGATGCCCTGGGCGGTGCGCTCCAGGGCACGCTTGCGCAACACCAGGGCCAGCTGAACCCGGAGGAGTTCGTCGAACACCAGCCGCCGCCGGGCGGCGTCCACGTCGGCCATCGATTCGGGCACGTGGATGGCCGTCAGGGCCCGGGCCCGGTCGGTCAGGTCGAAGCGGGAGAGGACCTCGGTCGGCACCGGGTCGGCGATCGAACGTGGGGCGCACTTGGCCAGGGCGGCCTCGACCCACGATCCGATCTCCCAGGTCGTGATCCGGTGCTTCTCGCTCTGTGCGTAGAGGGGAACGATGCGGCCGGTCCGGTTCCCACCGATCAGGTCCACCACCGGGTTGGACAGCTGCTTGCGGCCCTGGAACACGTCGACCTTGCCGAAGAACACGGCCTCGGTCCCCACCGGTAGCTGGCGTTCTCGCCAGCCCTGGTTGAAGAAGCTGACGCGGAGGTAGCCGGTGCCGTCGGAGACCTCCGCGGTGACGAGGGTCTTGGGCGGGCGGCCCCGGGTCCGTCGGGCCGAGATCCGGGCGACCTCGGCGATGACCATCGCCTCGTCCCCCACTTCGAGATCTCCGATGGACGCCTGACGGCTCCGGTCCAGGTAGCGCCGCGGGTAGTAGGTGAGCAGATCGAGGACGTTCTCGACGTCCAGCTCGGCCATGGCGGCGGCCTTCTTGGGTTTGGCCTTCAGCGCCCCGATGGCGGTGAGCGGGTAGCCGGCCAACTCGCCATAGGTGATCGGCCCTTCGCTCACGCCGGCCACGTTAGGCGGGCCCACCAAAGGCGATGAGCCGACCCCGTGGGGTCGGCTCATCGGGTTCGGACAGGAAGGCTCAGCGCAGCCGAGCCGGGGCTCAGCCGGTGTAGGTGGGGCTGGATGTCACCGGCTGGGCGGCAGCGGCGGGGGCCACTCCCGACCCGTTCGAGGTGCCACCCGGAGCGGCGGGGGTCGACGGCGAGGTGTCGGTGGGGGGCGTGGTGTCGGGGATCGTGTCGACCGGGATCGTGGTCTCGGGAACCGTCGTCACCGGAACGGTGGTGTCGGGGACCGTCGAAGGAACGGTGCTGGGATCTTCGATCGGGGTGTGGGGGCGGTCGGTGGCCGCCGCAGCGCAGGCCTTGGCGATGTCGTCGGAGCCCTCGAAGTCCCAGTTGCCGTCGTAGTCGTAGTCGTAACCGTTCTCGGTGGAGCCGATCCCGATGAGAACGCCGGGTGCACCGGCGTTGATGTCGGTCTTGATGGTCCACACGAAGGTGTGGTTGCCAGGGCCGTCGAAGACGTAGGACTGGGAGTCGAGGACCACGCCGTCGTCCCAGACCGAGAACCAGACGGTGCCGGCACCCGGCGAGGAGACGTCGGTGTACACCTTGCAACCGTCTCGGGTGATCGAGGCGATGGTCGGCGACACCGCGACGGACGAGGCCGGTTGCACGAAGGCGAACAGAGCCGCCAGGAGGACGAATGGGACGATGAGTGTTCTGGTTACCCGCATGGCGCAGAAAGCTAGCCGATGAGGCCGGGGTGGTCGCTGACCTGGCTACTCCACGCCGAAGAAGTACGGGTACAGCGGCTGACCGCCGTGGTGGACCTCGGCCGAGACCAGCGGGTGGACCTCGGCGAGCCACTCGGTGATTCGACGTGACTCGCCCGCGCTCGCTCCCTCGCCCTCGATGATGGTCAGGATCTCGTGGGAGTCGGTCACCAACTCGCTCAACAGGTCGATCGCCGCCTGCCCGGCCGATGTGGCCACCGCCCGTATCCCGGCCCGGCCGATTCCCAGGTAGTCGCCCTCGGCGATGGGTCCCACATCACAGGTGGAGGCCCGTACCGCCTGGGTCACCTCTCCGGCGACGACGCTTTCGGCCACCCCGGCCATCTCGTCGGCGTTGGAGTCTGCGGTCGCCTCGGGGTCGTAGGCCAGCAGCGCGGCGAAGCCCTCGGGGATGCCGCGGGTGGGCACGACCCGCACCGTCTTGTCGGTGGCCGCGTCGACCTGCTCGGCGACGGCGATGATGTTCTTGTTGTTGGGCAGGATGATCACCTGATCGGCCGGAACCGCGGCGACCGCCTCCAGGAGCTGGGCCGTGGACGGGTTCATCGACTGGCCGCCGGTCAACACCTGTTGGACGCCGAGTGAGTGGAAGATCCGTCGGATGCCGTCGCCGCTGGCCACCGCCACCACCGCCGTGGTGACCGGTTCGGCGGGAGGCTGGGGCTCGGGCTGCTCGTTGGCCTCTCTGACCCAACGCTCTTCCTCGACCTCCTCGAGCAGGTCGGTCACCCGGATCACCGATGGCTTGCCGATCTCGACCGCGGCCTCGATGGCGGCACCGATGTCATCGGTGTGGATGTGACAGTTCCAGATCCCGTCACCGCCCACGACCACGATGGAGTCCCCGATCCCGGCCCACACGTCCTTGAAGGCACCGATGACCTCGTCCGGGGCGGTGAGGAAGTACATGACCTCGTAGCGCAGCTCGGCCAGCCCCCCGCCGTGAGCCGAGGAGTCAGGCCGCACCGAGGCCACGTCGGCGCCCGCCGATGCCGCCAGGGTGACCGATGCCTCGGGAACGGGCCGGCCGTCGATCCGGTTCAACAACGAGTCGAGCAGGAGCAGGAGACCGGTCCCCCCCGCATCGACCACCCCGGCGTCCTTGAGGACGGGGAGCATGTCGGGGGTGCGGGCCAGGGCGTCGCGGCCGCTGCGCGCCGCGGCATCGACGACGCTGAGCAGATCCGCCGATGAGTCCGCCGCAGTCTGCGCACCCTCGGAGGCCTCTCGCACCACCGTGAGGATCGTTCCCTCGACCGGGTTGCCCACCGCGGCGTAGGCACCGGCCGCGGCCTCGACCAGCGCCGCGGCGAAGGTCTCGGCATCGATCTGATCGTGGGTCGCGACCACCTGGGTGAAGCCCCGCAGGATCTGCGACATGATCACGCCCGAGTTTCCGCGCGCGCCCATCAGCGAGCCGTGGCCGATGGCCTTGCAGGTGGCGGCCATGTCCGTGGGCGCCTCCCCCAGCTCTGTCACGACGGCCTCGAGGGTCAACGCCATGTTGGTTCCGGTGTCGCCGTCGGGCACCGGGTAGACGTTGAGTCGGTTGATGCCTTCGGAGTGGGCTCGCAGCGCATCTCGGAAGCCGATGACCGTCTGTCTGAGGTCGTCAGCATCGAGCCGTTCGAGCGTTGTCATGGCGGCGCAGCCTACCGACTGACCACGCTCGGGTTGGTAGGCGGCGCACCGGTTGCCGAGCCGGCTTGTGAGGCGTGGCCCCGGGGCTCTAGCGTGGCCGACCGGCCCTTCGGGCCTCGACCTACAACGATCTCCCTGGAGTGCAGTGATGGCCTCGATCTGTGACGTGTGCGGCAAGAAGCCGTCGTTCGGTATGAGCGTGAGCCACTCGCACCGCCGCAACAAGCGCCGCTGGAACCCGAACATCCAGCGGGTGCGGGCCGTGGTCGCACCCGGGACCGTGCGCCGGGTGAACGTGTGCACCGGCTGCCTCAAGGCCGGCAAGGTCACCAAGGCCACCCGGGTCTGACCCCAGGGTCCCCCTCCGGCCCGGTCCGATCGGCCGGTCCGATGACACGACCAGCGCTTATCTCCATGAGCGATGTGGGTCATGTCAGGTTCACATCACCGCAACCTGTCCTGCTTGTGCACTCACACTGAGTGAGCGCCTAGGGTTCGCTATCCGCATTTCGAGGTGGAGGACGTTGTCTTGCAAGGTGTGATCAAGTCGTATGACCCGAGCACGGGCGACGGCATCATCATGTGCGACACCGACCTCGACGACTACGACCTGGCCGAAGGTTCACTGGCCGGGTCACCGTTTCGCATGCTCCGCCAGGGGCAGCGTGTGATCTTCGATCTCGACTCCGACGGGCGGGCCACCGGCCTGCGGCTCGGTTCCGAGGTCGACATGGGCACCCCGGGTTTCGGCCCGCCGCCCGAGATCTGACGATCCACCTCGGCCCCGAGCCCCGCGTCGAACTGGAGAGAACATTGACTGCCAGCACCACGAACTCCAAGCTCCAGGCCTGGGTCGACGAGTGGGAGTCGGTGTTCCAGCCCGACTCCGTCCATTGGTGCGACGGCTCCGCCGAGGAGTACGACTCGCTCTGTTCGACCCTGGTGGCCGGCGGCACCTTCGAGAAGCTGAACGAGGCCAAGCGGCCCAACAGCTACCTCGCACTTTCGGACCCCGCCGACGTGGCCCGGGTGGAGGACCGCACCTTCATATGTTGTGAGAACGAGATCGATGCGGGACCGACCAACAACTGGCGGGCCCCGGCCGAGATGAAGGCGGAGCTGCGAGAGCTGTACACCGGCAGCATGAAGGGCCGGACCATGTACGTGGTGCCCTTCTCCATGGGACCTCTGGGGTCGCCCATCGCCCACATCGGCATCCAGCTCACGGACTCCGCCTACGTGGCGGTCTCGATGCGGATCATGACCCGCATGGGTCAGGGTGCGCTGGACGTGCTGGGCGACGGTGACTGGGTCCGCTGTCTGCACTCGGTCGGTCATCCCCTGGCCGAGGGCGAGGCCGATGTGGCCTGGCCGTGCAACGCCGACAACAAGTACATCACCCACTACCCCGAGACCACCGAGATCTGGAGCTACGGCTCGGGCTACGGCGGCAACGCCCTCCTGGGCAAGAAGTGCTTCGC
>Ga0164241_10004888_pt1 | contig 12790 bp, 12 predicted proteins | sample OricomyardsoilBY_FD_108780 | JGI IMG/M metagenome (GOLD analysis project Ga0164241, IMG submission 108780) | Backyard soil microbial communities from Emeryville, California, USA - Original compost - Back yard soil (BY) | ecosystem: Environmental > Terrestrial > Soil > Unclassified | place: USA...
GGTCACCAATACGGGGGCGGCGTCGGAGTTGAACGCATCCCAGTAAGCGTCGGGATCATCGACGCCTTTGGCTGTCTTGCTGAGCTGAATTTGATCGAGGTAGAACATCACTGGCGCGCCCGGCGCGACCTTGTTTTCACCCCGATTGATGGAAATGCGAAAGTCGTTGATGCGACTCCAGTCCATCTTTGCGGAGATCTCGCGACTCTGAGCGGCGTCCCAATACACGCCATCGTCCGCAAACGCTTTGAGTGGGATCGTGCAGCGGGTCCAACTCCCCTCTTTGACGACCGCATAGCTGTCGCCGTTCACCTTGGTTTGCACCTTCTTGCCGTCGGCATGAACGTCCATCAGGCCGATCATGAACTTTTCCGCCGCTGGCCCGCCTTGGATCAAAAACGTAACGCTGCCGGTCTTGCGATACGGGGTCAGATCCAGCAGCTTGCTGGTTCCCATCGAGACGTTCACCCCCGAGTAGTCGTCCGCGAAATACGTGACGAGCATCGAACCGCCGTCGATCGAGCTGCTCTTCGTGATCTTCACATGGGTGTTGCCGCCATAGGCGTAGCTGTAGCCTCCCGTCGATTTCGAAAAGTCATCGTCGAAGAACGTCGCAACCACGTCGTCGTCAACGACCGCCGCGAGTTCGGCTGCGTGCGGGCCGGGCACCGTCTTGGTCGCAACGCAGGAAAACACGGTCAGAAGGAGTGTCGGAAGGGCGCAGATTCGGAACTTCGCTTTCATGCTGAGACAGAGATGGGACGAGGTGCCCCTTCTGATCAGCAAAAAGAATTGGCCGAAGTCCGGGGCTCGCGTCCCATCCGCTCGAAGTTCGGGCGCAGATTGCGGAGGCGGTGTTGGCCTCGATTGCCGTTTCTACTGGTTTGCCAAGGCTTGCTGCCCAGGTCGCTCCGCCGGGCCCGCGGCGTGAGCTCGAGCGACGACCGGCGCGCTCTGCAAACGGCGCCAGAAAAAGTATGAAAGCCCCCAAAGCACCGCGGTGCCCGCCGCCCAGCCCCAGGATTGCGGGCCATCACCCACCGAGAAGTGCGCGATCAGCGCGGACACGAGGGTAATCGCAAAGCCGGCATAGGCCCACTCCTTGAGCCGCGCGGGCGCAGGCAAAACCAGCAGCGCAATGCCCAGGAACTTCGCCCACGACAATTCGATGCGGAAGTAGGACGGATAACCCAAATGGGTGAATGCATCCGCCACCTGCGGCAAGGACAGCTGAGCGTACGCGGTGAATCCCATCTGCAAGCAAAAGAGTGCAGTGACGACCCAAAAGCCAATGCGAATCGATTTGGAGTTTTGCATGTTCAGCTCGGATTCGCAGACCAGTTGGGGAGTTCGACGCCGAATTGCTTGGCGTACTCAGCGTGCAATCGTTGCCAGCCTTCGAACTGCATCGCGGCGGGGCCGACAATGCGTCCTATCGGTTGTTCGGCGAGCGCGCGATCCAGCACGTCGATGCAGATGTGCCAGCCTGCGGCGCCCATGGCGATGAAGCGGCGGTCGATGTTGTGCCAAAGGGTGAGCCGCGTGCCTGTACCTCCGAGCGGCTCGAGCTCCCAACGAATGTCCTGCCCGCCCCAGTTGTATTCGAGCAGCTTCGGCGCATCTGCGCGCTTCACCTGAGTTTCCGCGACCTGCGGCGTGGGTGTGCCGACGGTCGATAGCTTGGCGGTGCCCACGCGACCGAGACTCTGATCTGCGTCGAACGGCGCCCATTGCTTCAAGTGCTCGGGCTCGGTGAGCGCTTCCCAGACTCGCGTCGGCGGGTGCGCGAGCTCGCGAACGAGAACGAGCGTCCACTTGTCTCCGTCTTTTCGAACCTCGGCGCCAGCAGCGGCACCGGGCGAGTATTGACCACGTTGGCTCATGTCTACTTCTTTCCTTTCACGGACGGCTGTTTGGCCATCTTGTCCAAATGTTGTTCGAGGGCATCGACATGCTTCGACCAGAAGCGACGGAAGGGTTCGAGCCACGCGTCGAGCTCCATCAGCGGTTCAGGTCGCAAGCGATACAGACGTCGCTGCGCTTCAACCCGCGACTCCACAAAGCCGGCGTCACGCAGTACGCCCAGGTGTTTGGAGACCGACGGCTGTGAGAGGTGCAACGCGCGCTCGATCTCTCCGACGGAGCGCTCGGATGCGAGCAACATGCTCAAGATGGCGCGGCGGTTGGGTTCCGCGATGATGGCGAACGACGATTCCACGCCCCAAACATAACCACACAGACATATAACCCGCCAGCAATATATGAACGAATTTGAAAGCAGACCCGCCATTCGCTCAAATATCTGAGTAATTTCAGCGCATTAAGCGCTTCTTTCTAGCGGCGTTTTCGCCGACCTCTCAGGCGATTCGCCCGCCTCAAGCGCGAAGCCACCGCCTGGGACTCCCGCACCGATGCCGCAACTCCGCACAGCGATATGCTCCGCCCCGGCGGAACGCGACGGGAACGCGGACACACCGCGAGGTGCGTTGCTGGAGCGCGAGCGCCCACCAACTCTCAGTGATCGAAAGCGAGCGACCCGCTCTCGATCGTGCTCACATCGCCGCGACGACGTTGGCGACAGTGAAGTCGATGGTGCCGGTACCGCCACCGACTTCGATCAGGATCTGCGCTTGGTCCATCTTGCCCAGCGTCATGCCCGCGGCTTCCCACGCTTTGAAATGTTCGGTGAGGGAGATTTGACCGCACTGGCGAGCAGTTTGACGAACGCTGTAGAACTGCGTCCAGCTGGTCGTCCCGGAGCACTTCGAACCGCCGGTTCCAGTCGTTGGCCGCGTGAAGAGCGTGTACTTGCCGCCGTCGATGTCAGCGGTGCCCTTGTTCGTCGTGCTGCCGGGGTTGACGGGCATCTTGTTGTACGAGTCGTCGACGATGTACCACTCGACGCACGGCGATACCGACCAACCGTACATGCCGATGTACGAGTAGCCACCGCCGGTTCCAGTTTTCTTGTACGCGAATTGCGCGGTGATGGTTCCGTACGCGTCGTACGTCTTGGTCGCGTTCCATTGCAGGCCCAAACGCGCCAAGAAATCGCCGGAATTGTTCCACGCGGCGCTGAATGCGGGGGTGTCATAGGTGGTGATGCTGCCGCCGCTTCCGTTGGACCAGAGAGACCAGTCGAGCCCGGCAGCCTTGCCGGTTTTGTTCGAGGTCTGAACCGTAGTGCCGCCGGTCAGCGGCGTCGTCATCGCGCATGCGTCACCGGTGCTCGACCCGCCAGCGGCTGAAGCGCCTGCGCCGCCGGATTTGCCGCCGCTACCGCTCGCGCCACCACCACCGCTTCCGGATCCTGCCTTGCCGCTACTGCCACCTTTGCCGCCACTGCTACTGCCGCCGCTACTGCCAGCGTTGCCGAAGCTTCCGGCTCCGCCACTACCAGCACTGGGTGCGCTGCCTTGGCCGCCTTGGCTATTTCCGGCGACGTTCGAAGCGCCTGCAGCACCGGATTGGGTCGTGCCTGCCATGCCGTTGACCGTTGGCGATCCTGCGTGCGCGCCGGCGCCGCCGGAGTGATTGACGGTGCCCGCGCCTCCCGTGCCCGTTGCGCCGCCGTTCGTGCCCTCGGCGGGAGCGTCAGACGAGCAACCCGCTGCCAGAGCCAGCGTCACGAGGCACGGCGTGATCAAGGCGGCGGACTTGAAGGAGCGGAGGGAATGCTTCATGGGCGCAGTACCCACTATCGTGCCCGAAGGTGTCCGACATCAGGCACACTTTCACGTTAAAAAATATCTAATAATTGGCCAAATGTAGGGAATACCTGCGGTGCGGGAGGACATTTCCAGTCCATCTGTTCGGTCGCTACCGCGGAGGCTCCGCCGCCGCAAAACCGGCGACGACCAGCCCACCCGGTGGACACGAATATCACCCTTGGCAGTGATTGCTAACACTCGAGCAGGCGTCTCATCGCGAGAACAGTCGGCCGATGTTTTGGACGATGCGGAGCACGGCGACGAGCCACGCCATCCCGAGTGGATAGCTAATGCACCTAGAGCCACCGCTCAAAGTACCCACAACGACCTCGGCAGCGCGCTCGCGAGTGACCATGCATGGTCTGAAGCGCGCTTTCGCCAACTTGGTGTCGACGAAGCCGAATCGAATATGACTGGCGGCCACGCCGGTACCGCGCAACGCGCTCGCGAGGCCCGCAAAATAGGACGATAGTGCGGCCTTCGACGCGTTGTAGCTCGGGTATTCGTGTGAAATGAGCACATCGGCGAGACTCGACAACACGACGAGGTGCCCACGTCGCGCGGCTAGCAGCGCTGGAAGTATGATTTCGGTGGTCGAGAGCGCGGCCATCAGATTGACTTCGAAGACGTGCGCTTCACGCGCGAGCGCATCGAGCGAAAGGCGTTCACCGATGCCAACGCAATAGATGATTGCATCCGGCGCCGGCTCTGACACGCGCCGTAACAGCACCCGATATTCGGGAGTCGTCACGTCGCAGCGGAAGTGTGTGTAGTGCGGATGCTGCAACGCGCTTTCGGAACGAGACACGCCGGTGACGGCCCAACCATCGCGGAGCAACCGCTGCGCTGTCGCAAATCCAATCCCATCCGAGCTGCCCACCACACACGCCCGCTTCACGAAAGCTCGTCTAGCGCATCGGCCACCTTGCTTGAACCCGTCTGGCGAAAACCGCAAGACGCTGCGGTCCCCCGAGAGCACACGATCTTGCATTCTGCTCGGCCCGCTCCGCCCCACAGTGTAGGCGCCCGGCGAATGCTCGGTAGACCGGATTAATCCAGCGCTACCGCCTGTTCCCATATCGTCCTCTCGCTTGGAACGGAAGATTGGCCTTTTGCGTCGTCCGTCGACGAGCGCAAACTACCGAAACGGTTTCGAGGGTCTCGATGCGTCTTTCTCGCGCTCTGCGTCTACTGCTGGTCTGCCTCGCCCTCGTCACGGCAATGCCCGGCGTGACGCTGGCGGTTCGCGATGACGTCAGCGCGTCGATCGCCGCATTCGAGCACGGCTCATCGACAGCACCGTTACTTCGCTCGCGCGTCGCGTCCGCCCAACGCCTCGGTTCGGCGACCGATCATCGCGAGCCCGAGCTCACGGTCGCAAGCGAACTCCGCGCGCCCATTGCCCCTGCGTTCCTCCTGAATTGCTCCTGGCTCTGCTGACCTCGACGCGATCCGCCACCAATCCGCGTCGAAAATTCTGGAGGACAATATGTTTGAGTCTCGCGCCTCTCGGCGTGCGCGTGGTTGCGGCCATTTGCTTCGCCGCCTCACACACGTCACTTTGAGCATTCTTCGAGCGATCTTGGTCGGGGCGGCCTCGTTTGGCCCGCCGCGGCCGCCACCAGAGCCACCACCGCCACAAACCAGCGAACAGGACGGTGAAAGTTTTTCGTCACAGACTTAGAGTTTCGATGTTTCTCCTGGTCCGTGCTTGCGAAGGCGCGGCGGACAGGGTAGCCCTTCAGTCACGGGGATGGCGGCGCTATGAGAGATGGAATCGACCGCTGGCGCACTGGGACTTCACGCGTTGCGCTGGCGGTAAGTGCCGCGTTAGGGCTTTGGCCGGCTTGCTCTTCGGGTAACGTTCCTGGACAGCCAGAGTCCGTGCTCACGAGCGCGGGAACCGCCGGTTTGGCGGGGCCGTTCGGGCAAGGCGGCTCCTCCTCTTGTGTGGCTCCGGCATCATGCGGAACCGCAGGCAATTCCGGACCGATGCTCGCGCTCGATGGCGGGGCGCCGTCATCGTCCTATGCAGGTTCAAGCGCGACGGGGGGCGCAAACGCACTGTGTCAGCCGCCAGCGTTGATCGCCCCCGGTTGCGTCCCCGCGCCACCTGACGGGACAGAGGCAGAATGCAACGGCGTCGATGACGATTGCGACGGCAGCGTGGATGAAGGCTGTCCGTGCACGGCCGGTGATGTCCAACCCTGCTTCCTCGGGCCACCGGGCAGGCGGCACGTCGGTGCATGCGTGGATGGCACTCAAACGTGCCAGCGCGGCGTCGAATTCGCGGCGTACTGGGGCGATTGCACGGGCGGCATTCGCCCCAGCGCGGAAAAGTGCGACGGGCTCGACAATGATTGTAACGGCTGTGCGGACGATCTCGATGGCTGCAAGCCGCAATTCACCTGTCCCGGTCCCAATGATCCGCGGACGCCAACCGGCACGCCGCTCTCGCCGTACACTATCCACGGACGTGACTTCTACGCGGGCGCAGTGCGAACTTGGTCGTGGTCGATTCAAGGCGGCCCGTGCGACACGGTGATGCCGAACTCGCCTAGCTTCACGTTGATGGGTGAAACCAGTGAAACCCTGACGTTCACGCCCAAATTGAGCGGCGACTACACGGTCACCATGACCGTGACGCCTGAGGTAGGCGCGCCGTTTACGTGCTCGTGGATCGTGCACATCGTGGGCCCTGGTTTGCGCATCGAGATGTGTTATCCGGAAAGCTCGACGCAGGATCTCGATCTCTATCTCAAGCAGCCGGGGCACAAGACACCGTGGTTTACGGGCCAGGCCCAGACCAGTAGCGCCCTCGACCAGTGCAGCTGGGCAAACTGTGAAGCCAACCTTCGCGGTAACTTACTCGATCCTCCCCTGCCATCCGGCACGCCGTTTCCGCGCGCCGATTGGGGGTACCCGAATAGCCCTCTGTCGCTGTGCGAAAACACGCTGCAAGGCACGGTTTGGCAGGGCCTCGGATATTGCGCGAGCCCGCGCTTGGATATCGACAACAACCTGAGCGAGGCCACAGGCGTCCCCGAAAACATCAACGTCGATGCGCCGAAAGACAGCGAGCTCTTCCGAATCATGGTCGCGAACTTCAGTGGGCTCGACGCGCATCCTTTGGTCAACGTTTACTGTGACGGACGGCGCGTCGCCACGATCGGTGCAGCGCCGGACAGCCTGACCAACTTCATCGGCTCGAATGGCGGCGTGGCGATCGGCGCGCTCTGGCGGGTCGCTGACGTGACGACGCACGTCAGCGGCACACAAACCACGTGCACGGTAAGCGTGGTCCATCCGCCGGGAGCCGCTAGCGGCTTCGACGTCACGGTCAACGACCCGCGATACTGAGTCAGCCGTCAACCCGAGCGCGCAAGCAGGCCGATCGACGAGCTGGTCAACAACACGAGGATCGGCTTGTTTGGCGCCTTGGTCACCCCGATGACGACCTTGCGCGCAACGCTCAGCGTCGCTCGACGTCCGTGAGCTCCAGGACTGCGTTCCACAGCGCAGTTGCGGTAAACGGCTTGGCCAGAACCGGATGCCCGAGCTCCGAGCGCGTCGCTTCCTCGCTATAACCGGTGATGAAGAGCACTCGCGGAATCACGCCGCTCTCGCACAAACGAGCGATCAGCTCCGGCCCGCGCATCTCCGCCATCGCAACGTCGCAGATCACCAAATCGATCGATTGACCGTGCTCGGCCCAGATCGCGAGTGCGTCCTTGGGCTCGCTCGCGATTCGCACTTGGTGGCCTCGCGAGGTCAAAAGCCGGCCGGTCACGGTAGCGATCATCGGCTCATCGTCGACGACCAAGAGTTGGAGCACGCGCTGAGGGGGGGCAGCCGCGCCTTCCGCCGCGCGAGAGACTGGACCGTCAACCCTTCGAGAATTTGGCATGGCTTCGCGGAGACGTTCGGCGCTCGGCAGCAAGATGGTGAAAACGGAGCCGCCGCCCGCGCGCGGTTGAACTTCAACGGTGCCGCCATGTTGCTCGGCCGTACCGAGCACGGTGGCTAGACCGAGGCCGGTTCCGCCGGCAGCTTCGTGGGTCGTATAGAATGGCTCAAAGATGTGCGGTAGGTCGAGCTCGTCGATCCCAGGGCCGCGATCTGCCACCGACAGCTCGACGAAGCCGACGCCGTCGACCCGCCGCCGGCCGGTCGCGATAAGCACGACGCCGCCATTGGGCATCACGTCGCGCGCGTTGATGACTAGGTTCACCAGTGCTCGCTCGATCTCGAGCAAATCGACGTTGATTCGCGGCAAATTCGCAGCGAGCTCGGTTTCGAGTCGCACCTCGTCACCGACGAGGCGCTGCATCAGGGTCATGGTCGAGCGCACGAGTTCGTTCGGCTCGACGAGCTTGAGGGAGAGTTGCGCCTTGCGCCCAAAAGCCAACAACCGCCGAGTCAAGCCGGCCGCCGAAGCGAGCGCGGACAGCGAGTCGTCGAGTTCTTGTGCTCGACCAATGCGATTGCTCAGGAGCTCGAGATTGCCGGTGATGGCGGTCAGCAAGTTGTTGAAGTCGTGTGCGATGCCGCCCGCGAGGCGCCCGACGGCTTCCATCTTCTGAGCGTGAGCGAGTTCTTCGCGCATCCGGATCTGGTCCGTGACGTCGAGCATCGTTCCGCGCAGCTCTTGGCGACCATCCTCCATCTGAAACAGCTCACCACGGAGCCGAACGTGTCGGACCTCGCCGTCTGGACCTCGCAATCGTCCGTCGATCTCACCCCCACCCGGTTGCATCAGCGTCTGCTGGTAGCGCGAGCGAAAACGTGGCAAATCCTCGGGCAAAACGCGCGCGAGAAAGCCCTCGACGCTGGGCGTCTCATCCTCGGATAGCCCCGCGATGCGCCGAAATTCCCGTGACCACTCGGTTTCAGCGGTTTGCGGGTTGAAACGCCAACTGCCGAGTCGGGCAAAGCACTGCGCTTCCTCCAGCAAGTTCAGAGTACGACGTAGCCTCGCCTCCGCTTCGAGATTCTCCGTGCGATCGAGTACGCCACCGACGACTCGGCGCGGCTTGCCCGTCGTGTCGAATAGGTAGAGGCCCGACGAGCTCGTGTGCCGTATCGAGCCATCTGGCCGCACGATGCGGCAATCGACCAACGGCAACACTCCATCCTTGATGGCTTGCTCATTGGTCGCCTTCGCTCGCTCGCGGTCGCCTGGGTGAACGGCGCTAAAGAATCCCTCGACCGAGGGCGTTGCTTGGCCAGGTTCCAAACCCAAGATCCTGAACAGCTCTTCGGACCAGGTCACCCGACCGCTCTCCATGTCCCACGTCCAAGTCCCGAGGTGCGCCACACGCTCGGCTTCGCGCATCAGTTCCTCGCGCTCTGGCAAGGAGATCCCCGCGGTATCCACGTGCCGAGCGGCAGCTCGTTGCAGCTCGGCCACCTGCGCGCGCAGGGTAAGAACCTCTCGCAGGAGGGCATCGTCGCTGTCGCGTTCCCCCTGAGCGGTGGGCATCGAAATCATCGTACCACTCGCGCCTGCCAGACGAAGCAGCCTCCTTCGAAAGCGAAAACCGCCGCTCGAAAGCGACGACCGAGCGTTCAACGACTGCCAATTTAAGCCACGATAACAGACAGTTAGCAATTCCTCACCAACGCCCACTTCACCTCCGGTCGCAATTCTACAGCAGCGAGTGAGAACGACTTCGCCTACCCCTCGGATCTCGAACGAGTAGATTGCGACGCGCCGGAGTGGTCGCTTCGCGCGCACACGACCCGTGGGGGTCAGCGGAAACCCGCGGCCGTTCCGGCACCGAAATTTTCCGTTGTGAGGGTCGCATCACGAAGCAGGGCGATGTACCCACGGATCTTGCTCCGCGGAGTCTGGTCTCCTCATGCTAGAGATGCTTACCGCTCACTAGGCGGCTTCAATCGCGATGTCGCCTCGAGCACGCAATTCATTGAACTGGTTTTGGGTGCTCGCGCCGTTGCTCGGATTCGCTGCGTGCTCGGGCGGTGGTTCATCGGTAAACACGAACGAGAGCAGTCTGCCGCAGGGCAACGCCGGACAACCGAGTATCGCGGGAAGCTCGGGCAGCGGCGGGTCTGGTGGAAAGAGCTCAGTTTCGAGCGCGGGTGCGTCCGGATTAGCCGGCGCCTTCGGACAAGCGGGATCGCCCACGATCGCTGCTGGTGGCTCTAGCGCCGCCGCAGGTAGCATGAGCGCGAACAGCGCGGGCGCTGCTGGCGCCGGACTCGGCGGAGCGTCGGGCTTCTCGGGAGCGAACTTTGCTGGCGCTGGCTCGGGCAACGCAGGCCGAGGTGGTGCAAGCGGCAGTGCAGGCGCCGCCGGCAGTTCGGCAGCGTTCACTCAGGTCGGAATGGTTCTGGCCAAGAATTGCGGCATTCCGGGCTGCCATGCCGATAAGCAAGCACCGCATTTCGTGCCCGGTTCGATGTTGTACCTGACGCTCACCGGTCCCAACACGGTGATCGCGTCGTGCGGCTACACCAAGCTGGTCGAGGCCGGCGATCCGGCGAAGAGTGCGCTCGTGCGCTTGATGAATCGGCAGTGCGACGGGTTCGTCATGCCGCCTGGCTGCAACAAAACGCCCTGTATTTCGAGCGCCGATCTCAAGGTGCTGAGTGATTGGATTCAGGCAGGCGCGCCGTCCTGAGCTCCAACGTCAACTCATTCGTCCGGCGCGCAGTCGTATTGCACCCTTCCACTTGAGAAGCGACGATGCGACTAGGTTATCAACCGTTGGGTTTAGAGTGATCGTGAGCCGGAGCAAGTTGCGCGACGGGACCATGGGCGACGCCTTGTTGAACACGCCCGCCGCAGTCGGGCCCTTGCCCGCATCGATCAACGCAAAGTCGAAATTAGTGCCGCTCGAGCCGATGTTGGTGCTGCTCGTCGCGGTCGCCAGAGTGAGCGGCGTGGCCGGGGCCAGCGAGGCCACCGTGTCGCCAGACTGCGCCGTGAAAACGATCGATGCGGTGTCCGGGATCGAAGCTTGCCAGTCGAACTCCCGCCAGATGGGCTTCAAGCCGTCCGCGCAGTTCGCCTGGTAGTCCTGGACGAACGTTGCTGGATTGTACCCGGGGAGCACCGCCGGACCCGCCGGCGGAAGGTCATCCGGTGAGACGCACGCGGTTAGGTCGAAGAACATGAATTCGAGTGCTTTTTCCTGAGGAGACAGCTGTCCCTGGCGACACGCGGCAGGGAATTGTCCGGACGTGTACACCGAACACTTGCCGTAGTTCGCAGACGCGATTCCACCGCACGACGGCGCATAAGCGTTGTCGTTGCACTGCGCCGAGTTGGTGCAACCGCCGCATTTGCCGTTGACGCACAAATCCGGCGCGCAATCGGCGTCTTTGCTGCAGGCCTTTGCACACAAGCCCTGCGCGTAGCCGTTGCACGTCTCTTCACTCCCGCATTCTTGCGGCCCGATGCAGTCGTCACCGGTCTTGCACACGCCGCCGCCGCACGTGCCGCCGCTGCCACAGTCGGCGTTCGCCGAGCAAGCATTGGTCGTGCACAGTGCGGACGCGCACACGTTGCTCGAGCTCGTTCCGCAGTCCGCCTTCGAGCCGCACGCAACGGTCGTGCATTTGGCGTTGTTGCACAGCACGCCGGTCGGGCATTGAGCGTCGTTGGCGCACGTCGCCGCGTTGCACTTGGCGCCGTTGCAAAGCTTGCTCACTCCGCAGCCGCCGTCACCGGCGCAGCTCGACGCCGCGCACTTGGCGTTGTTGCAAAGCTTGCTCACGCCACAGCTGCTATCGCCAGTGCACGACGCGGTGGCACACTTGGCGCCATTGCAGATCTTGGTCAAGGAACACGCCGCGTCTCCCGCGCAGCTCGCGGCGGCGCACTTGGCGCTATTGCACAGCTTGCTCACGCCACACGACGAATCGTCACCGCACGCCTTGGCACTGCACTTCACGTTGTTGCACACCGATCCGGAAGAGGTGCAATCGGCATCAACGGAACAGGCGGTAGCGGTGCCGCAGGTGGCGCCGCTGCAGTTCGAACTCGAGGTGCATGCTTGGCCGATCTTTGGGCCACTCGAGCAGGTGCGCGAACAGGTGCCTGCCCATTTGGACGACGATTGGGATCTTCGCGCCCACAGGCACGTCGCTGAGCGTGAAATTACCGGCTGCGTCGCTTCGCGCCGAACGGAGGGCGACCAACGCGGGCGCGCCGGCACAAGTGTCGCAGCTCGCGCCGGTTCCGAAGGCGGGCAGCGCGTCCTTGGCCATGACCGGGATGTAAACGTTGGCGTTGTACATCGGGTTGTTGCCCGCCGGGTCGTACACCGTCCCCGAGATGGTGGTGGTCACGCCCATGCCGGTGCAGGTCGTGAGTTGGCACTGCAACCCGCGGCAGTTGTTGGACGCTTTCACCGTCACGCCGCCGTCCGCCTTTTGCAGCGTGACACCACCACCGTCCGCGTTCGGGACGATCGCCGATGCATCGACGTCAGTGACTTCGCTCTGCGTCGACGCGCAATACGGGTCGCAGACGTTGGTGCACGGAACTGGCTTCGACAAGATCTGCACGCCCGAGGGTGTCAGTCGTGCGTTCGGGTGATTCATTGTCACCAACCGATCGCCGATGCATGCGCTCCAGCGCCCGTTGTGGCACGTGACCTCGCCCATCGAGCAGGTCACATAGTCGCCGTAGGTGTTGGTGACGTGACCGCAAGGACGGACCGCCCCTTCCTCGTCGCAGTCGCCGCCCGCGCTTGGGCCAAACATCGGCGGAGCCTCCGAGGGTCCCTGGACCGGCGGCGGGTGGTCGGAAGAAGTCGAGCAGGCAAACCCGACGCAGAGCAGCACGGCCCCCCAAATCACAGCAATCGGCGGAATTCCTCGCCGCCTCCCTGTCGTCCTCGATCCCATGTGGCGGATACGACCGCTCCGATCGAGGCACTAAGCACTCGTGTGCAAAATGTTACCGAAAGTGACCGTGGGAAAAGCCGGGAAAAGCAGCACTAAAGGGCGACAATCCGTCGCCATGCCGCAACAACAGAATTCGGGTCAAAAAAGTGGGTTGTAAGTCTCGATCTTTCTTCGGCGCCGAGCTGTGTCGCGGACGAGTGTGA
>Ga0164241_10004889_pt1 | contig 12789 bp, 8 predicted proteins | sample OricomyardsoilBY_FD_108780 | JGI IMG/M metagenome (GOLD analysis project Ga0164241, IMG submission 108780) | Backyard soil microbial communities from Emeryville, California, USA - Original compost - Back yard soil (BY) | ecosystem: Environmental > Terrestrial > Soil > Unclassified | place: USA...
CGCGCAGCAAGCTCGAGCAGATGATCCGCCCGCTCGTGGAGCGGAGCATGGAGCCCGTGCGCCGTGCCCTCGACGACGCGAAGAAGAAGCCGAGCGACATCGACGAGGTCGTGCTCGTCGGCGGCTCGACGCGCATCCCGCTCGTGCAAGAGACGGTGCAGAAGTTCTTCGGCAAGGAGCCGCACCGAGGCGTGAACCCGGACGAGGTCGTCGCCGTCGGCGCGGCCGTCCAGGGCGGCGTGCTCGCGGGCGACGTGCAGGACGTGGTGCTGCTCGACGTGACGCCGCTCTCTTTGGGCGTCGAAACGCTGGGCGGCGTGATGACGGTGATGATCCCCAGGAACACCACCATCCCCACGCAGAAGAAGGAGATCTACTCGACGGCGAGCGACAACCAGACCTCCGTCGAGATCCACGTGCTCCAGGGCGAGCGCGCCAACGCGCGGGACAACCGCACGCTCGGCAAGTTCCACCTCGAGGGGTTGCCCGCGGCTCCGCGCGGCATGCCCAAGGTCGAGGTCACCTTCGACATCGACGCGAACGGCATCCTCTCCGTTCAGGCCAAGGACATGGCCACGGGCAAGGACCAGCGCATCACCATCACGGCGTCGAGCGGCATCAACAAGGACGACATCGACCGCATGGTGAAGGAAGCGGCGTCACACGAGGCCGAGGATAAGAAGCGCCGCGACGAGGTCGAGCGCAGGAACAAGCTCGACAGCCTCACCTACCAGCTCGAAAAGCAGATCGCCGAGAACAAAGAGAAGCTCGGCGGGATCGATCTCGGTGCCATCGAGGCTCTCATCAAGGAAGGCCGCGCCGCGATCGAACAGCAGGACGACGCGAAGGTTCAGGACGTCAGCGAGAAGCTCGAGAAGGAAGCGCACGCCATGGCCGCCAAGCTTTACGAAACGGCCGGCGGCGGAGCACCCCCGCCCGGTGCCGGCGGTCCGCCCGGTGGCGGCAGCGCGGATTCCGGCGGCGACGGAAAGAAGAAAGACGTGATCGACGCGGAGTTCGAAGAAACGAACTGAGCGCGTGGGCCTCGCCCTCTGCCGGGTGAGGCCTGAACGACACGAAACGAAAGAGCCTCTGCACTCCGGTGCAGGGGCTTTTTTGTTGGCGCAAAACGCACGTCTTCATTGCCGGCAGCGAACGGGCTAGCCTCGGCGGCATGGGAAATCGGAGGTTTTGGGCTCTGGCGGTGCTCTGCGCGGCGTGTGGTGGTGAAGCCGCCGCTCCTCCGAAGAGTCCAGCGGCCGCCCCCGCGCCGAAGGCGGCGCCGGTCGTCGAGACGCCCGATCTTTCGCCCGTGAAGGCGCCGGCGGACGTCTTCGTGCTCGGGCGCATCAAGCGCCCCACGGCGCTCGCCGATTCGGTGGCGAAATGGGCCGGGCTCCCGGTGGGATTGCGCGACGTGCTGCCGTTCGCGGGCAAGGAGCTCGCGTCGGTGATCGCCTGGGATGCGCCCGTGGAGCTCGTGGCATCGGTCGCTCCGAGCGGCCGGCGTGTCGCGGGCGCCGTCTCGCTCGGTCTCACGAACGTCGACGCTGCCGTGCGCGTCGCACGCCAGCAGGGCTACGAGCTCAAGCGCCTGGCGCCCGAGACGTACGCGATCGCAGGCACTTCGCACGTGACCTGCGCCATCGCGCCCGCGCTCGGCCCTGCTCTGGCCCGGCTCGTCTGCGCGCACAAGGCGTCCGACCTCGAGCTGCTCTTGCCGTACGTGACGCGTGGCCTGCCGAACGAAGCGCTCGGGCAGAAGGACCTGACGATCGAGCTCCGCGCGGAGCCGCTGCGGCAGCGCTTCGCGAGTGAGATCGGCAGCGCGCGGCTGTTCGCCGGATTCGTCGTGCGAGAGCTCTCGATCGACTCACAGCGCTTCGACACGGCGGTGTCGGACGCGGTTTACGCGACCGCGGACGAGCTCGCGGCCGTCGTTCACGATCTGGATACCGTGCGGCTCGAGGGCACGCTCGACGACGCGAAGCACGAAGCGACCCTCGACCTCGGCGTCGCCTTCCGCGACCACAAATCATGGGTCGCAAACCTCGTCGGTGACGGGACCCGGCGCGCGCAGCCGGCTCCGGAATCGTTCTTCACGCAGCCGGCCGACGCGGACGAGGGCGGCTATTCGGTGGCGCGCGACCCGCACCTGCTCGACGGCCTGCGCCGGAGTCTGCTCGAGCTCGCCGACGCGTACCTCGAGCATGAAAAGCTCGGCAAGCCGACGCGAGATCGCGTCGCGCGCCTCGTCACGGCGTATTTGGCGCTCGACGCGGCGTCGGTCCATTGCGAAGGCTCGGCGCTCGTCGCCGCCGGCGCACGCGACAAGCCCGGCCCCGAGGGGCCCGGGTGGATGCTGCTGCGCGCCGCGACGCCACCCGCGGGGGTGAAGAGCGTCGCCGCCGATCTCGCCGCGGTGCTTTCGGACAAGGCGTTTCGCGCAGCGGTCGCCAAAAAGCTCAAGACCGACGACAAGCTGCTACCGACCGCCAAAACGCTGCCGCTGCGAGGCGCCGGCATCCCGGCGGGCACGCTGGCCGTGGTCGTCAAGGCGCCGCGCAGTCTCGGGCAGCTGGTCGGGGCCTCGTTCGGGTGGAAGGCGAAGGAAACGGAAGCTGACGAGCCGAGCGAGGTCGCCCTCGCGGTCGTGCCGAGCGGCTCGGAGACCATCTTCGCGTACGCGGCGAACGTGAAGGAGCTCGCGGCGCGCCTCGCTCAACTGCAAAACCCGAAGGGTGACACGCTCGCCAAGCGGACGGAGCTCGAGCGGCTGCGGCGGAGCAGCGCCATGACCGCGGCGTTCACGACGCTCGCGCACCTTTTGAAGGCGAGCTCGTTCGGCAGTAACCCGAACGGCACGCCCGTATCGCTCGCCGCTTTGCCGCATCACGGCCTGTCGCCCATCTTCTTCGACTGGACGACCGAGCCGGGAGCCGCGCCCAAGGCGACCCTGAAGACGACCGTCAGCGCGGGGGTGTTCGAAGACCTGCCCGGCCTCGCGCCGCTCCTCACGCTCGGGCTCGCGCGCTGAGGGCATCGGCGCAGCTCCGGCGACAACGCCGGAGGGTGGACACGGATCTTGGCCGGTTCGCGGGCGTTCGTGTATGCGTCGGACCTACAGTGTACGCCAAGGTACGACAAATCGCGTCCGCGCTGGTTTTCCTGCTGTCAGCGTTGATTTCGGGCCCGGCGGCCGCCTGGGTAGAGCAGACCCCGAAGGGGCTGCTCTCCGTCGTCGAGGTCGAGCGCGACGGGCATGCAACCGTGAGCCACGAGCTCGTGCTCGAGGTGCGCGGGGGCCCCTTGAAGACCATCGAGCTCGGGACCGCCGACGCGGACGCCGAGATCTTGCCGGACGCGACGGTGACCCGCGCCGCGGGCGGCATTCCAATCCCGCTCATCGTCCAGCGTCGCGCGGACGGCACGCTTGGCCTCGAAGTCGATCTGCCGAAGGGGATTCGGAGCGGCACGTATCTCTTCAAGGTGCGTTACCGCACCGATCTTGCCGGTCGTGGTCGCTTCCGGCGGCGCGCGAGCTCGGTGGAGCTCGGCTGGGTGGGGCCGCGACTCGACGCCGGCGTCGATGGCGTTCGCGCGATCGTGCGCCTGCCCGCGAGTGACATGACGCCGCGTCTGCCCGCGGTCGATCGCGACGACCCCGATCCGGGCTTCGGCGTGATGGTCTCGGCGGTGCATCACACGCCCCAGGGTGACGAAATCGAGCTCGTGCGCTCACACGTGGCCCGGAACGAACCGGTGCTCTGGCGCGTCGAGGCGAGCCCGTCGATCCTCGACGCGGCGAGCGCTCCTTCGTCAGGCGCCGCCAGCGCGGACACGGCGCCGTTGCCCCAGCGGCTCGCGGAGCTGCCGCCCAGGGCGAGGGAGCCCTCCTGGCGCTGGCTCGCGATCGCGCTCGGATTTGGCCTGATTCTGGCGGCGCTCGTGCTGCTGAAGGACCGCTTGCAACGGCGAGCCGACGACGCCGGGCGCGTGCTGCCGCGGCCGCTCGTGCCCGCGCCCGCGTGGTGTCGCGCCGTGCTTGCGGGGGGCGCCGCCGGCGCGGCGCTCGTGCTCGGCAGCGAGCTCGAGGAGCCACTCGTCGCGGCGGCGCTCGTGCTGGTCGCGATGGCATTCGCGTCGGCGCGGCCGCCGCGCGTCGAGCGGGCCCCGCGCGGCCCCGGACGCTGGCTGTCGCTCCGCGACGAAGACGCGTTCGTGTCGCGCGCGCGTCCGACGGCGAGCGCCTATCTGGATTCCGGCACGCTGCGCGGCGCCGCGCTACTCGCGCTCTTGCTCGCGGCCGTCGTGGCGCTGGCGCTCGGCGAGCTCCACCGTTCGCCGTACCGCGCGCTGCTCGTCGCGCTGGGCGGCGCGGCGCTCATGCCCGTCTTCTTCACGGGCCGCGCGAGCGACGCCGTCCGCGATCGCGTGAGTTTCTCGCGCCGGTTCATGCGCGACCTTTCGCGTGCGCTGCGGGCACGCGTGCGCGCCAAGACGGTCGCCTGGGGGCGCGTGCCCGACGGGAGCAACGACCCGGACGAGCTTCGCGTGCTGATTCAGCCGAAAGACGCCCTGCACGGGCTCGTCGCGCTCGAGACGGGGCTCGACGCGCAGCGGGGGCTCGGCGGCGTCGTCGGGGTGCCGTTCGTGATCGTGCGCGCGAAGGAGGGCTCTCCCGCGCAGGCCGCGCTGCCGCGTGGCGTGATCTGGGCGCGCGGTCGCAAGCCCGACGAACGTGTCGCCATCCTGAGCCCGAAGCTGCCGACGGTGGCGCTCACGCTGGCGCTCGTCGACAAGCTCTTGCTCTTGCTCGCCGGTCAGCCGCCGAGCAGCCGGCGCATATCGTCCGGCAATCCGGCGTTCACGGCGAAGCTCGGCACCGTGCGGTCACCGGCCCACGCGACGTAGCTCGCGTGGAGCGCGTGCCTCGCGCCCGCCCCCGGCCATGCGGGCCCTCCGTAGAGTGCGTCGCCCACGAGCGGCGCTCCGAGTGACGCGAGGTGCGCGCGGATCTGGTGACGAAACGCGCGCGCGGCCTCGAGCTCGAGCAGCACGAAGCGCTCCGTGCGCTCGACGACGCGATAGTGGGTGACGGCTGCTTTGGCGTACGAGCGCTCGGCCTCCGGGACGACGCGCACGCGGCCGTTGCGCGCCGGATCCGGGCCGAGCGGTGCGTCGACGACGCCCGCGGCCGGCAGCTCGACGGCCGCCGTGACGGCCAGGTAGCGCTTCGAAAGCCGGCCAGCCCCGAGCGCGCGCGTGAGCGTGCCGAAGGCGGCTTCGCTGCGCGCCACGACGACGAGCCCGGACGTCTCCGTATCCAGGCGGTGCACGAGGCCCGGCTCGCGGGCGCGGTGCCCGACGCGCGCGAGCTCGGGATAGCGGGCGACGAGCGCGTTCACGAGCGTGCCGCGCTCCCCCGGGCGCAACGTGGCCGTCGGCTGGCCCGGCGGCTTGTGCACGACGAGCGCGGCCGGGAGCTCGAGCCGCACGTCGAGGCCGAGCGTGTGCTCGGCGAGGGGGGCTTCGTCGTCGAGCTCGAGCTCCACCGCGTTCCCGTCCGCGAGCGGCGTCGCGGCGCGGGCCTTGCGGCCGTCCACGAGCACGCTGCCGCGCTCGCAGAGCTCGCGGGCGCGCTTGCGGCCGACACCGGGCACGAGGCGCGCGAGGAATTTATCGAGCCGCTCGCCCGCCGCGTCGGGCCCGACGACGTAGCGGGCGCGCTCCGGGTTCAAAACGCCCCGACGACGCCGAGCGTCACCGTGCTCCCATTTTTGCCCGGCGTGACCCCGCCGTACGGCAAGATCGAGAACGCGGACGGCTTGGGCGGCGGCGCCTTGCCGGAAGGCTTCGTCGCGTACCAGCCGATGACGCCGCCCGCGATGATGCCGGCGCCGGCGCTCGAAAGCCACAGGCGGGTGCGGAGCGGATCCGACTCGTTGACGAGCAGGAGCGGGCTCGCGAGCGCCGCGCCGGCCAGCCCGCCGAGGCTTGCCGACAGATCGAGCAGGAGCGCGCGCGACGGCGTGATGCTGAGCTGCGTCGCGACGGCCCCGCCGAGCAGCACGCCGATGCCCGTACCGTAGCCGATGCCGCGCTTCAGGGATTCGCCCGTCGTGCCGCGCACGGCGGCGTCGGTCATCGCGCCGAGCACCGCGCCGAACGCGCCGCCGGAATGCGCGAGCACGGCGCCGCCCTCGCTGATCGAGTGGGTCGCGATCGCGGTGCTGGCGAGCGTCAGGCCCGCCCCGGCGCCGACCAGGCCGTAGAGGTACACGTTGTCCTGCTTTACGCCGTAGCTTTGCGCGAGAAACAAGCCCGAGGTGAGCGGCCACCACATGCCCGCCGCGAGGTACCAGGCGTCGCCCGAGGTGATGTTCCACTCGTCGGCGACGAGCAATGAAGCGCCGAGCCCGAGCCCGGTGCCGAGCGCGACGAGCGGATAGACGAGGCGCGAATCGGACGAGCCGCTCGCCTTCTGGATCGCGAAGCCGAAATAGCCGCCGAGGACGGCGCCGTTCAGCGCGAGCGCCGGCTTGCCGAGCGACGGGGGCGCGGTCGTCGGGTCGAGGCTGCTCGGCGCGCTCTCGGGCGCCGGAGCGTGCGGCGCTCGGCGCGGGCCCGCGTCGTACAGGTCCTTCAACATGACGACCGTCTTCACGTCGAGACTCGACAGCGTCCCCGGCGGGAATGCCTCCTCGCGCACGAGCTCGACGCGCGACCCCGGCGCGAGCGCGACCAGGCGCACGTGCACGCCGTCCGCTTCGATGCCGAGCCGCGGCGCGAACACCCACGCCGTGGGGTCGATCGAGCCGAGCGCGCGCTCCGCGGGCGGGGCGCCGGCCGCTTTTTGCGGCAGAAGCCCGAGGTCTTCCACGCCTTCGAACACCGTGTCGTCGAGCTCGGCGCCGAGCTTGCGCGTGCGCTCGTCGCTGCTCGCGCTCGCGGCCGCGTACTGACCGGGCGAGATCTCGACGCTCGTCGGCAGGATGCGCGCGCGACCGACCGCAGCGAGCGCCGGCGAGCTCGCGCCGAGCGCCAGCAGGAACGCTCCGAGAGCCGCCGCGCGAACGCGCGCGACTAAAACATCACGGTGGCGCTGATCCAAGCGTCGAGCCCGCTCGAGTCGTCGACTTTGAAGCGCCGCCCGGGATCGTTGATCACCTTGCGGTAGTTCGGGTTGGGGATGCCGGTGGCCGTGTAGCCGGTCTCGGCGTTGCCCGTGCGGCACGGCCCGGAGCGCGCCGCCTCGCCGCTGAAGTTCGGGTTGCACGCCTGATCGAAGGTGAGAAAGTGGCCTTGGATCAGCGTGTAGGCGCCGCCGACGTTGAACTTCACGTACTCGCCGGCTTGGTACGTGGTCGAGATGCTGAAGGTGTATTCGCCGTGCTGCTGCACGTCGGTGAGGCCGGTGAAATAGACCTTCTGCGACGCCGGATCGACGACCGAGGGGTAGGCGGTCGCCGCGGCCGGGATCGGGTTCGCCCGGTAGTCCGCGAACTGCGGGTAGCGCAGGGAACGGGCGTCGCTCGCGCCGAGGGCGTCGAAGAGCTCGCTGTAATCGCGCCCCTCGGACACGTAAGTGCCCGTGAAGCGGCCGTCGATCGTGAGCCGCTGGAACGCGTCGCGGATTTCCCAGGGCATGACGGCGATGCCCACGATCATCGTGCCGCGCAGGGGCGGGTGATTGACGAGCGAGCCCTTCAGATCGGTCGCGTGAAAGTCGCTCGACGTGTTCGGAAACTCGAAGAGCACGTCGAACCCGCCGTAGGGTTCGATGTATTTCACGCGCCGCGACAGGTAGGTATGAAAGTTGAGGCCGGTCGTGCCACGGCTCACGCCCGGCTTTCGTTCGCCGTTCGGACCCTCGTCGAGCGTGGTGGACGTGCCGGGGACGCCGGTGTCCGAGGTCGTCACCTGCCCGGACGTGCCGTCACGGTCGATGTCGTTCGGGTGCGCGCATTGGCGCTGCCCGCTCATGGGAAAGGCGTTCAGGTTCGTGGGATTCGCGTTGCAGGCGTGCAAGGGCTCCGACACGTTGGCGCGCACCTCCCCGCCGAGCGTCCAGGTCGGGTTGTTCTTGTTGCGCGCCTGGTTCATCAGACCGAAGTCGAGCCCGAAGGCGAGGTACTCGATGCCGCTGCGCGTCGGCGCCTTGAACGGCATCGCGAAGAGTTGCGCGCCAGGAGCTCCCGCGAGGGTCGTGCTCTGAAGCCCGCCGCCGTTCTCCTTCAGACTGCGGTCGTCGGAGAGGATGACGGGCATGCGGATGACGAGCGCGATGTCCTTGTAGAGGCCGATGTCCGCGCGCGTATTCAGGCGCGCCGTCGCCTGCGAGTAGCTCGCGACGTTCATGTTCGAGGGCGTGAAGCCGCCCGTCGAGATCTGCGAGATCGACGTCTCCCGGTAAATTTTCGAGGTTTTCCAGGAATGTTGGTAGCCGAGCGACAGGTGCAGGTCGAACACGTCGTCGCCGTCGAAGGCGTCGGCGACCTGCATGATTTCCGTCGGCTCCCGCATCACGGCGGGCTCCGTCACCTTCCGCGGCTCGTCGGCCAACGCCCTGCCGGTGAGCAGGCTGCCAACGCAAGCACCCCACGCGGCGGCCCGGGCAGCTCGCGGCGAAGGTGCCCGGCAGGTCAAGCGTCGCAAGCCCATGGACTAGTCCGTCGTGCGGACGCTAGCGGCGCCCGGCAGAAACTGTCAACGAACATCACTTTCCGGCTGCCGATCCCGGAACGGACGGCGACGGACGGTCGAAGGCAGTGTCGGCCGTGAGTGCGACCGAAAGCTGGTCCTCCAGCCGGTCCCGCTCCGCGCCGTCGGCACGACCCACTGCAGCACGCGCGCGCGCGCAGCTCTGGCGAGCCGCTTTGCGTGCTTGAAGCAGCCCGACCGCCCACGCGCCGCGCTCGGGGCGCGCGCTCGGCACGCTCGAGGCAGGCGGCCCGGCAACGCGCGCGTGGGCCTCGGCACAACGCGCGAGGAGCGCCGCGGTGTCGACCTGGCCACGCAGTGAAAGCCGCCCTTTCGGGGCGCGCACCGGCTCGGGCGCCGCGCCACCGTCGCGCTCGTCGCCCGCGCGCGCCTCCACGGACGCGCTGCCTTGCGTGACGGCGAGCTCGAGCGCCTGCTCGTTCACGTCGAGGCGTAGCACCGCGTCCGCATAGTGAATCACGCCGAACGGAGTGGCGAGCTCCACTTCGGCGCCCGCGCGCGAGCCGGGGCCGGAGGTCGTGGCCACCGAGCCGCGCGCCACGACGACGCTCTCCGCCCCCGCGGCGCACGCGAGAAAACGACCGGGGCCCATCAGGCGAAGCTCACGCGTCGTCTCGGTGTGCTTGAGGTCGAGCTCGACGCCCCGAGCGAGCTCGAGCCACGCCGTGCCGTGCAGCAGCGTGCCGACGGCGGGCGTGCCCTCGGGCGGCGGCGTCCGCCCCTTCACGCCGAGAACGCGGCAGCCATGGACGACCGGGGGCGCGCTCGGTCGCGCGGGCGGCGCCGTGGAGGCGGCGGCGCGCGGTGCTGCCGTCGGCGTGGACGGCGCGGGACGCGGTCGCTCGCTCCGCCGACATGCGGAGAGCGTGGGTGCGGCGCCGAGCATGACGAGCAGCGCGACGGCGCCGCGCGCACCGAGCATCAATTCGGTTCCGGCAAAATGAGCGTCTTGCGGTCGCCGTCGTCTTCTTCTTCGAATATCTCGCCCGTGATGTCCTCGGCCGCCAGCACTTCCTTGGCGGCACCGAGCTCGCGGCTCGTGTCGGCGAGGCGATCGGCGAGCACGCCCAAGAACTGCCAGAGGAGCTTCACGGCCAGCTGGTGCTCCTTGCGCAGGATCTCGAAGAACTCCGTGCGCCGGATCACCATGAGCTCGCTGTCGCCGTCGCTGATGACGGTGGCCGAGCGCGGCATGCTGCGCACGAGGGCCATCTCCCCGACGTGATCGCCGGTGCGGAGCTTCGCGAGCTCGGCGCCGCTGCGCGTGACGCGCAGCGTGCCGCTGAGCACGATGAAGAGCTCTTCACCCGTCTCGCCTTCGGTCATGACCTTCTCGCCGTCGTGGAAGGCGGCCACGTCCGTGACCTGCAGGACGCGCAGGATCTCGCGGTCGTTGAGCGGCCGGAAGAGCGGCATGCGCGCGAGCGTCTCGCGCTTGAGCTGGAGCTGCTTGGCGCGAGTCGTGTCGCGCGCGGCCGCGTTGCCGACGCTGACGATGACCGAAGTGATGTTGTCCTTGCCGCCCTGCTCGTTCGCGGCGTTGATGAGCGCCTTCACCGCGAGGTCGGCGTTCGGATTCGAGAGGTGCCGTCCGAGCGTCTCCAGGTCCTCCTCGAAGTAGCCGCACAGGCCGTCCGAGCAGAGCAGGAAGCGGTCCCCCTGCAGGAGGTCGAGCACGAGCGTGTCCGGCTCGACGTGCTCGTAGACGCCGACGGCGCGCGTGATCGCGTTTTTCTGCGCGATCTGCTCGACCTGCTCCTTCGACATCTTGCGTTTCTTGATCAGCTCGTTGCGGACGGTGTGGTCCTCGGTGAGCTGCTCGAGCACGCCGTCGCGCAGGAGATAGATGCGGCTGTCGCCGACGTAGATGATGAACGCGGTCGCGCCGGTGACGAGCAGCGCGATCAGCGTCGTGCCCATGCCGCGCTTGTTCGGGTCCTTCGCCGCCTCGGCGTGCACGCGGCTCGAAGCGCGGTTCACCGCGAACTCGAGCATGTTCAGGATATCGCGCTTGCTCACGCGCGCGCCGCCGGACCCCCCGCCGAGGTAGTCCGTGAGCAGGTCGGCCTCACGCTTGATCTCTTCGTGCAGCGTGCGGACGGCGAGCGCGCTCGCGACCTCGCCCGCGGCGTGTCCGCCCATGCCGTCGCACACGACGAAGAGCCCGAGCTTCTTGTCGACGAGGAAGTTGTCCTCGTTGTGCTCGCGCTGGCGTCCTACGTCGGTCAGCGCGGCAAACTGGATTTCGGGCGTCGTCATCCAGCGCTCGAGAATAGCCAGGATGACGGGCGCGGGGTAGCTCAGTTCCCGGCGGCGCCGGCCGGTGCCGGATCGCCCGACGTTCCAGCGCCGCCGTCATTCGCGCCGCCGTCTCCGCCTGAGCTCGAGCCGCCGGACCCCTCGCCCGCACGCCCGGCCCCGCCCCCGCGGCCAGCCTGGCCCGTGCCCCCGGTCGTTCCACCCGAGCCGCCGCTGCCGCCGCTCGCTTGCCCGTCGTCGAAGCACTTCCAGCGCAGGTCCTCGCCGTCGCGCGAGCCCATGCTGAGGCAGAAGCACGGCCCGTCGGCGCCTTCGCAGTAGCGGTTGGCAACGACCGCCGGGCACGAAGCTCCGTCGACGACGGGGTCGCTCACCTGCGTGCAGTAGTCGATGCCGGTGCCGCCCGAGCCCGTGCCGCCCTTGCCGGCGCGCCCGCCGGACCCCGTGCCTGCGTTCGAGCCACCGCTCTTGCCGCCGGTCGCGTTGCCGCTTCCACTCTTGGCGCCCGAGCCGCCGCGGCCGCTCGACCCGCCGCTGCCGCCCGAGCCGTCGTCGTTCGAATCACCGCTGCAGCCGGTGACGCCTTGTGCCGCGCCGGCGACCAGCGCCATCAACCCGAAGAGTCCGTGAAGTCGTTGCATGCATCACCTGCTGTTCGAAGCTCTGGACCACCGCGCGCCGCCGGCGCGTCTCAACGCACTCCGATGCGCGGTTTGCAGCCGACGCGCACGTCGACGCGACCGGCGTCGAACCGCGTGCACGTGCACGGGCAAACCGCGATGCTCGTGGGCTCGGCCGGATTGTCGTAGTACCAGCCGCCGTTGTCGGCGTCCGAGCACGAAGCCAGCCCGGGAACCGAGGGGATTTCCTCGGTGTCACCGTCCGCCGTCGTGTACGTGACCTGCACCTTCTGGAGGTCGAGCTTCTGATTGCCGGCAGGGGGCGGCGGCAGCGCGTACTCGCAGGCGAGGCGGCTGTTGGAGACGTTGCGGAGCGCGCTCGCGAACGAGTTTGCCAGGTCGCCCTCGTCGATTTGGTAGGCGTGGTGCGTGCCGCCCGCGAGCGCGATCGCGTCGAGGTTGAAGCCGCCGAGCCCGAGCGCGTACGTGCGGATGTACGGCTCGTTCTCGTGTGCCTGCTCGGCGATCGCCGCGAGGCCCGACTGCGACTGCGGCTGACATTGCGTGGGAAAGCCGTCACTCACGAGCACGACGGCCGTGGCGCGCCCGACGTTGTCCTTCGCCCACTCTGCGGCGTGCTCGAGCGCGCCCGCGAGCGCGGGAGCGCCGGGCGTGAGGCCGCCCGGCTGCATCTCGTCCATCGCCGCGATCAGGTCGGGGCCCACGTCGTCGAGCCGCCCGATCTCGACCTTCGGTACGGCATACTTGCTCTGGTCGCAGTCGATCGCGTCGTCGCTGCCGCCCGTCACGCCGAAGAAGCCGATGCCGACGCGCACGTCCTGATCGCCGCTGGTTTCGACGAACTTCTCCACCGCCTCGTGGAGCGCTTGCCAGCGCGTCTGCGATTTGTCGGGCAGGAGATTGTCCATCGAAATCGAGCGATCCATCATGATGTAAAGGTCGATGGGAACGGGCTCGACCTCGCTCTCGACGCCGGTGCAGGCGCCGTCCCCGCCGGCTTGACCGTCGACCTGGAACGGCAGGCCGCTGCACGCGTCCGTGGAGTAGGCGCCGGTGCCGCCGCTGCTCGTGGTGTTACCCGAACCGCCGCTGCTCGCCTTGTTGCCGGTGCCGCCGCTGCTCGTGGCGTTACCCGAGCCGCCGCTCGTGGCGTTACCGGACCCGC
>Ga0164241_10004890_pt1 | contig 12789 bp, 6 predicted proteins | sample OricomyardsoilBY_FD_108780 | JGI IMG/M metagenome (GOLD analysis project Ga0164241, IMG submission 108780) | Backyard soil microbial communities from Emeryville, California, USA - Original compost - Back yard soil (BY) | ecosystem: Environmental > Terrestrial > Soil > Unclassified | place: USA...
CCCAGTTGAAACAAAGACTCCGGACTTACCTGCAAGTCTGCGAAATACTGGAAGTGCCGTTGGAATGGATTGTTTGCGTAAGACCTATCGTCTGAAGTAATTAAATGAGCAGAACCTTCATTATCGATAGCGGCCTGCAGATATTGCTCAGCTATTTTGTAATAATCAAGGTAATCGGACCGTCTTGCATACACGCATTTAAATTGTTCTGTACCTATTTTATCAAATTGTACATTTCCATATAAACCGGCTACGTCGGTACGTATGGTTTGATAACCTCCGGAATAAAGCGCTATCTCCCCTATTAAGGCATCACAAAATGTTCTCGAAAAACGTTGAGCCGTTATGCTTCCTTCGCCCAACCTGTACATGAGTGGTTCAGCAACCTTAAGTGAAGTGATGAGACTATCGTAAATGTCGAACCGGGAATTTAACGTATAGCTTACTACGTAACTATTTTCATAGCCGTAAGGAACGTCGCCAAAATGTTTGATTAAATTAAAATAGCAAAATGCTTTCATTGTCATTGCTTCACCATATAATTGAGTCCAATCGGAAACTGTACCTGAGGCCACATCAGCCTGGTAGGCCGGTTTTGCAGCAATGAGACCGGCTACTTTGGACGCACGGGCGAGCGTAGTATAAAGGTTATTAAACCCGGTTGCCTGCGCATCAATTGTTATCAACGAGGGTTGCAAAATTGCATTTAGATTATTGCTGGAATTTTGTTCGGGGTACATTTCAGCATCTGAACCAATTGGATCATTCCATCTGTACGTGCCCATGATACAATTCTGACGATAATTGGCATAACACCACGATAATGCTTTAAACGTTTCCGAAGGTGTGGAGGTCACAAAATTATCATCCACATTAGATGGAGATGATGCATCCAGGAAATTCTTTTTGCATTGTGTAAACGTGATACACAATGTGATGAGGGCTATATAATTTATTAATCTTCTCATTATTAGAAATTTTTAATTGTTAGAAGCTAAGATTTAAACCGAGTACATAAGACCGTGCGCGGGGATATGCCCCAAAATCCAAACCTGTCGTGGGATACACCGCGCTGTTATGCGATGGATCGGTATTTACTTCAGGATCAAGGCCGGAATACCCGGTAACAGTAAGCACGTTATAGATACTACCATATATGCGAAGATTATTTATTTTCGCCTTCGACGTTATCGACTTAGGTAATGTGTATCCCAAAACCAGCGTATTTAAACGCAAAAACGAACCATCTTCAATGCCCAGTGTTGAGACGCCGCTTACCTCATTATATGCTAATGGCAGAGATGCATCGGCGTTTGCCGCATTTAACTGATCCGGTGTAGTTAGCCGTACCAGTTGTCCATCCTCTACATCATAAATTTTGTATGAATTTTTCATAATGTCCAACTTATTCTGATAAACCCCTTGCTCCTTAGGGCCATACAGTGTAGCCAGTTTATTGGCATTGTAGATTTGGTTGCCATAACTCCAGTTGAAGTAAGCCCCGAAATCAATACTCTTATAAGTTGCGCTTAGATTGAAACCACCGGTATGAATTGGATTCATATTTCCAATAACTGAAATATCCTTGTCATCAATCACACCGTTGCCATCCAGATCTTTGTACTTTGGAAGCCCCGGATATGCAATCTGGCCAGTTGGACGGTCACTCGACGTAAGCCCATGTACAACGGACATCCAGCTACCAATATCAGCCACGCCTTTTTTCAAAGTGTACTTCCCGTTGTCGTAGTCAAAATCGGAAGGCTGATAAACGCCTTCATAAGTTAACCCACGAACCAATCCAACAGGTTGGCCCGGTTGCAGGACATAATCATTTACAGGAAAAGAAGCGGCAGTACCCGCCCACGCAGTACCATAAAGCCCGGTTACGTTGGGAGCAAGATTATCTACATTACTTTTATTGAAGTTGATGTTGCCGCCTGCAGTTACTCTCCAATCCTTGTTTTCGTAAATTGTTCCGGAAAGTGAAAGCTCTATTCCTTTGTTACTTGTTTGTCCAATATTCGCATAAGTTGACGTAAAACCGGTGATTCCCGGAATGGTGGTCAACATCAGCAGATCTTTGGTGGTGTTATCGTACACATCTATGGTTCCCGACAACCTGCTATTAAATAAAGCAAAGTCTGTTCCGATATTGCGCGTGATAGTTGTCTCCCATTTCAGGTTTGGATTTGCCAGCGTTGAAGAGGCGAAATCGTAAGCAGACAGGCGCTCGCCATCAATGGCATATTGATACCTTTGATCCGTTACCGACCCCCACGACTGCGACCATAAATTAGCGCTAATTCCATCATTGCCCACCGCACCATAGGAAGCCCGAACCTTTAAATTATCCAACCAATGTATGTTCTTCATAAAATCTTCATCCGATAATTTCCATGCAACAGCCGCGGCCGGGAAATATCCCCAACGGTTAGTAGGCGCGAATTTAGACGAGCCATCTGCGCGAAAGGTGAACGTAAATAAATATTTGTCGAGCAGCGAATAGTTTGCCCTGCCAAAGTAGGATTGAATACGGTCAGGTGTACTCACACTTGAAGAAAAAGTGCTCGAACCAACAGCCTGATCATATTGATTGATCTGGGCAAAAGCCGTTTCCTTGTCAAAATTTGCAGGGAAATGATTTGCCGAGATTGAGAGGCCCGTTCCACCCGAATTGTAAACCTCCTGGCCCGCCAATATATTCAATTTATTAGCATTATTAATATTGAATTCATAGTTCAATGTGTTTGACCAGCGCAAGCCCCAGCTATCAGATTTCCCATAAGTAGCGTTACCTGCGTAAAGATTTTCACCGGTTGCATCATCAACGTAGTTGTTGTAAATAGCGCCTGACCAATATTTCTTCTGGGCCCATCCTGTGTTCATGCTGAAATCAGTATGATATACTAACCCTTTGGCAATTTTCCAATCTAACGATGCTATGGCACGAAGTTTTTGATTCAGGGAAAGAGGATAATAATCTCCTATACGGGCAGCAGGACTGTAATTATCCCACATCACGTTTTTTCCGTACTGTTCTATATTGCCCTGTGTCAGCGCATTCAAATCGCCCAGAATGTGAGAAGTGGCAATAGGACGAAATTGATAAGCAGTAGAAAGCAAAGACCCAGAACCGTTCGTTGTACTTTCATCATCCATACTCTGGCTATTTGTGTAACGGGTGTCTAAGCTAAATGTAACGTTGTCAACTATTTTTTGAACAAGCTTAAATGCTACGTTGGCACGTTTGAAATAGGAATTTATCTTCATCCCCTGATCGTCTACGTAGTCGGCGGAGAAGAGCACCTTTGTCTTGTCTGTTCCCCCTGTCACGGTCAGGTTATGGCTCCAGGATGTAGAATTGTTATATACGTCCTTTTGAATATCATCCGAAGCCAAATTTTTGTAACTATCAATTCCTCCCGCGTTGAGGCGAGTACTGTCCCCTAAACCGTACAATTGTTCGAAGGGTGCCTGGTAAGCAGCCCCGTTTGCAGCAGCGTTGGCCCATACATATTGCAGATAATCGTAGGGATCCAATGCTTTCATATATTTTGTAGGTGTATTAAATTTCACGTAGCTATTAAAACTAACGCTGGTTTTTCCAGCCTTTGCTCCTTTAGTGGTAACAAGAACTACACCGTTCGCTCCCCGGGAGCCGTAAATTGCAGTAGAGGAAGCATCTTTCAATACGTCAATACTTTGCACCTGGTCCGAAGGAATATCACTCAATGTACCGGGGACTCCATCAATGAGAATCAAGGGCTGATTGCTTTGCGATATGGAGCCACCTCCCCTTACAACGATGGAGACATCTGCACCGGGACGTCCGTCTTGTGTAGTAACGCTCACGCCTGGCAACTTCCCTTGCATGGCTTGCGCCACATTTGCGACGGGCGCAGTAGCTATTTCTTTTCCTGAAACAGACGCCACGGCTCCTGTGAGGTCTTTTCTTTTTACCGTACCGTAACCAATAACCACTACTTCATTCAATTGGGAAGAGCTTTTGGCGAGAGAAACATTGATCACATTTTGGCTACCAACGTTTACTTCTTTATTTTCCTTTCCGACATAGCTAAATATTAATATTTCCTTACCGGTAGAAGGAACGGGTATGGTATAATGACCCGAGGTATCGGTAGTCGTCGCCGCCGAAGTACCTTTTAGAGAGACAGAAACTCCAGACAACGCTCCGCCTTCGTCGGAAGTCACCTGGCCAGACACATGCTTTTGCTGAGCCCTGGCCATAGAAAACGAGAACATTAGAAGGAGAAAAGAAAAAATTTTACTTTTCATAAACTGGTTTTAATTAAGTGTAGAATTGATTTATTTATTAAAAAAAAATGGGTTGAAATTCATTTATAAAAAGCCTTTTATCCAAATCGGAAAATAAAAGTTCCAACAGCTTTATCCGGTAACGTGCTAAAAAGTTTATTAAATCTTTTTCTAATCGTAAAAATTCAGGCAATCCTTTCTCAAAAATCATATAAGCATTCAGTCGACATTACTAACGCATGTTTAGCTATTCATTGGCAAGAGTAAGCCCATTTAATTTATAAAATTTAAAATCGACTAACTATTTCTATGCAATCGTTCCCGATAACGTTTCCATTTTTTTTTAAATGGCCGACTTCCAAAAAAATAGTACTTTTAATTGTCTGTACATGAAAAATAAAACTACTTTTTACTTTACTTATGCGACTAGATAGCGTTACTATAAAGGACATTGCCAAAGCCCTAAATTACTCTACTTCCACCGTTTCGAGAGCACTGCGAGGCAGTTATGAAATAAGCGAGGAAACAAAGAAAAAGGTGATGGAGTATGCTGAAAAAATAAACTACCGGCCTAATCCAATTGCCTTAAGCTTAAAAGAACGAAGAAGCCGGGCAATAGGTGTCGTGGTCAGTGAAATCGCAAACGATTTCTTTTCTCAGGCGATTGATGGAATAGAATCGATCGCTTACAATTGCGGATACCACGTAATCATTACACAGACACACGAATCTGAAGAAAGAGAGAAAGCCAATGTGATGCATCATGCGTCCCGGTCGGTAGATGGCTTGTTAATATCACTTTCAAGCGGAACGGTAGATCTGTCTTATTTAAAAGATCTGAATGATAAAGGGTTGCCGATTGTATTTTTTGACCGGATCACTGACGAAATTGAAACTCATAAAGTAACTGCCAACAACTACATTGGCGCCTTCCAGGCAACAGAACATTTGATCGGGCAGGGCTTCAAACGGATTGGTCATTTAACGAGCGCCCCCTATTTATCCATTACTAAAGAAAGATTGCAGGGATACAGAGAAGCGCTTGAAAAACATCAAACGCCATTCAACGAAAATCTGGTAAAGCATTGCAACCGCGGCGGCATGATTGCCGATGAAGTAGAAGAGGCGCTGGTTTCATTATTTAAAAGTAAAACTCCACCCGACGCTATTTTTACAACCGGTGGAAGGATTACGACGGTATGTTTTAAAATATTAAAAATGATGAAACTCGAAAAGAAAATAGGTTTCGTCGGATTTACTAACAATAAAGTGGCAGACTTATTTGACCCGGCGATGACTGTTGTAACCCAACCTGCTTTTGAAATCGGTGAAGAAGCTACGCAGCTATTGGTACAGATGATCGAAAGCAAAAGGCCCGTGGTAGATTTTAAAAAAATCGTTTTAGAAACAGAATTGATTATCAGGGACTCTTCGCTAAAGAAAGGGAAAGTTTAGTGCAACACCTATCGATACACGAAAAGGAAGTAGGACTTCTGCGTGGCTATTCGACGCCAACTTTTGGAAAGTTATTATGAATCTTTATTCCCGCAAGGTTTCGTCACAAACTTTCCAAAAGTTTTCTAAAAGAAGTGGTTGGAAAATAAAAATAAACATTAGCGATATTTGCCTGCCTGTAGTCAGGTTCGTTTACAGCAACAAGAGAAACTTATTTGTGCAAATCTGTTTCTGTAATATTCACACCGGTCGTGGCAGCGTTTGCTTTATAGAATATTTTAGAAGCGGCGGGGAAATACCCCTTTTTAATATTTATACCTTTTACATCGTTCAGCAGAAACACAGGATCGCTTTCGGGAATTATTTTTACATTTTCTAAATAAAGATCAGAAGCATTGGTTGCATTGAAACCATTGGCTGCGCTTACAATCATATTTTTAAGATAAATTTTCGAGACGGGCATTTCGGCTAGTCCGTTTATTAAAACGGCGGTTTTGGCCCCGGTGCAATAAATACTGTCAAAGTAGAAATCGGTGAATTGCGGCGTTTTTTCTGCTATTTTAATCTCTCCATTCTTTTTATCACTACCCGCCGGTACATCTTCATAATAGTTATCAAACAGAATGGCTTCATCCCTGATATCATTCATAAAAATATTTTTAATAAAAATATTTTTCACCAAACCGCCGCGACCAATATTGCTTTTTATTCTTACACCAATATCCGAACCAATAAAATGGCAATTGGTTACAAAAATATTCTGCATGCCACCGTCAGTATTGCTGCCAATTACAAATCCACCATGTGCCCTGTAAACAGTGCAGCCATCAATGATTACATTTTCAAGATTAAATTGATCAGAGACCTTGTTACTGCCGCTTGACTTCATACAGATTCCATCATCGCCGGCGCTAACTGTACACCTGTATATCAACACATTTTTGCATTGGCTGATATCAATCCCATCACCATTCTGTGCCCACCAATCATTAAACACATTCACATAGCGCATCGTAAGATTGTTACATGAATTAGGGTAAAAAACAAATTTGGGAGAATTTCTCAACGTTACACTTTCTAATAAAATATTATTGCAATCAATAAAATAAACCATATAAGGTCTCAGGAAATCTCTTGCCGGCAAATAATCGTCCGGTGAGGGTTTCGGATTTTTTTGTTTTAATTCTTTCAAATATTTTTCACCCTCCATCGCTTCCTGAGATGGCCACCAAATTTGACCATCTTTACTTACTACGCCGCCAGATGCAACAAGCTCCTTCCATTGTGCAGCAGTTGTTTTAATTTTTTTTACCGGCCTCCAGGTTTCACCGGCGCCATCAATAATTCCATCACCTGTAATTGCAATATTTTTTAAGCCATATCCATAAATAGGCGAAGCCGGAACTATTTTGCTGCTCTTCGAAGATGCAGGAATCATCGAATATTGTGAATGATCTTTCGTGAATTGAATTAATGCGCCATGCGCAAGAAAGAGGTTCACATTGCTTTGCATTTGAATGGGTCCCGTAAGCCAGGTACCTTTTGGCACGACGACTCTGCCCCCACCCGCTGCCACGCAAGCTGCAATAGCTTTTGCAATAGCTTTGGTATTCAACGTGTGCCCATCATTGACGGCTCCATAGTCCTTGATTGAAAAATCTTTTTTCTGAAATTCAGGAACAATTATTTTGTTCATTTTAAAAGGCGCATTGATAACATACGCTGACGTATCCGTGCATTGTGCCTTCACATCCTCAGCAAAAAAGAATGACATTGTAAAAACGATCAGCAGGCACAAAATTTTTACTACAAATAATTTCATCTTTTATATTTTGATTATAAAATCCGCATACAAAAATAACGGCCGCGGATGGCAAGACGCTAAATATCTACGGAATCGTTCCCGTACCTGATTTGTACTATAGAATGTTGCAAATTCTTTTACTCCTGAAATTCATTCCTTCGAAAATCAAAACGAGGCAAGTTGAAATGAAACAAGAATACTGTAAGCGCAGTAAACCAACAAAAAAGAAATTTCTGTTTATGGAATCCCGATCGTTTGTTTCATCCCTGTAAATACAGTTTTCCAAACGAGGTTAAAAAACGATTTATAAATATCGCGATCATATTCGGGTGTTTCTTTTCGGAGATTTCCGGATTCAGGATTGCTGTCTTTAACTACCATATTAGCGGCCATACTTAGCAGCCCTCTCTTCCTGATCTTTTTAGAGTCTTTATCAATCTTCATCACGTCCACGTTCAGGCCGTTATATTGCAATACCAAATCGCCGCTTGCTTTGTTATCATTACCTCTCAGATTAAAATCCAGCGAATTGATTTTGCCGGAATTAATTTTGATCAAGCCCATTGGAATCGAAATTTTATTTAAGTCTAAAGCATCAAACCCATCCGCATGGCCTGTCGTGGTGAAGCTTCCGTTATCACTGTTTAAAATAAATTTAAAATTCCCTTTTAATGGTATTTTGCCCAGCACCTTTGTATCAAAAGAAATAACCATCTGGTTATTTTTCTTAATGGCAGCAGGTTCATTAGTGATATTGGATATATCGAAGGCGGTGTTTTCAAAAGTAACTTCACCCACCTTATCGGAACTCGTCTGATTCTCCCTGTATTGAACATACGCGTTATTAAAACTTGCTTTCGCGATGTTTATTGGTTGATCCAATTTTACCAACATCTGGGACAAATAATTTCCGACCTTACTTTTTTTCTCCAACGGCTTATGTTTATCGCGCGAAATTTTGGCGTTGATATTATCTATAACAAGAGTTGCCGCTTCAAGGCGTTTATCTACCAGGCTGTTCATGTCGATACCGTTTAGAGAAATTCCTTTCATGGATACTTCAAAACGATCTTTCTGAAATTGAAAGTGATTGGCAAACTGATTTTCTCCAAGAAATGGAACAACATCAAATGAACTAATCTCTAACTGCTTGTTGAGGGAATTTACTGCGATATGTTTAAAATCAAAATTATAAGAATTATCTTTTGATTTGATGGAAAAGCTACTTACGATCACTTGCGCTTCTTTAGTATAATCCATCGGATGTGTTATAAGCTTTACAATTTGATCTGCTTTTACCTCATTTATTTTCACGGCGATGTTTCCGACCGAATATTTGCTTTTAGCAAATGGAATAAACGAAACATTCGGAAAACTCAGGTGTTGCATAAAAATGCCATACACATTTGCAAAACCAGTGCTGTCAGTTGATTTCGTTTTAGCGCCACCAGTTGTTTTTAAACTTTCCGCCGGCAGCTCATAAAGATTTATCTGTTTACACATAATGCTGTCAACAAAAAGATTCTTATTCTTTACCGCTTCGTTGCTATTAACACCACTTAGCTTTAAGGTTGTTGCATCTAATAAACGAGTACCCGGGGTGGTGTCATTTTCGAACCTGTTAATAGCGATTTCGTCAAAGAGTAATTGCTTTTCCCGTCCCAGGAAATTAACACCCTTTATGCTAAATTCTCTACGGTTATGGTCATACGAAAAAAATGAATCTACTGTAAATGCCGCCTGTTTACAAAACAATACCCTGCTGGTATCATAATTATGGGAGCTGTCTATCAATACATTTTCCAGCAAAAACTTGCCATTTATAAAATCAAAGTTCTTTTCCTTTGAATTCACATCAATTCCTTCAACATTAACATCACTGATGAACACAAAACCCACCTTTATCAATTTGAGCTTCCCCAGGATGGACTCATAAAAACTGCCGGTTTCTGATTCAATCTTTGTTCCTTTTTGCAATGGCCGCAATGAATAAAGCGTGATCAACGGGTTATGGATAATAACAGAATCGGCTTCAATGTTTGTCCCTGATAATGCTTTGGCTGTTTTTGCACCGGTCAACGTGATGGATTGAATGGTGACGGCCAACATAAAATCGGGCATTTTTTCCCCGGACAGCCGTCTTGCACGGGCCGTGTCTGGAATAATCCTGATATTAGTAAGTGATGCATTTCCTGTGACTGCATCAAACTGAAGCGAATCATATTTAACGGAATACAAACTATCCGTTTGGGCCGCAACTGTTGTCTCTACTGTGTTTCTTACGATTTGATACTTAAATTTTTGCCAAACAAAATAGCCGGCTATTATAAGTACAATAATTCCGATTAAAACAAACAGGATTCTTTTTTTGAATATTTTCATATAACAGCTCGCTTTTAAAACTTGTTAAAGAGAACATTGCAAATCAGGCTCCAATTTTCGGGAAGGTTGATTATTCTTATTTTTTTTCGAGCGAAGTGGAAAAGCTTACAACTTTTTAATCCCGCATTTTGAGTTCATTACTCTCGCGTGTAGATGATACGGGAACGCAGCATGCATTGAAAATCCCAAATAAAAAAAAAGATTATTTTGCCGGTAGGCATGGTTGATTTACCGGGACTATTCCATCTTAAAACCTTCCAAAAACTTGGTTGTAAAATTTCCTTTTCTAAAATCTTCGTTTTGCATTAGCTGCAAATGGAAGGGAATGGTGGTTTTTATTCCTTCAATCACATATTCGCTCAACGCCCTGTACATGGTATCTATGGCCTCATCGCGGGTTTGGGCCATGGTAATTAATTTACCGATCATACTGTCGTAATAAGGAGGAATCACGTAGCCTGCATAGCAATGGCTGTCTACACGAACACCATGCCCACCCGGCTGATGCAATACAGTAATACGTCCGGGGGAAGGACGAAAATCATTGTAAGGGTCTTCGGCATTAATCCTGCATTCGATAGCATGCATTTCCGGATAATAATTTCTTCCCGAAATTTTATCGCCGGCGGCAATTTTTATTTGCTCTTTTATCAGATCGAAATTAACCACCTCTTCAGTAACGCAATGCTCTACCTGGATACGCGTATTCATTTCCATAAAATAAAAATCGCGGTTTTTATCTACCAGGAATTCTATCGTTCCCACACTTTCATAGTTAATAGCCGAAGCCGCTTTTATAGCCGCCTCGCCCATTCTCTCCCTTAATTCCGGTGTCATAAAAGGCGATGGAGATTCTTCTACCAATTTCTGATGGCGGCGCTGAATAGAACAATCACGCTCACTCAGGTGACAAACATTTCCGAATTGATCTCCGGCAATTTGTATTTCAATATGGTGCGGCTCTTCCACAAATTTCTCCATGTAAATTCCATCGTTCTTAAAAGACGCGGCAGCTTCTGTCTTCGCGTTTTCAAAAGCTTTTTCAATTTCTTTTTCTTCCCAAACCACGCGCATGCCTTTTCCTCCACCACCGGCAGTTGCTTTTAATATTACCGGATAACCGATTTTTTTTGCAGATTTTTTAGCATGATCCACATCTTTCAGTAATCCATCCACACCCGGCACCACAGGTACTCCCGCTGCGATCATCGTTTCTTTTGCAGTGATCTTATCCCCCATAGAATTGATCATTTGGGGTGTAGGCCCGATGAATTTAATACCATGGTCAAAACATATTTGGGCAAACCTGGCGTTCTCCGCCAGGAATCCATAACCCGGATGAACTGCGTCCGCATTGGTAATTTCAACCGCGGCCATGATGTGAGGAATATTAAGGTAACTTTCGATGCTGGCAGGTTTCCCAATACAAACTGCTTCGTCAGCAAATTTTACATGAAGACTATCTTTATCTGCAGTAGAATATACCGCTACCGTTTTGATGCCCATTTCTTTGCAGGTGCGTATAATTCTCAACGCGATTTCACCCCTGTTGGCAATAAGTATTTTTTTAAACATTTTTTTTTAATGTGATAGTTAGCTAATTGTAATCATTGGACTAACCTTTTTTAGCGTATTAATTTATTAAATCAGCTAATAAGCAAATCAGGCAGGTTCCACCAAAAACAAAGGCTGGTCAAATTCAACCGGCGATGCATCTTCGACAAGTACCTTCACTATTTTTCCCGACACTTCGCTTTCAATTTCGTTAAACAATTTCATAGCTTCAATGATACAAACTACCTGGCCTGTCTCTACTTCGTCGCCAACGCTTACAAAGATCGGTTTATCCGGACCCGATTGACGATAAAAAGTTCCGATCATCGGGCTTTTTATTGTTATTAAATTATCGGCTTTTGAATTGTCTTCTTCTTTCGATTTTCCGGTTTTAGCCACGGCATCTGAACCAGCCTGAGGTTGCGAAATGTTCTGTTGAACCGCCGGAAGTTGCTGCACTACAGGGCTTCCAAAATGCTGGGCAGCTTCTTTCTTCTGTTTAATAGTGATTTTAAATCCTTCCTGTTCGATGCTTAGTTCGCCGATATTACTTTTATTGATCAGCTTTACCAGGTCATGAATTTGTTTGATGTCCATATTGGATAATTATTTTGTTAGAAAAAAAGCACAGCTATCTGAAAGTAGATGTCCGATTTATAAATTGAAAAATAAATGTATGAAATAAATCAATAAATCCAATTTCTTAAAATGACTTTCTAAAATAATAGGTGCGGAATATTATTCTTTCACGCGTTCCACATATTCGCCGGACTTAGTATTCACTCTTATCAATTCACCCTCGTTTACAAATAAAGGGACATTTACGGTAGCACCGGTTTCTACAGTCGCCGGCTTTAATGTTTTAGTAGCAGTATCCCCTCTCATACCAGGTTCGCTGTAGGTAACCAGTAAAACAATTTTATCCGGAAGTTCTACACCCATCGGCTGATCAGTTTCCGTATTTATTAAAACAGACACTTCCTGCCCGTCTTTTAAAAACTGCGGCGCATCTACCATTTCAGGAGTTACTACAATTTGCTCATAATTTTCTGTATCCATAAAAGTATAGCCGGTATCATCCTTAAATAAAAACTGGTAAGGTCTTTTTTCAACTCTTACAGGATAGACCGTTTCTCCGCTATTCCATGTTTGCTCGATGGTGCGCGAATTATCTACGCCTTTCAATTTTGCCCAAACTTTGGCGCCGGCACGCGCCGTTTTATTTTGCCCGAAGTCGACGACGGTATAAAGGTTTCCATCAATTTTTAAAATTAAACCGGTTCTTATGTCTGAAGTAGTTGCCATAGAAAAAAAAA
>Ga0164241_10004891_pt1 | contig 12789 bp, 12 predicted proteins | sample OricomyardsoilBY_FD_108780 | JGI IMG/M metagenome (GOLD analysis project Ga0164241, IMG submission 108780) | Backyard soil microbial communities from Emeryville, California, USA - Original compost - Back yard soil (BY) | ecosystem: Environmental > Terrestrial > Soil > Unclassified | place: USA...
AAAAGCAAGAGCCGAAGAAAAAAGAAAAGAGAAACGAAGGCTGAAAGTTGCAGCCTAAAACAAAAAAAGGGTTATATCACGATATAACAGGGATGCGTATGCGAAGTATAAAGAATAAGTGCAAACGTATTGTAATTTACAATAATAAGACTGATCTATTTTTACAAAAGATTAAGACCGATCTATAAAATCTAAATATAAGTTCAGAAAAAACCATACCCCAATAGAAAAATCGGGCGTTTTCTTGCAGACACTATATAACAAATAGCAATATTATTACTAAATAATATAATATATGCGTTAAATATCCAAGCATTTATCCGCTAAAAACCAAATTTTAGCCACCATTTAAATCTTTTTGCAAAGAATCCCCAAAAGCTAAGGTAGATTTTTCATTTATTTTAAAACTTGCGGATTTTAGATTTAACCAACTCCGTTCTTTTAACTACTTTGCATGATGTCTTTTATCAGGAAATGATTTTTTAAAATTTCAATGGAACATTGTTATTCGAAACAATACAGGAATAGAATTTAATTTTTAATTTATTACCAATGCTACGAATTCAATTCATTGTTTGTGCCATCCTGGTACTCTTGTCTATTCCTGTTTATTTCCTGGACAACTATTGGCTAAAAGGTGGTGGAGGAGATTGGCTCTCGCTTGACTTTAGCAAACTACTTTTCCGGGCATATTTACTTTTTATCGGGATCTATATTGCCGTTAGTACTGTTAGTTTATTAATTAATCACGGTAATAGTTTCTTAAAAGTGCATCTTTTCTCTTTGATTATTAGCGTTCTCATTTTGAGTGTTGGGTTTTTTATATCCGACAATTATTCTGATTATAGTTTTTCTAAACAACGTATTGCATCAATAGAACGTCGTGATTCTTTTTTTAATGATATCTGCTTAATTCGCTGGTGGTTTCTGCCGGATATGAAAAGCCCAAAAGAAATTCATGTCGATCTTACAATAGCGGCTGTAGGCAGGTTTTCGGGACATGCCATAGGAAAAGAAAACGACGAAAATTCTAATAATATTTTCACATCAGATGGTGAAGAGCAGCGCCAGGTAAAAACTGGTGATACCATTCATTATGTTTTTCCATTAACTTTTATTAATGCCGGTAACGCACATAATATTGAATTTACTTTTTCCTTGTTCAAGCATCCGCCTGGAGTTTCGGGTGATGATGATATAACAAAAGTCTTCCAAAATCCAATTGTAAAAAATGCGGATGCTTCTTTTCTTTACGAAACGTTGGTGCCACCGCTGGACAAAGCCCCGGAATAATTTAATTAAATCTTATCATTAAAGATTAATGGATGGAAAATTGAAAAGTACTTTATTTGTTTGTTTGCTGCGTTCAGGATTTATTTTCATTTACCATTGAACGTCCGGGAGTATCCATAGAAAATGAAGGCAATATTCACCACTACCAAAAAATGTCACGAGGGATATTGGTTGTTAAGCATTGATATAACAAGAAAAAACTACGTCTCATCTACATTAAATGACGTTTGATAGATAAATGAAAACACCGTGTTAATTACCGATGTTTTTTTGCATTAAATTGCTGCATGGGTTCTCAAAAATTGAACGATGGCTGGTTTAGGTTTATAGGCATTCCTCTGATTGCATTAATGGGTAACGTTATTTTTTACAACCGCAATGTCGGTGGTTCAGAACGTTTTGGGTTCGGAACGATTTACCTTCTTTCAATGGCAGAAACTATGATTATATGGGAAGCAAACCGGGTTGTAATAAAATATTACCGCAAATGGTTTCCTTCATTATCGCAAACAAAGAAGCGATTGATCCGCATTGCAGTAGGATGTTTCATCGTCACGCTGGTGATACGCACACTCAATATTTATTTCTATGATGCCACCCTGTTCTGGGGGTATCGTTTTCCGCTTGAAGCCTATTTACATTCTTTGTTTGTAGCGATACTGTTGGTCACGATTATTGCAGGTATTTATGAAGGCATTTATTATTATACACAATGGCAGAAGACAGCTGTGGAGGCAGAAATATTAAAAAAAGAAAATCTGCAAACAAAACTGGATTCCCTGAAGACACAAATCAATCCTCATTTCTTATTTAATAGCCTCGGCGTACTTTCATCGCTCATTGAAGAAGAGCCGGCAAAGGCGCAAAGATTTGTCAGCGACATGTCGTCCGTGTATCGATACCTGTTACAAGCCAGTGAAAATAGTTTGACTACGCTGCAAAATGAACTTGATTTTATTAAGGTGTATAATCAAATGCTGCAAACAAGATTCGGCGAAGGCTTACAAATAAATATCAATATCGATGAGCCCTTGTTGCTTTACCAGTTGCCTGTGCTTACGTTACAGGTATTGGTAGAAAATGCGGTGAAACACAATGCCATTCTCGCCGGTAAACCATTGCAAATCGAAATTTGCACTAATGATGGCAATTGGTTGAGTGTGAAAAATAATTTTCAAAAGAAAACTTCTCCTGTTGTCAGTCACAACCTCGGGTTGAAAAATATTGCTGCTAAATATAAATTGCTCAATCAGCCCGGCATCGTCATTGAACAAACAATTGAATATTTTAAAGTATCAATTCCACTAATTAAATAGCTATGCAAATTTTGATTGTAGAAGATGAACTATTATTGGCAAAGCGGTTGAGAAAATTATTAACCGCTATTGCGCCGGAAGCGGTGGTGGTGGGCATTACGCACAGCATACACGACAGTGTTCAATGGCTTCAGTCTAATGCCAGGCCTGATCTGATATTGATGGACATAGAGCTTGCTGACGGACAAAGTTTTGACATCTTTCAACAGATAGAAATTTCTTCGCCTATAATTTTTACGACGGCTTATGATGAGTATGCGATAAAAGCTTTTAAAGTAAACAGCATCGACTATTTATTAAAACCGATAAAGGAAGAAGATCTGGCTACTGCTATTCAGAAATTTAAAACACTCAATAAGCCAGAAGTTAATATTGACGTGTTGTTAAATGGAATAAAAAATATTGGTTCCAGCGAAAAATTCAGAGACCGCTTTTTGGTAAAGCTTGGTAAAAAGCTTGTCAGTATTGATATAGCTAATGTGGCCTTTATTTTTTCTGATAAAGGCCTGAGTTATTTACGGACCAATCAAAACCAGAAATATGTTGTAGATTATACCATGGATGAATTGGAAAAAATGCTCTCGCCGAAGCAATTTTTTAGGGCCAATCGTCAGTTTATTATCAGCAGCGATTCAGTGGTGGCCATACATACCTGGTTCAATCAAAAACTAAAGGTTGAATTAAAGCCCGAAATCGCCGAACATCTTATTATCAGCCGCGATAAGGCAAATGCATTTAAGGAATGGATGGGCGAATAATTTCCCGCAACTGCGTTTCAACATCGTTATCCTGCGCTTCATAGCATATCGTGTTTTCTATTTCCTGCTATCTGTACAATTTTACATCATAAAAATCTTAGTCATGAAGAGAAAACTATTTCTGGCAATCATTTGCTTGTTGAGTCTCGCAAGCGTCTCCGATGCGCAAAGCAATTCTATACAAGCAGGATTTGGCTTTCAACGCACGTGGATGCTGGATCAGCAGGGATCTCCCTTAAAATATCAGACTAAGGAAAAAGCGTTTAGCCTGGGTTATCAGCACTTCGGTGAAAATTCTATGTTTGATGTGGATCTTAGTGGCGGCCTGGGCGATTTTTTCCCTACCGGTTTTTTCAACCGTCAGTTATATGATCCCGGTTTCAATCCTGATGGCTCCCACAAAACTGATTCGAGCTTAATGAATGGGAAAATATACAATGGAAGTATAGAACTTGGATACCTGAGATCCTTAAGCCATGGCTACAGCGTGATCGACAAGAAAGACCTGGTCAGTAATAGTTATGTGGGGGCTTCGCTTAGCAACCAGTTGTTTTATACGGATAATTTTACCCGTACCGGATGGATAAACAGCAGTTCTTTTAATGGGGAATATTATCATCGTTCAACTTTCAATGAAAGGAATCGGTTTGAAATAAAAATTTTGATTCCGTTGTTCGCGCGGGTAACAAGATTGCCTTATCATAATACGATTAGTTCGTCTAACGGTGATGGTAATGTGAAGACATTTTTTAAAGAAGGCAGCCGCTTTGCGTGGTTTGGTAATTTTCAAAACATACAACTGGATGCAGGCTATCAATATATGATAAATAACAACTTTGGAGTAGGGATGCATTATTTTGGCCAATGGGTACACTATGCGAGAGAAAAGCCCATCAATCTTTTCCAAAACCAACTTCTTCTTAAGGCCTCATTCAACTATTAATAAGTAATTAAAAAATAATCATCATGAAATCAATAATTATCGGCACGGCGATGAGCCTTGTATTTGGTTCCTGCCAGAAAGCGCTGTTAGGGAAGACAATTACCAACACCCCGGAAAACAATTTTGAATCCATGTGGAAGGGATATGATGAACTCTATGGTATGTTCACGGTTCGTAACGTAAACTGGGATTCTATTTATACTGCATTGAAGCCGCGCATAAATAAGGATATGAACAATCAACAGCTATATGGTGTACTCTCTGAGATGATTACGCCATTAAATGACATACATGCCTTTTTACAGCCAACCAGCGACGGATTGCCACGTTATGAAAGCAGTGTGTTTTACAGAACAAATAAAGTGCAACAGGACTTTTCAATAGATGTCGTCAAGGAGAATTATTTACCATCCTTAGTTACCATTGACGATGATTTTCATTATGGAATTTTGCCGGGTAATATTGGTTATATACATTTTAGCGCTTTTGGAATGCCTGTTGATTTCTACAAGATGCAGATGGAAAAAGTGATGAACGCGTTAAAAGATACCAAGGGTATTATTGTTGACATTCGTGATAACGGAGGCGGTGATGATATTATTAGCCGGTATATTGCCGGGTTGTTTGTGAGCGAAAGAAAATTGTACATGACTACCAAGAAGAAGAGCGGACCGTTACATGATGAATTCACAAGGCCGGAAGAATGGTATACAGATAAGCAGGGAAGCTTTCAATATTCAAAGCCCGTTGAATTGCTGACAACACGTTGGAGCGCGAGCGCCGCCGAAACATTTGCCTGGGCAATGAATACACAAGCCCAGGTAACACAAATCGGCGACACCACATCCGGTGGCTTCAGCGATGTAATAGCACGCGAGTTGCCGAACGGATGGCTGTATTTTGTGAGCGTGGGCGATTTCAGAAATGCAGAGGGCAAAAGCGAAGAAGGGAAAGGAATCGCTCCGGATCTATATATCGTCAATACAAAAGAAGATATCGATAATGGAAAAGATAAGGTGCTTGAGTTTGCGATTAGTAGATTTTGATCTACAAAACGTTTATGGTTTATTCTGAGATACAAGTCGCGACCTGTCCCTACTTCGCCCACACCAAATCATTCACATTATATCCTGCCTTTGTGGCTACGGCCAGGTATTCATTTTTTATGCTATCGGGCATTGCTTTTTCCCGGGAAAGCAGCCACAGGTATTTATGGCTTTTTCCGGCTACCAACGCATATTGATACCCTTCATCAATTGCGATCACATTATATCCGGAATAAAACGGCCCGAAAAAAGAAACCTTTAATTTGGCCACGCTATCTGCGCCTGTAAATTTGGCCTTACCTACAGATTGCTCTTCCTTTTCTTTCTTCACATTGTAACCCCGGTTTACTACTTTAATCATTCCATTGTCTTTCAGCGAATATTCTGCGGTAACATTTTTTAAATTTCTTTCAAACTTAAAATCCAGTCGGGCAATTTCATACCACTTGCCCAAATATTTTTCTTTCTCAAAATGATGTACTGCTTTAACTCCTTTTGGAATAGTCCGGCGGGATTTTAATACAAGTGAGGCTTCCGCGATGGCCACTAAAGCGGCTGTAACTGTTTTTTTCCTGTTCATCAATTTATGAATTAGTGAATAAAATAAATGACTGCATTCTTTGTGCCAAAGTTTTCTCTTTGCTAATCGCTTTTTTCCAAAACAATGAACGGACTAAAAGAAGTCAGGTATTGCCAGTGATAAAAAGGGGATTTTATCTGTTCCCGAATGAGTCTCCTGGTCGGGACTTGTCGCGTAAAAATAGGAAGGTGATGTGCGCCGGGTGCCGGTTTTGACAACGTGAATAATTCTTATTAATGATTTATCCTTTTCTTTGGGAGAATATTGTATAATATTGATGTTTTTTGCAACGATATAGAACGGATAAATCCGTGCTTGTATTAATTTATTAAATCACACTAATGAATTTGTTTTATGATAAAAAAAATGCTGTTGGTTTTGTTGATTATTCTTATTGTCATACAATTTATAAAGCCACAAAAAAATATCCATTCCGATGCGGCGCCTGCGGATATTTCTACACTGTATCCCGTTCCTGCCGATGTAGATTCGATACTCACAATAGCTTGTAAGGATTGCCACAGTAATAACACGCGCTATCCATGGTATAATAATCTTCAGCCGGTAGCGTGGTACCTGGCCAATCATGTTAAAGATGGAAAAAGGTCTTTTAATCTAAATGAATTTGCAACTTATCCCGTGGCAAGACAGTACGATAAAATAGAAGAAATAAAGAAGCAAATTGATAAAAATGAAATGCCCCTTTCGTCTTACACGCTTATTCATAGAGATGCTATACTGAGTGATGCAGAAAAAAAGACGATTATCAACTGGAGTGAGAACATTCGTCTGCAAATGGAAGCAAAATATCCCAAAGATAGTTTGGTAAGAAAGCGGAGGCCTGCACCGCCGGGTGCCGGTTAATATTCTCTCGCGTGGTTAACGCCCTCTGGTGAAAGTCTGAGAAATATAATAAGTTTTAAAAATAAAATAGGAATTTGAACTATTTCTTTATTTGCTGCATTCAAGGCCTAATTGTAGAAGCTGATTAGCAAAAAGAGAATTACTATTGGTATAGAAATATATTTCAGTGACAAATGAAGTAAAGTTAAAACACAACCTGCGGTGTCCCTGATGACGGTATGGTAATTGCGTTTATCCATAGGTGTTATACTTCTTAAGTCTTGCAGCAGACGGAGAAATAAGAGGGATTTCTGTTTTTTTAATGAAAAGATTATAATCATAAAATAAAAGGCTTTCATTCTAAAAGCCGTTATATTTATAAAACATTTGAAGATGTTATTTCAAACCTTTCTTTACTTTGCGCACAAAGGATTCAGTTACGTTTACAAAATTGGCAATCTCAGCAATAGAAAATGTAGTTACAGCAAGTAAGTTCTTAACAACTTCAGCCTTGCTTTCTTCGCGGCCTTCTTCACGGCCTTCTTCCAATGCCATCCGTCGATCATGTTCTATGGTCTTTTTAATAGCATACTCATCCCACGATGCCATTAGGTCTTTTTCGTATTTCATATAGTCCTCCTTTGTTAAGTTGGATACAGCAGCTATATTAAATAGCTTCGAAAATATCCTCGTGTTCAAAATTACCGGAATCTTTTTTAACCTGCTCATGTTTTTCAATACAAACAACCATTTATCCACACCGGTTTTCAATTCCTTTTCTGTCTTTGTAAATTTAGGTATTTCTATGAAAATAAGCCCCAGCTTTTTGTAAAATTTCTTACCCGATTGTGCATAGCTCAGGTGTACATGATGAATGCAATCCGCAGGATCGGAGTCTTCCAGGGCAAAATCCATCAGCCCAATAAAATAGACTTCCTTTAATGAATAATCCCATTTGTCGCCTTTTGGAGCCTGGTCATGTATCAGCCTTGAACAGTAATAAACTGCCCTATCTTTAAAATATTGCTGGCGAATTCTTTGTACTTCAATAATAAATAGTTGGCCATCCTGCCCGGTACAGGTAAGGTCAAATATCATTTTTCGACTTTCAGGTACTGGGCCGGAGTGCTCGTTTTTGTTATAAATAAGGTCAGTAATAACTTTTTTTCCTTTGAAAAGCTCATTTAAAAAATCAATTAATAATTCCTTCGTGGGTTCGCTGCCGAGGAGGAATTTAAAGCCGAAGTCCGTCAAAGGGTCTATAAAAATACCCATTTTTGGTTTTGACGGAAGAGGGTTTTGTTTACTCATAATTGAAAATAGATGATACGTGTTTCAAAGATAGGCATGTAGAAGTAATTTAAGTAAGAATAGGGTGTGGTGGAAGCTGATTTATTTCTTTTCATTTCCTGCAATCAGGAATTCAGAAAGCAAAAAGTTTAAAACAGGTAACTTCAATAGATAAATAATAATAAGCAAAAATATGTTTGATTTAACAGGAGATATACACGGGTATGCCACCCAACTGGAAATACTTCTTCAAAAGGCTGGTTTATGCTAAAACCAAATAAACTCTGACTACTATACTATAAGAAATAAAAATTAAGACTATTTTTCTTCGAAAAAATTGTCAGCTGGCTATAAAAAAAGTTAAGTAATAGCATTTCAATTATTGCAGAACCTTATTTCAATTATCCACTGAGTGGTGTTGGATATGATGAAGTAAAACTGTATGGTGCAGGAATTTTATTTTCCCTGATTGTAAAACCATTTCCAAAAAAATAATGATCCCGTCTGCATCAAAAAATAATTTCTGATTTTAAAATCAAGGAAGCAACCAGCCAGATAATTTTTCCGATTTGAAAGATGTAAACCGGAGTGATGAAAATAAATGAATCCGGTATAGCAAACAATTTTTTGCAGTCAAAACTTTATTCCTAATCTCAAATTATTTTTATGAAACTAAAAAGAATTTTTGAGCTGGCTATCTATACGGCGATCGTGCTTACCTCTCTTTCCTGCTCTAAATCCAATAGCAATTATGGAAGTAGCCAGCAGCCCCCCGGAGGAGGTGGTGGATCGAATTCTTCAACCATTAATATCTACAATATGGCTTTCCCTGCCAGCACGACTGTGAAGAAAGGGACAATAGTTAATTGGTATAACAAGGATGAATATGCGCATACGGTAACTTCTGATGATGGAACTACCTTCAACAGTGGCAATTTAGACGCTGGAGCTACATTTTCTTATTTAGCTAAAACCACGGGGACTTTCAGTTACCACTGTAATATACATGCCAACATGAAAGGAACTTTAGTTGTTACTGAATGATGATGGTTGTACCCTGTAACATACAGCTCATCAAAAGTTTTTCCCGTTATGAGAAGAAAGTTTTAAAAATATGTTTTTCCTCCAAGATTATTTGTCTGACGACGGCGCTCCTTCTCAAAAGTTAATTCTGGTAGACGCTGTGCCTGCACTATCAAACCAGGATAGAACTTTTTAGGGATTTTTTTATGTCAAAATGAACGTTGCCAATGTTGGTGAGAACGCCGACAGTAGTGGTATAAAATGAGGACAACAATCAGCTTTATTTGTTTGTTTACTTCTTCACCGGGCAGCATTCCTCAATCATACCAATGAATTTGAATGGTTGCTTTTATTTTGAAAGAACGAGATACTTGCGATCCTTCGAATATTCTTTGTGGGCCGTGAATTCGTGGATTTAATTTTCCTAAAATTATTTTTTAAGATACAACCAATCATCTTACGCCGGGAAGCTTTATTATGTATATTGCAATCAACAAATGTATATGAGTACAATTCCGGTAAGTTCTGTTTTCTCTGATTCTAAAAGTCATTATAAAATACTTGATGGATTGCGTGGCGTTGCGGCCATTATGGTTATTTGCATGCACATCATGGAAACTTTTGCAGGCGGAGATGCTACAAAAATGTACATCAATCACGGTTATCTCGCGGTTGATTTTTTCTTCCTCTTATCAGGCTTTGTTATTGCGCATGCTTACGACGACCGATGGAGCAAAATGAGTATAAAAGATTTCTTTAAACGTCGGCTTATTCGATTGCATCCAATGATTATTATCGGGATGACCATCGGCGCTATTTGCTTTTATTTTAGCGCATCAAGCGTAGTATTTCCCCCTATCGGTAACACACCTGTGTGGAAGTTGATTGTTGTTATGCTTATTGGTTATACGTTAATACCGGTTCCTTTATCGCTTGATATACGGGGTTGGGGTGAAATGCATCCGCTGGATGGGCCTGCGTGGACGCTGTTTTTTGAATATATTGCCAACATCATGTATGCACTTGTCCTAAGAAGAACATCCAAAATAGTACTCACGATACTTACGTTCATTGCTGCTGCTGCACTAATACAATATAGCGTAATGGGTGGCCGCGGCGATCTAATAGGCGGCTGGTCTGTTACGCCAGAGCAATTGCGTATCGGGTTTACACGGTTGTGTTATCCTTTTCTTGCAGGTATGTTATTGTCACGTGTAATAAAGCCGGGTAATATGGGCAATACATTTGTGTGGTGCAGTTTATTATTGGTGCTTATTTTATCCATACCAAGAGTTGGAGGCAGTAACCCCGAAAATTTTTGGATGAACGGACTGTATGAGGCGTTAAGTATTATCATCATCTTTCCTGCTGTTGTTTACCTTGGTGCAAGCGGCACTATAAAAAATAAACGGGTAGAAACTGCCTGCCTTTTTTTGGGCGATATATCTTATCCTGTTTATATTATTCATTATCCTTTCATTTACATATTTACCGCATGGGTGGTAGATAGTCACAAAACATTTGCAGAGGCCTGGCCAGTCGGCTTGCTTTTATTAGTAAGTGTTATTATTCTTGCCTACGTGTTTTTAAAGCGCTACGATATACCTGTGAGAAAATGGCTTACAAAAAAATTTTTACCGGGAAAGAAATTGTCTGCTCAGTCATGAGCCTCTTTGTTTTCAAACATAATAGTAAACCCGGCATACATCTGCCAGCCAAACAAACCATTACAACGCAAGCCACAAAATCCGCCGGGTAAATGAGTTTCTTTTAAATAGAATGATATGTTGATCTATCAATTGCCTGCCTGCTGGTGCACTAACTCAAGCCCTACAAAAGACCGCGGCTTGAATCCCGGCCATGATTTTGCAGATGCAGTGCTATCGGCAATTGAAAGGTATTTCCCAAAGTCTTTGTGCTGAAGATAGATACCCAGGAAAGCGGTTACAAAGTGTTGGTTAATATTATTTATACGGCGCTGATCCCAGGCCGGTTCTGCATAGTGGTAGTAATCGGCAAAACTTTCCGGCTTAAATAACTCAGGAGGCGGTGGATTTGGCGCTACATTGTGCCTTGCATTTTCATAGGTTAAAAGATAACGGTTAGCATTAACCGATAATTCATATATCGCTTTGGTACCCTCTTCGTAACCTGAAACATCATCTTTGCTGCCCGCCACAAAAAACGTTGGCACCTTTAATCCTTTCAACCCTTCTTTATCCCAAACACCGCGTTCCATACCCCAGGGAGCAAATGCCACCACCGCCTTTATCCGTGGATCTATAGATGATATAAAATCAGGATTACTGTCAACCCGTACGTCAATAGCTTTGCTCCCGCCGGTTATTGTTGTAAACAAACCTTCCATTTTTTTGCTATATCCCGCGCCTGCAGCATTCAACACGCCGTAGCCGCCCATGGAATAACCGATAAGTGCTGTGTTATCCGCATCCACTAATCCGGCTAAGAAATTTCCATTGTTGCTTTTGCCGGATATTCCCATTTGATTAAGCACGAACAAAATATCCTTTGCCCTGTTCAGTAATGTGCTTTGAAAACCCTTTGTATCACTATGAGTAGATTCGGTGTGGTCAATGGCTACTACAATATATCCTTTTGAGGCCAGGTTTTCAGTAAGGTAACTCAGCAACACTCTTGAGCCTGGATAACCATGCGATACAATGATCAAAGGGTAGGGGCTTGCCATTTTATCAGGTACGGCATCACGCAATGCTCTGCCTTCAAAAGTGAAAGGCGTAAGCGGCCTGGAAGAATCAGTTGAGCTGCCATAGGCATCATGGTAGGTTGTCAATGCTGTTTTACCAACAGGGATTATTGCGGGATACCATATTTCTACGGTGAGTGGGCGATCGTACAAAGGGGCCACGCCATTTTTTGAATTGAGGATATCAACCTGCTCCTTGTTCACCAGCGTAAGTGTCCTCACGCCTACGTTATAATTTCCTCTTTGTGCCAGTTCTGGGGCATCTGGTAAAGGGTCACCATACATAAAGGATGTTGATTTCGCAACAGGCGCTTTACTTGTTGTACAAGCCTGTAACAAAAAAATACTACTGATAAGGAAAAGCTTTGAGACAGTTAATTTCATTGTTTTTGAATTGAGAAGGTACTTGCTTTAAAATAGAAGATAAAACTATGTTTATTTTTTGAGAGCCTATTTATAAAAAATTATCCCGGAAATACCAAATAGTATTATTAATACCAGTAAATGATTATATTTTCCCATCACTTTAAAACGGAAAGTACATCAGAACTATCTTCAAGTTGTGAAGATAAAATAAGTAGACTCCGGCAGGTGTTGGCAGACTTAAAAGAAAGTGGCGCCAACGAAAGAAAAAGTACTGCCAATCCGCGATCGCAGTCCATGCATAACAGTAATTGCTATTGCGAAAAAAATAAAAAACAACGGAGGACAAGGATATGAATTATGTTCAAGGTGTAATACGAAAGGCGGAAAGTAAAGGGTCTTAATAAGATGTAACTACAACAGATAAAAAATACGTAAAAAAAAATTTCTTTATCTTTTGGCAACATTTAAGAAATAATTTTAGCTCATGAAGGATGTTGGATTAATTACGATACTGCTTTTGGGAGTAATCGTGCTGGCGATTATTAGTAACAAATATAAATTTCCTTTTCCTATTGTATTGGTGCTTTCAGGAATTGCAATAAGCGT
>Ga0164241_10004892_pt1 | contig 12786 bp, 11 predicted proteins | sample OricomyardsoilBY_FD_108780 | JGI IMG/M metagenome (GOLD analysis project Ga0164241, IMG submission 108780) | Backyard soil microbial communities from Emeryville, California, USA - Original compost - Back yard soil (BY) | ecosystem: Environmental > Terrestrial > Soil > Unclassified | place: USA...
CCGATCGCGAGACCGGGCGACTCATTCATCCTTCGGCCGAGGGAACCGATTTGGGGCGGAAACTGGCGTGGATGAAGGCGCGCGGTCTTTCCTTTTTCAAAACCCCTGGAGCCCCCGACTCCTGGCAACCGTGGTGGCACGAAGATCGGTGTCTCTGGCTGCGAACGTATGGCTCGGAAGGCGACGGCTTCTGGATGGCCGACCAGTGTACGCTTTGGGTGTCCTGCGAGGACCGGTGTTATCTCAATTTTCGCGTGCTTCAAAAGGCACGTCCGCTGAGTGGAGACGCGTCGATGGAATTTGAATACGCGGGCGCGACCGGTTCGCTGCCGGGAGATTTTTTGGACAACGAGATTTCGCTGCCGGCCGAAGCCGGGGAGCATCTCATGAAACTGCGAAGTCTCGCGGGGACGGTCGTCGCGGATGAAGCGGGCGATGCGCGCGACATTTCCTTCAAACTGTCCGCTGGACGAATCACGAAAAATTCCGGTGGCATCGCATGGACGCGAACGGCAGGTCCGGACGTGAACTGGGTGCCCGACTATCGCTGGCGGATTGTCTCGGGGTTTTATGGGTGGGAACGCCCGGCGGAATTCGGATGGACCGACGCGGCGATGCACCTGGAGCTGGAGACGGCCGTGCCGCTTTACCTGAATATCCGCATCGACAAACGCTACACGCCGGTCGCGGCCGGTCCCTTGATCGCGCGTGTCGGCGACGCGCGTGTCGAAATTTCCATGCCGCGGAAAGGCATCGCATTTTCCCTGCCGATTCCGGCGGGCGCGGGGCGGCAGGAAGTGGCGATCGAAAACGCCGCCGGCGCGGCCAGCCCGCACGCGTTTGAGGGAAAAGCGGATACGCGCATGCTCGCGCTGCGTCTGGGCGAATTGAGTGTTTCGAAGACGCCCCGGTTTCCGGTCGCGGACGCTCCGTATTGATTTTTCCATCACACACGCGATTTGCGATGGCCATGCTTCGTGGGTGTTTCCGCCGCGCGTCGAGTGAAGCGGTGAAGTGGATGAGTCCGGCGGGCGCGTTGCGCGGCCGATTCCACGCCATCGGTAAAACGCCTCGGCTGATTGCGCGAAAGGCCCGATCCATTTCCTTGCGCGTGATCGGTGGAAACCCCACGCCGCGGAAACGTTGATGCGGTGGACGGGTTTTCACTCAACCCTAACTCAGATTGCCGCTTATTCATGATCGCTCTCTCCTCGCTTAAATCGCTGCGTCGCGTCGTCCTGCTTCTTTGTGCCCTGGCCGCGCCGGTCATGGCGCTCGATGTACGGACTCCTTTTGGTGAAGTAATCACCACGGTCGGCTCCGGTCAGAGTACGGTCGTGAACCTCGTCGAGAATCCAGATGGGACCATCCTACTCGACGCTGTGCAAAGCGGGCACCTCGCGCACATCGGCGCATTTACCGCGACTTTTTCCTACCTCGCCACGATCGACTATAATACAGGCACGACACTTTTGACGGGTGACGGCGTTTTGATGACGGGAGCCGACGATCAACTTTTCGTGGACGTCACGATTCTCGAAGTCGGTCCCGATTATCCACGTCCGTACACCGGCGTGCTCAAGATCACCGGCGGCACCGGCCGGTTTGCGCATGCGAGCGGCTTGTTGGAAGTCACTGGAGTGGATGCGGAAAGTCTGACGGATTCCTTTGCGCTGGCTGGTTTGATACGCACGCGCACTCATTAAGCCCTGGACTGAGCGCACGGCTTTCGAGTCGTGCGCATGACCGTCGGAATTTTGCGTATGCGTTTTATCATTATCGGAGGCACGTCCGGCATCGGTCTCGCGACGGCCAGCTTGGTCAAAAGCTTGGGCCATGACGTCGTGGTGGCGGGGCGGGACTCGCGGAAGTTTGGCGCGGCTGAATCGCTGGGCGCGTCAGCCGTGGCGCTGGATGCGAGTGATCGCGACGCGGTGAAGGCGTTTTTTGAGCAACAAGGCGCGTTCGATCATCTGGTGACCACGGTCTCGGGCGCGGCGGGAGCCGGGCTGTTTCGAACGTTGGATCTGACCGAGCTCAAACGCGGGTTTGAAATGAAATTGTTTCCGCAACTGCTCACCGCCCAAGCCGCGCTGGGGACGATCGACGCGCGCGGATCGATCACCTTTGTCGGCGCGATTTCCTCGCGTGCGCAGCAGCCGGGCACGGCGGGACTGGCGGCGATCAATGCGGCGGTGGAGGCGATGGTGCCAGTGCTCGCATCGGAGCTCCGGCCCTTGCGGGTGAACGCGGTGGTGCCGGGCGTCGTCGACACACCGTGGTGGGAACGCGTCGGAGCGGAGCAGCGCAAGACGTTGTTCGCGGAAATGACGGCGAAGGTTCCCGCGGGCCGCGTGGGAAAACCCGAGGACATCGCGCAGGCAATCCTGCTTCTCGCGACGAACACGTTTATCACGGGAACGTTGATCGATTGCGACGGCGGCTGGAAATTAAAGTCCGGCGACTGACGCTTCGGTCGAAACCGGTGCGCAGGATCGGATCAGCTGCGAGCGTTCTCTTTTAGGACGAGGCCGGCTACGGCGGGGGGCGTCTTTAATCTAAGCTGGAGACGCCGGCAATAATGGGAGCCCCAAGCGATGCCGGGTTTTTCGACGGCGTGGTATACTAAGAAAGAGATCGCGATGGTTAACAGGAGCGTAACCGGTGCGACCACCGCCAGCGCGTAATACTTGTTCGCGGGAAGGCCGAGGGCGCGAAAAAGAGCAAGGCCCGCGAAGATGGCGAAATAGTGATAGAGGTACGTGCTGAATGAGATTTTCCCCAAGGCCTGGATCACGGGATTATTGAAAAGCCAGTAGCATCCACGCATCCTTGGATTTTCCGGTGATGTCCGATGGTCGACCGCCAGCGAGAGTGCCAGGGACCAGATCCCGACCGGAAGCCAGGGGCCGATGGAAAATTCATATGATCCCGCCAGCATTTTCCTCCACTCGGGTGAAAGCGTGATCCAGATCAGCGCAGTCCAGACAATCAGGGGGAGTGGACCGCTCCAGCGAACGGAGGGCAGCCGTCTATAGACAAGATAGGAGACGCATCCCAAGAGAAAATACTCGGCGCGCTGAGGAAGGAACGAGCCCCATTCTCCCACCGGCCAATAGTCGCTGGTGGCCACGACCAACGCGATTCCCGCCATGGTATAAAAAGGCCATTTGCTCGCGAGTCTGAGGACGAAAGGCACGACCAGGTAGAACTGCCACTCCAGCGAAATGCTCCAGCCCGGGGATATAAACGCCGCTTGGGCGTGTGGGAGAAGAGCGTTCGGCATCGCGCCGTGGAGCATCGTGACGCTGGCCGGAAGGTATCGCCAGAAATGGTCCGCGCCATTCATCCACCAGTCCTCCAGGCGGGGCGTGGTCGCGAGCGGGTTTGCTTTTAAGTACGTATATAAATCAACGATCCAGGGGAGAAGTGCCGCTCCGAGAATAACCGCGCCGATGAACGCGGGGTATAGCCGGAAAAATCGCCGGGTGAGAAAGAGTCGGTAGCTCTCTTTTTTGTTCAGCAGCAGATGCGTGATGACGAATCCGCTCAGTATAATGAAGACGCGGACCGCCTCGCCGCCGGCCGCGCCGACGACCCGCAGGATGCCGGGAAGGAACCTCGATTCGAACCCGCATTCGCTGAGGATATGATAACCCACGACCCACCAGGCGAGGTAGGCGCGGAGCCCTTCAAAAATAGTGATGCGACCCGGTGAGGGCTTAACTGCGGCGGGCATAGGTGTGGAAGGATTCTCCACAGAAACCTAATTCGCGCAAAAGGCTCACGAACATCTAAGGAAATTTTCGACAATGCAGGATGCGGTGGCCAGGTCGCCAGTGCCGAGACACCGGCGGGGTTTCTCGATGAACGCGAACTCAACCGCTCGCCGCGGTTTATCGAAGCGCGCTGGCGCGAGCGGAAGGACGAATGCCGCCGAGCGCGGCCGCGTTTCGTTTTGCGGCTCCGTCTGCAAACGCGGTTGCCGGCGAGCAACCCGCCCGGGCGTGTTGCCATTCGGCCGACCACGCGATCGCGGCATCCAGAAAGTGCCTGAGCAACGGCGCGCGGTTTTCTTTTCGCCAGATCGCGTGAACGCGGATCGGAGCGACCTTTCCTTTGAGCGGTCGAAAGACGACGCCTGCGCGCGGCACGCACGCGGCGGATTCGGGGACGAGCGTGATGCCGACTCCTGCGGCCACGAGTTCATCGAGGAGCGATTTCCCGCCGACTTCCTGGGCTACGATCGGTTGGAAACCCGCGTCGATGCAGCGCTGCCTCACGACCTCGTGTAGGCCGGTCCGGATGTAGCGCGGGCAAATCACGAAAGGCTCCGTCGCAAGCGTGCGCAGATCGATCGCGGCCTGCGCGCACAGAGGATGGCCCGCGCGCATCATCACGCCGAGGCGTTCGGCAAACAACGGACGTTGCATCAACTCTGCATCGTCGAGAGGGCCGAGCGCGATTCCCACATCCAACCGCCGGGCGTGAACCGCCTCGATCTGTCGCGGCGTGGGCGATTCATGCAGTTCGAAGGCCGCTTCCGGGGCGAGGGGACGCAGACGTTTCAGCAGTTCGGGTAGAAAAATATAACTGAGGTTGGCGACGTAGCCGATGCGCAGGCGTCCGCCGCGGGCCGAGGCGACCTCGCGACTTTCTTCCACCGCGAGATCGAGCGCTTCGACCTGCGACGCGATGCGCTCGCGAAAGGTCTGGCCGGCGGCGGTGAGCTTCACCTCGCGCGATGACCGCTCGACGACGCTGAAACGCAATTCGGCTTCGAGGAGCTGGAGATGCCGGGTGATCGCCGACTGGGCGACGCCCAACCGCGCGGCGGCCCGGCCGAAATGAAGTTCCTCGGCGAGCGCGAGAAAGGAGCGGAGGTGACGAAGTTCCATGGCGATGCCGGCGGCGCATCGCACGATGCGCAGGCGGTTTTGGACGGCAAGCGTCGGTCCCTGCATACTGCGCCCATGAAACTCTCCCATCGTTTGCTGACATGGTTTCTTTTTGCTCCCGCAGTTTTTGCAGTGGCCGAGGAGCCTGGAAAAAAGCCGGCTCCGGGTGTATCGAGAAAACCGTTACTCGCGCTCGAACTGCCCGCCGCGCGCGAAGTCGCGCGGGTGGAGGCGCAGGAAATCGAGCTGGCCACCGGCGTCGCGGCGCCTCGTCACGATCATCCGTGTCCGGTCGTGGGGCGGGTGGAGTCGGGCGAGTTGCTTTTCCAGATCGAAGGTCAACCTCCGCGGCGCCTCGTGGCCGGTCAGGCGTTTTTTGAACCGGCGAATACGCCGGTCATTCACTTCGACAACGCGGGCTCGGTGCCGCTGCGGTTTTCCGCGTTCTACCTGCTCGCGGCGAAGGATCGCGAAACGATCCGCCTGCTACCGCATCACTGAAACCGGTGTTTCCTCCAACAAATCCGCCCATGCCCTTTCTTCGCGTATCCCTGCACAAAGGCCGCACGCCGGCGCAAATCCGCGCGTTGATCGATGCCGTGTATCAAGCACTCCACCGTTCCTTCGAAGTTCCGGCGGGCGATCGTTTCGCCGTCGTGCATCAGCATGAAGCCGGCGAGTTTTTCTACGACGTTTCTTACCTCGGAATGCAGCGCACGGACGATCTGGTCTTCATCCAGATTTTCGCCGGAAAAGTCCGCAGCGTTGAAACGAAGCGCGCGTTTTATCGCGATGTCTGTGAGAGCCTGGCTTCGGTCTGCGGATTGTCTCGCGACGATGTATTCGTCTCGATCAGCACGAATGCGGGCGAGGATTGGTCCTTCGGTCGCGGGGACGCGCAACTGATCGAATCGCGAGCGCGTTGAGCGTGTATCCGTTGATCATGCGGCCGCCGTCTTTCAAACGCGCCGGGTCTTGGAGTGCGGATCATCGGCACCGCTTTCTCAGGCGAGCCTCGGCTGGGCCACCGCCGCCAAGGCGCGGGAAACAAGGCGGCGTTGAGCCGCCGCACTCCAGGAAAACCTACCGCCATCATTCACAACCGCTAAAAATCATGAGCCCTGTTCAATAGCTCGGTTGGCATAGCGGCTACTGTTCGCTGAAACGCCCGCGGCGTATTCGTTGTCTGGAGATCCTCGTGTGGCGAACCGGCCCGTCGCGGTGGGGAGATTTTTCATGAGGAGAACTCCCCGGATCCGGGAAGCCGTTGCCTCATTTGCCGGAGAGGCGTGATATTTTTAGCCAGAACGGCCGATAGGCAGTCCATGAACGCCACGCATCACGGCCGCCAGATCTCGCCACGCATTTCCCGAATCATCCACGCCTGCTGGATCACGGCGCTGATCATTTTTGTGGCTACGCCCGACGGCGAAGGCGCGTCAAAAGGTGTCGGCGCGCGCCAGGTCGCGTCGTGGATCGCGGGTCATTGATCGGCGCGGGCGGCGTTTCCGCGCCGGGCATGTGATGCTTACGATTGATGGCGGGTGACGAAGGATTGCGGGTGTCGCTCGCGGGAAACCGGATCCGGCTCCTTTTCAAGCGCTTCGCCGAGGATCTTTTGTGGGAAATCTGCTCCCGGAGATTTCCCTAAAGCCGTGAGTTGCGCGGAACCGTTGTGGGCACGCGAGGACCAGAGCGGACGATGCGACGCTGGTCAAAAATACTTATCGGCGCGGGCAAAAACTGGTTCGACGACGAAGTGTTCAAGCACTCGGCGGCGGTGAGTTTCTACACATTGTTTTCGCTGGCTCCGATCACGATCATCGCGGTGTGGGTCGCGGGATTTTTCTTCGGCCAGGAGGCGGCGTCGGGACAACTGTCGGAGCAGATCGCGCAGCTCGTGGGCAAAGATGGAGCGGAGGTGATCCAGCAGGCGGTGGCGGCGAGCCGGCCGGAAAATTCCGGGAGTTTCTCCATGATCGTTGGATTCGTGGTGTTGCTCGTGGGCGCGACGACGGTGTTCGGGCAGTTGCAGGAATCGCTGAACGAGATCTGGGGTGTGATGGCGAAACCCAATCGCAACGGCCTCGTAGTGCTTTTAGTGCGACGCGTGGTGTCGTTCGCGATGGTGCTGACGGTAGGATTTCTGCTGCTGGTTTCACTGGTGCTGACGACGACCATTTCCTCATTGGTGAAAATGGCGGATGGCTACATGGCGGTGTCGCCGCATGTGCTGCAAGGGGTGGATCTTTTGGTGGCGCTGGGCGTGATCACGGTGTTGTTCGCGTTGGTTTTTAAATTTCTCCCCGACGTGGAATTGCGCTGGCGGGACGTGTGGCAGGGCGCGTTTGTCACGGCGTTGCTGTTCAGCATCGGCCGGCTGGGGATCTCGTTTTATCTCTCGCACTCGACGGTGGCGTCCACGTACGGCGCGGCGGGTTCGCTCGTGGCGCTGCTGATCTGGGTGTATTACTCGTGCGCGATTTTGTTCTTCGGAGCGGAGGTGACGCGGGCGGCGCGTCAACAGAGCGGGTTCCACGTGCAGCCGAAGAGCAAGGCCGTGCGCGTACAGCGGCAGATCGTCGAAGAAGAGAAAAAGAGCGGTCCGGTGACAGGCGGGATCGTGACAAAGAAGCGCCGGGAACACTGAGGGCGGGAGGAGACGCGAGGGGCGATTGTTCGCGCCTGGTTTGGCTGGCCGTCGATGCGAAGAGGGCCGGCGGGAGCGGATCGCGGGGGGAAGGCGGCGTCGCGAGTCGTGCCGGAGCAACGAGGTTCCGCCGCAACGCAGTCGGGAACCGCACGTACGGCCACGCGGCCGATAGGAAATTGCTTCCGATCGGAAAACCTCGTCAGGGGTTCGTCGGCGCGGTCGCTGAGCCCAAAACGATGACACAGGGGCGGCGCAGGCGATCATTTATGCGACGAAGTTCTTCGCGAAGCAGGAGGTAGTCTCGCTTTTCCAAAAACGCGGAAGGGACGGTGATTTCACCGCGGGCGACGACGGCGCCGTTTTCGATGGCGTATTTCAGGTGGGCGACGAGATGAGATGAATTGCTCCGCCAGTCCTCGGGAAGTTCTTCGACGCCCGCACCCGCAGGCAAGAGGAGACGCGACTCGATGGTGCGGTGAAACGTCTGTATCCAGGAAACCCCTTCGACTTTTTTCTCCCACGGGTTGAGCTGCGGCGCGGAAGGGATCGCGAAGGGACTCAACAGCAGACGATCCGGTCCGAGTAGCCGGCCGGCCTCGGGGACTTGGAGCGAAGCGTTGAAGACATATTGGCCGGCGACGGTGTCCCATTGGGATTCCCAGTCGAGCGACTCTGTTGCTTTGAACTGCCGGGCGAGCGTTTCGCGAAAAGTGTTTTCGAGATTCTCGTCGCCTTCGGTCGCCTGAAGCACATGGGCGTCGGCGGCGTCGTAGCCAAAAAATTCTTCGCGCGTTTTAATCGTCAAGGTGTGCGGCGCGTGCAGTTCGATGGTCGTGGCTTCGAGCTGCCGCGACGTCGCTGGCGATGGGGAGGGGAGGTCGATCAATCCTGGATTGGCAGTAGCGTTCAAGAGGAGTCCGCGGCCGCCGCAGTCGGAAACCGGCAGGATGCCGAGAGGTATTTTCGGATGGGTGGGGTCGAACAGGACGAGCGGTCCCAGCGGGCCGGCGGAGACCAGCGGCCAAGTCGCGGGCGTGTTATCGTCGGCCGCGATGGCGACGATGGCGTGGTTGAACGCGAGCGATGGCCAGTCGGCGGGAAAGGCGCGGGGATCGCCCGCGTAGAGGAGGCAAACGTAGGCTTTCACGCCAGCGGCTTCAAGGAGGCTGACGAGCAGCGTGGCCTTGTCTTTGCAATCGCCGTAGCGGAGCTGGAGCGTTTCCGCGGCTGGGTGCGGTCGATAGCCGGCGAGGTTGTCGGTCTCTAGCGTGATGGAGAGATATTGAACGTCGTGCTGGACGAATTCCGTGAGCTGGCGGACGCGGTGCCACGTAGTGGATTTTCCGTTACTCGATGTACGCGCTTTCTCGGTGATGGGCGCGGTCACCGCGAGGCGGTCGCGAAAGACTTCGAAAAGTGAATGCGCGAGCGCGGGCCAGGAATCGTAGGTCACAATCCGGTTTGCGCCGGCCGACGTGGGGCGCGCGTACACCGTGAGCCGGTTGATGAGGAAACCGTCCGGCGACGGTCCACTCGAGCCGGGGACATTCGCGATCGACCAGCGAAGCGAACCGGGGCGCGTGCCGGGCGTCGGGGCGGCGATGCTTGCGCTGGAGGTTTGCCACACGATCGACGTGCCGGGGGGAGGCGTGACCTCGAACGTGCCGCTGACGACTGGAAACTTTTGCTGGAAACTACAGCGGCATTCTCCGTTGGGAGAGGTCGATTCGGATTCGATTTCCCAGGCGACGGCGCCGCCCGCGCCTTGATCGTCCCAAAGCATGAGGAACAACTCGCGCTCTTCGTTCCAGAAATAATCGTTGTAGCGGGCGATCCTGTTCACGAAGTCGCGATCGCGGTAAGTTTTGATGAGTTTGCCTTTGGCGGTGATAACCCAAGCGCGGGCGGAAACGATTTTCTCAGTGTTCGCGTTGAAGGAATAAGCGATGGGCTGGGGCAGTGGGAGAAAGGTGCGGATAACGTGGCGCTCGACGCGATGGACACGGTTGTCGGGAAGAAAATGCACGTCCTCGGCGTGGAGGAGTTCCGCCCTGTCGGCGTAGGTTTCGAGCGCAGAGGTATCGGCCCGGAGCGCATGCGCGATCCATTCGGGCGGCGCGGCATGGACGGAGGAAAGTGTGAGGCATAATGCCCACGCGAGAAGCGGCCTCACGAGCGGGGCGGAGCGACGCGGAAAAAGAGACCAAGCGGATGCCGGCATCATCGTGGAGTGTTGGTTCATGGCTGGCGGATCAACACGACTTCGTGACGGACCGCGCGGGTCTGGTCGTCGCAGGCATTTTTCAGAGCCGCGTATGCGGAGGGCGGCACATCGATCAGTTCAGAGGTAAAATGCCGGACGGAGAGGAGGGCGTGCGCCTTGGGATCGAAGCTCAATTTGACGGTTTGGGAAAGCGTGGCGCCCGGGGAGGACGGAGGCGCGTCGCGCGTTTCGAGGGCATAACCTTCCGGGACACGGAGAATGACGCGGTCGATTTCCTGCCACTTGTAGGGGAAAGCGACCGGAGACCGGCGCGTTTCGGCGACGAGTGGGGAAGTGCGGGTGCACGCGAGCACGAAGGGGCGCAGGGTGATGCGATTGCGCGTGACAACGGCGAAGCCCGGCCAGCGTAGTTGAGTTTTAATGACGAGCGGCGCGTCGGGCGTTTCCATCCCGTTGGCCATGGGGTCGCCGACATCGACTTCGTCGCCGAGCATTTCTTTTAGGCGCGCGCGGAGCACGATCTGGATGCGCGTCACGGGTTCGTCGCTCATTCTTCGGAGTATCGCCGCCTCGTGACCGGTGAGGGTGACTTGGAGCGCGCCCTCGAGGTTGCCGCTTTCGTCGAGCGTAAGGTCCGCGAGGGAGTTCACGATCGACGCCGACGAGGGAGAGAGGCGAATGGGAATAAAGTCCTCGCGCTTGCTGCGAGCGAGCAGGCCGGTTTGTCCCTCCAGGCTCCATGGAAGATAATCGAACGGCATAGCGAAACGCCCTTCAAGATAAGCAAAGTGCTGTTCGTCGCCGATCGTGACGACGATGGCGTTTTGTTTGAGGAACAATGGAGAAACGTGTTCGCGGCTGAATCGCATCATCGTGCGATCGGGCAACAAGACGTGTTCCGCTTTGAGGCCGGCGGCGTGAAAAAGCGCGAGTTCGAGGTAGAGAAACGCAATCGACGGTTTATAGAGGTGGGGATCGTCTCTTAGCATGTCGTTCAATGTACCGGCGCCGCTTAAATAATCTCCTCCCGGCTGGTTCGTGTAACGCCGCAGCGCCGCCCCGACATACGCGTGGATGAGGCGGGCCTTTTCGACGTCTGAGCGGGCGGGCGCGCAAAGTTGTTTTGACAGTTTGATGACCTTCGACGTTGGGCTGTCGTAATCGTGGGATTGATACCACGTCTGCGTCGCGAGCGGCGCCCAGGCGCCGAGCTTGGGATCTACCCAGCTATTCCCGCTGGCCCGGTATTTTGAATCGAACCGCCGCGTGGTCACCAGCAACGTGGTGCGGCTGTCCAAAATGGGGCCCGCCATCGGTTCTTCGACGTAAGCGGGGATATCCGTGAGAGTGATACGGACGCTGCCGGTTTTCGCGTCGCGGACGACCGGAGCGCCGTTGGCGTTAAATAAAAAAACGTCGCTCTCCATGCGCATGCTTTGCCGGTCGCTCCCATTGTCCTGAAGATGCAGAAATTCGAAGCGGCGGCAGGGAACATCCTCCTGCTGCAACGAGAAGCGCATGAAGCCGTATGTGAAAATCCTCAGCGACGTATTCTCACGATATTCGAGGATCGAACCAGGTTTTACGCGGGGGATCGCGAGAAAATATTGGGTTGTGGAGTCGGCAAAAAACGAGCGGGTGCGTGCTCCTTCGACCATCGCTTTCCGGTTGCGCACAGCTTCTTTGCCATAAGTCCGGATGGTGCCGTCCGGCTCGATGATGCGGGCATCCAGCTCGTAGCTGGAATTTCCGGACGTTGCCGACAGATGCGATATTCGCGCGAAATCTTCCGCGTCCTCCGGCCGAAAAATTTTTACACGGACGTATTCTGTGATGACGCGGCTGGACGCGAACTGCTGATCGTCGATCTCGATCCGGCGCAAGAGGACTTCAGCGGGGGCATCAGGCTTCAACGACGACGCGGTTGCCTGAAGTTCTTCCGGAGAAACGTCGGCCCATTGAAATGCGGTCGCGGCGCGAGCCGGTCCAAAAAACACGGCGACGACAATGGCAGCAAGTGACCAACGGAGATGAAGCGGCATGAGGCTGGAAAAACGCGTGCCGGTTCCTCCAGCCAGCGCGGCGCGGATAGAGAGGTGCGGACACGCCGGCCTCAACGAAATTATGAACCGTCATCCCGGTAGCCCGGCGCGGAGAATCCGGGCTGGCTGGGGGGCGCGGATGCCAGGCAAACGCGCCGACCGATTCTTTGTTCGGTTTCGGAAACGGCGGCTGCTATCTGGGTGAAATCATGCGCGACGATGCCGAACTGCTTCGCTGTTATGTCGAGGAACGCTCCGAGGCGGCGTTTGCCGAACTCGTGCAGCGACATCTCGGGCTCGTCTACCAAGCGGCCCGGCGGCAGGTCGGCGGAGACGCGCATCTCGCGCAGGACGTGGCGCAGGTTGTATTCACGGATCTGGCACGGAAGGCCCGGGCTTTGTCCGGGAGAACGGTGCTCGCGGGCTGGCTTTACACGAGCACGCGTTTCGCGGCGGCGCAGACAGTGCGAAGCGAACGGCGGAGGCGGCTGCGCGAGGACGAGGCGCGGCGTATGAATGACGTTTTCCAAAAAGTGGATCCGGCGGGCGATGGCGCCGGCGCGGACGATTGGGAACGCTTGCGGCCGGTGATCGACGACGCGTTGCATGCGCTCGCGGAACGCGACCGCGAGGCGGTGCTGCTGCGGTTTTTCGAGGCGCGGCCGTTTGCGGAAGTGGGCGCGCGGCTCGCGGTCAGCGAGGACGCGGCGCGGATGCGCGTGGAGCGGGCGTTGGAGAAATTGCGCGGGTTGCTCGCGCGGCGCGGCATGAAATCGACGTCGGCCGCGCTGGCGGTGGCGCTGGCGAATCCGGCGTGGGCGGCGATGCCGGCGGGGCTGGTGGCGCCGATCGCGGGCGTGGCACTCGCGGGCGCGACGACGGTGCCCGGCGCGGGCGCGTGGGTGGCTTTTATGGGAATGACAAAACTACAGATCGCGTTTGCCGGGTTGATCGTCGCGGGGGGAACGA
>Ga0164241_10004893_pt1 | contig 12785 bp, 13 predicted proteins | sample OricomyardsoilBY_FD_108780 | JGI IMG/M metagenome (GOLD analysis project Ga0164241, IMG submission 108780) | Backyard soil microbial communities from Emeryville, California, USA - Original compost - Back yard soil (BY) | ecosystem: Environmental > Terrestrial > Soil > Unclassified | place: USA...
ATCCCGGGCATACCGACCACCCGTGAAGCCCGACACCGGTAAATGTCCGAGGAGGGGCCGCTCGACGCATTTTGCATCCGACAAGAGCCCTATTATCGGCCTCTCGCGGACGAGGTGAGCCTGTTCGAAGCCGCCTACGCCGCGCGGCTGCCGATCATGCTCAAGGGCCCGACTGGGTGCGGTAAGACACGCTTCGTGGAGCACATGGCCTGGCGGCTGCGGCGTCCATTGCTGACGGTCGCGTGCAACGAGGAGATGAGCGCGTCGGATTTGCTGGGTCGCTATCTGTTGGAAAGTGGCGCCACGCGCTGGCAAGACGGACCCGTGACGATGGCCGCGCGTCACGGAGCCATTTGCTACCTCGACGAGGTCGTGGAAGCACGCCAAGACACGTTGGTCGTGATTCATCCGTTGAGTGACGACCGACGCTTGCTCTCTCTGCCCGCGAAAAGCGAGGTGCTGCGAGCGCACTCCGACTTTCTGCTCGTGGTTTCGCACAACCCTGGCTATCAAAGCGCGCTCAAAGATTTGAAGCCGTCCACCAAGCAGCGCTTTGGTGCGATCGCCTTCGACTATCCTCCGCGAGCGCACGAGATCGAGATCTTGGTGCACGAAACTGGGCTGCCTGGGGATATGGCCGCGCGCTTGGTGTCGATGGCAGAAGGCACCCGCCGCCTGAAGACGCACGGGCTCGACGAGGGCGCCTCGACCCGGATGTTGGTCCACGCAGGCGAGTTGATTCGTCGAGGGATCGGTGTCGAGGCGGCTTGTCGCATGGCACTCGTTCAACCACTGACGGACGATCCAGATTTGGTTTTGGCTTTGGACGCTGCCATTCGGGCATGCCTGTGATCCATCGCATCGAAGCCGACCTGCCCGCCGGGCAGAGCCACTTCGTGCGCGCGCATTAGGGCTTCGAGCTGCGAGTGCGAGCGCTACCGGAAGCCAAGAACGAATTCGTTCCGCGCAGGCCGCGCTTCGTGGGGCCGAACCTGTGGCTCCCCTCGTCGCCCCTCTCGGGCGCGCCGGGCGGCTTATCTGACTACCTGTTTGCGGCGTGCGCCCATGTCTCGGCTCATCTTCGGTTTGGGGCGCCGCGCTTTGAAGTCAAATCGCTCAAACCTGCGCAAATCGCGATTGTTTCGCTGCTCGAGGATGCACGAGTCGAGCGCTTGGCAAGAGCTCACTATCCAGGGCTCGCGAGGCTCTGGGCACCGTACCACCAAGCTCGCGCAGACGGCGCCAAGACCAGCCCGTCGCTCTTCGCGCGACTTGCGCGGGCCCTGCATGACGACGCTTATCTCGACGACGATGCTTGGGTGAGCAAGGGGCGCCAAGCGTTCTTGGAGGCCCGCGCCAACTGGCACGATGCCGATATGTGCCGACGGATCGGCAGCGCGCTGGGTAATGATCTGGGTCAAATGCGCGTACAGTTCGACGCGCGGAACTATGTCGTGGAACCCGTCTACCGCGACGACAACACGGGGTTGTGGCACTCCGAGCAAGAGTCGACCGAAGACGACGAGCAGTTCGAAGCGGAGGGCGTTCGCCGTGTCGAGGCCGAGTCTCCGACGCCGAGACAGCGTGAACGCAAAGAGCCTCGCTTGGCGTCCGCGCCCGAGCGCCAAGCGAGCGAGCACGCAGCGGCAATGCGTCTCGTAACCACCAACGAGCTGCCGCGAGCGACGCTCTACCCGGAATGGGACTACGTGATTCAGCGCGACCGCGCTGATTTTTGCAGCGTTTTCGAGCGCACCCCGGAGTCCGCCGGCGCTACACGGGTTTCTACGCGCGGCACGCACACCCAAACGCGACTCAGCCGGGTAGCGCTGCGGCTCGCCGATCGGCAGCCGCAGCGAGTGCTCCGGCTACTCGATGGAGACCGTGTCGATTTGCCGGCTGCGGTGGCAGCGGTCGTGGCGCGTGCCAGCGGCACTCTTCCAGACCCACGAGTGTACGGCAGAGTGCGCTTTCGGCGCGCCCCCCCTGCCCTGCTCTTGTTGCTCGATCTGTCCGAATCACTCAACGCGCTTGCTCCGAATACTGGAACCAGCTTGCTGAACCTCGCGCAGAGCGCCGCGACACTCTTTGCTACCTCACTCGCCGATGTAACGAGTGACTTGGCGATTCACGGCTTCTGCTCGAACGGACGACACGACGTCGGGTACTACCGTTTCAAGGACTTCGACGACCCGTACGACGAACGCGCGCGCGCGCGGCTGGCTGGCATGCGGGCTCAGCTGTCGACTCGGCTGGGCGCGGCGCTTCGCCACGCTGGGCCAGCGCTTGCCTCACGCAAGGCTCAGCGCCGATTGCTATTGGTCGTGACCGACGGCGAGCCATCGGACATCGACGTGCATGACCCGAACTACCTGATTTTTGACGCTAAACGAGCAACGCTCCAGAATCAGAAGCTGGGTGTGCTCAGTTTCTGCATCGGGCTCGACGCTCGAGCAGGAGCGAGTGTGGCGCGCATTTTTGGGGCGGGTCGATACTCGCTGCTCCACCAACTCGAGCACTTGCCTCAACGGCTGGCAGAGGTGTGCCTGCGCCTATCCGTCTGAGCCGAGCCCGCTGGTCAGTGGCCGATCGCCCAGGGGTAGCCGCCGTGCGCGGAATGGACGGCGCGCTGCGCAGGTTCACCGTTCGAGCGTGGGGCCTCGCGTTGCACGATGCGTGGCGCGTGTTGACTGCGTTCGTTGATAGCGGCAGCGCGGCGCCCGATGGCCGGCCCCGTTGCCAAGTTTGGAGCACTCAGCAAGCGTTTGCCGTCCGCTCCGCAGGCCGGACACGGTGCCGGCTCACGCATCTGTGCGATCGGGCGCGACAGCTCGAAGGTTCCGTGGTCAGTGCAGTCGAATTCATAGATAGGCATGGCGGGTCTCGTTGTCGTACGTGGCGTAGACAGAGGAAGTGAAAGGCCGGCGCAAACGAAGACTCCCGTTTGCGCCGGTCAAGTGGGATGCGGGACGGTGTCAGGTAACGACGGCGAGGTCGGCGCCAGCTGGCACCGAGGTCGCCGACGGACCCGCCGCGGAGGGCGTGATGTCGAAATCGAAGATCTCGGTCGGAATCGCCAAGGTTGCGCAAGCATTGGGAATATCGACGATGCCGCTGATTCGGCCTTCGACCGGCGCGGTGCCCAAAATGGCGTACGCCTGGGCGCCTGTGTAACCGAACTTCTTCAGGTACTCGATGGCGTTCAAACACGCTCGGCGATAGGCAACGTGCACGTCCAAATAGTGTTGGGTGCCGCTCTCATCCACCGAGATGCCTTCGAAGATCATGTACGACGAGTACGTGGGTTCGAGCGGACTAGACTTGAACACGGGGTTGGTGATTCCGTACTTGGCGATTCCGCCCTTGATGATCTTCACGCGCAGATCGAGGTAGCCTGCCATTTCGATTGCGCCGCAGAAGGTGATCTCGCCGTCGCCTTGGGAAAAGTGGATGTCGCCCATCGAGAGGCCGCCACCTTTGACGTAGACGGGGAAGTAACAGGTCGAGCCCTTGGTGAGATTCTTGATGTCACAATTGCCGCCGTGCTCGCGCGGGGGAACGGTGCGGGCGGCTTCCGCTGCCGCTGCCGCGACGCTGCCCTTGGCCATTCGTCCCAGGTGTGCGGTGGCGGCGTACGGCAAGGTGGCCAACGCGGGCACCCGCTCCGGGTCGGTGTCGAACAAGGCTTTCTCGCGCTTGTTCCAGGTGGCGAGCAGCTCGTGTGAAGGCAGGCAGCCGATCAGCCCCGGATGCATGATGCCCGCGAACTCGACGCCCGGAATGTGCCGTGAATTGGCGTAAATTCCGCTAAAATCCCAGCAGGCCTTGCGCGCCTCGGGATAGTGATTGGTCAGGAAGCCGCCGCCGTTCTCTTTCGCAAAGATGCCAGTGAAGCCCCATTGATACTCGGGCAGCACGCCGACGTCCAAGATGTCGACGACCAGCAAATCACCCGGCTCGGCACCCTTCACCCCGATGGGCCCACTCAAATAGTGCACCTTACTCAAATCCACGATTTTGACGTCAGTCGCGGAGTTGTCGTTTTTGATCTGACCCCCAGTCCAGTCGATGCATTCGACGCGGAACTGCGCGCCGGGCTCGACCCAGCTCACGATCGGGATGTCGGGATGCCAGCGGTTGTGAATGACGTCGTGGTCCGTTGCGGGTGCGGCGAGGTCAACCTTGATAAGCGTGTCCATGGGGTACTCCTTGGCCGTGTATCCGTGAAGAAAGGCGCACGTCTGCCTCGATCGGCATGCGTGAGCGCGCCCTTAGCTGGGTGATGCCCTTAGACTAGAAAGCGGCCTGTTTCTGTTCGAGGACGCGCTCGTTTCCCCTCATGGAAAGTGTTTCGGCGCGCAGCTCGGCCTCAGGACGACCCGCCACGGAGCCGCTGTTCGGCAAATTTCGGACGGCTCGACCCGAAGCCAAAGGCTAGACCGAAATGCGCCGCCGAAGGCCATGACGGCGCGCGCCGCAGCGCGTGACCATCCACCCCCAAAATTCACAGCACCGCGACGGCGATGCCCGAGCCGATCGGCTCGAGCTGCGCCAAGAGCTCACCCTGCGCAGACCAGATCGCGCTCTGGCCAGCGGAAGGCAGTCCGCCGCTCGGTCCACCGTAGTTGGAGAAGATGACGTTCATCGCGTGCTGGCGCGCGTAGCCTTGCAGCCGAGCGCTATCCGACGCGTAATCCTGGGGGATGACGAACGTGCAAGCCAGGTAGCAGCTTGCTCCTCGTTCAGCGGCGGTCAGGGGGTGGGCTGGGCTACCGATGTCTGCGCAGATAGCGATTGCTGCGGTGTGCTCGGCGTAGGAGAAGTGCGGATCGCGATCCCCTGGTTCGAACAGAGTTGGCTCGGCTGGGGGCACGACACCGCTCGGGTTCGCCTCGGGCGGAAACGCGCCAAGGCGCTGCTTGGTGTACAGGTCGAGCGAGCCTTGGGCAGACACGATGAACGCGCCGATGTGCAAGCGTTCACGCACGCGCACCGGTGCGCCGACAATCAAAGTCATTCCGCGCGACAGGGCCAACTCACGAAGCGGATCGAGACGGCCGTCCTGCTCGGAGAAAGCAAGTTGCGGCGCGAGGTCGAGCTCATAACCCGTCAGTGATAATTCGGGGAACACCAACAGACCAACGTCGCGCGCAGCGGCGAGCGCGATCAAGCGAACATGCTCGGCGAGATTGGCCGCAATGTCACCGCGGCAAGGAGTAGTTTGAGCAGCGGCGACCGGACGTGAAATGGACACCCACGAAGTTTATCAAACTAGAACGAGTTCAGAAAGGGACGCCCCACACGTAACCACGTCTGCTGCTTGTCGATCCGATGTGCAGACACCACGCGCGAAAGTAGAATTCCAGCGACCAGACATCCGATCAAACCGACGACGATCAACAAGTAAGGAATTGGAGACATCGTGTCCGATTCGCTAAATGGGAACCCCCGTCGTCTGAACCCGCAGGCGGTTGCTCGAAGTCGCTTTCGGCGCTGGGAGCGGGGTATGGGTCGTGTGAGGAGCTCATGGGTCAACCGGGAAAAATGGCCCAGCCAGCGGGCGGAATGAAGCCCGTCTGGAGCTTTCTACGTTACGGAGTGACGTTGGCCATCCGTTAACCCTCCCGCGCTCGAACGAATTGGGCATAAAAGCCGCTAGCCCCGGCTGATTCGCGCATCAACTCGCTTGAGCGAACGAGTAACGTCGTGTCAGTCTTCGCGTGTGCTCCTCGCGCTGCCAGCGGTCTTTCAAGCGCTTGCCGCGCTCGCGACGGATGCAGTGCCGGTGCGCGTCAACTACGAAGCACCCGCCAGTTGCCCGAATCAGGAGAGCTTCTACGACTCGGTGCGGGCTCGGACCGACCGCGTGCGCAAGGCTCAGGGCAACGAACCGCGCGTCGACGTGAATGTCCGAGTGACGCGCGGCGAACGCGGCTTTCACGGGGAGATGCGTCAGGTCGTAAACCAGAGCGAAACCTCGGCACGCAGCGTGGACGGTTCGACTTGCAAAGAAGTGACGGAAGCACTCGCCTTCACGGTCGCGCTTTCTTTCGATCCAGAAGCGCACTCACCGCTGCCGCCAGACGCGACTCCTCCGCCCCAAAAGCCGAGCCCGCCCGCTGCGCCCGCATCGGAGGCACCGACTGCCGTGCAGCCTCCACCGCCGCCGCCGCCGGTCGCGGGGGCACGCCTCGAACTAGAGGTCGGGGTCAGCGTCGTTGGCACAATCGTCGAGACCGCGGGCTTCGCGACGGGCGGTGCGCTGTCTGCCACACTCCTTCGACGAGCCAACGCGAGTATGAGTAGCGCCGTGCAAGTGTCACTGATGTACGCCGGCACTGGTCTGTTGACTGCGCCAGACGACCACAGCACGCGCTTTGGAGCGCTGGCTCTGGACGCTTGCCCCTATCGTTATCACAGCGGCGCTTGGGAGCTTGCTCCTTGCGCCCTCGCCACCATCGGATTTCTGGAGCTTACCGGCCGAGGCGTCAGCGACCCGGAGACCGTCGGGCATGCTTGGTGGAGCGCCGGCATCGACCTACAAATGGCAGTATTGCTCGGCCGCGGAGTCGTCTTCGAGAGCGCGCTCGCGGCCACGGTGCCCCTGGTGCCGCATCGCTACTACATGAACTCGCCCGAGCAAGTGGTTACCGAGACGCCAGCGGTCTCACCGCTCCTCAGGCTGGGGCTGGGCTATCGGTTCTAGGTAGATCCCCGTTTTTTCTGACAATTTCCAACAGACAACAGCAACGTGTGATCGGTTCGGGGGTTTGCGGGAATAGTACAGCGCGTGTCGTTGGCTTCGCGCCTCGTTCCTGGAAAATGCTCGTCATCGTTCACCCCACTGTGCTCCGGTTGCCTGTACCGGGTCCGGCCGCTAACTTGAATCGCGTGACTCAGCCGAGTGAACGCGACACGCGCTTGCGGGCGATGGTGGACCGCTACCTCGACTTCGTCGCGCGCGTTCTGCGCAATGCCGGCACCCCTGAAGCGGAAGTCGACGATGACGTGCAGCGGACTTTCATCGCCGTCGCAAATCGGCTGGATGACGTCCGTCCGGATGCTGAAAAAAGCTTCCTCTTGCAGACCGCGTTGAGAATGGCCGCGCACGCGCGGCGCACTCTGGCCCGCCGCCGAGAGGTGCATGATTCGGACGCGCAGTTGCGCATTCAAGGACCGCTTTCGCCCGAGCAGATGCTGGACCAAAAGCGTTCCCGTGAGTTACTCGATGAAGTGTTGGAACAGATGACCGTGGAGCTGCGTACCGTTTTCGTTCTGTACGAGCTCGAAGAACTGAGCATGACCGAAATTGCCGCGGCTTTACGCATCCCCCAGGGCACCGTCGCTTCGCGGCTTCGGCGAGCTCGGGCGGACTTTCGCGACCGAGTGCGGGCGCTTTCCGGCTCTACTCACGCCGAGGTGGGCTCATGAACGACCCGGCTCGATTGCTGAGCACGCCGGAGAGTGAGCTCGAGCGAGCGTTGCTCGAGGCGGGCCGCTCGTACACCGCTTCCAACTCGACGCGCGCGAAGACCCTGCTCGCGCTGGGACTGACGGCGGTCGCGCCTTCCGTCGCGCCAGCCGCGACCGCGACGCTCCAGCCGCTGGCAAAAGCCGCGTTTTACAAGGTGGCAGTCAGCGTCTTGTTGATCGGTGCCGTCGCCGTTCCGGTCTGGCGTTACCTCGGACCTCGCGCGAGCACGCCAATCGCGCAGCGCCCGGTCGCGCCCGCGGCGGTTCCCGTTCTGCCGGCACCGCCTACCGAGGTCGCATTGAAGCCCGCTGAAGCGCAGGCAGAGATTCCGGCGCTCGATAACGCGCGCGTCGAGTCGGCTGAGCCTCCGGCGTCGACAGGCGCACGGGGCGGCAGCCGCGGCACACGCTCGGAGACCAGATCCTCCGTCGCCCCTCCACTCACGGCTGAACTCGCGGCGCTGGACGCAGCGCGCACTTCGCTCGGCCACGCCGACCCTGCCGGCGCACTGGCCGCGTTGGATGGATACGCGCGCGAGTTTCCGCGTGGTCGATTGAAGCTCGAAGCGGAAGTGTTGCGCATCGGTGCGCTGGCCAAGAGTGGTCAGACCGACGCGGCACGCAAACGAGCAGAGGCTTTCTTGAAACTTCACCCGGACAGCGTGCTCGCTTCGCGGGTGCGCAGTTACGCCGGCCTATGACGCTGCGAGGCGCGCTACGCTCCGTGCTGTTCGGCACGGTCCTCGCTGGCGCGCTGAGCGGCTGCAGTGGCAGCACGCTCGACTCACTCGGCAGTGACTCGGGCTCGACACCGAGCGCGCTACGACCCGTAAGCCATTCTGCCGATTACAACAACCTCTTCAGTAGCCTACTGCTGAAGTCCGACGACGCCATATCGACCAAGATCGATGACGCGTTCGAGCAGCTGTTCCACGGATCTTTGGATCAGTCGATCTTCCGAGTCGATCAAGACGGCAGCGGGATGTCGACGATTGTGGATTTCCTACACAACGACGTACGCAGCGAGGGAATCGGACTCGCAATGTTGATCACGGTCGAACTGGACAAGAAACAAGAGTTCGACGAGTTGTGGCGCTTCACCAAATACGCGCCACACAAAAAGTTGTTCGTGAGCTCGGGACCAGCAACGGGCTATTTCGCATCGAACTGCGGCGAAGATGCGGTCGTGCGCTGCTACGACGTTTACGGCATGCAGCTGTTCGCGCTCTCGCTGATGTTCGCGCACGCCCGTTGGCACAGTACGGCTGACATGCCCTACGAGAGTGACGCCTTGGCGCTGCTCGACGTGCTCAAGAACAAAGAAACCGAAAACGGCGGCGTCGTCGCCGGCATTGGCAGCGCCTTCAGCGCCGAGAAGTTTTTGGTCCGCGAGGACCCGATGCTCGCCGACGCGGGCTTCACCACTCGCTCGTCTCTGCAGATGCCAGCCGCCTACTGGTATTGGGGCCAGGCCACGGGCATGCCGTTTTGGACTTCCGTCGAGAAGGCTTCCCGCACATTGCTGGTGGAGGCCGCCGACTCGACCACCGGGTTGTGGCCAATGCGCAGCTATTTCGATGGCACGCGGGTAACTGGCTCGCCGGGCTTCACTCAGCAGGCGTACCGCACTCAGTTGAACCTCGGTCTCGATGCACTCTGGGGTACGGCGAACCGAGAACAAACCGAAGTGGCCAACCGCTTGGCCACCTTCTTCGGTGGCAAGCCGTACGGGGCGACATTCGAAACGGATGGCACTGCCATGGACACCAACCCCGCACGAGCGCTGATCTCGGCCAATGGGACGCTTGCCGTGTCGGCGCCCTCCAACATCTACCGGAATGCGCTCGCACAAGCGGTGTGGGACCAACCGATTCCGACTGGGGAAAACCGCTACTACGAAGGCTTGATGTACTTGACGAGTGTTCTCATTCTGAGCGGACAGATGAAGGTGTATTGATAGCTGAGCCGCGAGCTCGGCGGCGCGGGTCAAAAAAGATCGAGTGGCCCCGAAGATCGCCGGATCAAGGCGATTTATGGCGGCGCGACAGCAGCTTTCCGAGTCCGCCCGGCAGCTACAAGCAAGCGCTCTGCGTGAGTAGCCACTCCTGAGTCGGGTCGCTGGGGTCGCAGGTCGTGATTTGTGCGCCCGTTGCTGCGGCACCGACGCAGCTTTGTGGGCGATGTTGCGGGCGCAACTCGGAGGCGAACGCGTCACGCGCGCGCACCTCGAAGCGTTGGTTGTCGAACCCGTTTTCGCCGAAGATGATGACCGGAGTGCCGTCGCGAATCGCCGCCATTTGTACATCGAGCACGTAGCGAGGCGGCGGGAGTTGTTGGTTCTGAAAGGTGAACACGTTCGGAATCGCGGTCGCCACGAGTTGCCAGGTGCGCGCGTCGTCTCGGCAACCTTGGTCTAAACTCAGGGAAAAACCAGGGTTTCCGAAGACGGTCGTGGGTGCACCCTGTCCCAGACAGAGACCACTGGCGCGCAAGCGGAGCACGTAGAGACCGGGCCCAACCGCCGAACACGGTCTCGCATCGACGGGTGCAGAGCCGCCCGAGCCGCCGCTTCCGCCCGACGCGCCGCCCGCTGCTCCGCTTGCGCCAGCCGCTCCGCCAGTCGGCGTTCCCGCTCCAGCAACCGCTGCCACGTCCATCACGTAGACGACGTCTAGCGGAGTAGTTCCACACGCCAGTACGAGCGCGGAGCCAGCAAAGCAGGCGACCGCGCCAAACCGTGCAAGCGGGCTACTCGAGGCTGATTCGATGTGAGAACACATTTCCCTTGCCGCTCGATTGAGACCACGCGCGATTGAGACCACAAACGATGGAGCAACGTAACACGAAGTCAAATGATGATGTATGCTTCGTCTGTGGCGCGTTACCTGTCTTCGAAGCCCGCTGGTCAATCAGCGTTGCGCGAGGAAGACTTGCATCAAGCGATCACCAACAACGAGGGTGATTGGCAGCGGCGTGCCTTCGACGAGTACCACCGCCTCGTCCACGGCTTGCTTTCCAAGACGCTCGGTCCGCGATCAGAAGTGGCTGATCTCGCGGGCGACGTGTTCGTCATCTTCTTTGCCAACGCACAGCGCATTCGGCAGGCCTCCGCGGTACGCAGCTATCTCGTGTCGATCACCATGAACGTGGCGCGCCGCGAACTTCGCGCGCGCAGGCGGCGCTCGCTGCTGCACACGCTCATCGGCTGGCCGCGTGAAGCCGAAAGAGAGGCGTCACCGGATGATCCGAAAGCCAAGGCCGCCCTCTTGCAACTGGGTCGGATCGTCGAAGAACTGAGCCCGGACGAGCGCGCCGCCTTCGTGTTGCATTCACTCGAGAACATGCCCGTCGCGGATATCGCCGCCGCGTTGGGTGTGTCCGAGTCCACCGCCAAGCGCCGCGTGCGCCGCGCCAACGAGCACATCTTGAAGCGAGTGCGGCGGAACGCCTTGCTCGCCGACTACCTCGTCGCGCGTTCGGGGCCTCCCAATGTCGGATAAGCGCACGCAGCCCACGGAGCAGCAGGTCACAGAGGCTTTCCGAGCTCTGGCCAACGAACACGCGCTCGAGCGCGAGCCGTTCGACAAACGTCGAGCCTGGCAGGCATTGCAAAGCGCACACAGTGCGCTGCGTGTGCCACCGAGCGGCGCTCGCCTGCGTTGGGCGTTTGCGCTTGGGCTTTTTGCGCTGGGCATTGCCGTGGGCGCGCCGGCTTGGCAGGCGTGGACCACCTTGCGCTACGAAGCACGGGGGCTCTCCAAGGGAGGCAGCAACCTGAACGCTGGCGAAACACCGGCTGATTTGGCGTTTTCCGATGGAAGCCGCATCACCGTCAGCCCTCACACCACCCTCAACGTGGATCTGCTGGGCAAGCGCGCCGCGCTCACGCGGTTGATTGACGGTCGCCTGCACGTCGCCGTGCACCACGAACCCGACACCAATTATCGTTTCCTTGCCGGACCCTACGAGGTGCAGGTGGTCGGGACGGAGTTCGACCTCGAGTGGCGCGCACGAACGGACGGCCTCACCTTGGTCATGCAAAGCGGTGAAGTGCGCGTGCTCGGGGACGGCAACCCACGCCAAGTGCGCAGCGGTCAGACGTTACGACTGCCGCTCTCGCGCGATGCAGCAGCCGAGCCCAGTCAGGTCCTTCCGCCTGCAAGCCAGCCCGCCCCCACGGCGCTTGCCAGCCCCGAGTTGGCTGCGGTCAGCCACGACTCGAAGGCGTCGGCACTCAAACCCAGCAGCGCCGCCGCGCGGAGCCCAGAAGGCGCGAATTGGAACGCTTTGCTCAACGCTGGACAATTCTCGGCCATCATGCGCGATGCCGATGCCCGCGGAGAGCGCTTGCTCGACACGGCGTCTGCGGGCGATCTAAAAGTGCTGGCGCTGGCCGCGCGTTACACCGGGCGGCGCTCGCTATCGCTGCGCGCTTGGCAGAGCCTGCGCTCGCGCTACTCCACGGACGCACAGAACCAAGGGGCAGCCTTCTTCCTGGGGCGCGGCTACGAAGAGCAGGGAGATTCCGGTGAAGCCATGCGCTGGCTCGCACGCTACTTGGCTGAGTCACCCAACGGCGCGTATGCCAGCGAAGCTCTGGGGCGCCGGCTCTTGTTGCTTGCGAAGGCGGGGCAAAAAGCCGACGCCACGAGTGCGGCGCGCGCGTACTTGACCCGCTATCCGCGCGGCGCATACGCGAAGTCCGCACAGCTCGTGTTGCAAGCGGAATAGCAGATTCATGCCAGGGGTTCGGCGCTTCTGGTGCGCGACCGCGACTCTGCTCGCGCCACTCACATTCTCGACCCCCGCACTCGGTGGCGCCGATGAAGCGACGGTAAGCGTAACGACGAACTCGTCGGATTCACGCATGACGCGCGCGCTCGTACTGATTCGCGGCGAGCTGTCCGCCGTTGGACTCGTTCTTCAAGTGCACAGCGCCGAGGAAGCGGCATCCGCCGCGTCCGACACGAGCTCCGACCGCTTGAGCCTAGACCTGAGAGATGGCGCGATCGTCGTGCGAGTCTTCCCAGCTGGTGCCCAAACGCCGCTGGTGGAAAGTGTCGACCTGGACGGCCCCGAGGTATCCGCCGAAGTCATCGCAGTGCGCGCGGTCGAAGCGTTGCGTGCTGCGCAGCTGCTTCCTCCTACCAAGCCGCCCCCGCCGACGCCCAAGACGCCTCCCCCCGACGCGGCGAGTCGGCCGGTGGAGCACGCGCCGCCCGCGCACGGATCGGCGGCGCCAACTGTTCGCGTCGTGCCGTTGCTCGAGTTCGCGCTCGGTCCGGTGTTCGTGCAACACCCGCAGGGGTTAC
>Ga0164241_10004894_pt1 | contig 12784 bp, 13 predicted proteins | sample OricomyardsoilBY_FD_108780 | JGI IMG/M metagenome (GOLD analysis project Ga0164241, IMG submission 108780) | Backyard soil microbial communities from Emeryville, California, USA - Original compost - Back yard soil (BY) | ecosystem: Environmental > Terrestrial > Soil > Unclassified | place: USA...
CGCGACCTGGTTCCCGCTGCCCGAGAAGCACGGCTAGCTCGATTCTGCCGTCCCGCTCGGGCACAGTCGCGCTGCCGCTCGGTCAAGCCGGCGCGCCGGCGGGCCTCGCCTTGGTCATTGAAATTTTATAACAAGGGTCCAAAGGCGAGTCCGCGCGTTGGTCGAGAGGCCGACGCGCCGCACATGGTTTGGAGAGACGAGTGACCGGCGACCATCCGCGCGCCAACCTTCCGCCGCTTTCGCTGCACGTGCCGGAACCCAGGTTCCGCCCCGGCGACGCGGTGGATTTCAGCGAAGTGACGATCCCGCCCGCCGGCGAGGTCCGCCGCCCCGACACCGCCGACAAGGCCGAGACGTTCATCGATCTCGCCTATGAGTTGGTGCGCGTGCTCGATGACGAGGGCAATGCGGTCGGCCCGTGGAATCCGCGGCTCCAACCCGATACGCTGCGTGCGATACTGCGCGCGATGGCGCTCACCCGCGCGTTCGACGAGCGCATGTTCCGCGCCCAGCGCCAGGGCAAGACCAGCTTCTACATGAAATGCACCGGCGAGGAGGCGGTCTCGATCTCCGCCGCCTTCGCGCTCGATTACGAGGATATGTGCTTTCCCTCGTACCGCCAGCAGGGACTGCTCATCGCGCGGGGCTGGAGCCTCGTCGACATGATGAACCAGATCTACTCGAACAAGGGCGACCGCCTGCAGGGCAAGCAGTTGCCGATCATGTATTCGGTGAAGCAGGCCGGGTTCTTCTCGATCTCGGGCAACCTCACCACGCAATATCCGCAGGCGGTGGGCTGGGCGATGGCCTCGGCCGCCAAGGGCGACACGCGGATCGCCGCGACCTGGTGCGGCGACGGATCGACCGCGGAAGGCGACTTCCACTCCGCGCTGACCTTCGCCACCGTCTATCGCGCGCCGGTGATCTTCAACGTCGTCAACAACCAATGGGCGATCAGCTCGTTCTCGGGCTTCGCGGGGGCGGAGGCGACCACCTTCGCGGCGCGCGCGGTGGGTTATGGCATCGCCGGGTTACGGGTCGACGGCAATGATGCATTGGCCGTCTTCGCGGCGATGCAATGGGCGGCCGAGCGCGCGCGGACCAACCAGGGCCCGACGTTGATCGAGCATTTCACCTATCGTGTCGAAGGCCATTCCACCTCGGACGACCCGACGCAATATCGCTCGGCGCAGGAGGCGACCGCCTGGCCGCTCGGCGATCCGATCGCGCGGCTGAAGCGGCATCTGATCCATATCGGCGAGTGGGACGAGGAGCGCCACGCCGCGATGGACCAGGAAGTCGCCGAGCAGGTGAAGGCGGCGCAGAAGGAAGCCGAGACCAACGGCATCCTCGGCCACGGCCTGCACCAGCCGCTCGATACCCTGTTCGACGGCGTGTTCGAGGAGATGCCGTGGCACCTTCGGGAGCAGCGGGCACAGATGATCGCCGAGGAAGAAGCGAGCGGACGGCCATGGGCGCGCAAGTGATGCCCTTCGAACCTTCTCCCTTGAAGGGAGAAGGATACCGTAGCTTGGCGACGCAGTCGCTTAGCGGAGGTTGGATGAGGGTGAGCGGTCGCGGTGCGACCGCGCGACCGCGCTGCGGTCGCTTACCCCTCACCCAGCTTCGACTAGGCAGCAAGCTGCCAAGTCTTCGCAACCCTCTCCCTCAAGGGGAGAGGGAGCAATGAGCGAGACCATGACCGTAACCGAAACTCCCGAAGCGCATACCGCCGACGAATCCGCTCCGCAGCGCATGAACATGATCCAGGCGATCAATTCCGCGCTCGACGTGATGATGGCGCGCGATCTGGACGTGATCGTGATGGGCGAGGATGTCGGCTATTTCGGCGGCGTGTTCCGCGCCACCGCCGGTCTGCAGAAGAAATTCGGCAAGCAGCGCGTGTTCGATACGCCGATCACCGAATGCGGCATCGTCGGGGTCGCGGTGGGAATGGGGGCGTACGGCCTGCGCCCGGTGCCCGAGATCCAGTTCGCCGATTACATCTATCCCGCGCTCGACCAGCTCGTCTCCGAAGCGGCGCGATTGCGCTATCGTTCGGCGGGCGAGTTCACCTCGCCGATCACGGTGCGCTCGCCGTTCGGCGGCGGCATCTTCGGCGGGCAGACGCATTCGCAGTCGCCCGAGGGCATCTTCACCCACATTTCGGGCGTGAAGACGGTGATCCCCTCGACGCCCTACGACGCCAAGGGCCTGCTGATCGCCGCGATCGAGGATAACGACCCGGTGGTCTTCTTCGAGCCCAAGCGTATCTATAACGGCCCGTTCAACGGCCATTGGGATCGCCCGGCCGAGAATTGGTCGAAGCATCCCGCGGGCGAAGTGCCGACCGGTTATTACACGATCCCGCTGGGCAAGGCGGCGATCGTGCGGCCCGGCGAGGCGCTGACCATCCTGGCCTACGGCACGATGGTGCATGTCTGCCAGAAAGTGATCGAGGAAGCCGGGGTGGATGCCGAGATCGTCGACCTGCGCACGCTCGTCCCGCTCGATATCGACACGATCGAGGAATCGGTGAGGAAGACCGGGCGCTGCATGATCGTCCACGAGGCGACGCGTACCTCGGGCTTCGGCGCCGAGCTGTCCGCTTTGGTGCAGGAACGGTGCTTCTATCATCTCGAGGCGCCGATCGAGCGCGTCACCGGCTTCGACACGCCCTATCCGCACAGCCTCGAATGGGCGTATTTTCCCGGCCCGGTCCGCATCGGCCAGGCGCTCAAGAAGATCATGAAGGACTCCTGACGATGGCCCGGTTTGAATTTCGTCTCCCCGATATCGGCGAAGGCATCGCAGAGGCCGAGATCGTCGCGTGGCACGTCAAGGTCGGTGACACGATCGCCGAGGACCAGCAGATCGCCGACATGATGACCGACAAGGCGACCGTCGAGATGGAATCGCCGGTCTCGGGCATTGTGCTGGAACTGGCCGGCGCGGTCGGCGATCAGGTGCCGATCGGCTCGACGTTGGTGGTGATCGAGACCTCGGGCGAGGCGCCTGTTGCTGCGCCTGCGGAAGCCGAACCCGTCGCGCCGACGCCGGAAAATCAGGTCGCCGAAGAGGTAGAGGCGGAGAATCCGGGCGTCGCCGAGGCCGAGGGCAAGACTCCCGCGTACGAAGCTGAAACTCCCCTCCCTGCAAGGGAGGGGCCGGGGGTGGGTGCCGGTGCGCCAGCACCGGCCTTCGAGCCTTCCGCAAGCGCCGAAGCGGGCGCAGATGCGCCCGCACCCACCCCCAACCCCTCCCTTGCAGGGAGGGGAGAAGAGCACGTCCTCGCTTCCCCCGCGGTGCGCCAGCGCGCTTCGGAGCTCGGCGTCGATCTGGGCCAGGTGAAGGTCGCCGAGGGCGATCGTATCCGCCACGCCGATCTCGATGCCTTCCTGCGCTACGGCAGCGGGCAGGGCTATCACGCGCCGCACGCCTCCAAGGCGCGCGCGGACGAGGCGATCAAGGTCATCGGCATGCGCCGCAAGATCGCCGAGAACATGGCCGCTTCGAAGCGCGCGATCCCGCATTTCACCTATGTCGAGGAGATCGACGTCACCGCGCTCGAGGACATGCGCGCCGATCTCAACGCCAATCGCGGGCAGCGGCCCAAGCTCACCATGCTGCCGCTGCTGATCGTCGCGATCTGCAGGACGATCCCCGCCTTCCCGATGATCAACGCGCGCTATGATGACGAGGGCGGCGTGGTGACGCGCCACGGCGCGGTCCATCTTGGCATGGCGGCGCAGACCGACGCGGGGCTGACCGTTCCCGTGATCCGTGACGCGCAGGACAGGAATGTCTGGCAACTCGCGACCGAGATTTCGCGGCTCGCCGAGGCAGCGCGCGCAGGCAAGCTCAAGCCCGACGAGATGGGCGGCGGCACCGTCACCGTCACCTCGCTCGGCCCGCTCGGCGGGATCGCGACGACGCCGGTGATCAACCGGCCGGAGGTCGCGATCATCGGCCCGAACAAGATCGTCGAACGCCCCGTCTTCCACGGCGACGAGATCGTCCGTGCCAAGCTGATGAACCTGTCGATCAGCTGCGATCACCGCGTGGTCGACGGCTGGGACGCGGCGAGCTTCGTCCAGGCGCTGAAAAAGCTGCTCGAAACCCCCGTATTGCTCTTCGCGGACTGAAACGGGACGGCTGCGGAATAGGTCTGCGGCCGCCGTGCTTTACTAACGCCGTGCAGCGTCACGCGGCGAAGTGCTCTGGTCAGAAACCGCTAACGACGCTGTTGCCTTCGGCCGCGTGCTCGCGCGAATCAGCTGCCAGCGATTCTTGTGAGAGCGCGTTCCATCGGCGAATATGGGCGTTGAATTCGTTCATGTCGTTGATGCTGGTGAATAGCGGGGTGCCTTGGAAATAGCGCCAGCGGTGTCGCGCCAGCACCCGGCACATCGCTTGCGCCTCATCCGCCATCGCGTCTGAGCGATCATAGGTATCGCCAAGGATGGCGCGCGCATGGGCGAGATCGCCGCGCAAGCCCGAGATGATCTCGCGCTTGACCACTGGCGAGATAGCAAGCGCAGCGACTTCCTTGGGAAGTTGCACGGTGAGCGCGACGCCGCGCTGGCGATTTTTCTCCAGCTGCGTCTTGAAGCGGGCGTAGCGGTCGCAATCCTGCACCTGCTTCGGATCGGCGCGCGCCGCTTCGATACTGCCTGCCTTGGCGATTCCGATCCGATTGGCGGCGGCGGTCTCCTCGCGACGGATCGCCGCGATGGCGCTAAAATAGCGATTGAAGGCGTGCGAAATGGGGCCGTGATCGGCATTGGCGGGCAATGCTAGCGTGCCGTCTGCCTCGGTATGGATCGCGCGAAACACGGCGAGTTCATTGCGGGCGGCCGAGATGTCCTCGATCATCTGCACCACCGCGACCGCCACCGCGAGGAACAGCAGCAGGCCCAGCACGCCCAGGCTCCACAGCCAGCCGGCATGGCGCAGCGTCACCGCATAAGCGACGCCCCAGATGACGAGCGCCGCGGCGACGAGCGCGCCGAGCAGCACGAACGGTGATTGTCCGACAAAGCCGATATAGCGCGCCGCGACCGCCAGAGCGATCAGCGCCAGGACGCTCAGGACGCCGGCGGCGACCGGCCAGCCGTCGCGGCTCGAAAGATCCTGCTCCCAGTCAGCGGCCCCATCCGCGCGCGCATCGGTCATGTCGATTCCCCCCGGAAGGCGGTATGGTGAGCGGCAGCATCCGCCCAGGCAAGCGATTTCGTCACGATTCCCGCGGGATGCCCGGTTCTTCCGCGATTGGAGCGTGACAGGGCTCCCTCCCGACATAGTTTTGCGACAATTGACGCGCATGGCGGGCGACACGGGAGCAGCGAAGGGGTGAATCATGCGCCATTGGGGTCGTGCCGTCGGGATGGCCTTGCTCGTGCTGCCCGCTGTGGCGGCGGCGCAGACGCCAGCGCCGCCGCCACCGGCCACACCCGCCGCGCCGCCGCCTGCGCCAAGCCGCTTGCGACTGTTCATCAGCCCGATGGGTGAGCCGTTCCGCGGCGATGCGCCGCAAGTCCAGTGGTTCGCGCAGGCCGACACCAATCACGACGGCGCGATCAGCCGCGCCGAGTTCCTCGCCGACGCGCAGCGCTTTTTCCTGCGGCTCGATCGCGCGCATGACGGCGAGATCGATCCCGACGATATCCAGTTCTATGAAAGCCGGATGATCCCCGAGGCGCGGGTCGGCGACAGCGCCGATGAAGCGCCACAATCGTCCGATGGCGACGACAGCAGCGATGCAGGCAGCGCTCCACAGGCCCCCTATCCCGATCGCCAAGGCGCGGCACGTTTCGGCTATTTCACGTATCCCGAGCCGATCACGGTGTGCGACACCAACTTCAACCGCGGCGTCGATGCGCGCGAATTCGCCGCCTGCGCGAGCGACCGGTTCGATCAGCTCGACACCGATCATGACGGCGTGATCCACCAATCGGAATTGCCGTCGCTCGAGCCGCCCAAGGACGCGCGTGCCGGACATGGTGGCCGGGGCGGAATGCGCCCCGGTCATGGTGGCCACGGCCATCATGGCGGCGGCTTCGGCGGCGGTGGCTTCGGTGATGGTGGTTCTGACGGCAGCGGTCCCGGAGGGCCGGGCTAGGGCCCCCGATCGAACCGCCGTCGCGCCCGGCCGCCGTGCCCGTCCTCAGCGATAATAACAGCGCTTCTTCGCGGTGATCGTGCGATCGATCGCGCGGCCGGCAAAGGCGCCGCCGACGCCGCCAGCGACCGTGCCGAGCACGCCGTGGCCGAGAATCGAATTGCCGACCAACGCGCCGCCGACGCCGCCGGCGACGAGGCCGGTCGTGCCCTTGGAGCGGCGGCAGACCTTGCGGTGGTGGTAATAATGGCCGCGATGATAGGTCTTAGCCTCGGCGCTCGCGCTCGGGAAGGCCATCGTGGCCGGCAGCGCGAGCGACGCGGCGCTCAGCGCGAGAATCAGTTTACGCATGGGACATCCCCTTCGACGATTTCGGACAAGCAACGAAACGCGCGGCACGGGATCGGGTTGCGTCGGCTCAAGGATATTCAACCACCGGGTTGACAATGGCGGGCCTTCTCCATATGAAACCACATGGTTGAACGACTCGATCTCACATTCGCTGCATTGGCCGACCCCACCAGACGGGCGATGCTCGTCAGCCTGAAGGCCGGTGAGCACTCGATCGGCGCGCTTGCGGCACCGCATGCGATGAGCTTCGCCGGCGCGGCCAAGCATGTCGGCGTGCTCGAACGTGCCGGGCTGGTCGAGCGCTGCAAGGCCGGGCGCCAGCATTTGTGCCGCCTCAAGGCCGATCGGCTCGCCGAGGCCGAGACGTGGCTCAAGCAATGGGAAGGCTTCTGGACCGCGAGCCTCGACCGGCTCGAAGCGCTGGTCGCCGAGGAGAAGCCACGATGAGCGAACCGGTGATCCTGACCGTGACGCGGCAGATTGCCGCGCCGCCCGAGCGCGTGTTCGATGCGTGGCTCGATCCGGCATCGGCGCGGCAATTTCTCTTCGCGACGTCCGACGGCGCGATGCAGACCGTCGCGATCGATGCGCGGGTCGGCGGCCGCGCGCTGATCGTCGAGCGGCGGACGCAGGGCGATGCGCGGCACCGGCTCCTGTTCGAAGTCATCGAGCGCCCGCAGCGGCTTGTCTTCCTGTTCGCCGCCGATCCCGCGCCTGAAGGCGAATGGACGCGGGTCAGCATCGCGATCGTCGCGGACGGGCAGGGCAGCCGCCTGACGCTTACGCACGAAATGGATCCGCAATGGGCGGCCTATGAGGAGCAGACCCGGCAGGGCTGGACGATGATCCTCGACGGCCTGGCCCGCACTCTGGAGACGAACGATGACTGACAGCGATCTGGTGACCGCGCGGGAATTGCGCTTCGAACGGCTGCTCGACGCGCCGGTCGAGACGGTGTGGCGCTATCTGATCGAGCCCGATCTGCGCGCGAAATGGTTCATGGGTGGGCCGACCGAGCCGCATGTCGGCGGCAAGCTGGGCCTGACCTTCGATCATGCGCGCTTGTCCGACGGTGACGTGCCGACGCCCGAGCGGTTCGCGAAGACTGTCGGACATTGCTGGTCGGAGACGATCGAGCGGATCGAGCCGCCGCATCTGCTGGCGTTCAGCTGGGACGGCGGCGAGGCGGGCCATGTCGAGATCCGGCTGGCCGAGGCCGGCGAGGGAAGGACGCAGCTCACGCTGGTCCATTCGGGGCTGCGCGGCGCCGACGACGCGCGCAATTTCGGCGGCGGCTGGCGCGCGCACCTGGAGGTGCTGCAACGGCGGCTGGCGGGGCAGGGCGTGCCCGATTTCTGGGCGATCCACCGCGATGCCGAGGCGCGCGCGAAGGCCGCGCTCGCCTGACTTTACGCCCGCACCACGCCCACTTCGCTGAACGGCCGGATCGCGGTCGGCGGGATGGTCGAGTCGGCGAGATCGCATTGCCAATAGCCGACGTCGATCCAGCGGCCCTGCTTGTAGCCGACCTCGCGGAAGATGCCGGCGCGGCGGAAGCCCACCGCTTCGTGCAGGCGGATCGAATAATCGTTGGGCAGTGCGATGGTGCCGATCGCCTGGGTGAAATTCTGCGTGCGCAGCGTGTCGATCAGCGATTCATAGAGCAGCCGTCCGACGCCCTGGCCCTGCGTGTCGCCGGCGACGTAGATCGAGGTCTCGACGACATATTGATAGGCCACGCGCTCGCGGAAGCGCGTGGCATAGGCGTAAGCGAGCACGCCGCCGCCTTCGCCCTCGGGCTCGCCGTTGGTCGCGACGATCCACGGATAGAGGCCATCGGATGAGGCCATGCGCGTGCGGATCGCGCGCGTGTCGGGCGGCTCGATCTCGAACGAGGCGACCCCGGTGACGACGTGCGGCGCATAGATTCCCGCGATCGCGCCGGCATCCTCCGGCTTCGCCGCGCGGATCGCGATCACAGGCCCAGCTTCGCGATGACGATCTGCAGCAGCGTCATGTCGCCCGGCTGCGGCATCGCCGGGCCGATCGCGGCGCATTCCAGGCAGCGCGCCTGGATCGCGGCGCCGGTGCCGATCCGCTTCATGTCGCCCAGCGCCTGCGCGAAGGCGGCGCGCTGGTTGGCGGCGATGCGCGAGAAGGCATCGGCCGGCTGGGCCGCCTGATCGTCGTCATCGTCCTTCTGCGCGATCTGCTGCGCCAGCCTGGCGAGCGCGCTCGGCTGCTTCTCGAGATACACCGCGTGATAGCCGTCGGCCTTCAGCCCGGCTTTCCGCGCGGCGAAGGCGATCGCATCCGATACGGTGCCGAAACGGTCGACCAGCCCGAGCTGGCGCGCGGTGCCGCCGTCCCACACCCGGCCCTGGGCGATTTGGTTGACGCGATCGGGCGTCATGTGGCGGGCCTGCGCGACGCGGGTGATGAACTCGCGATAGCCATTCTCGATGCCCGCCTGGAAGATCGTGTCGACCGTGGGGTTGAACCCGCCGAGCACGTCGGGCTGGCCCGACAGCGGGGTGGTCTGGATGCCGTCGGTGGTCAGCCCGATCTTCTTCAGCGTGTTCTCGAAGCTCGGCACGATGCCGAAGATGCCGATCGATCCGGTGATCGTGTTCGGCTCGGCGAAGATCGTGTCGCCCGCGGTCGAGACCCAATAGCCGCCCGACGCGGCAAGGCTGCCCATCGAGGTGACGACCGGGATACCGCGCGCCTTGGCCTCGGCGATGGCGAGCCGGATGCGCTCCGAGGCGATCGCCGAGCCGCCCGGCGAATCGACGCGGATCACCAGCGCCTTGAGGTCCTGGTGCTCCAGCCCGGCGAACAATTCGTGCGCGATCGTGTCGCCGCCCGCGGTGCCGGCCGGCGCCTTGCCGTCGACGATGTCGCCCGCGACGGTCAGCACGCCGATCGCGCCGCCCTTGGTCGAGACGGGATTGTTGTCGAGCCAGGCGTCGTAATCGATCGTGTTGAAATTGCCCGGCGCCTTGTTCTTGTCGAACCCGGCGATCTCGGCGACGCGCTTGCCGAAGGCGGTGCGGTCGCCGAGCTTGTCGACCAGCCCGGAGGCAAGGTTCGCCTTGGCAATGTCGCCATTGGCGGCGGTGATCGCCTGATCGGGATGGACCAGGAAGGGTTCGATCTGCGCCTTGGGCCGCGCCTTGGCGATCGCCTGCTTCCATTGTTCGAAGAGCGAGCCGTAGAGCGCCTGATCGGCCTGCTTCGCCTCGGGCGAGGCGTCGGCGCGGGTATAGGGCTCGACATAGGATTTGAACTTGCCGACACGATAGACGTGGACGTTGATGCCGAGCTTGTCGATCAGCCCCTTGTAATAGAGCATCGATCCGCCCGGCCCCATGAACAAGGTGCCGCCCATCGGGTTGAGCCAGATCTCGCTGGCATTGGAGGCGAGGCGATAGCCCGAATCGGTATACGCCGTGGCATAAGCCAGCACCGGCTTGCCGCTGGCGCGCACCCGCGCGAGCGCGTCGCCCACCTCGGAAATCGCGGCGGGATAGCCGCCGCCGAATTGATCGAGATCGAGCACCACCGCCTTCACCCGGTCGTCGCTTCTGGCGGCGTCGATCGCACGGACCACGTCGCGCAGGCGATATTGCCGCGGCGCGTTGCCCTGGCTGAGTGCCTGGAACGGGCTGACCTCGGTCGGCTGCTCGACGATCTGGCCCTTCAGGTCGAGCAGCAGCGCGCCGTCGCGGACGCTCGCCGGCCCCGATTTCGCCGAGAGCGCCGTGAACAATGCGCCAAAGAACAGGAGCATCGCGACGAGCACGAGCGCGTCCTTGATCCCCACCAGCAGCTTCCAGGCCCCGCGTACCAGTTTCATCGCGTTCGTCTCCAAAGGACAGACACCGCCTGCCCGATCGGGGCGATAGCCGCAAGTGTGATGGTTGAGCAATACGCACTTGCTGCGCTAGGGGCTCCGCCATGGTCGCGTCCGCCGCCCCCTTGCCATTGGCCGGCGCCGCGCCGGCATCGATGCGCGCCGAGTTCGCCGCGCTGCTGCGCCTCGCCGCGCCGTTGGTCGGCGCGAACTTGCTGCAGATGGCGGTCTATGCGGTCGACGTGATGTTCGTCTCGCGGCTGAACGCGATCGATTTCGCCGCCGCGACCCTGGGCGTGTTCCTGTTCGGCCTGGTGATGTGGTCTTTGGTCGGGCTGACCAGCGCCTGCGCGCCGCTGATCGCCGCCGAGCTCGGCGCGCGCGCGCATGCGGTGCGCCAGGTGCGGCGCTCGTATCGCATGGCGATGTGGCTGGCGGTCGCGGTCGCGCTGCCGTTCATGCTGCTGCTTGCGCATGGCGAGACGATCCTGCGGCTGCTCGGCCAGGATCCGCGCGTCGCGGCGCGCACCGGCGCCTTTCTCGACATCTTGCTCTGGGCGCTGCTGCCCAACGTCTGGGCCGGGATCATGCGCACCGTCGCGGCCGCGCTCGGCCGGCCGGGCTGGGCGATGCTGGTGACGCTGATGGCGCTGGCGCTCGGCACGCTCGGCAACTGGCTGCTGGTGTTCGGCCATGGCGGCTTCCCCGCGCTCGGCCTCGAAGGCTCGGCGATCGCCTCGGTGGTGACCGCCTGCACGATGCTGCTCGCCTACGTCGCGATCCTGGTGTTCGACCGCAGGCTGCGTCGCTATCGCCTGTTCGGCCTGTGGTGGCGCGCGCATTGGCGGCGGATGGGCGAGATCGCCAGGCTCGGCCTGCCGATCGCGCTGACCTTCTCGCTCGAAGGCGGGCTGTTCGGCGGCGCGGCGGTGCTGATGGGGCTGATCGGCGTGGTCGAGGTGGCGGCGCACGCCATCGCGCTCAATATCGCGGCGATCGCTTTCCAGGTGCCGTTCGGCGTGGCGCAGGCGGCGACGATCCGCGTCGGGCTGGGCTTCGGCGCGCGCGACCGGCGCTGGATCGGGCGCGCGGGCTGGGCGGCGATCGTCACCGGCACCGGATTCATGGCGCTGACCGCGACGGCGATCTGGCTCGCGCCGCGCCTGATCGTGAGCATCTATGTCGATGTCGACGATCCGGCGCGCGCGCGCGAAGTGGCGCTGGCGGTGCAGTATCTCGCGGTCGCCGCGATGTTCCAGCTGTTCGACGGCGCGCAGGCGGTGGGCGCGGGCGCGCTGCGGGGATTGCAGGACACGCGCATGCCGATGCTGATCGCCGCCTTCGGCTATTGGGTGGCGGGCTTCGGCACCGCGATCCTGCTCGGCTTCAAATGGCATTGGCAGGGCGTCGGCATCTGGGCGGGGCTGGCGGTCGGGCTCGCCGTCGTCTCGGTGCTGCTGCTCACGCGCTGGCATTTCCGCGAGCGCTTCGGCCTGCTTCCCGAACCGACCGGCTGAGCCCCGCAAATATTTCCCGGTCCGGGCATTGACGCGGCCCGGCGACCTCCACATATCCCGCTCCGTTGGCACTCGCAAAGCGTGAGTGCCAAGTTCATTCGTGACACCCAAAAGAGAGGGACAGGGCAACATGAATTTTCGTCCGTTGCATGACCGCGTTCTGGTTCGCCGCGTTGAGGCGGAAGAGAAGACCGCGGGCGGGATCATCATCCCGGACACCGCCAAGGAAAAGCCGCAGGAAGGCGAAGTCGTCGCCGCCGGCGCCGGCATCAAGAGCGAGAAGGACGGCTCCGTCACCCCGCTCGACGTCAAGGCGGGCGACAAGATCCTGTTTGGCAAGTGGTCGGGCACCGAGGTCAAGCTCAACGGCGAAGACCTGCTGATCATGAAGGAAAGCGACATCCTCGGCATTGTTGGCTAACGCCAACGGGCTGGGGATCGTCGGATAATCCTGACTTTTCGCGCTGTCGCCAACCATCGCGACAGTGTGACTTTTGTGTGACTTTAGAACTCCAATCAGAAAGGTAGCCACATGGCAGCCAAGGACGTGAAATTTTCGCGGGACGCGCGTGAGCGCATCCTGAAGGGCGTCGATATCCTCGCCGACGCGGTGAAGGTGACGCTGGGCCCGAAGGGCCGCAACGTCGTGATCGACAAGAGCTTCGGCGCGCCGCGCATCACCAAGGACGGCGTCACCGTCGCCAAGGAGATCGAGCTCAAGGACAAGTTCGAGAACATGGGCGCGCAGATGCTGCGCGAAGTGGCCTCGAAGACCAACGACAACGCCGGTGACGGCACCACCACCGCCACCGTGCTCGCCCAGGCCATCGTGACCGAGGGCATGAAGTCGGTTGCGGCCGGCATGAACCCGATGGATCTGAAGCGCGGCATCGACCTCGCGGTGGAGAAGGTCGTCGAGCAGCTCAAGGGCCAGTCCAA
>Ga0164241_10004895_pt1 | contig 12781 bp, 17 predicted proteins | sample OricomyardsoilBY_FD_108780 | JGI IMG/M metagenome (GOLD analysis project Ga0164241, IMG submission 108780) | Backyard soil microbial communities from Emeryville, California, USA - Original compost - Back yard soil (BY) | ecosystem: Environmental > Terrestrial > Soil > Unclassified | place: USA...
AGCTGCTCACGGGTCAGCGCCGCGAACTCCTTCCCGTGTACGAGCATCCACCGCGTAGGGTTGGACGAGCAGTAGCGGCAGCCGAAGCCGCACAGGCCGCTCAGCTCGATGTGGTATTCAGCCAAGCCCTTCTTTTCCCAGCCAGAGGGTTGGATGACCTTCTTGGTATTGGGGATCACGACCAGTCGGTTCTTCATGGTATTTTTGCGGATCCGCTCCATGAGCGGCCGTGGCGAATACCTCCCACGTCTCGCTCTCAACAAATACACCAACGCCGATAGGTAGATTTCAGGCGTCGCCCGCTGCTGGGTTCGTCAGGTCTTCAGGTGCTCCTCACTTCGCTTCCACTGGCCCCATTCCGAGGCGAGCGTGCGGCCCGCAAGCACTCTGCACCCCGGCACATGTTGCCGAAACAGACGAGCGAGACGGTCCCACTTGGTGGTCGTTCGATCGCGTCGCCGACCGTCGGCAGCACGCGGTGCTCCCCGGCCAATGGCCCATTCGCCCAGCAGTGCGGCCCAAGCGTCTAAATCTTCAATTTGCACGTCGAGGCAGACGCCATCAAAGAGCGCGCGGGCAATCTCAGCGGCCAAGGGTGACGATTCACCCGAACTGGATGGCACTGTCCTTGGGCGTCGGGCGCGGCCAGCATAGGCCGTCGCGCGGTGAAGCGCCTCCATGACCATGAGGCGCGTATACGTCTCGGGCTTGAACATCAGCCCCCGCAGGCCCATGCGAGCACGTTGCAGCGCCGCTAGTTCGTTCCGCGGATCCTGGACCGTTTCGATCCGCGCGGCCATCGACGTCAAGCGGTCAGCCATCTCGCGAGCGAGCCGCGCCCCCTGCTCTCGATGCGCTTCCGAGACTCCAGACGATAAGACGGCCTCAGGGGGAGAAGTGGGTCGCGGGCCCATAAGCCTAACGTTATCGCGATGAGGTCAAACCTAGTCCCACAAACGACGAGAGGGCCGAAAGCGCGCGGCTCCGGCCCTCTTTCTCCGCTTGCTTCTACTAGCGGCCCTTGATGGTCGACTTCACGGCTTCGAGAATCTCGCTCGCCTTCACCAATCCAAGGTCAGCAATTGCGTTCCTGAGCTGGGCCTCGGCCGGCGTCATGCCGTCCGAGCCAGCCTTGACCTTGCGACCCGGCTTCGGCCCGGGCTTCCCTTTCTTGCCCTTCGGCGCCCCTGAACTCCGCACGGAATAGACATATGCATCCGTCAGCGTGAGCCCTTTCTTCTTGCCGAGAGCTACGACCTCTTTGGCGGGAGTCTCCCGCGGAACAGAACGAACAAATGCAGCCTTGGCGCCGAACGCCGACTTCGTCTTCTTTTTAGCAGCCATTTCTCAATCTACTCTTACTCCCCGCCCTCGTGACGAACCAATACCAAGGTGTAGACCAAGGACCAAGCCCTCACGAACATCAGGTCCCGATCTACAGGTATTGGCTCGACCCTTGGTTGGGGCGAACGTGGAGGTATGCCGCAGTCGTGGCAAGACTGCGATGGCCAAGTGAATTCTGGACCAAGTGGATCGGCGCCCCTTTTTCGAGCGCGACCGTGGCATGGGTATGCCTCAGGAAGTGCGGACTAATCGGCTTACCAATCGCCTCTTCAGACACCTGACTGAGCATTCGTCGAGCAAAGCGACCTGAGATCGCTCGACCGTGCTCCCCTTTGAACACTTGCGCCTCATCAGGATCGGTCTGCCAACGCAGCCCACGCAGATCATTCACCAGATCTACAGGGACGACGACCGTTCGCGTCCTAGAACCCTTGCCACGAACCGTGAGCCAGCGTTTGCCGACGTCAACAAATCGAAGCCCTAGCGCCTCGGTAATCCTGAGGCCCGCCAAATACAGGGTCCTGACCAGGCAACGGTCGCGACCAGGGGTGGCCTCCTGGATCACGAGAGTGACCTCCTCCTCCGTCAAGATGCGTTCATGAACAGCTCCCTCGGCGCGAGGGCATCGGACCACCAAGCTCGGGTTCGCAGCCAGGAGTCCGAGACGGACCCCAAATCCAAAAAGGCTTTTCACACTTGCGATCCTGCGTGCCTGAGTGGCCTTGGATCCCGGAAGGCCGATGGCAAATCGAGCCAGATCTTCACCCCGGACGTCAGCGAGAGGCTTTCCAACGGCCGCTCGCAAGAGTTGAACGTCCCGAGCATACGCAACCCTTGTGGCGGGGGGCCTGCCGCCGAGCCAGAGGTCGATCAGATCTTGGTCGGTATTGGGGGTCGAAGCCATACAGGGGGGTACGAAACCACGACCCTGGATTTGACCCCAATTTCCCGGATCCCTGGTTCCTGTAACGGCTCTTACTATGCGCGCTAAGAGAACCCGGGCTCGACGCCCGCACGACCCATTTTCACTGGTCGGGCTGGGACGGGAAGTAGTCCGCCAACTCGTCGTCGGATGTTGCCGGGAGGACGTACAGGTTGCGGAACTCAGCCAGCGCGAGCTTGATGGCCTGCTCGTGGGTCAAGGCAATTTCGCCCGGATTGATCCATACGTACTTGCGGATGCTCGTAGAGGTGAACGGGACCAGGACCACCAAGTCGGCACCCCACAGGCCTGGCTCGGGCGGGCCGTAGTCGATCACGTAGACATCGACATTGATTTCCCCCTTGGCAGAGCCTCGATGGGCGATGTGATAGTGCACTACCCCCGGCCGGCCGTACTCATTCATCGTGATCTTGTCGTTGGTCATTTCGCATCTCCTTGTTGTGCGACATGAGAAGCCTTTACACCGCTCGTCCGGGTCGCGAGCGGCGACGCCCACCCGAACGTACGGACCGCTACCCGCTCCGACGTGGTCTGATTGGTCGACGACCTCTCGCACCTATGCCTGCCTCCCCGCCGGACGGATCAGCGGCCGGGCACCCCGCCCGGTAAATCGTTGGTGCTGGGTGGCTAGCCCTTTTGACCAACCGGCGACCCGTGCCGCCGCTACAGCCTCATGGCTGCTGGCTCAGCTGCAACCTTTACCGCGTACGCCCGCTGGTCTCTGCTCATCCCAATGGCAAGCTCCCCGTCCCCCATAGACCAAGACCTTCGAGCCGTACTGGAACATCCTGGAATAGGTCGTTCGATCCCTTGGTCTATGGTTGCTGTCCGGCGGATAGCGCTAGCCCTGCTCGAACGGGATGACCTCCCGATCGATGCCCGCCTCGCCCTACACTTGCTTCTGGACGCCGCCGGTCACGCCCTGATGTACGGCGTCGCGGACCTCGCCGTCGATTCGTCCGGCGCCGACGAGACGCGACGACGAGTAACAGTGGTAGCTAAGCAGGCGCGCCTCCCTGTCAATGTCCGAGATGCGAAGCCGGGACAACGCGCGCCGTCGACACTGAGCGAGGCTAAACGGAGCAACACCGAGCCCCTTGTACGATCCAGACTGATGCTGCATCGATTGGGTGATGGGAGCACCGTCGAACGCGCTGTCCTCGTCCACGACTACCTCAGGTCGTTTGCCGCCGAGTACCAGCACTCCCCGAAAACCGTCCTCGCGCGACTCCAACGAGGGCTGCCGTTGTTCCTCGGCAAGGCCGCGGACATGCCGCTGGTTCAACGAATTGTGGAGGCCATGCTCGCGCGCGGACAACGCGGCCAACGCCTGTGGGAGCCACTTGCCGAGCTAGTCGGCGTGAAGGGTGCTGCCGCGCTGCGGTTGGCGGTCGCGCGCGCACACGGGAAGGCCTAGTCCGTAGGGTGTATCGCCAACGTACACCCAATCTTCGGTACTTTGCTTATATCTCGATTCGTCCCCGGCTTCGCAGCTCCAGCGAAGCTCCACAGCCGAGAATGAATCATGCCCCCCAATTCCCCCCGCAAAGTTGCGTCCGCTTGCTCCATGTTCCTGAAAGGAACCGAGATCGTCCATCCGGGAGTGGTCAATATTGCTGTCGAGGTAGACGGGCAGCAGTACCTGAGCGGGGGTTACTTCTCGGCTCCCACCACGGGTGCCAAGTTGGAGGCAATTCTCTATGAGGAGACCGACGATCTCGGTGGTTGCGACGTCTTGCCCAACGCCACGGCACGCCGCTTTGTTCGCGCCCAGATCGTTGAGCTGTGCGACCAACCGCCCGAGTGCTTCGAGTCGATGGTGGAGCAAGTCACAAGTCGCGCTCCAGACGGGACGGCATACGTCCGCACGATTACCATCCTGACTGATGGCGCCGATCACACCGATGATTGGGACACCACCTCGATCGAAGATCGCCGGCATCACGACGAGTGGGTCGAGAGCCTGCACGACGCCCTTGTCGACATCGCGTGGGCAGATCCCGCGGTGCGCGAGCGGGTCGCCGAGCTACAGTCGACCGCCTTCGAAATCAATGGCGACGTACTGGGGGATCTGCTCCAGCAGGCGCAAGAAGAGGCCGACACAAAAGTGTCCGGATAGGCACCAAAGGTGGCACTGATGAGCGCATCCACCAAGCTCACGCGGCTAAGGCGACAGTCACCGCCCATCGCCGAGAGCGTCTCCGAGCCCGTCCCGACCTGGGGTCAGGGGATCGCATGGATCGTACCCCAGGCCCTGAGCGACCATCCATTGTGGCGCGACCTCCTCGGTCTAGAGCCTGCGGAGAAGGAAGACGCCCTCAGGGAGTTCATCCGGCAGCACAAGGTTACGAGGCCGCTTGTGATCACGGGTACGGGCTGTGCGAGCCCGCCCGACACCATTCTGGAGGGGCATCGGACGCGCTACCACGCCATGGACGTCGGCGTACGGGTCGTTCCCGTGATCCGGCGTATCGATCTCACCGCCGCCGCCGAGGAGGAAATCATCGTCAAGGCGGCGCTCACATCGGCGCATGTCCGGCAAATGATGCCCTCCAAGGTGTTCGCCTTAGAGGAGCGCCTTTTTGTCCTCTACGCCGCGCGGGGCCAAGGCTTCCGGAGCGACCTCACTTCCGTCGGGAACAACGGAAGTGGCGCGTCGGTCGGGGACACTCTCACCCTCGTCGCCGCTGAAGCCAACGTACCCAGGAACGCGGTTGCAAACCGACGAAAAGTCTTCGGCTCGCCGATCGCGTCGAAATCCTTAAAGGATGCCGTCGACAGGGGAACGCTGAGTCTGACGGCCGGCGCCACCATCGTGCGCGACGCCGAGAGCCCGGCCGACGTGCGCGAGGCGCTGAAGGAACCCGAGGTAGGGGCGGCCGTACTCGATGAGGCGCGGAAGGTCGTGGATGCTCGGGTTCGTAGCGAACAGGGAAAGCCTGCGCCGCGAGGTAACGGCCGTTCTCGCAAGAAGCCCCGCGTGCACACCTACCAGCTCCCCCTCGATGGTTCGCCGGTTTCTGAGCGCAATGGACGCTTGGTCGTGACTCGCCGGGTGGTCGGAACGACGGCCACCGAGATTACGATCGAGGAGAGCATTGTGGGTTCACCAGCCGACGCCACCGGAGAGGCTACGCAAGACCGTGTTGACCCTTGAAGTGGCGATGGACCGTTCCGAAGCACGCCCGACGAAAGCGCGGACTTCACCGTAAAAGGGTCCGCGTCATTGATCCGGGCGACCTCGCTGCGACATACGAGCAGGAGGCGGTCAGCGGAAGGCGACCCGACGAGACCCCGCGGAGCTTGGTGCCAACCGCGTCGGCAAAGGGGCGTACTTGCTGCCGGACGCGGGGAGCGAACCGACCGGGGGCTAACAGTGGGTTCCCGTTGTCCCGTTGTCCCATTGTCCCGCGTCGCCCAGGACAACGGGACAACGGGACATGGCGCTACTGCCCCTCCAGCGACGACAAGTCCTCCGGAAGGCGTCGGGCCAACTCATCCAGGAATCGTGTGGCTGTCGCATCATCGAATAACCTGCACGCCGCCTCTTCAACTTCGGTACGCAGGGCCACGAGCACGCGCCCCAGACGTTCCGGTGACGGTTGCCCCGGACTCGCTCTATGGATCGCGATCGTCAGCGCGGCCACCTCCGACAGCGCGGCGATTCTCCTGGAGGAGATTCTGGACGCCTCCCGACTCGCGGGAACCGCGTGCAGCCTCTCCCACAACAGTGACGCCGCCTCCCGGGCCATGGAGTTGCGCGCTTCGTAGAGCGTTTCGAGCGACGACGCCGCAGTGGATGCCCTCACGACAGGCTCCGAGTTTGTAAACTCTTCCAGCGCCGCATTGTACGCCCGCGTACGAGCTTGTCGTTGTCGGCTGGGTCGGCGTCCAGGTGTACGCACACGACCGGGGCCGCGTTCCTGATCTAGATTGGTCGTCGCCATATGGGAGCTGGTTTGATAGGAAGATTGTCGCTGTCACAAATTATTTGCGGCGAATCCCGCAAACCCGCCCAACGGCTTGCATGGGGCGGGTTTGCGGGGGCGATCCGCTACTCCGCGTCGAACTCCTGGTCACTCTCGTCGCTCAGGTCACCTTCATCGAACGCCGCCAGCATCCCCGTGAAGGCATCTAACAGCTGCCCCAACACTTCTCGGCGTTCTTCGTCGTCGCCACAAGCGTCAAGAAGTGCCTCAGCTTGGCGCACTACATCGCCGACGGTGCCGCGGTCAGCGTCACCGAAGAGCGGGGCATCAGCTAGGTCAGCATCCCCCTCCAACCCCCCCAGGGCATCCCCCTCCAAACCCCCCAGGGCATCCGCATCCGCGTCCGCCGAATCCTGGTCGCGCTGCTCATCGAGCCCAGCAACGGTCTGCTGGTCCTCCTCCACCGAAGAGGCGTCGGGGTCCGTGGCAACGTTGCCGCCGCGTCCCCTCTCCCGGGTTGCTGTCGCGCCGCCCCCCGTCGCAACTTTGCCGCGCCGATCAACGGCCGAGTCGGGGGACCTGGTGGCAACGTTGCCACCAGGAGCGACGGCGGCGGCAACGTTGTCGCTTACGGCGGCCTTCCCTGAAGCTCTCTCGGCCACTTGGGTAGCAACGTTGCCATCCACTGCGACCGCGGGTCTGACTGTCTTGGCAGCAACGGCGGGCTCGTCAGCATCTTGAGGCTGGCCGGCATTCAGCCGGGCCTTCATCTGGGCGACAAACGTGTGGGACACCCCGCAGTGCTCCCCGATTTTGCGGTCAGACCATTCCATCCCCTTCCCGGTACCCAGCACCAAGAGGACTGCCTGTCGCTTGGCCGCTCGATTCCGCCGAACACCAACACGAACGTCGCACATGGCAACGAACAGCCTCACCTGTTCGATGGTGCCCTTCATCACAATGACTCTGACTTCCGTCACACCGGCTAGCTCGTGCGCCCGGCATCGGTGCCACCCGTCAGCGAGCAGGTACCTCCCCTCTACGTCCCAGACCGTGACGGCCGGCAGGGCCGCTAGGTGGTCCGCGTACTCCTCGGCTACGGCGTCACTCACAGGACGGACCTGGAGGGCAGCGTCGCGGACGATGTCGGTCAGAAGTAGAACGGTCGGCACATCGGATTTTTTCTTCAACATGAAGAAGTACAAAATATAAAAGGATTATCGATCCTCCGATTCTTACAATTCTCTTATGTGCACTTCGTCAGCAGAAGGAGCACATATGCGAACCCACAGTGTCAGTCTGTCGAGCAGCGAGGCCGCCACCCTAGAGGGCGTCGCCGAGCACCACCCCGGCGTCAGCCTTCACCTCATTCACCTGGCGGCCCTGAGGATTGGCGTCCGCGCCGCACAAGTGGACCGTCAGGTCGTCGCGGCTGAGCTACTCCGAATCCAAGACGAACGCCGAGCGCGCCGGCAGACGGTTCGGGACGGCCAGGAGGGGACACGATGACACCGCGAGCCGTTCGGCCAGTGGGAGAGAGCGAAATGGTCGGTGAGCAGGATGAGATCGACTTCTTGCGCATCTCGTTTTGCGCGCCACCCGTAACGTTCCTCCTCAATGAGGTTCCAGAGGGCCTCGTCGCTTACACCCAGTCTCGATGCCGCAAGGAGTGGGTTGTCGAGCGCGTGCTCGAAAGACTCGCCGAGAAGGTCCTCCGACGCCTACACGACGACCTCGACACGGCGGAGAACCGGAGCCGCCGCTGGGCCTCGGCGTGGAGCCCAGCGGGTCAACCCCGCACGGTGCGCCGCATCACCAGGATTCGGAACCAAGTCCTCAGAGATCTGCACCTCCAAAACGTCTCAATGCACTCGGTCCCCCAAAAGTTGCCGTGGCGCCTGGTGCCATGGCGGCTCAACAGAGCAGGCCAGCTGGTTATCGATGACCTCCGAATCACCAGTCCTTCGATCGGCTCGACGCCCTACATGGAGCAGACGCCACCCAAGGTGTACAGGTGGCTACACGAGACTTGGCGCGCACGACGTCTCCTGGGCGACGAGGAGGACATCGGCCTAGAGGACGACACCAAACCGAAGGTTTGGGATCTGACGGCTGGCAGCGGAACGGGTCGGGACTACTTCGGTCTCCTATGCGGGTGCGAGGTGGCCTCCACCGACCTGACCGTCGCAGACCAGCGGAGCGTAATGGCAGACTGCCGCGCGGTGGGTGAAATCCCCGAGCATGGACGACCATACCGGTTTCGCCTCAAGATTCAGCCCGGCGTCGTCATCCCCTCACCTGACCTGATCTTGTTCGACCCGCCGAGCATGGGCACACCATCACACGCGGCTCTGTACGGCGAAGTCGTCGACCCTCACGATCTCTCGTTCTTGGATCGCTACCGCTGGCTCTTCACCATCGCAAAGATTGTTGAGCGAGCCACCCGGTGCCTGGCGGAGGATGGACTCCTCAGCCTATTCCTCCGACTGGGCGAACGTGACGGCTCCGTCATCAAAGAAGACCCCACGTTGCTCGCCGACTTCAAGGACGTGCTGGGCGACCGCGCCACAATCGTTCACGAAATGCCAATCGTGTACCGACGCTTAAGGGCACAAGTGAGCCTGGGCGAGGCTCGCGTGCCGGCGATCCACCTCACGCTCATGAGGGCCCGATGAACCCCAACCTCATGACCCGTGAGCGCCTCGCTTCGCTCTCGGCCATCCACGACCTGGTCGGCACTAGACCAGACCGACGCTGGGGCCGAGCGTCCCTCGTTGGCCGGCGCTCGGACGGATACTCGATCGCCAGCTGGTTCGACGCCTACTCGGCGGACGCCCGAGTACAGCTCGTGAGGGAGTCCATCCTCAACTCGGCGCCTTGGGCCGACCTGTTGAGGATCCTGATCCCCAAGAAGAACGGCATCGATACCAGGGCGGTCGACATGCCGACCGTGCTCGACCAGGCCCGACTCTACCCGATTGCCGACTGGGCTTCCCAGCATGCCGAGGCTGTGTTGAGCCCAGTTGCGGTGGCGTTCCGGCGCGGTCGGCGGCTCCACCAAACCATCCTGGGCGCCCACCAGGATGCGCTCAGCCGGCCCTTCGCCTGTGTGATCGACATCAAGGGGTTTTACGACAATGTCACGTGGCAGCTGGCTGACCAAGCGATCGACCGCCTCCCAGCCGACTACGCCGTGAAGCTCTTGCTTGGGGACTTGGTTCGAGCACCCGTAATCGACAGAGGCACGGGGGAACGGATCCGTCGAACGATAGGGCTGGTGCAAGGACTCTCCCCGTCGCCCGTCCTGGCCAACCTCATCCTCAACGACTGGGACCGGCAGGTGGCCCATGCTATCTCCAGGTTCGTGGTATCGATACGTCGATACTGCGACGACATCCTCCTCCTAGCCGCTTCGATGACGGCGCTCCTCCGAGCGGTCGAGATCGTCACCGACCGGTTGGCTCGTCTAGGCTTTCGAGTGAAGGACGGGACGGGGCGGCCCGTCAATACCCGCCAGGAGGAAGTCACCTGGCTGGGGGTCAGCATCGGCCCCGAGGGGCTGCGCGTTCCCGACGTCGTCATCGTCTCCAAAGCCCGTGAGATCCAAGGCGACATAGACCACGGAGTCCTTAGCTCTCAGGGACTAGAGGATTTACTCATAGGTCTGCTTGAGCACTATCGAAGGGTTATTCACCTAGATAGGTCTCAGACAGTCATCACAACAATACGGGATAGGTTGGACCTGTCCCGCCTCTCACAAGAAAGGGAAGTATCAAGGACACTGAAGCACCTCTTCACGGACCACACATCCCATGGATTGAAGCATCGAGAGATGGACGCGCTGGATGGGAACCAAGGGTCAAAGAAGATGGAACAAGAACCCAAACTGGACCAGATCTGGTTAGGGCATTGTAGCGGCATGCTTGGCCGCCCTGATGCAAAGACCAGGGCGAGCAGCACCGGGGCACCAGCTCAATCAGCCCCGGCTGCTGTGGAGAACGGAACCAGTTGGCGGATAGGCGTCCGGGTGGACAGCCCGCACCGGGCCCACGTCATCGCGCGCCGGATCGATGACCAATGGCATGAAGGATGGGCATTTGCTGACAAGGAGTCCCTGTCGGTCCCTGAGATTGTCGTCCGGGCTCTGGCCGACGGACTGCGCCGCCTTCACGACCGCGGCGCCACCGAGGTGGCGGTTGTCGTCACAGACCGGACGCTACATGGCTACGGGTGGCGCGGCTGGGACGTGCACAGTCTTCGGATGCACGTTGCTCTTCAACAGCTCCAGAGGGCTCGCGCAAGCATCAGGCTGCTCTGGCAGCCGGGGAGACGATTCGCGAAGCTGGCGACATCTCGTCACCTGGGGGTGTCCTCGTGAACGAATCTGACTGCGTCGATCTTCTCGACTACTGGGCGGACCTAGGCCAGCGCGTCGAGCCGCTGATGGATTCGAGCGCGGTGCGCTTGGCCTTGGCCAACCTCTCGGAGGTAGTGGATCAGTTCGCTAGCCTCTCGGCGGAGGAATCATCAGCGTATCGTTCGACGTGCGGAGAGCCGGCCCTAGCGTACGCGACCGCCACCCTCCACTCTTGGTGGGTGGCGGGGCCGTACATCATGACCGTCACCGCTATGGCTTGGGACGAGGTTGAGCGCTCCGTGGCGGCCGTGGATTTCGCCACCCTCACACCATTTGAGCTTGCCCGGCTCTGTTGCTTGGTTGCCGCTACCCGCACGATCGATGACGCGATCGGCTGGCTTCAGGGCGAGCCCGGATGGGCTGGCGTCATCACATACCCGGGATCAGTACAGGTCCAGCAATCGGCTTGGCTGTTCGCTGATGGCGATGAAACGAGCGAGGCTTGGATCGCCTATCTGGCCGCCCAACTTCGACGATATGTCGGCCACAAGGCTCGTTCCGGTAGATGGTTGAAGGCTCGGCTGCTCCTCGATGATGGTGATCGGCGCGGGCAGCTGCCGGGCCTGCTGGTTTGCTCGTGGCTCGTGGAGACGCCGAACAGGAATAGGACATGAACACCAAGGACCTTCTTGGCGACGCCGAAACTCGAAGGAGGTGCATCGTGAGGCACAATGACTTGGCATCTACTTTTCCCCAAATCTGGGCGCTCCTCCCGAAGTGGCTCATCGACAATCACACACCGGACGAGCTACACGAGTTGATCGGGTCCCTTTACTTCGCGCTCCCGAACCGCTTGGTGCGCCGCGCCGCGCGCGAGCTGTCCGCGGGCGATTCCGCTGCGGCACAGCAACTACTTGCAACCGCACTCCCGCGGCTGCTCGACGAGCCGTGCGACGACCTTTTTGACGACGCGGAGATGCAGCGATGACCGACAACGAGATGCTAGCCCTGGGCGAGCGCATCAGCGCCGCGGTCATCCGCGCGAGCGGCGACCCTGCAAACGATGCCGAAGTCGCGCGAGCCGCAATCCTGGTCGCCTCTCAGCTGATGATGATGGGTAATTTTTTCGCCGGGCAAGCCGGTGTCGATACTTTGGCGATCTATCAGGCGGAGATGAGTCGTGCGGCAGAATGGCACGCGCGCGTTCTCTCCCTGGTGGACGCCACCGGGCAGGCCTAGCGCGGTGCAAGTAGCGGTGGTGATGACGAGGCGTACATGAAGCGAATGACCGATCCCGACTTCGACGTGGAGCCCTGGGCCTCGACGCTCGTCGACTACTGTTACTTCGGCGGCGCCTCGCCGCCCCCGTCGATGAACACCGAGCCGCTGGAGGCGTCCGCGCGTACGTGCCGCCAAAGCGGCAGCCAAAGCCCAGGGTCCGCAAAGCAGCGCCGGCCCCAACAACATCGCCGCCAGCCCCTCCGGTAGAGAAGGTGCGGAAGCCACGATCGAGACGGCAGCCCCCGAACCCGCCGCCCGCCCCCAAGCGCACGATCGACGAGATGCTCGAAGAGTGCCTTCGCCGGTCGAGGGCTCTGGAGGCCCAGTACGCGCAGTACGCCCGGCACACGCCGCAAGTGCCGGAGCCCTTCGGGCTGCTGGGGGCGCCGTATCCATGCACGGCGGAGCAGCTTCGAGCACGATGGCGGGACGTGGCGTTTCAGCATCACCCAGATCGAGGTGGCGACCTGAAGCAGTTCATCGAGCTGAAGGCGGCCTGCAAGGAGGCCGTCGCCATCCTCGTATGACAACCTCTCGTCTTCCGTTGGCGCGTGTGACCCCGTCTTGATCCGCCGGGACATGGTGAACGCACCGACGTGGCTGTTGGTGAGCGACGATCCAGCGCGCGTTCCCGGTAAACCTATTGAACCAGAGCCGGTCGATGTGGACGACATCGTCGAAGACCAGGCGCTCTTGGGCCTCGCCTGCTTATGAAGAATGGCTGTCGAAATGGGGCCCAGCCGGGAGTTAAACCCCACATCTTTGTGGATTGAGAAAGCTGGGCGATGCTTGCCCGCATGGTGACCGAGAACGAGAAGAAGTTTCTCATCGGGTTGGGTGGCGTGCTGGCGTTCATCGCGACCTCAGTAACGACCCTTTGGACCTCGTGGACGTGTTTGGGGGACTTGAAGCAGGTGATCGTCCTCA
>Ga0164241_10004896_pt1 | contig 12777 bp, 11 predicted proteins | sample OricomyardsoilBY_FD_108780 | JGI IMG/M metagenome (GOLD analysis project Ga0164241, IMG submission 108780) | Backyard soil microbial communities from Emeryville, California, USA - Original compost - Back yard soil (BY) | ecosystem: Environmental > Terrestrial > Soil > Unclassified | place: USA...
TATCTCCCGATGTTGGGCGCTACGCTCACGGCTCGTTAGTGTTCGTGCATGTGCTGGCGAGCCCTCCTGATCGGCGCAGGCCTATCCCTCGCGGGCTGCAGCGCCGCTCCGGAGCTGCTCGATGGTCCGACGCAGGCGATCGTCGCGAGCGACGGGCTGGTCTACGTCGCGGACGGGTATTTCCACGCGCGAGTGGCCGTCTTCACGCCCGATGGGCAGTTTGTCCGAGACTGGGGCAGCAAGGGTTTCGAGCTGGGCCAGCTGCAGACGCCCCACGGCCTCCTCGAAGCATCCGCAGGCGTCCTGGTGGTCGCCGACCGGGATAACGCGCGCTTGCAGTACTTCACGACCGGGGGCAGCTACCTGCAAAGTGTGCGCAACGAGGCCCTCGGACGGCCCTGGAGCGTGGCGCAAGCTGCCGATGGCAACCTGCTGGTCGCGGACGGGGGTGATCAGCGCCCGGATGCGCCTCGCGCAGCCATTGTCGAGCTCGACGCCGCTGGGCAGGTCGTCCAGCGTTTCTCGGTGTTTGGTCATGGCCCCGGAGAGCTGGACGAACCGCACATGCTTGCGGTCTCTCCCGGCGGGGATGTGTTTGTGGTCGAGCTCGGCAACCGTCGACTGCAGCGCTTTGCGCTTGCGTCCGGCTGCGCTCCTGCGAGCGGCACTTGCAGTTACCAGGTGGTCGACGGCTGGCCGGCGCTGGAGGACACGCCCGGCCTCGATCCGCTGTCGATCGCGGTCGCTGGCGAGCGAGTTTATGTCGGTCATCAAGGTGAGCCGCCCTCGATCTGGGTGCTGGAGCAAAGCAGCGGCCGCTTGCAGGCGGTGATCGGTTCAGGTGCGTTCCAGCGGCCTCATGGCTTGTTCGTCGCGCTCGACGGCACGCTGTGGATCGCGGACGACCGTGGCAATCGAGTGATTCACCTGGCGGCAGACGGTGGCACGCTGGGCGTGCTGGGGAAGCATTGATGCAACACCGTTGTCTCAGCGCTCTGGCCCTGGCGCTCTGCGGGAGCCTGACTTCCGCGCAGGCCGCGCCGCCCGCGCCGGCGCTGAGCCTGGGCCTCGATACGGCCCTGACCACGAGCCCGCAGGGTCCCACCGTCAGCACGCTGGGTGGTGCGGTGAGCATCGCCGGCGCGTATCGTTTTGCGGGTGGGCTCGGGGTCTCGCTCGTCGGCGGTTTCACGGCGGTGTCGCTCGAGATCGAGGGCCAGAGCACGCGCCGGGGGACGTACCCCGGCAATCTGCTGTTGGGGGCGTCGTTCGATTGCTCGCCGCTCGAGCTGCTCGACACCGGCGTCAGCTTCCAGCTCGGTGCACCTCTGGCGCTGTATCCCGGCGGCATCGACGACAATCGCCTGGCCGAGCTCGCGTACACGATGGCGGCCTCCGCCGAGGGCTTCCGCGCGCCGTTCCTGTGGCAGACGAATGTCGTGCCCTTCGTATTGGGCGCCCGGGCGAGCTTTCGTGCCCTCGATTGGCTCACCCTGACCGGGCATCTCTCGCCGGCGTACCTGCTCTCGGTGAATCAGCGGCCCTCTCGCCTGGCGGTGGCGAGCGGGCTCGATGCCAGCGTCACCCTGGAACCACTGATGGCTCACGCAGGCCTCTGGTATTTCGCGAGCACGCTGCCGCTCGAAAACCGTCAGCTCGACCAGCTCGCGGCGCGCCTCGGCGCAGGGACGAGCTGGCAGGGCCAGCGCCTGATGCTCGATCTCTCCATTGGCCTCGATGCTCCCTACGGCGCCTTCGAGAGCGCGCCGCATCCGTGGTGGGGGCTCGGCGTCGCCGCCGACGTGCATTTCGGCAGCGTGCGCTGAGCTCCGACCCGGTAACAGCGCCGGCAGCTGGGCGCTGCGGCGGGCGTCCACGTGAGCGGCGGTCGCGCGGCAGCGGCGACCCACCTTGGGTCGCGCATCGGCGGGCGTCCACGTGGGCGTTGCTCGGGCGGCCGGCAACGATGCTCAATGTGCCGGTCGCATCGTCAGAAGAGACTTGGCCTAGAGTGTCGTCAGCTCGGTCCAGCCGAGCGTGTATCCGAGCGCTCGTTTCAATTCTTCAATCCGGCGCGGTGCCAGCCGGCCCGCGCGCTCTCGAAGAGCGCTCTTGGGAATCGCACGCAAGTTATCCAGATTGGCGACGCAGCGCTGCGACAGGCCCTCACGCGCGCGGAGCTCGAGCTCTTGTGGAATGCCCCGTACGCGGCTCGTGACCTCTACCGCCAGAACACGGTTCAGGTACTCGTACGCGGAGTCACGCGACAAGAGGAGCACGGGCCGTGTTCCCACCGGGTCTGGCAGCTGCGCCCACCAGATCTCGTATTGCTTCACCGCCTGGCCTTCTTGCGCGGACGGGTGATGCGTGCCTTTTTTCCTAGCGGGCGCACCGCCTCCTCTTCATCGGCCCAGTCGCCCGCTGCAACGACAGGCGCCTCGTCCGGCCACTTCTCGTACGCCTTGCGCGTGCCGAGCTCGAGCGTGTCGTGAACGGCGCGCGCAATCACGCCGCGCAAGAACTCGGAGCGCTTGCGACTGCTCCCGGGCGCGACCTTCTCCAGCTGCGCCGCCGTGGCGTCATCCAGCTGGATCATGACTTGTTTCATATGTTATATCTTAATATGCGAGTCGATGGGCGGCAAGACCTTGGCCCGCGTCGGCGCGGGCCAGTTTCAGGCTCCCAGCCTTGACCCGTCGACAGGTTTTGCTCCCCGGGCTCGGGAGATCTCAAGTGTATGCCGAGGTAGTGTGCCCCTCCCGCGGCCGCGCGCAGCACGCTGCGCGCGAGCACGGACGTTGGGGAGGGGCCGTGCGCGCTCGCGCGCACGGGGGGTGGGCATCCGCTCAAAGCTCCCTCCACGACATGACGGAAAAGCCGTCGTGTTCGAAGGAGTGATCGCCACCGTAGATCAGCTGGCCACCGGGGTGCTTTTGCAGGGCATTGAAGTAGCGAAGCCCGGCGCTGAAGCTGGGGTCGAAGGTGGCGCCAGATTTGATCTCGATCGGTTCGAGCACGGTGCCGCGGTCGATCAGGAGGTCGACTTCGTGGCCCTTGGTGTCGCGCCAGAAGTAGAGCGGCGCCTCCTGGCCCGCGTTCGAGAACGACTTGATGCGCTCGGTGACCACCCAATTTTCGAAAATGGCACCGCGCAGCGGATGGGAGAAGAGCTGCTCGGGCGCCGTGATGCGGAGCAGGTAACACAAGAGCCCGGTGTCATAGAAATAGGGCTTCGGACTCTTGATCAGCCGCTTGCTGAAATTTTTGAAGTGAGGCTCGAGCGTCAGGCAGATGTAGCTGGTCTTCAGGATCGACAGCCACGCGGCGGCAGTGGGCTGCGAAATCCCGCAGTCACTGCCGAGGGAAGAGAGGTTGAGCAGCTGGCCCGTACGCCCGGCGAGCAAGCGCAAGCAGCGAGCAAACAGATCGAGGTTGGTGATGGCCGAGAGAGAGCGTACGTCGCGCTCGACGTAGGTGGCATAATATTGAGCGAGCCACTCCGTCGGATCCAACTGCCTGTCGTAGATGCGCGGGTAGCCGCCGCGAAACAACCTGTCCTCCAGGCGATCCTCGAGGCAGACGCCATTGTTCACGAGCTCGCGCTGGGACAGGGGCAGCAGCGAGAAGATGCGGGTCCTGCCCGCCAGGGTCTGGGAGACGCGCTCCGCGAGCAGTAGGTTTTGGGAGCCGGTCAGGATGAAGCGCCGCTCGGAGCGGGGATCATCGAGCATGGTTTGCAGGTAGGACAACAGGTCCGGCGCCCGCTGGACCTCATCGAGGATGAGCGACTGAGGTGACTCCGAAAGGAGCCCTCTTGGATCGGACAGCGCGCGCTGGCGCAGATCCGGGTCCTCCAGCGAGAGATAGCGGAAGTCCGGAAACAGGTTGCGGGCCAGCGTCGTCTTGCCGGACTGCCGGGGCCCGAGCAGCACGATGCCGCGATACTTCAGCGCAGCGGCCTGGATCCCAGCGGCGAGCTCACGGCTGTACACATCGGTAATAATTACATTATTACTCGATGGTGTCGATTCAAAATCGGATTTTGAATCGTACCGGCCGGTTACAGGCGCGCCGAAGGGGCTGCGGTCCAGCATCGACTGCGAGCTGGCAGGAAGCTGTGCTGGACCCGGTCAGCGCGGACCGGGCTGGGATCGACGAGGCCCGTCCCCCTTACAGGGGAATGTTGCCGTGTTTGCGCTGGGGGCCTTCGTCCTTCTTGTTGCGCAGCCGGCGCAGGCACTCGACCAGGCGCTTGCGGAGCTCGCGCGGGCGGATCACTTCGTCCACGAAACCGAGCTCGGCGGCGCGGAAGGGATTGGCAAACTGCTCCTTGTAGGCGGCCGTCAACTCCGCGCGCTTCGCTTCGGGGTCGGCGGCGTCGGCGATCTCTTGGCGGTGCATGATGTTGACCGCACCTGCCGGGCCCATGACTGCGATCTCGGCGTCAGGAAACGCCAGATTGACGTCCGCACCGATGTGCTTGCTGCTCATCACGTCGTACGCGCCGCCGTAGGCCTTGCGCGTGATCACCGTCAGCTTGGGCACGGTGGCTTCGCAGAATGCGTAGAGCAGCTTGGCACCATGCAGGATGATGCCGCGGTGCTCTTGATCGACTCCGGGTAGGAACCCCGGCACGTCGACGAAGCTGACGAGCGGGATGTTGAAGCAGTCGCAACAGCGCACGAAGCGAGCTGCCTTGAGGCTGGCATTGATGTCCAGCACGCCTGCCAACACGCTCGGCTGATTGGCCACGACGCCGACCACGCGCCCGCCGAGGCGTCCAAATCCGGTGACGATGTTGCGCGCGTAGCGCGCCTGCGTCTCGAAGAACGAGCCCTTGTCGAGCACGGCCAGCACGACGCTGGACATGTCGTACGGCCTGTTGCTCTCGGCGGGGATCAGCGACTCGAGCTCCGGCAGCAGGCGATCGGACGGATCGTCCGAGAGCTGGTCCGGCGGGTTCTCCAGGTTGTTCGAGGGCAAGTAGCTGAGCAGCTGCCGCACCTGAGCCAGGCAGCTCGCGTCATCGCTGGCAGTAAAGTGGGCCACGCCGCTCTTCTGCGCGTGCGTCGACGCCCCGCCGAGCTCCTCCTTGGTCACCTGTTCATGCGTCACCGCGCGGATCACGTCCGGGCCGGTGATGAACATGTAGCTCGTGTCCTCCACCATGAACACGAAGTCCGTGATCGCCGGCGAATACACGGCGCCGCCAGCACACGGCCCCATGATGCAACTGATCTGCGGCACGACGCCGCTGGCGCGGGTATTGCGATAGAAGATCTCCGCGTAGCCCGCCAGGGACTCGACCCCCTCCTGGATGCGTGCGCCCCCCGAGTCGCTGAGCCCGATCACGGGCGCGCCGATCTTGAGCGCGAGGTCCATCACCTTGACGATCTTGGAGGCGTGCGCAGCCCCCAGCGAGCCACCGTGCACGGTAAAATCTTGCGCGAACACGCAGACCGGGCGCCCCGCGATCTCTCCACTGCCCGCCACCACGCCGTCGCCGACCGCGTGCCGCCCGTTGCCGTTGGGCGACGCTCGGCTCGACACCAGGCGGTCCAGCTCGAGAAAGGAGCCGGGGTCGAGCAGGACCTCCAGGCGTTCTCGAGCCGTGAGCTTGCCCGCCGCATGTTGCCGCTCCACCCGTTCGCTCCCACCGCCGGCCAGCGCCGCGCGGTCGAGCTCATCCAGCCGTTGATTCATACTGATTCCAAACCGTCTCGCGTCTCGCCCGGGCTCGGGGCCTCGCCTGCGGCAGCCGGCGGATCCAGGTAGTCGACTTCCACGTCGCGGTGCGTGCGGAAGCGGGTCACTCCGGGCCCACGCGCCACCACATAATCGGGCCCGACCGGCACCTTGCCCAGCCCGCCCGGGGTATCCACGATCAGCTTGGGCAACGCGATGCCACTGAGCCGCCCTTGCAGTCGTTGCATGATGTCGATGCCCGTCTGCAGCGGCGTGCGCAGGTGCCCCGTGCCTTGCACCGGGTCGGCCTGTAGCAGGTAGTAGGGGCGCACGCGCAGGCGCACCAGGCCTCGAAACAAGCGCGCGAGCACTTCGGCATCGTCGTTGATGCCGCGCAGGAGCACCGTGTGATTCAGCACCGGAAAACCGCCATCCGCCAGACGGATGCAAGCCTCCGCCGCCTCGGGCGTGAGCTCCCGGGGATGGTTGAAGTGCGTCATGATCCAGATCGGATGATGTGGTCGCAGCGCCTGGATCAGCTCGTCTGTCACCCGCTGCGGCAGCACCACCGGTACGCGCGTCGCCAGACGCACCGTCTGCACGCTGGGAATGCTGCGCAACTCGGCCACCAGCGCCACCAGGCGCTCGGTCCCCATGACCAGGGGATCACCGCCGCTGATGATCACGTCCGTGATCTCGGGGTGTTGCCTCAGGTAGTCGAAGGCCGGCTCGAGCCGACCGAGCGGGCGAGCACCCCCGCCCGCGCCCACCAGGCGGCTGCGCGTGCAGAAGCGGCAATAGACGGCGCAGCGATCGGTCGCAAACAAGAGCGCTCGATCCGGATAACGCGAGATCAGGTTGGGCGCGACCTCGTGCGCCGCCTCGCCCAGCGGATCGGCGAGATCCCCCGGTACGAGCTCGAGTTCCTCGATGCGCGGCACGACCTGGCGTCGGATCGGACAGTCTTCGTTCTCGCGATCGATCAGCCCGAAGTAATAGGGCGTGATCGAAACGGGAAAGCCGCGTTCGTCGAGCGCGGCCAGACCGCGCTCTTCGCTGTCGGAGAGCCGCAGTTCGGCCGACAACTGCTCGGGTCGGGTCAGCGCGTGTTGCAGCTGCCAGCGCCAATCCTGAGCCCCACGAGGCGGGATCAGCTGCAGCAATTCGGAAGGGGATGATGGCATGAAAAATGGGGAAGCGCGGCGACCGGGCACGCGCTTCAGGGGGCGGTGCGCAGGGGTGCGTTCTTTCGGGGATCTGCCGGCTTCGTCTCCGGCGACCCTGGCTCGGGGGGCGGCACGCGCTCCAGCGCGGCGTCGTCGATGCGGATGGAAACGCTCTGCCGCAGGCGTTGCACCAGGTCGGTCTGCGCCTGGGCTTGCAAACGTTTCACCAGCTCCGTGCGCACGATGCCGTCGACCTCCTCGAGCGAGCGCTGGCGCGCCTCCAGCTTGGAGACGAGGCGCAGCACATAGTAGCGACCCCCGTGCGCGACCGGCCGCGGATAGACTTGGCCCACCTCCGGGATCTCGAACACGGCTCGCCGCAACGGCTCCGGCACTTCGAAATTCGCGGCCTGACCCGGCGCGGTCTGACCCGGCGCGGCCTGACCCGGCGCGGCCTGACCCGGCGCGGCTGGAGACGCGGAGGGCGGGCTCAAAATCCCGAGGTCTCCCGCCACGTCGAGCGGCGGCCGAGCCGTGGTCTTGTCTCCCTGGCGGCTCACCGCCTCGGGATTGTACTGTTTCACGAGCGCGCGCCAGCGATCCTCGTCAGCCGAGGCGGCCTCCGAAACGGCGCGCAGGGCTTGTTGCTCGTCGCGCAGCACGATCTGCGCGGCGCGGCGCCGCTCCGGGTCGTGAAAGTCGGCGCGATGCTCGTGGTAGTAGTTCTGCACCTCGCCCGCCGGCAGCTGACTCGGGCCGGGTACCGACGCGCGCAGGCGGCGCAGCAGCTCGTCGCGCTGAAACTGCCGCACCAGCTCCTGGGTCTCGGGCTGACGATCCAGACCCCGCCGCTCCGCTTCGCGGGCCAGTAGCTCCACATTGATCATTTCTTCGAGCAGCGCCTGGCGACGATCCTCCGTCTGGTAGCGCATGCGTTCGAAGGGATCCATCCGCTCGAGAGCGGCTGCATAGTCCCCGAGCGTGATGTTGCGCGTTCCAACGCGGGCCAATACCTGCGCCGCCTGCTCTGTCGACAAGCCCACCACGCCACCGTCGCTCGGCCCGGACGCGCCCGCGAGCGGGCCGGAACTCGAGCACGCCTCACAGCCGCTCAGGAGCGGGGCACACCAGCCAACCATGAGCGCGAGTCCAACACCGCGCGACCACATCACCAGCGGACCCTACCCGGCCAAACGGCCTCGTGACAACTGATTCCGCGTGCATCAGGACGGTGCGCCAGCTCTTCCCGTTCATCCGATGCGGCGCGAGCGTTGCGGCCGAATGCCCCTGCGAGTAAGGAAGCAATCGTGAAAGAGACCCTCGCAAAGCAGGACGACGGCGCGGTGAAGCTCCGTTATCGCCGTGTCATCGTCAAGCTGAGCGGTGAAGCGCTCTGCGGCAAAGAGGGCGGCTTCGGTATCGACACCGAGACGCTGAAAAACACCGCCTCGGAGCTCGGTGAGCTGCACGAGACGGGCGTCCAGGTGGGCGTCGTGGTCGGCGGCGGCAACATCTTTCGCGGGCTGAAGGGCGCCAGCGAGGGCATGGACCGCACCCAGAGCGATTCGATGGGCATGCTGGCCACGGTGATCAACGGTCTGGCGCTGCAAGATGCGCTCGAGCGCCGGGGCGTCGCCACGCGCGTCATGACGGCGATCGAGCTCAAGCAGCTGGCCGAGCCCTACATCCGGCGCCGCGCGATGCGGCATCTCGAGCGGCGCTACGTCGTCATCTTCGCCGGCGGCACCGGCAATCCGTATTTCTCGACCGACACTGCCGCCGCGCTGCGCGCGATGGAGATCCGCGCCGACGCGCTGCTCAAGGCCACCAAGGTGGACGGCATCTACGACTGCGATCCGCGCCGCCACGCGCAGGCTCGCATGTTCGAAGAGGTCACCTACGACCAGTTCCTGGCCGCACACCTCGGGGTCATGGATTCGACGGCGGTCACGCTGTGCCGCGAAAACCACATGCCGATCCACGTCTTCAAGATGTCCCCCGGGAACATTCGCCGGGTCTGCATGGGCGAAAAAATGGGCACCACCGTCACCAGCACGGCTTCGTGACCCAGGTTTTTGGGATCTAGGCTCCTTCTCCAGGAGCCTTTTTCCAGCAGCCTTTCCCCGCAGTCAGCCTGCCAGCGCGGCCTGGACCAACGACAGCTCTCGCGAGCCCAGTGGCAGGCCGAGAGCGAGTTGGTGCGCTCGGTCACTCATTTTGCCCCAGGTCTTGGCGATGATGTCGATGACCTTGTCGTCCGGATGCTGGCGCGCAAACTCGCCAAGCTCGTGCTCGAGGAAGGACAAGCAGAGCGCGTCTTCCATGGTTTGTACGTCCGGGCGCAGCGACATCCCCTGCTTGAGCTGGATCTGCCGTACCTCGAGCAGCACCTCCTCGGGGTAGCCCAGCCCGCGCAGGATCTCTCCGGCCTGATCGGCGTGAAAGCGAGCGAGCGCCTTGCGCCACTTCAAATAACCGAGGCGCCCCGCTTCGTAGTCTGAGCGTGGGATCTCCCAGCGCCGCAGGTGCTGGCAGAAGCTGGCGAGCACCAGGGCCTCCGACGCTCGAGGTTCGAGCCGCTCGACCCACGCGGCGAGCCGCTCCGCATCGACCAGCTCCCTGGGGCGTTCTAGGCCAGCGTCCACGACGCGGCGCGGGTCACGGGCATTTTCCGCCTGAAAGGCAGCGATGGCTCGTGCACGCCGTTCCTGTACGGGAATCACCCGCCCAGGTTAACCCCGGGGCCCCCGCGCGAATAGCCCCCACCCCACGCCTTCGGGCACTGGACGCGACCAGGGGGACCCAGTAGCCTCGAGCTGCCGAGAGGCCACCGGATTTGCCGGCTTTGCCGCTTCACCTAAAGTCTTCTTCTATGAGGCGAAAGCGCCGCCGTTAGAACACGGGTAGGGTACGCCAAAATGGGTGCCGCCGGGTTCTTGCGGGAATGATGTAGCAACTCTAAGAGTTGCCCTTCGGGGCAGTCTCCGCCTCGAGAGCCGCCGAATGTCCAGGAACGTCTAGGAGTTACCAAGGGCCATGGAATCACTGCCCCAGCTGTGGGAATCGCTACCTGAATTCGGAACCGGCGTGTTGTACGCGGTGCTGGTCAGCGCAGCGTACACGTTCGCGATCTCGGTTGCTGCCGGCCGTGGTCGGCCGCGTTTGCTGCAATCGGCCCGCCTCGGCGCCTATGCCACCACGGCGTTGGTCCTGCTCGGCGTGCTCCTCTTGGCGTACGCCTTCGTCACGCACGACTTCCGGATTCGGTACGTCGCCCGCTACAGCGACCGCTCGATGACGACCACGTACTTGTTCACCTCTCTCTGGGGCGGACAGGACGGTTCGCTGCTCTGGTGGCTGTTCTTGCTCAGCCTCTACATCGCGGCCTGCGTGAAGTGGCTGGAGGGCAAATACCGCCAGCTGCAACCCTACGTGATCGCCACCTTGATGGTGATCGTCGGGTTCTTCGCAGTGCTGATGTTGTACTCGGCCAACCCGTTCGAGACGAGCATGGCCGGCGCGCGGGTCGACGGCGACGGGCTGAACCCGCTGCTTCGAAATTACTACATGATCATCCACCCGCCGAGCCTGTACATGGGCTTCGTCGGCTGCTCGATTCCGTTCTCGTTTGCGATCGCCGCGCTGGTTACCGGGCGTCTGGACGCCGAGTGGATCGTCGCCGTGCGCAAATGGATGCTGTTTGCCTGGATGTTCCTGTCCATCGGCAACGCCCTCGGCATGAAGTGGGCGTACGAGGAGCTCGGCTGGGGCGGCTACTGGGCATGGGACCCGGTCGAAAATGCGGCGTGTTTGCCCTGGTTCACGGCCACTGCCTACGTGCATTCGACGATGATCCAGGAGCGGCGCAACACGCTCAAAGTGTGGAACGTGGTGCTGATCTGCGTCACCTTCTTCCTGACCATCTTCGGCACGTTCCTGACTCGCTCGGGCATGATCAGCAGCGTCCACGCCTTCGCCCAGAGCGATATCGGCGTGTACTTCGGCTACTTCATGGGCTTCATCATCGCCACCTGCACGGGCCTGATCGTCTGGCGTCTGCCCTTGCTCAAGTCCCAGGGGCGTATCGAATCGTTCTTGAGTCGTGAGGCCGCGTTCGTGGTGAACAACTGGGCCCTCTTGGGCGGCATGTCGTTCATCGCGGTGGCCACCACCTGGCCGCTCGTGACCGAGTTCTTCCAGGGTCAGCAAGCCACCGTCGGCCCCCCCTTCTACAACCGCTGGATGGCGCCGATCGGCATCGTGATCCTGGCGCTGATGGCCTGCGCGCCCTTGTTGGGTTGGCGCAAGACCAGCGACGTATCGCTGAAACGAGCGTTCCGGCTGCCCACCATCGTGATGCTGGTGGTCATGGCCGTGCACCTGACCGTCGGCAAATGGCTCGGCTTTCCGGCATACGTGCTGGATCCGCCGACGTACACCGGTGTGGTCGGAAGCGTCGTGCAGCAGCTGGCCGCCGTTGCGCCGCTGATCACGGTCGCGCTGGTCAGCTTCAACTTCGCCGTCGTGTACCAGGAGTTCCAGCGTGGTGTGGGCGCCCGGCGCCGCAACGCCGCCGAGGGCGTGTTCGAAGCGCTGTTCAACCTGGTCAAGAAGAGCCGGCGCCGCTACGGCGGGTACATCGTGCACGTGGGCATCGGGCTCATGTATCTCGGCTTCTGCGGCAAGGCCTGGGAGCTGGAGAAAGAGGCCAGTCTGATGCCGGGCCAGTCCGCCGAGGTGGGCACCTACAAGCTGACCTACCGGGGCTCGCGGCGCGAGGTCGACCAAGAGAAGCAGATGATTTTCGCGGACATGGACGTGGAGCACCGCGGCCGCATGGTGAATCAGGTGCACCCGGCGAAGTTCATCTACAACGAGTCGGAGATGGGGCCCACGACCGAGGTCTCTCAGCTCAACAGCCTGCGCGACGATCTATACGTGGTGGTCGGCAGCATCGATCCGGAGAGCAAGCGCGCCACCTTCCGCATCCACGTCAACCCACTGGTGGCGTGGATCTGGATCGGGGTCCTGGTGCTGATCAGCGGTGCAGCAGTTTCGCTCTGGCCCGATGTCAGCTTGCGCGAGGTGGGGGCGTGGAGTTATGCCCGCGCCGCCGGCGGTCTCGCCAGCGGCATCATGTTTGCGTTCATCCTCGCCAGTGCCCCCGCCGGAGCGGTGGAACGCGATCACGGCGTCACCCAGCGTCACTCCATGTATCAGGCACGGCTCGCGCCGCCCCTGGCCACACCTGAAGCCGACGCGGCCGCGCGCTCCCGCAGCCTGGCGGGCGCAGCGTCGGTGCTGGGCGGGCTGGTCCTCGGCATGGCGGCCTTACGCCGCCGGCGTGGCGAGCAGGCGATCGAGATCGATTAAGAAAGCACGATGGCCTTACCGAGTTCGTTGGAAAACCTCAGCGCGCAGCTGCGCTGGCTCGCGCCCCTGGGCGCGGTCATCGCGGCCAGCGTGGCTGGGCATTATTTGGGTCTGGGCATCGGCCTTTTGACGCTGAGCGGCAGTGTGCTGGGCGGCGCGATCTGGCTCATCTGGTCCAGCCTGCAGGGCCTGACCGGGGACGTGCCGCTCACTCTGGACGAAGCCTTGAGCCTCGGCGCACCCAGCACGGAGGAAGAGCAGAAGCGCTCCGTGCTGCGCGCCCTGAAGGATCTCGAGTACGAACGCGCCGTCGGCAAGATCAACGACGCGGACTACGCCATCCTGGCGGAGCACTACCGCAACGAAGCCAAGCGCCTGCTGCGCGCGGTGGACGCCGATCTCGGACCGGAGCGCGACCGCGCCGAACAGATCCTGGCCGAGCGCCTCGCCGCCGAGGGCTTCGAGCCCGCGCCAGCCGAGGAGAAGCCCGCTTCGGAGCCCAATACCAAAGCAGCGGCCAGCGAAGACGCGCTCGACGCACCGGTCGCCAAGA
>Ga0164241_10004897_pt1 | contig 12777 bp, 11 predicted proteins | sample OricomyardsoilBY_FD_108780 | JGI IMG/M metagenome (GOLD analysis project Ga0164241, IMG submission 108780) | Backyard soil microbial communities from Emeryville, California, USA - Original compost - Back yard soil (BY) | ecosystem: Environmental > Terrestrial > Soil > Unclassified | place: USA...
CGATCAATTTGCCCAGCTGCTTGCTGCAGATGGTCCCGTGGGGCGCCGGCTCGACTTTCTGCTGCAGGAAATCGGACGGGAATCGAATACCATTGGCGCGAAGAGCCAAGATGCGAAAATCTCCCATTTGGTCGTGGAGATGAAGGCAGAGCTCGAGCGGATTCGCGAACAGGTCCAGAATGTCGAGTGAAGATCCTCTTCCGTTGATCGTGTCCTCGCCCTCTGGCGCGGGCAAGACCACGCTCACGGCGCGTTTGCTCAAGGAGATCCCCGGGCTGCGTTTCAGCATCTCGCACACCACACGCAAGCCTCGACAGAACGAGCAGGACGGGCGCGAGTACCACTTCGTCGATCGCCAAGAGTTTCTGCGTCTGATCGAGCAGGGCGCGTTTCTCGAATGGGCCGAGGTGCACGGCAATCTGTACGGCACCGGTAAAGCCGAGCTCGAACGCGGCGAACGGCCGCGCGGGATCATCTTCGACATCGACCATCAGGGCGCGCGACAGATCAAGAGTTCGGCGCCGGAGGCGGTCGCGGTGTTCATCTTGCCGCCCAGCATGGCCATTCTCGAGCAACGCTTGCGCGGCCGCGCAAGCGAGGACGAAGCCACCGTGCAGCGGCGCTTCGGCGTCGCGCTGCGAGAGATCGAGCACTATGGCTTGTTCGACTACGTGCTCGTGAATGAAGAGCTCGAAGAGGCCACCAAGCAACTGGTGTCGATCTTCCGCGCCGAAGAATGTCGGCGCCACCGCGCGGCCCGCCACGCCGAACGCCTCCTGGCAGAGGGCCGCGGTTTCGGCGGCTCGAAACCACCTTCGATTACCTAAAAGAAAGCAGCAGCATGATGATCAACAAGCCTCGTGAGCAAGCAGCCCCGGTTCTCATCGTCGGATCGATGGCCTTTGACGACCTGGAATTGCCGAGCGGCAGCGAGAAAGACGTCGTGGGTGGCTCGGCAACCTACGCCGCCTACTCGGCGGCGCTCTTCGCGCCGGTGCAAATCGTAGCGGTCGTCGGCTCTGATTTTCCGCAGGCCACATTGACCGATCTGGCCCGCGCGGGCGTCGATTGCGCGGGGGTCGAAAAGGCGAACGGAAAGACGTTCCGCTGGGCGGGTCGCTACGCGGCCAACTTGGCGAGCCGCACCACGCTCGACACGCAGCTGAACGTGTTCGCTGATTTTCAGCCGAAGCTGCCGACGAGCTACACCACCACGCCGTACGTGCTGCTCGGCAACATCCACCCCGCTCTACAGCTGGATGTGTTGGCGCAAGCTCAGCGACCGCGGCTGGTCGCAGCTGACACGATGAATTTCTGGATCGAGGGTGAGCGCAAAGCCCTCGGTGATGTGCTGTCGAAGATCGATCTGCTGATCATCAACGACGAAGAGTTGCGACAGCTCGCCGAGGACCACAACGTGAAGCGCGCCGCCAAGAAGGTCTTGGCGATGGGTCCGAAGCGCTTGGTGGTGAAACGCGGCGAGTGTGGCGCAATGCTGTGGGACGACCACGGCTGCTTCTTCGCGCCGGCGTACCCGCTCGAGAACGAGGTCGATCCGACCGGCGCGGGCGACACCTTTGCCGGCGCGCTGATGGGCTACTTGGCCAACGTCGGCGAGCTCGACGCGGGTGCCTTCCGTCGAGCGCTGATGGTCGCCGGCTGTGTGGCTTCGTTCTGCGTGGAAGATGTGGGCGCTCGCCGCACCTCGAAGCTCACGCAGCAAGCCGTGACGCAACGTTTGGAAGAGCTGCGCAGCTTGGTCCAGTTCGGCTGAGCCGTGTCACGCGGCGTGGGCGCGACTCGAACGAGGAGCGCCCGGCGCTCGCGGCGCTTCGCCGCGAACTGCGTCAGACCGAGCTTCACGGGCATCCTCGGTGACGATGCCCGTGCTCGGGCCGTCGTGCAGATTGCGCTCCTCGGAGATCAGTGCGAGCAGCTCTTTTTGGCTGAAAAGCCCAGTCTCCAGCAGGACTCGCATATAGCCGTCCAGGTAGCCATGGGCCCGCGCGAGCTTGCCGTAGGCGACACCCTCGGTGCGGAGGCGCAAGACGTCCCGCAACATTCCGCGGAGGTTTTCGAGCATTTCGGTCTTCGACGCGTTCGCCATGGAGACTCCCTTCGGCGTAGGTGCTCGAACTCGAGCTCCGCGGCCTGAACCATGGGGTACCTACGTTCTCGATTCACGGCCAAGTTGTCGGCGGCGTTTTCCAGCACTATGCTGACTGGGTCCGACAGGAGGACCCGCAAATCGTGGGCCGCCATGACGCGACGCATCAGGAGTCAGCAATGAAACTCTCCATGTTCAAGTCGAAGATCCACCGTGCGACGGTCACGCACGCGGACTTGGCGTACGAGGGCAGCGTGACCATCGACGCGGATTTGCTCGATGCCGCAGCAATTTTGCCGTACGAGGCCGTGCACATTTGGAACGCGACTCGCGGGACTCGACTCATGACCTACGCGCTCGAGGGACCGCGCGGTTCCGGCGCGATCTGTGTGAACGGCGCCGCTGCGCACCTGAATCAGCCCGGTGATCTGGTGATTCTGGCGACCTTTGCCGAAATGACGCCGGAAGAAGCCCGCGCGCATAAACCCATCGTGGTCCGGGTCGACGCGCAGAACCGAAAGCTTTCCGACGTTAGTGAAGAAAAGCCGGGACCAGTGCTCAATTCAATCGGCCTTGCTTCGGCAGTGGTGTGAGCCGCGCGAAACGTACGACCTTTTAGCGATGCTTGCTTGGCGTTGAGCCAAGCATTCGACTAGAAGGGGCTGTTTCGAGCCTGAACGATGCCCGACGTGCCGATCCCTCCCAACGCGGTTTCAACGCTTTCCGAGCACCCGCACGTCGACAAACTGGCTGAACTCGTGCGCTCGATCGCGTTCGACGCAGCCGCTGCTCGCCGCTCGGACTTCGCCTCGCGCTTCCACACAGCGCCGCCCGCCACCGGCAGCACCGTGGAAGTGACGACGGAAGAAGCCGACACGCCGCTCGGCAATGCCCGGGCCGCGTTGGAGCGCGGCATCGAGAATCCGGACGAACAAAACTTGCTCGGCGCGCTGTTGGCGCTCGGCGTGGCGCGCGCCCTTCCAGAAGAAGCGGAAGCGCTGCAGACGATGGCCGCAAACTTGGTCTGGCTCGCGGCGCACACGCCGTGCAGCGCGCTCGAGTTTTTGGACGATGCGCTCAAAGATCGCGCGGGCGTGATGTGGGAAGCGATCGCTCGCGTCGCGCGCAATCCAGGTTTGAGTTCGCCGGACTTCGGACACACCGAGGCGCTCGTCGCAGCCGCCGCACTCTGTCGCAGCGAGTCCGAAGTGGCGCACCGCGCGCGCTTGCACCTCGGGCAAAACACGACCGATCCCGTGCTGCGCGCCATCCTCTCCGGAAGTACCTCGCGCACGGAGCTCTCGGGCGAACTGCGCAGCGCGCCGCTCGGACCCGTGGTGACGACGCTGCTCGCGCTTTCGCTGTTGCTGTTCATCGGCCGTGGCTTGTCGCTGATCGCGCGGCTCGCTTTGGCGTATCGTCGACCGGCCACGATACGCATCAGCCCCAAGGGTCTGGAGCTCACTCACCGGATCGAGCTGATGGGGCGCGTGTTGCGCGATCGGGCGACGCTCGTGCCACTCGCCAACCTGTCTCGCGTGACGAGGGAGGTGCGCTACGCGCGAGTCGGGCTGTATGCAGGCCTCACCGCGCTCGTGGTTGGCACTTATTTCGGCGTCGGGCTGATTGTCGACGGTGTGCGCGTTCCCGGTGGCTCGCCGCCATTGCTGGGTATGGCCGTCACTTGCATCATCGTCGGCTTGGGTTTGGATTTTTTGCTCTCGACCGCGTCGGATAGCGCGCGCGGCAAGTGCCGTATCGTGATCGTACCGCAAACAGGCAAGCGTCTGTGCGTCGGCTCGCTAGATCCAATCGGCGCGGACGCGATGCTCAATAGCATCGCCGAGCAAGCGCACGCCTAGCCTGGCTCAACCGCCCGCGGGACCTGCGACTCCGGAGCCCGCCGAACTTGCAGGGCGCGCGCGGCGCGCGCTGCCATTGGACAAGAACGCGCCGGCCATATCGAGCGCAGTTTGCAGCTGATCGGCGGTAACACTGGCGCTGCCGCGGATCAGCTTGCCCTCGGCGGTGAACCCCACGTGTTCGATGAAGCGATGTGACGATTGGCCGAGCAATGAGCCGAGAAAGCCCAAGTTGAGCTGCGACAATGCGTTCGCCGTTCGGGTCAGGTAGGCCGCGTCTTCGCTTGCGACCTCGGCGTTCTCATCCTCGGCCTCGATCTCGGCGCTCGCGCCGCCGTCAGCCGTGGGTGTGATGCGAATTCGCGCCCAGCGAATCGACTCGGGCACCTTGATTGGCAAACCGAGGAAGGCGCGCGAGGGCGTTGCCAGGTAGATCAAAGCCGCTTCCGGGCCTTTGCTCGGCCGCAGCGTGAGCTGCTTGCCCGCCGCGGCAGCAGCCGCGAACGCGCTCGGTGGCGTGACGACCACGGTGTGCGCGTTGGCCACGACGAAGCGCCGCTCGGCGCCGTCGGCGTGGGCACTCGCGACCGGAACTCCGGCGTCGAGCCACTCTCCTCCTTGCTTGTCGGCGCGCACCAGTAAATCGATCGCAGCATGCATCTTCGCGGGTGGGAGGTGGTGCCGCAGGATGGCCACCACGTTGCTGGAATTGCGAAGCTGCGGGCCCACGATATAGATTTGGTCGATATCGCGGATCGGATCGACGCCGGAGGGACCGAAGAAATCGCGCCACTGGTAGAGCGAAGAGAGCAACGGTCCAATGCGCTTGCCAAGCGGATTCGACCGGATTTTTTCGGTGTACAGGGTGATGCGCACGTTCGCATTGGGATCAGCGACACGCTTCACGCCCGCGACGACCGAGGGATCCGAAAGCGGTTCGGTCCCGGCATCGTTTGCGGCGAGGCCTGCGTCCGTGCCAGCACCGGCGTCCTTTTCGTCTGCGACCAAGCCCGCGTCGCTGCTCGCCACACCGGCATCGCCCGCGCCCGCGTCAGTAGCTGCGGCATCGGCCGCTCCCGCGTCGCTCCCAGCATCAGCTTCGGCGTCTGGCGCTTCCGCGTCAGGTGCGCCTGCGTCGACGATGGTCTTCGCGGGTTCCGGCTTCTTTTTGGGCTTCGCGATAGCGACGGGCTCGCCCGGACTTGCGGGCTCCGCGGGTGGAGCGGGCTCTTCCGGCGCGTTCGGCGGCGGGGGCGCGTCTTCGATCACGTCGATCGGAATCCCCGTGATCGGCGGCGCTTCGATGTCGTCCGCCGGCGGCGACCAAAGGCCGAGCAGACCAACGAGCGCCGCCCACGGGGTGAGCGGCACGTGCAGCAACAGGGAGACCACCAGCAGCTTCGCGAAGCGGCCAGTACTCGTGTCGGCCGTGCCGCGCCAGTGAGTCTTCAAGTCCACGCGTGGAACATAGCTAAAGCAGGCTCGACCGGCGAATCTGTACGTTTTTACGCTGGCATGGGCCTCGCAACCCCCGGCCGGGCAGTCACATGAAAATCACTGAGAAGTGGATCGCACCAGCCGGCTGTGGAAAGAACGCGGGGAAAGCTTTACCCCCGATGCCGCGCCCCAGCTCCTGCCCCCGAAACGTCCTTCCCCTCGTGTCGGTGCTCCTGCTCGCCTCCTTGGCCGGCTGCGACCGCACGCCGCCCCCGGGAGCGGATGATGTTGCCCCCAACAGTCCCAGTGCGCAGCCGACACGGCCTCAAGCGGGTTCCCCCACGCTACCAAAAGAGCTGGTCCTCACCCCCAAAGCCGTCCCCACCGGCAGCACCGCGGCGAGCAGTGCAACGGCCGCCGTGGCGCCCTCCGGCACCGAAGGCGCCCCGGGCGTTGCGCCCGAAGTTCCACCTGCGGACTACAAGGGGCCGTGGCTGGCGATCACCGCCAACGCGGCAGGCGTGTATGCCGAAGCCAGCTTCGAAGCCAAGAAGCTCGGCTACATCAGAAACGGCGGCCGCGTCGCGGTCGAGGCCAACCCAACCTCCAAAAAGAACTGCACCAGCGGCTGGTACAAGCTGCTCGGCGGCGGCTTCGTATGCGGCAACCTCGGCACCACGGATCTCAATCACCCGGACGTGAAGTTCGCGACTCAAGGCCCAAACCTCGATGAGGTGTTGCCTTATCCCTACGCGCGCAACGCGAAGAACGGAACGCCGCTCTACAAGTCCGTGCCGTCGCGCGAACAGATGGAAAAGTACGAACCGTACTTGAAGGCCAAGGAAGAAGAGTCCGCGAGCGAAGACGAACGAAACGCCAAGAAAAAGGCTAAGGACATCGCGGACGCCGGGGCGCCGAGCGCTCTCCCAGCGCGGCTCGACACCGCGCTCGCCGACGCTGGCGTGGCCCTCCCCACGGCACAAGAAGCCGCGGATCCCGAACCCGAAAAGCCGTGGTGGCAGCGCGACGACATGAAAGACCGGATGCACGAGCTCAAGCTCGATCAGCTCTCCGAAGACGCTGACGCGATCCTGGCCAAGCGCATGGTGAGCGGCTTCTACGTCGCGGTCGACAAGACCTTTCGCTGGAACAATCGCTCTTGGTACAAGACCACGCGCGGCCTCGTCACGCCGAGCGATCGTTTTTGGCAGACGGCCGGCTCGAAGTTCAAAGGAGTCGAGCTGACGAGTGACTGGAAGCTACCGATGGGCTTCGTCTTCGGAGGCAACAAGAGCATCTCCAGCTACAGCATCGACGACGACAAGATCAAACCGGCCAAGACCTACGAGCACTTTGCTCCGGTGCAACTGACCGGCAAAGAACAGGACTTCCACGGTACGAAATACGCCGAAACAGGCGACGGTAGCTGGGTCAAGCGCTCACAGATCCGCATGACGAGCCCGGGCCCCCTGCCCGTCGATCTCAAGCCGGGCGAGCGCTGGATCGATGTCAACTTGACCACGCAGACGGTGGTGGCCTTCGAGGGCGACAAGGCGATTTACGCCACCCTGATCTCAAGCGGCAAAGAGTCCAAAATCAAAGACAAGGACCACCGCACCCCGACCGGCGAATGGCGCATTCGCGAAAAACACATCACGACCACCATGGACGGCGACGGCACTGCCGCAGGGGATCTGCCCTACAGCATCGAAGATGTGCCGTACGTGATGTACTTCTTCCGCTCATACGCGACGCACGGCGCGTTCTGGCACGCCAATTACGGCATGCAAATGAGCCATGGTTGCGTGAATTTGTCGCCTTTGGACGCGAAGTACCTGTTCTTTTTCGCCGACCCGCCCCTACCCAAAGGGTGGCACGGCGTCCATGCGACGGACGCGCACCCGGGTAGCCGCGTCGTCGTTCATTTGTGAAATACTGTCGCCACTTTTGGGGGCGAATCCGCGCGCGAGAGAAGGCCCCCTAAACTTTCGCCGAGACCGGTCGGATGGAATTGACGCGTCCCTACGACAGGACCATCACCTCGCGGCCATGGATCAGTTTTCGGCTCACCTCGATCGCGGATGGGATCTCGTTCAACGCGGAGATCCACGTGGCGCGGAGCTGTCAGCGCGCCGCGCGCTCGAAATCGATAGCCAGTCGCCCGAGGCGTACAACCTGCTCGGCTACGTGGCTGCGCTGAAAGGTGAGTTCGACGAAGCCACCGAGCACTATCGCCAAGCGATCACGCTCGACGACACCTACCTCGAAGCAATGCTGAACGCCGCCGAGGTGTACGTGCATCCATTGGGCGATTTCGAAGAAGCGCTCTCGCTCTGCGATCAAGCCCTCGACTTGGCCGAGACGGACGACGAGGTCGTCGATGCTTTGCTGCTCAAGTTCGACGCGCTGCTCGGCAAGGGTGAAGCGGACGCCGCCAGTGAGTTGTGCCGCCGCTTTCCCGAGGGGCCGTTCGAGAACCCCAATCACACGTTCTTGGTTGGTCGCGCGCTGTACGAAATCGGTGATCTCGATCGCGCGTTCCCGCTGATTGACGACGCGGTGAAGCGCAACGTCAAGAACGCGGAGGCTTGGTACTACCTCGGGCTGCTCCGCGACGAACGCGGTGACTCACACGGCGCGACCGCAGCATTCTTGGCCTCGCGCGACTTGGATTTGGAGTTGGGCACGCCCCCCTGGTCGCTCTCGCGCGAAACCTTCGAGATGACCGCGCGCAGCGCGCTCGCCTCCTTGCCCGAAGAACTACGGCGCTTCGTGCGCGAGGACGAAGTGTACGCGGCGGACGTCCCCGGCGTCGAAGTCGTCGTGGACGGCGTAGATCCACGCGCGCTCCTCCTGCTCGACGGCGTGAACGCCGGAGCCACGATCGCCACGATGACCGCGCGTGTGTTCGTCTATCAGCGCAACGTCGAGCGCCTCGCGGGTTCCATCGAGCACGTCGCCGCAGAGATTCGCGCCGCCCTCGAGCGCGAGATCAGCGCGACCTTCCTCGAGCCAGACGGCCCGCTGGCGATCGCGCAGAAGACGCTGAACTGATCGCTGACACTTCGCGCGGCGCGCGCTCAGGCGGCGCGCGCCGCGAGCTGCTGAGCCACCGACTCGAGCAGCACGCGCGCCGGTCCAGGCTGCACGCTGCTCAGCGCTTCGACCGCTGAGCGCGTGTGTGCACTTGCGCGCCGACGCACCTCGTCACAAGCGCCGCTCTCGACGACGGCGCGGCTGACGAGCGTCACCGATTCGCCGTCGCCCGCGTAAATGCGTTGCAGCGGCTGGACCAGTTCGGGCATGCGCGCAACCGCCAGCACCAGCGGAAGCGTGAGCTTGCCTTCACGCAGATCGGTCAGCAGCGTCTTACCCGTGTTCGAACCGGAATAGTCGAGCACGTCATCCACCAACTGAAATGCAATCCCGAGCCGCTCGCCGAAGCCGGCCAAACGCTCTTGATCTTCCGGGCTCGCACCAGCGAGACGCGCGCCAGTGCGAGTGGACCACGCGAACAGCGACGCGGTCTTGTCGCGCAGAATGCGCTCATACGTCGTCTCGGAAACGTCCAGTTCGCTGCGCCCGCGCAATTGCACGATCTCACCGTCGACGAGGCGCCGCAGCGTGGTGATCAAATCCGGCATGATCTCGGGTGCGTGCTGCTGCGTGCGCTGCAGGGCGTGCACCAACAGCAAATCGCCAGCGAGCACGCTGATCGCGTTACCCCAAGCCAAGCGGGACGTCGGCACGCCACGTCGCTCCATGCCCTCATCCACCACATCGTCGTGGAGCAGCGTCGCGGAGTGCACCAACTCCGACACCACCGCCATCTCACGTACAGCCGGCGTCACGCGACCGAAGCAGGCGGCGCTCAGCATCAATGCCATCGGACGGACGCGCTTGCCTCCGCGCGTCACCAAGTGACGTGCAGCGAGCGTCGCTGGTGCCTCGCCTTCGTCGACTGAGCTCGCGAGAGCAGCTTCGATCCAGCGCAAATCGTCGGCAAGGAGGTCTTGCACGTTCGCGATGCGATCGGTCACACGCTCACCCGTGCCCTGCACTTCGGCTGCACGACCGAGGATCTCGGCGGCGGCGGCAGCGGGCATATCGGGAACCTCTTCGAGTTTCTGAGTTTTCAAATCTTTGTGAAACCACTATGGAGCAGGCGGCGGCGGTGGTCAACGACTCACAAATGGCGGTCGCCCGGCCGATCTTGCAGCAATCGGCGATTGTCGGGGAAGTGGAATTGACGGGACGGTGAAGCGCAGGCACATGCTCCCGCGCCAATGGCTTCCGCCAAACCTAACCTTAGCCCGGGCGCGCGCCTCGGGCGCCGGATCGGGATTGCGGTTTTTGCGCTGATTATCGGCGGAGCGACCGCCATCTGGTCAATTCAAATCCTGTACGCCGTGTTCGCTCCACCTGTACTCGCGGTGGCCAAAGACTGCCGCAGCGGTAGTCGAGGCCTATTGAGCGCCGTGCGGCGAGCCAGCCTCGCTGCAGCTGCGGAAAGCGGCGACGAGCGCGCGGCACTCGCACGCTTCCGGGCGGCACTCGAGCCCGAGTGGAGCCGTCGAGCGAGTCTCGACTCGCTCTGCAGCACCGACCCGAAAGCCCGGGCAGCGTTGGCCGAGATCGACGCGCTCCGCTATGCGGAAGAGCATGCCGTGCGCTATGAGGCAGTGGGGCTCGCTCCGCAACGACGGCGCGTTCAAGCCCTCTACCAGTTCGAAAGCGATGGGCCCGAGCGCCCCGCGCCCCCTTGAGGTTTCGCTCGATGAGCATTGAAACGACCACTGAAACAGAAGCCCCCGCTCCGACCTTCGACAGTCTGCCGCTATCCGCGGAGCTGCGGCGCGCGATCGACGAACTCGGCTACACGCATCCGACGCCGGTGCAACGCGCCGTGTTCGAACCCGCCGTGCGCGGTGGTGACTTGGTCGTACAAGCACAGACCGGCACCGGCAAGACAGCGTCGTTTTCGATGCCGCTGGTCGATTCACTGGTCAAGCGCAGCGTCAGCGCCGTTCAGGCGTTGATCTTGTGTCCGACGCGCGAGCTCGCGCTGCAGGTCAACCGAGAGGTCGAAGCGCTCGGCAAGCACCGCAACATCCGCTGCACCGCAGTGTACGGCGGTGCGCCGATGCCGCGCCAGGTGGAAGCGATTCAGGACGGTGCGCAAGTGGTGGTCGGCACGCCGGGTCGCGTGCTCGACCACCTGCGCCGCGGCACGCTCGACCCCGCTAGCATTCGCACGTTCATCTTGGATGAGAGCGACGAGATGCTCTCGATGGGCTTTTTGCCGCAGATCACCGAGGTCAAAGGCTTTTTGCCGAAGACGCTGCAAACGCTGCTGTTCAGCGCGACTTTGCCGCCCGACATTCGCCGCTACGCGGAGCGCCACCTCAAGAACCCGCAGTTTTTGACCTTGAGCGGCGATCACATCGGCGCGCTCTCGATCGAGCACACCATCTACCTCAGCCGCGGCGACAAACTGGGCGAGCTGATGCAAGTGATCGAGGTGGAGAACCCCGAGAGCGCGATCGTGTTCTGCAACACGCGCGACGAGACCAAGCGCGTCGCCGAAGCGCTGCAGCAGCAGGGCTTCGCCGCAGGCTGGCTCAACGCCGATCTCGCGCAAAGCGATCGCGAAAAGGTGATGGCGGCGACGCGCAACAGCGAGCTGCGCTTCTTGGTCTGTACGGACGTCGCGGCGCGCGGTATCGACATCTCGCACCTCACCCACGTAATCAACTACGACTTCCCGGAGTCGGCGGAGAATTACGTCCACCGAACGGGTCGAACGGGTCGCGCGGGTCGGACCGGAAAAGCGATCGCGCTGATTGAGCCCGGCGATATCGGCAATTTGTACTTGTTGCGACTCACCTACAAGGTGAAGCCGGTCGAGCGCCAATTGCCCTCGGCTCGCGAAATGAAGACGCGCGCCGAAGCGGACTTGCTGAACCTGTTCGTCTCGGCCTTCGAGAAGCGCAAGACGCACCCTGATGATCTCGCGCTGGCGCGGCGGCTATTGAGCCATCCCCAGGCCGATCAGGTGATCGCCGGCTTGCTCCGTGACCACCTGGGCGCTCGGCCCGAAGCGACGGAGGAGGCCACGGCGGCTCGACGAGCAAAACCCCCGCGCCCTGCCGAAGCGCGCGTTCCGGCGCCGGCGCCGCGGGCCCCTCGCGTTCCGCTGCCTGCGCCACGCGCCGAAGCCGCGCCACGCGCCGAAGCCGCGCCACGCGCCGAAGCCGCGCCACGCGCCGAACCTGCACCGCCTCCAGTCGCCCCCGCCGCCGACAAACCGAACGAAGCCACGCCCGTCCGTGAGCGCACGTTACAAGGCGCGCCGGACCGCGCGCGCGATCGAAACCGCGACCGTGACCGACCGCGTCGTGATCCGGTTCGCGGCAATGGTCGCAAACACGGCGACTTCGACGATCTGCCGCGCTACACGGTCAGCGATGCGAGTTCGCCGAGTGCGGCAGCGCCGGTCGAACTGCCTTCGGACACCAGTTCCGAACCGTCCACCGCCGAAGTGCCGCTCGCGGAGGGCCCGCGCGAACGCTCGGAAGCAGGCGACTTCGCTGCTGCCCGGGAGGGCATCGCCGAAATCTACGTGAGCATCGGTCGCCGCGACGGCGCGCGCCCGAGCGATATCCAAACCATCTTGGAACAGAATGGGTTGCTTGCGGAGCAAACGGACTACATCCGAGTTCGACAACGCAATACTTTTGTCGGAGTCAAGACGGAGTACTTGGAAAAGGCAGTCGCTGCGCTGAACGGCGCCGCTATCGCCGGCAAGCCTGCATTTGCCGAGCCAGCCCGACAGCGCGACTAGCGCCCGAGCGAGCGGTCGCGCGCGCGATTGAGCTTGCGCGAAGCAGCGGATTTGGCAGCATCCAAGGGAATGCCCGAACGCCCCTCCCCTGACCTTGAGCGCATGCTCACCGACGTGGAGTGGGCGATCTCCAAGCAGTTTGCCGCGCGCGACCTCGTGCCCATGTTGGAGAATCTGGTGCGCGCCGCGCCTGCCGCTTCGGAAGCGGCCTACTTCGCCAAGCTCCGCCTTTCGGAGCTGATCGTCGGAGGTGCGCCGTTCCGTGCTGCTCGCCTCGCGCGTGACGTCCTGACACGAGGTGATAGTGATCGTGCGTGGGCCGTGCTCGGCCTCGCGCACACCCTGCTCGGAAACTACCGCATGGCAGCGCGCTCGTACCGCCGCGCGCTCGCGCTCGCGCCGGACTGCGGCGTGTACGAGCACAACCTGGGTCACGTCTTGGATGTGGCGCTCAATCGCCCCCAAGACGCCTTGGCGCATCTCGAGCGCGCGCACCGCGCGCTTCCCAGGGAGAGCGAGATCACGAG
>Ga0164241_10004898_pt1 | contig 12776 bp, 8 predicted proteins | sample OricomyardsoilBY_FD_108780 | JGI IMG/M metagenome (GOLD analysis project Ga0164241, IMG submission 108780) | Backyard soil microbial communities from Emeryville, California, USA - Original compost - Back yard soil (BY) | ecosystem: Environmental > Terrestrial > Soil > Unclassified | place: USA...
CCGCCCTGCTGCCCCCTCAACGCCGAGGCCGGCAGCAGCACGCCGGCACGGCGTCGCGCCAGGACGCGCTCGCTCATGAGCGGCGCATGACGCCGCCGCTCTCGGGCGTGCCACGACCCATGCTGATGCGCTGCGCCAGCTGTGCCGGCGGTGGCAACCCCAGCGAGCGATACAGGCTGGTGAGCTGATGACGGAACAGCTCGTCGAAGTCGCGCACCGCTTCGGCGGGATTGTAGCCACCGAACCACCAGTACCAGTCGGAGGCCTCGCAGGCGGCAAGCTGCCGGGTGGCGCGCTCGCGTTGCGCGGCATCCAGCTGACCGCCGGCCAGCGCGGCATCGTAGGCAAGCTTGGCCTCGCACAGCAGATCCCAGCCGAGGTTCTTGTCGGTGTCTCCCATCCAGGTGGACAGGGTGCCGTACACCCAGCTTCCGGCACGCACGTGGGTGAGCGGCGCGGGCGTGATGCCCGCATTCCGATGCTCATCGACGAGCTGCGAGAGTGTGCACAGCCGCACGTCGGGATGACTGGCCAGAGTCGCATACAGTGCGCGCAGGAAATACCAGCCATTGAAGGGGTAGTACTCCCAGGCGTTCTCACCATCCAGCGCCACCAGCAGCACGCGTGCGGCTTCGCCACTGGTACGCTCGGCGATGCGGCTGACTTCCTGCGCGAAATTGGCCGCGGCATCGTCGCCATGCCAGCGCGAATAGGTGAAGCCGATCAGATCCGAGGTGCGGTCGTGACGGAAGTAGCACTCCACTGCGCTGCCTGGCAGGGCATGGGCGCGATTGAGCAGGCGCTCGGCCGCGTCGTGATCCTGCGGCTCCTCGACGCCCGATAGCGCCAGCGAGGGTCGCAACACACTGACGCTGCTGGCCAGCCACTCGAAACCAGCCGCCTCGATGGCGCGCACGGTTGCATCGCTGATCGCCCCTTCCGACGGCCAGCAGCCACGCGGCGCATGACCGAACACGCGTTCGAACTGCTCGCGTGCCTGGCTCAGATGCCAGCGCACACGCTCCGCCCCGCCCGGATAGCCGGTGTGATGTGGACGCGGCGCATGGGGTTCGCTTTCGCGCGCGGCGCTGAAATCGAGCAGCAGCGGCAGGATGGGATGGCTGTGGGGCGAGACGGCCAGCTCGCAGAGTCCCTGCATCGCCAGCTGCCGGAATCGCGGCAGCACCCCCGAAAGCAGTTCGCCGATGAGCTCGAGCAGGCTGCGGCGATCGGCGGCATCGAAATTGCGCGCCTTGGCCACCAGCAATGCCACGCGCGCATCCTCGCGCTGCACCGACTCGGCGAGCCACGCGATGTGATACCACACCGACAGATCGTGCAGGTATTGATCGGATATCCAGGCCACGCGTTCGGGCACGGTGATGCTCTGGGCGAAATGCACCAGCTCCGCGAAGGGTGCATGGCGGCGGACCAGATTTTCCTGATCGGCGCGCAGGCAAGCGCGCAGCAAGGCCAGGCGCGCATCGGGCGCCGTGGGCAACGGCTCGGCACTCAAGGTGGCCAGCAACGCGTCGGGCAAGGGCGCACCGCTGAGCAGGCCGTTCTGTACCGCCGCGGCCAGATCCTCCAGCTGCTCGATCAGCACCGGCGTGAAATTGACCACGGCCCTGGCGCCCGGCACCGATTCAAGGTGCGAGGCCATGTCGGTGTAATCCTTGATGGCGTGCAGGTAGGTCCAGGGCAGCACGTAGCGGTCGGAAAGCGCATCGCGATACGGCGGCTGGTGCATGTGCCAGAGCAGGACGACGGGCAGGCGCGGGTCGGTCATCCTCGCGTCGCGGTGGCCGCGTGCAGGGTTTCCGGCGTAACCAGCACCACGCCGCGTGGCGTGACATCGAAGCGCTCGCGATCGTGCGTCCCGTCGACACCGATCTGGGTGTTGTCGGGGATGTCGCAATGCTCGTCGATGATGGCGTTGCGGATGACGCAGCCGCGGCCGATGTGCACGCCGGGCATGATCACGGAGCTTTCCACCTGGCTGCGCTCTTCGATGCGCACCGCCGAGAACAGCAGCGAATTGCGCACCACGGCGCCGGAGATGATGCAGCCGCCGGCCACCAGTGAGTTCACGGCCATGCCGGTGCGGCCATCGTCATCGAGCACGAATTTGGCGGGCGGCTGCTGCACCTGATAGGTCCAGATGGGCCACTCCTCGTCATAGACATTCAGCTCGGGCGACACATGCACCAGTTCGAGGTTGGCCTCGTAGAAGGCATCCACCGTTCCCACATCGCGCCAGTAGTTCTGCGCGCGGGTGCGCACGTTGCGGAACGGATAGGCGAAGACCTGCATCTTCTCGATGGCCTTGGGAATGACGTTCTTGCCAAAGTCGTGGCTGGAGGATTCATCCGCCGCATCCTCCACCAGCAGCTGCTCGATGAGCTGCGCGTTGAAGACGTAGATGCCCATCGAGGCCAGCGCCACGTCGGGATTGCCGGGCATGGATTCCGGATCGGGCGGCTTCTCGGTGAACTTCGTGACCTTGTTCCACTCGGTGACCGACAGCACGCCGAATTCCCGTGCCTCGGGCACCGACACCTCGACCACGCCCACGGTGATGTCCGCGCCCTTCTCGACGTGGTAGGCAATCATCGGACCGTAGTCCATCTTGTAGATGTGATCTCCGGCCAGCACCAGCACATGCTGCGGATGATGCGCGCGCACGTAGTCCAGATTCTGATAGACGCAGTCGGCGGTGCCGCGGTACCAGTGCTTGCCCACCTGCTGCTGCGCCGGGATCACGTCGATGAATTCGCCGAACTCGCCGCGCAGGTAGCTCCAGCCACGCTGCACGTGCTGGATCAATGACTGCCCCTTGTATTGGGTGAGCAGGCAGATCTTGCGGATGCCCGAGTTCACGCAGTTGGACAACACGAAGTCGACGATGCGGAACTTGCCCCCGAAGGGCGTCGCCGGCTTGCAACGGTGTTCGGTCAGGCCGCGCAATCGCTCGCCGCGTCCGCCCGCCATGATCATCGCCAGGGTGCCGCCCGTCAGACGGCTCACATATCTTCCCGATGAACTGCGCGAAAGTCTGACCATGCACGCTATATTTACCACATCGGGCTTTGCATCAGCCTGACAAACGCCTCATCCGGCGTAGGACGACGCCATCACTGCCCTTCATCCGATTGACATCGCGCGACTTGCCGCGGGTACGCATCACGATCCGCACAGCGTGCTGGGTCCGCACCGCCTGCCAGAAGGAACGGTTGTGCGCGCCTACCTTCCGGCCACCGCACGCGCGCTGCTCGCCGATGGTCGGCAGCTGGCGCGCATCGGCGACAGCGACTGCTTCGAACTGATTGCCGCGCAGGCCATCGACGCGCACCCGCGACTGGTGTGGGTGGATGACGCCGGACGTCGTCATGAGCGCATCGATCCTTACAGCTTCGAGCCATCGCTGGCTGCGCCGGACCTGGCGCTGTTCGGATCAGGCGGCCATGTGGAAGCCTGGAAGATGCTGGGCGCCCATCCGGCCCGCCTCGACGGCATCGATGGCGTGCGCTTTGCCGTCTGGGCGCCCAATGCCGAACGCGTGAGCCTGGCGGGACCGTTCTGCGACTGGGACGGACGGCGGCTGCCCATGCGCGTGCTGGGCCACAGCGGCGTGTGGGAATTGTTCATGCCGAGCCTGGCCGTGGGAGAGATCTACAAGTTCGAGGTCCGCGGGCGTGACGGCCAGATCACCCTGAAGACCGATCCCTACGCGCGCGCCATGGAGATGCGGCCGGCCACTGCCTCGCTGGTCACCGATGCCGACAGCTATCAGTGGCAGGATGAGGCATGGATGCGCGCTCGCCGGCAGCACGACTGGCTGCATGCGCCAGCTTCCATCTATGAAGTGCACGCGGGCTCGTGGCAGCGCCACACCGATGGCACGTTCCTGAGCTATCGCGAACTGGCCGCCCAGCTGGTGCCCTATGTGAAACGCCTGGGCTTCACGCACATCGAGCTGCTGCCCGTGTCCGAGCATCCCCTGGATGATTCCTGGGGATATCAGACCACGGGCTACTTCGCGCCCACCAGCCGCTTCGGCGGGCCCGACGACCTGAAGTATTTCATCGACTGCTGCCACCGCGAAGGCATCGGCGTGCTGCTGGACTGGGTGCCCGCGCATTTTCCGCGCGATGCGCATGGCCTGGCGCGCTTCGACGGCACCGCGCTCTATGAATATGCAGACCCCCGCAAGGGCGAGCACCAGGACTGGGGCACCTATATTTTCAATTACGAGCGGCATGAGGTGAAGAGCTTCCTGCTCTCCAGCGCCTGCTTCTGGCTCGAACATTTTCATTTCGACGGGCTGCGCGTGGATGCAGTGGCCTCGATGCTGTATCTGGATTTCGCGCGCGGCGGCAACTTCGTTCCCAACCGCCATGGCGGCCGCGAGAACCTGGAGGCCGTGGAATTCCTGCGCACGCTCAATGCCACCACGCACTCGCGCACACCGGGCACGGTGATCATGGCCGAGGAATCCACCGACTGGCCCATGGTGAGCCGGCCGGTGGAGGCTGGCGGCCTGGGCTTCTCGATGAAGTGGAACATGGGATGGATGCACGACACGCTGGATTACTTCAAGCGCGATCCCGTGCACCGCAAGTATCACCACAATGCGCTGACCTTCGGGATGATGTACGCGTACTCGGAGAACTTCATCCTGCCGCTGTCGCATGATGAGGTGGTGCATCTGAAGAGGTCGCTGCTGGGCCGCATGCCCGGCGACCGCTGGCAGCAACTGGCCAACCTCAGGCTGCTGTTCACCTACATGTGGACACTGCCGGGCAAGAAGCTGCTGTTCATGGGCGGAGAATTCGCGCATCCCTGGGAATGGGATTTCCACGTGGCGCTGCCGTGGTTCCTGCTCGAGCACGCCGAACACCGCGGCATGCAGCAGCTCGTGGCGGACCTGAATCAGCTGTACGTGCACAACCCCGCGCTGCACCGGCATGAGTTCGAGCCCGAGGGCTTTGCCTGGATCGACTGCAATGATCGCGAGCAGTCGGTGCTGTCGTACCTGCGTCTTGGGGGCGGGCAGACGCTGGTCATCGTGCTGAACTTCACGCCCGAGCCGCGTCGCGACTACAGGGTGGGCGTGCCCGAATCAGGGCTCTATAAAGTGCTGCTGAATTCGGACTCGGCTCACTATGCCGGCGCCAATCTGGGAAGTGTGGAAGCGCTCGCCTATCCGGCCTCCTGGCATCAGCAGCCCTGCGCGCTGACGCTGGATCTGCCGCCGCTGGCCGGGGTGATACTGATCAAAGACTCTTCATGAGGCCCATCTCCAGTGGATGGCTCAGCAGCGGATGCCAGGGATATACGCGCACCTCGAGCTGATATTGTCCCGTGCCCGGCGGCACCGCCGCCACTTCGAATACCGCGCTGCCATCGGCGGCGACATCCCCTGCCGGCGTGAACAGCGCGCGCCAGTGACCGTTGGGTGGCCCGTGGCCAAACGAGCACAGTGGCGCCGCATCGAAGGGCGCCTCGGGCAGCAACCGCCGCGCCTTGAATTCCACGCGCAGATCCTGCGGCGACAAGCCGCCCAACGCCAGCACAGCGCGCAGCTTCAGCGGCGCGACAGGATCTGCGCCACGTGGCTCATCGCGCACGGACATGATCTGCACGCCGCTCCAGCGTTCGCGCACCCGGCCCTTCCACTCGGCCAATGCCACCGCACCCGCCGCGTCGCCCTCGAGCAGCTGCCGACCATGCGCTGCCGCCGGAGCGTACATGCCGGCGGCGTAGTCGCGTACCGTGCGCCGCATGTTGAAACGTGGAATGACGGACGCCATCGCGTGCCGGCAGCGACGCACCCATTCCGGCGCCAGCCCGCTGGCATTGCGGCCGTAGTACAGCGGCACCGCCTCCTCTTCGATGGCATCGAGCACGGCTGCGGCATCCAGGTGATCGCGTCGTCCTTCATCCAGCGCGTCCGCGCCGGGAATGCCCCACCCATTGCCACCGTCGAAGGCCTCGGCCCACCAGCCATCGAGTATCGACAGGTTCAGGCGTCCATTGACCGCGGCCTTGATGCCTGAGGTGCCACTGGCCTCCAGCGGCGCGATGGGGTTGTTCAGCCATACATCAACGCCAGTCACCAGCCAGCGCGCCAGCTGGATGTCGTAATCCTCGAGGAACACCACGCGGCCGGCGAACTCGGGTGTCAGCATGGTGCGCTTGATCTCGCGCAGCACTTCCTGGCCAGGGTGATCGGCCGGATGCGCCTTGCCGGCAAACAGGAACACCACGGGCCGGTCCGGATCGGAAACGATGCGCAGCAGCCGCTCGCGATCCCTGAGGATCAGTGCGGCGCGCTTGTAGGTGGCGAAGCGGCGCGCGAAACCGATGGTCAGCACATTGGGGTTGGCCGGATCGAGGAAACGCGTGATGTGCGCCAGCTGCATGGAGCCGAGACGCTTGCGGCGGTACTCGCGCTCCAGCCGCGAGCGCACGCCGGCCAGCATGCGCGATTTGATGTCCTGGGCCGTGGACCAGAAAGCCGCATCCGGCAGCTCGTCGATGGCGCTCCAGAAGCCGGCGTCGCAAAGCCGGTCGCGCCACTGGGGCAGGCGCTCGTCGAGGAACCGCTCCCACACCGATGACAGAAAGGTGGGCACATGCACACCGTTGGTGACATAGCCGACCGGATTCTCGCCCGAGGGGATCTGGGGCCAGTGATCGGCACACAGCTGCGATGACACCAGGCCGTGGATGCGACTGACGCCATTGACGCGGCGCGTGGCATTGAGCGCCAGCCGGGTCATGTTGAAACGGCCTTCCTGCCCCGGCGCGCGGCCCAGAGCCAGCAGGCGCTGCATATCCACGCCCATGACATCGGCGATGCCACTGAAGTGCTCGGCAAACAGATGATCGGGGAAGGCATCGTGACCGGCCGCCACCGGTGTATGCGTAGTGAACACGCATTGCGCGGCCACGGCTTCCAGCGCGGCCTCGAAACTGCGGCCGGCGGCCAGGTGCTCGCGCAGCAGCTCGATGGCCAGGAATGCGGCATGACCTTCATTCATGTGCCACACCGCGGGCGATAATCCCAGCAGCCGCAGGACACGCGTGCCGCCGATGCCCAGGATCATCTCCTGGCGTATGCGATGCGATTCGTCACCGCCGTAGAGCCGGAAGGTGATGTCGCGATCGGCTTCGGAATTGGCGGCCACATTGGTGTCGAGCAGATAGACCGACACATGGCCCACCTGCGCGCGCCACAGCCTGGCCAGCACCTCACGCTCTGCGATGGGTACGCGCACCTGCAGCCACTGGCCGGCCGCATCGCGCACGGGCTCGACCGGCAGATCGCGCGGATCGACATCGCGATAGCCGGCATGCTGCGAGCCGTCGCTATCCACCGACTGCGTGAAATAGCCCTGCCGATACAGCAGGCCCACCGCGACGAAATTCAGCTGCTCGTCGCTGGCAGCCTTGCAATGATCGCCGGCCAGGATGCCCAGGCCGCCGGAATAAATCGGAAAGCTCTCGTGAAAGCCATATTCAGCGCAGAAATAGGCCACCAGCGGCAGCCCGGCCTGCACCGCCGCCTGCGACTGGTAGCGATCGTAGTTCTCGAGCACGGCGGCATAGCGGCGCAGGTAGTCCGGATCCTTCGCTGCCGCATCGAGCGTGGCCTGGCTTACGCAACGCAGCAGCAGGCGTGGGTTGTCCTGTGTCTGGCGCCACAGCCCGTGGTCCAGATCTTCGAACAGCGCGCGCGTGGGCCGGTGCCAGCTGTAAGACAGATTGCCCGCCAGCTCGGACAAGCGGCTCAGCGCGGCCGGCAGGACCGGCGAGATTTCGACGAGTTGCATGTGCGCTAGTGTAACGACGGCCACGCGACGGCCGCATCCACAATACACTGTGGCTTCATGATGAAGTCATCGTTGCCACCAACCATCGGCGGTCAGATTGGCGCAGGACTGGCACGACCGGCCTGCCTGTGGCTGGTGCTGGCCATGACAGCCTGCGCCGCGGACCACGACGAACCCGCGCGCGCGGCTGCCGCCGCAGCCCCGGCAGCCGATGCAGGTTGCATTGCCAGCGGCGGAGGATTTCTGCAGGCGCGTTTGCGCGGCGCGTTGAGTGCCGATGTGGATTGGAGCAACGCACTCATGCAGTGCGAAGGCAGTCCGCGTCCGGATGGCCACGGATTACGCATGACATTGGCCGGGCCCCTGCCGGGCAATGCCGACACCCGGCTGCGCTTCATTTTTGGCATCGGCTATGCGGATGCCGCCCCTGGCATGGCGCAGGCGCTGCCCACCAATGTCACGGTGATTCTCGAGGGCGGCAAGCGGATGTTCGCCACCCGCGGCGATGCGCGCTGCGCGGTCGAGACTCTGGAGCGCGCGCCTTTGCAGAGCGCCAGCCACCTCGACCGCGTGCACGTGCGCGGCTATTGCACCGGCCCAGCCAATGAACTGGCCGGCGACTCGCGCCTGCTGATCCCTACTTTCGAATTCACCGGCGTGGTGAACACTGGAGATGGTCCGTGAAGCATCTGGCATTGATCTGGTTGATGCTGTGCGTGGTGCTGGCCCCTGCCTGCGCGCAGACGCCGCGCACTGATTTCCAGCCCACGCAGCTGCGCGATTTCCCTCGCGACACGCTCATCATCCAGCGCAGCGCGGGTCGTGATCAGTTCTCGATCTGGCTGGCGCAGACTCCCGCGCAGCAGGAGCAGGGCCTGATGTGGATCCAGCAGTTGCCGCCGGACTACGGCATGCTGTTCCTGCTGCCCGCGACGCGGCCGATGAACATGTGGATGAAAAACACCTATGTGCCCCTCGACATGGTGTTCTTCGACGACAGGGGCCGCATCCTGCATATTCATGAGCGCGCGGTGCCGCTGTCCGAAAGCATCATCGAATCCGGCGGCGAAGTGGCCGGCGTGCTGGAAATTCTCGCCGGCGAGGCTCGCCGGCGAGGCATCCAGGTGGGCGACCGCCTGATATATCCGCGATTCAATCGCTGAGTGTCGCGTCGCGGCGGTTTCTTCGTTGACTCGGCATCTATTCGCTACGGAATATTTGTTGTTGCCGGCTCATGGCCGTAGCATCCGACGCATCCTTCGCGATGTGCGGAACAGGGGAGCGATCATGAGAAATTCATTAGTGGGGCTGGCGGGCTGCGCCGCGTTGCTCGGCGGCGCCGGCGCAGCGCAAGCCGGCACCGACGTGGGACAGTGGACGCTGGGTGCGGGCGGCTTGTGGACGGGCGCTGACAGCGACCGCAACCTCGACAACGCCGTGGGCTTTTATGCCAATCTCGGCCGGGCGATGAATGAACGCTGGGATGCGGGTCTGAACCTCTTCCAGTCGAACCATGGCAACGATGGCGCGCCGGGTGACCGCGAAATCAAGGGCATGACCTTCGATGTGAATCGCGTGTTCAATCGCGACCGGGCTTTCAGTCCGTTCATCAACATGGGCATGGGCCTGGTCAAGGCCGCCAAGACCGGCAACCCGGATGGTGAGGTCGCGGTGAAGCTGGGTCTGGGCGCGTTGGCCGATCTGGTGACCTTCAGCAGCGGCAACAAGCTGCAGCTGCGACTGGATGCCGGTGTGCGCAAGTCGATTTCCCGTCCTTACCTGGATGTGCTGGCCGGACTGGGACTGCAGCTCGCCTTCGGTGGCGAGAAGGCCGCGCCCCCAGCTCCCCCCGCGCCGCCTCCTGCGCCGCCACCTCCTCCTGCGCAGGCTGCCCCGCCGCCTCCGCCTCCCCCACCCCCGCCGCCGCCACCTCCGGCTGACGACGACAGGGACGGCGTGGTCAACACCGCCGATCGCTGCCCGGCCACACCGGCGGGCGACAAGGTTGATTCGGTGGGCTGCAGTCTCACGATCCGTCTGGAGGTGTACTTCGACACCAACTCGGACAAGATCAAGTCCGAGTCCTACCCGGATCTGGACCGCGTCGTGGAATTCATGACCAATACCGTGCCTTCAGCCAGTGGCGTGGTCGAAGGGCATACCGACAGCGTGGGCAACGACGACTACAACCTGAAGCTCTCGCAGCGCCGGGCCGATTCCGTGCGCAAATACCTGGTGGACAAGGGCGTGCCTGCGGCGCGCCTGAAGGCCACAGGTTTCGGCGAAGCTCAGCCGGTGGCAGACAACCAGACCGCCGATGGCCGTGCGCAGAATCGGCGCGTGGTTCTGACGCGCGATGATGTGAAGTAGCCGCGCCGGCGCACACTGGCGCCATGCAAGGGCCCGACAGGAAACTGTCGGGCCCTTTTTTATCTGCCGGAGGTGACCTTGACCTGCATGCCGGCACGGGTGATCAGGATGTTGGAACCGAACACGCCGGGGCGCACCGTGATTTGGTCTCCTGTGGCCACCGCCGCGGTGCTGTCACGTTCGAGCTGCGACCAGACCTGGCCGTTGTCGAGCGTGACGACAAAACGACCGTCGGCACGATGCGATACATCGCTGATCGTCGCTGAAACATTTTTCCTATCGCCCGCCGCGCGGGGAGTGGCCTGTGCCACTGGAGCTGCCGGAGCCGCTGCGGCTGGTGGCGCGGCGGGCACCGGTGTCGCCCGCACCGCAGGCGGCGTTGCCGATGTGGATGCCGACGCGGGAGCCCTGGCGCCCGGCGCGGCGCTCGATGGCCGCGCGGGCTTGCCAAACGCAGCGTCGTAGCAGGCCAGGCGCTGCGCATCGTCGTAGAGATCGGAGCAGCGCGGCGCCTGCTGCGCGCCGACCTGTGGAGCAACGGCCAGCAGCACAAGCGCTCCGTAAAATCGACCCGGGAGGTTTTTGTTCATGCGCCGAGCATAGCCCCGACGCAGAGGCTTCTCTACCCGTTGCTGGGCCGTTGTTTTTGCGGCCGCTTCGAAGCCGCGGGCGGGTCGTGCGCGCCAGCCGCGCTGCATCCCGAACAGGCTCCGCCGCCTTCGGCACGCGCAATGCGTGCTTCCAGATGCTGCCCCAGCCGCCGCAGCGCACTGCGCTCGCCGCCCCGACGCTTCAGCCATGCCGCATAACGTCGCCGCGTCGCCGCGCCGGGCAGCCGCCACGCCGCGAACAGCACAGCCAGCAACACGATCATCGCAACCAGCAGGTTCTGCAACCACATGGTCAGCTCCCGATCACCCAGCGCGCCACATGATAGGTGATGAACGAGGCCACATAAGCCATCGCAAACAGGTAGCCCGCCATGATCAGCGGGTAGCGCCAGGAATTGGTTTCACGCTTCACGGTGGCCAGCGTGGAAAGGCACTGCGGCGCAAATACATACCAGGCCAGCAGCGACAGCGCCGTGGGCAGGCTCCAGCTTGCCGCGAGCATGGGCGTCAGCGCGGCATCCACGTTGTCGGCAGTGGCCGAAAGCGCATACACCGTGCCCAGCGCGCCCACCGCCACTTCCCGCGCGGCCAGCCCCGGCACCAGTGCGATGGAGATCTGCAGGTTGAAACCGATGGGCGAGAAAATGAATTGCAACGGCCGGCCCAGCATCCCGGCGAAGCTGTAGTCGATGGGCGGGCCGGTGGCGCCAGGCGGCGGCGCCGGATAGGTGCTGAGGAACCACAGCACGATCATCAGCGCCAGGATGATGGTGCCCACGCGCGTCAGGAAGATCCTGGCGCGCTCCCACAGTCCGATCAGCAGATTGCGCAGGTTCGGCCAGCGGTATTCGGGCAGCTCCATCAGCAGCGGGTGGTAGCTGGACTTCATCGTGAAGCGCTTCATCACCAGCGCCACCAGCAATGCGCCGAGCACGCCCACCGCGTACAGCGCGAACAGCACCAGCCCCTGCAGGTTGAAGATGCCGACCGGGCGCGCGGGAATGAATGCGCCAATGATCAGTGCGTACACCGGAAGGCGCGCCGAGCAGGTCATCAGCGGTGCCAGCAATATGGTGGCCAGGCGGTCGCGCAGATTGGGAATGGTGCGCGCGGCCATGATGCCGGGAATGGCGCAGGCGAAAGAGGACAGCAGCGGAATGAAGGCGCGCCCCGACAATCCCACGCGACCCATCAGCCGGTCGAGCAGGAAGGCCGCGCGCGGCAGATAACCGCTGTCTTCGAGCAGCAGGATGAAAAAGAACAGGATGAGGATCTGCGGCAGGAACACCAGCACGCTGCCGATGCCGGCGATGACGCCATCCACCAGCAGGCTGCGCAGCGGTCCTGCGGGCAGCGTGGCCTGCAGCAGATTGCCGATGGCGCCCACTGCATTGTCGAGCATGTTCATGGGCCACTCTGCCCAGCTGAATACGGCCTGGAACATCAGGAACAGCAGCACCGCGAGCAGCACGGGGCCGGCCACTGGATGCATCACGATGGCATCGATGCGCGCCAGCGCGCGCGCGCGCAGCGGCTCGCGATAGCCGATGTCATCCAGGATGCGGCGCACCTCGCGCTGCGTGGCTTCGACCTCGGCACGCGGTGGCGCAACCCAGCTGCGAAACTGCGAGGGATCGCCGTGACGCACATGCTGCAGCGACGCCAGCAGCTGCTGCTCGCCACCACTGTGCACGGCGACGGTCTCGACCACCGCGCAGCCCAGACGTGCGGCCAGCCGCTGCGGATCGATGTTCATGCCGCGCCGGCGTGCGATGTCGCTCATGTTCAGTGCGACGATCATGGGCCGGCCGAGCTTCAGCAGTTCCAGCGACAGCCGCAGGCCCAGCCTGAGGTTGGTGGCATCGACGACATTGATGATGACATCCGGTGGCAATTCGCCATGCAGCCTGCCGGTCACCACATCGCGCGTGATGGCCTCATCCAGCGTGGTGGCGGC
>Ga0164241_10004899_pt1 | contig 12775 bp, 6 predicted proteins | sample OricomyardsoilBY_FD_108780 | JGI IMG/M metagenome (GOLD analysis project Ga0164241, IMG submission 108780) | Backyard soil microbial communities from Emeryville, California, USA - Original compost - Back yard soil (BY) | ecosystem: Environmental > Terrestrial > Soil > Unclassified | place: USA...
AGCGCGAGCTCCCAGACGGTCGGCCGCCGCTCGAGCCAGATCAGCATGACGTAGGCGCCCGCGAACAGCCACGCCTCGGGACGCAGCAGGCCGGCGAGCGCGAGCAGCGCCAGCACGGGCGCACCGGCCCGCGGCCGCCGCGCCTCGACCAGCAGCGCGAGCAGCACGAACAGCAGGTACGGCACGTCGAGGTACGCGCGCACGCCGTAGGAGAGGACCGGCTCGCGGGTGAGGAACACCAGCGCCGCGAACAGCCCCGCGGCCCAGCCGAACCACAGCCGCCCGAGCTGGAACAGGACGTAGCCGACCGCGCTCAGCGAGACGAACGCGAGCACGACGAGGATGTCCTCGCCGGTCCGCCCGTCGAAGACCGAGAGCACGGCGCCGACGAGGTTCGCCAGCGGGTGCGAGGTCGGGGCGAGCGACACGTCGACCTGCGGCGCCTCGCCGTGCGCGAGCTCGCGGCCCCAGAGGAGCGCGTAGAGGGCGTCGTAGTTCGCGAAGCCGTGGCCGACGATCAGCCAGAGGACGCCCGCGCCGGCGGCCACGATCGCGGTGGGCTTCAGCCGACTCGCCATTCGCGCACGGACGCTATCGGAGGGCCCGTGGCCGGGGGGCCCGCGTGAAGTGCTTTGCTATGCTAATTAGCAATGGCAACCACTTCCCGCACCGAGCTCCCGGCCCTCGCGTCGAAGCTGCGCGTGTCGGTCGCGCGGACCGCGCGGCGGCTGCGCCAGGAGGGCGGGGGCGGCCTGAGCCCCTCGCAGATCGCGGCGCTCAACACGCTCGACCGCTGCGGCGCGCTGACCCCGAGCGAGATCGCGCGGCACGAGCGGATCCAGCGGCCGACCGCCACGCGGCTCATCGGCCGGCTCGAGGAGCAGGGCCTTCTCGCGCGCACGCGCGATCCCGAGGACGGCCGCAGCAGCGTGATCGCGCTGACCCCCGCGGGCCGCGCGGTCGTCGCCGAGCAGCGCACCCGCAAGGACGCGTTCCTCGAGGAGCGCCTGCGCCGCCTGCGCCCGGAGGACCGCGCCGCGCTCGACCGCGCGGCCGAGCTGCTCGAGCGCCTGCTGAGCGACGAGGCACCTGCGTGACCGCAGCGCTGCGCCGCTCCTTCGACTCCCTCTCCGTCCCGAACTACCGCCGGTACTTCACCGGCCAGGTCGTCTCGATCACCGGCAACTGGATGCAGACGGTGGCCGAGATGTGGCTGGTGGTCCAGCTCACCGACAGCGGCCTCGCCGTCGGCCTGACCGCGGCGCTGCAGTTCCTCCCGATCCTGCTGCTCGGCGCGTACGGCGGCGTGATCGCCGACCGCCGCGACAAGCGCCGCCTGCTGATGGTCACGCAGGCGCTGATGGCGATCCCCGCGCTCACGCTCCTCGTCCTCTCCGCCACCGACGTCGTGCACGTCTGGATGGTGTTCGCGCTGGTGCTCGCCCGCGGCACCGTCAACGCGATCGACAACCCCGCGCGCCAGGCCTTCGTGATGGAGATCGTCGGCGCCGACCGCGTCGTCAACGCGGTCTCGCTCAACAGCGTGATCGTGCACTCCGCGCGGATCGCCGGCCCGGCGCTCGCGGGCGGGCTGATCGCGGCGATCGGCGTCACGCCGTGCTTCGGCGCCAACGCGGCGAGCTTCGTGGTGATGATCTTCGCGCTCCGGGCGATGGACCCGAAGCTGCTGCACCGCTCCCCGCTGGCGGCCCGCGGCCGCGGCCAGATCCGCGCCGCGGTCGCCGAGGTCCGGCGCCGCCCGGAGCTGCGGATCCCGCTCGGGATGATGGTCGCGATCGGCACGCTGTCGTTCAACTTCCAGGTGCTGATGCCGCTGTTCGCGCGCTTCACGTGGCACGGGACGGCGACCACCTACGCGGTGCTGATGAGCGCGATGGGCGTCGGCTCCGTGGCCGGCGCGCTGCTGGCCGGGGCCCGCGGCCGGGTGACGCCGCAGCTGCTCGTGCTCTCGGCGGCGCTGTTCGGCGGCGCCCAGCTGCTCGCGGCGGTCGCGCCGACCGAGGCGTTCCAGGTCCTCGCGCTGATCCCGCTCGGCGCCGCGAGCGTCACGTTCGCCGCCGGCGTCAACTCGTCGCTGCAGATCGCCAGCCAGGGCGAGCTGCGCGGCCGCGTGATGGCGCTCTACTCGGTCGTCTTCCTCGGCTCGACCCCGATCGGGGCGCCGCTGATCGGGTGGATCGCGGAGGTGGCCGGCCCGCGCTGGGGCCTCGTGATCGGCGGCGTCGCGGCGCTGGCGACGGCGGCGTGGGCGCGGCTCGCGTTCGCGCGCGCCGCGGAGCCCGACGCGGTCAGAGCGCCGGAACCGGATCGCCGGCGCCCGGCACCGGCAGCGCCGCCGCACGGTGCCCGCCGCCTCCCGGGGAGTCGTCTCCCGACGGGGCGGCGTCGCGCGGAGCGGCCGCTGCCGTCCGCCAAGCGCGCCAGCTAGCGACCTCCTGGGCGACCCCGCGCCCGTCGCGGCGCGCCCAGGCGACGCCGGCTCCGGTGTACGGGCTCCAGCTCGCCATCAGCGACCGCTCGTGATCTGCGCGTCGGCGATCGCCGCGACACGGCACATCGCGACGATCAACAGCAGGGTGTACGCCCAGGCCACCCCTATGGAGATCAGGACCATCTGTGTCATACCTCGCTGTCGGAGGGGCCGCGGACGCTCCCCCCTCCGACTTCGCAACGCCGGTCCGAGCGCGGACCGCGCTACGTGATCCGGACCGGCGTGCCGCCGCGCACGTGGGTGGCCAGCCACCGCACCTGGCGGTCGTCGATCCGCACGCACCCGTGCGAGCGGGCCGTGCCGAGCGGGTCGAGCAGGCTCGCCCCGGCGCGCCCGTGGATCGCCACGCGCCCGGGGCCGCCGCCGTAGTTCTCGAGCGTCGTCGAGTGCGCGGTCAGGTGCAGCGCCCACGTCCCGAGGAAGCCACCGGGATCCGGCTGGCGGTCGGCCTCGCTGATCGCGAACAGGCCGGCGGGGGTGGGGGTGCCGGGCGCGCCGACCACGACCGAGAAGCGGCGCACGACCTTCCCGCGCCGCAGCACCCGCAGCGTCCGCGTCGCGCGGTCGATCGTCAGGCGCCAGACCGTCGGCGCGACCCGCGCCCTCCCGGCCGGCATCCACGCCGCGGCGTCGTTCGGGCGGCCGGCGAGCCGCACCCGGATCCACGGCGTGCCCCGCGCGTCGACCCTCGACGCGAGCACGAGCAGCCGCACCGGCGCGTGCCCCCACGCCGTCGTCGTCCCGACCGCGCCGCGCCGCGCCGCGCGCTCGCTCGGCGCGGCCCGCAGGACGGCGGGGGAGACCACGTGGGCGACGTAGGCGAGGGCGGCGGTGGGTGCGGGGTAGGGGGGCGGAGGCGGGGCGCCGGTCACCCGGTCACGCCACCGCCGCGGCCGGCGGAGGCGATCCCGGAGTCCGTCGTCACGCGGATCGACGCCGAGGACCGGGCCGTCGCGACGCCGATCGCTGTCGCCGTCATCCGGTTGACGAGCGTGCCGCCGGCGTCCCGCTCCGTGCGGGCGACGACGGTGTACGTGGTCGCCCTGCCGGGCTTGAGCGCCTTGACGGTCCAGCACGCCCGGCCGTCGGAGAACTTCGCGCCCCGCGCGCGGTCGAAGACGAGGCCGCTCGGGAGGAGGTCGCAGACCTTCACGTTCTTCACCGCGGCGCCCGCGGCCCGGACGGTGAGCCGGAAGGTGACCGACTCGCCGGCGACGACGCTCTTGCGCAGCGCCCGCTTGACCGCGCTCAGGCGGCCGCTGGTCCTGGCGTCGACCGAGTAGCCGGCGACGCGGTCGCCCTTGGGGTCGGGCTTCCCGTCGGCCGTCACGAGCGCGACGTTGCGCGCCTTGCCGGGCTCGGTCGCCCGGGCGTCGACGCGAACGGTCGCCGTGGCGCCCGCCGCGAGGGTCCCGAGCTTGCAGCTCACGACGCCGCCGGCCGACGTGCACGAGCCCTGCGAGGCCGCGACCTTGACGATCGCGACCCCCTCGGGCATCGGGTCGGTGACCTCGACGGCGGTGGCCGCCGAGCCGCCGGCGTTCTTGACCGCGATCCGGTAGGAGAACCGCTCCCCGACCGCAGGCTGCTCGACGTCGGCCGTCTTCGTCAGCTCGAGCCGGTGGGTCGGCAGGCCGCCGGTGCGCGGCGCCGCGACCGGGCCCTCGACGGCGCCGGTGTTGTCCTCGGGGTGCGCGTCGACTTGCGTCGACGCGACGGTCGCCACGTTGCGCACGGTCGTCCCGGGCGCGGCCGTGACCTTGACCACGAGCTGGACCGCGGCGCCCGTGCCGGCGGCGAGCTTGCCGAGCGCGCACGTCACGATGGCGCCGGTCGCGTTGCACGTGCCCTGCGTCTGCTCGCTGCGCACGTACGTGACGCCCGCCGGGAGCTGGTCGGTGAGGACCACGCCGGTCGCCTCGGCCGGGCCCGCGTTGCGGACCGTCAGCGTGTACGTCGCGTCGGCGCCGGTCATCAGCAGCGTCGACGTCTTGACCACCGAGAGGTCGACCGACGGCGCGGGCGGGGCGGGAGGCGTCGGCGCGTCGGCCTTGGGCGGCTCGGGGACCGGATCGACCTGGACCGTCGCCGACGCCTCGTCGTCCGTCGGGTCCGGGTCGGGCGTCGTCGCCGTCACCGTCGCGGTGTTGGTGCGGGAGCCCGTGGCGTCGGCGCGGGCGTCGATCGCCACCGAGGCGGTCGCGGCGTTGCCGACGGCGCCCATCGCGCAGCGCACGTCCTGGCCGTCGATCGTGCACGTGCCCTGCGAGGGCCGCGCCCGCAGCGGGGTCAGGCCGTCCGGCAGCCGGTCGCGGACCTCGACCCCGGCGGCGTCCGACGGCCCGTCGTTGCGGACCGTGAGCGTGAACGTCGTGGTGTCGCCCTGGCGCAGCGTCGCCGGGTCGGCGGTCTTGGCGATGCTCAGGTCCGCGGACGGTATGAGGACCGTGCTCGCCGTGTCGGAGTCGTCGGCGGTCGACGTCTGCGGCGTGCTCGTCGCGACCGTCGCGGTGTTGTCGATCGGCGCGGTCGCCGACGGGGCGATCTTCACCCGCAGCGTCCGCGTGGCCGAGCCGCCGGTGGCGAGCTGGCCGAGGTCGCACGTCACGGTCTGCCCGGCCGCCGAGCAGCCCGTCGCGGAGACGAACGTCAGCGACGCGGGGAGCACGTCGGTGAGCGTCACGTCGCGGGCGTCGGACGGGCCGTCGTTGTCGACGCGCAGCGTGTACTCGATCTGCTCGCCGGCGAGCGCGGTCGCCGGGCCGTCCTTGGCGACGCGCACATTGGCCAGCGCGTCGACGTCGATCGCGCCGTCGTCGGAGACCGGCGTCGGCTGCTCGTCGGAGGACGCGCGGGCGGTGTTGGTCAGCGTGGTCCCGGGTGCGATGTCGGCGTCGACGGCGACGGGCACGGTGATCGTCACGTCACCGCCGGAGGGGTCGAGCTCGGCGACCTCCCAGATCGCGGTGCGCGTCGAGGCGTCGTAGGAGACCTCGGAGAACCCGGTGGTGGGGGCGGCCGTGGCCGCGCCGGCGACGTAGGACATCCCGGCTGGGATCACGTCGCGGACGCGCACGTGGCGGGCCGGGACGGCGCCGGTGTTGGTCACGTGGATCGACCAGCTCGTGGCCGTGCCCGCGGTCGCGGCGCCGGCGTCCGGGGTCTTCTCGATCGTCAGGCTCGGCACCGAGAGGATCGCCTCGGCGGTGTCGGAGTTGCTCGGGTACGTGCCGGAGCCGGAGCTGTCCTGGCCGCTCGCCGAGGCGGTGTTGACGTGGGGGTTCCCGGAGCCCGTGCCGGTGGCGAGCGCGTCGGTGGTCGGGATCGCCTCGAACCCGACGGTCACGGCGGCGCCCGGCGCGAGATCGGTGACGTCGCTCCAGGTGAGCGTGTCCCCGCCCGCGGCGGTCACGATGGTCGGATCGCCGATCGTCCCCGCCGACGTCGTCGCCGTCCCGGGCTTGTACGTCCAGCCCGCGGGCAGCACGTCGCGCACGGTGACGCTCTTGGCGGTCGCGGTCGTCGCGCCGTTGGTGGTGACGATCCGCCACGGGAACGCCTGCCCGACCTGGGCGGGCCCGGTGTCCGGGCTGCCGCCGAGGCCGGTCGTCTTGACCAGCGAGAGCGACGGCAGGTCGACGGTCAGCGTCACGGTGTCGGAGGGGCCGGTGTAGTCGCGGCAGACCGCGCCGAGCACGGCGCAGTCGGCCGCGGAGCGCCCGCGGTAGGACGCGATCTCGGCGGTGTTGACGACGGTCTGGCCGTCGGTGAGGCCGGAGGACGGCGCGAGCGCCGCGGTGACCTTCAGCGTCACGGTCGCGCCCGGGGCGATCGGGCCGGGGATCAGCCACTGCGTGTAGCGCTCGCCCGCGGCGTCGCTCCACGCGTGGGTGACCATCGAGGCGCCGTCGGTGGCGACGACCGAGGTCAGGCCCGCGTCGGGCGTGTCGCGCACCACGACGCCGTAGGCCGGGCTGTCGCCGTCGTTGTGGACGGCCACCGAGTACGTGTACGTGTCACCGGGCTCGGTCGGCCGCGCGTCATCGAGGTCGCCGTCGCCGGTGACCGTCTTGTCGATGGTCAGGTGCGGCTCGACGACCGAGATCGTCGCGGTGTCCGGACCCTCGTGGTTGTCGAAGCTCCCGGGCGCCGGCGGCGTGGGCGGCGTGCCGGTGATCTCGTCCGTCGTGTTCGAGTAGGTGTCGATCGTGTTGGTCAGCGTCCCGGCCGTCCACGTGTCGGCGACGTGGGCCGTGTAGTGGACGTGCAGCGTGCGCGAGGCCGGCTCCTGCGCGATGTCGCCCAGGAACAGCGCGAGCAGGTTGGAGCCGTCGGGGCCGACGGCGGTCGCCTGCGGCACCGGGCCCGTGCAGCCGGTGCACGTGGTCGAGGCGATCGACTCGAACGTCAGGTGGGCCGGCAGCTGGTCGAGCACGGTGGCGTCGAACGCGTTGACGCCGCCGGGGATCGTCACGTCGACCGTGTAGGTCGTGGGGGCGCCGATCGTCACCTCGTCGGGGGTCACCGACTTGGCGCCGCTCAGCTGGACGATGCTCAGCGAGTCGGTGTCGTCGTCGGAGTAGGACCGGTCGCCGGCCGGGGTGCCCGTATGGCTCGTCGCGGTCAGCGCGACGGAGTTCTCCAGGCCGCCGCCGCTGACGATGTCGTCGTCGACCTCGACCGTGTAGGTGAAGTCCTGGTGGGCGCCGGGAGCGAGGGCGCTCAGCGTCCACGTGATCGTGCGCGCGCCCTCGTCCCAGACGCCGGCCGGGCTGCCGACCGGGTCGCCGTCGGCGATCGGATCGCCGTCGCCGTCGACGGGGAAGAGGTCGGGCGGCAGGGTGTCGACGACCACCACGTCGTTGGCGGTGGAGACGTTGGTGCCCGAGGTGTTGGTCGCGGTCACCGTGAACGCGCGCTGGTCGCCCGGGACGACGGGCGCGGCGTTCGCGTGGGACTTGGCGATCGAGACGTTCGGCTCGACGATCCGCACCGTGGCGGTGTCGTTGCGCGTCACGTCGGTGCCGGTCGCGGTCTCGTAGGCGAACGTCGCCGTGTTCGTGATGTCGCTCCCGCGGGCGTTGGCCGGGGCGTCGAGCACGCGCACCCGGTAGGTGACCACGATCACGTCGTCGCCCGACTCCTCGGGGTTGTCCCACTCGCCCGGGTGGGCGAGCACGAGCTCGCCGGTGCCGGTGCCCACCGTCCATCCGGAGGTCGGGAGCGCCACGCCGCCGCCGCCGCCGCTGCCGTCGGTGTCGAGCGTCGCCGTGGCCGAGCCGGCGATCAGCTCGAAGCTGGCCGGGATCGGGTCGGTCAGCGTCGGGTCGCCGTGCAGCACGGTGCCCTCGGGGATCGTCGTGGTGACCGTGTAGGTCACGACCTCGCCGGGCGTCGCCTGGCTGCCGCCGTTGTTGCCGGTCTGGGTCAGGTCGGAGGAGGTGACGACCTTGTCGACTCCCACCTGGGGCAGGTGCACCGAGCTCGGGTCGTCGACCGCGGCGGCGTTGCCCGCGGGCGCGTCGGGATCGATGTTCTCGACCGGCGTGTAGGTGTAGGGCGTGCCGTGGTTGGTCGTGCCCGTGTAGGTCACGACGCCGGCCTCGTTGACGAACGACGTGTTCGGCACGAACGTGTCGGGGACGTCGACGACGTAGGTGAGCGTCGTCGTGGCGCCGGCGCCGAGGTCGGAGGCGAGCCACTTGACGACGTCGCGGTCGGCGCCGCCGTCGACGCACGCGCCGCCGGCGGAGATCGTGTGCACCATCGTGCAGTCGAACTGCGCGGGCAGCCGGTCCCACACGATCATGTCGTCGGCGTCGAGCGCGCCCGGGGCGTTGGACACGTCGACGCGGTACTCGACGGAGTCGCCGCCGTTGATCGTCAGGTTGTCGACGTTCGGGCCGCGCGGCGTGTCGCCGTTGATCGTCCGCACGCCCTTGAGCAGCTGCAGGTCGGGCTGGTGGAGCTCCACCGGCACGTCCGCGCGCAGCGGGAAGACCGCGCCGGGGGTGTTCGCGTAGCGGAGCTTGAGGAGGTTCTCGGTGATGTCCTCGTCGGAGAGCGAAGGCGTGCTCTGCACCGTGACCGCGATGACGGCCTCGAAGACGTCGGAGATGTCGACGTCGCCCTCGTTCCAGGTCAGGAAGCGGCCATCCTCGGGATCGAGGGTCGGGGTGACCACGGGCGCCGTGTTGCCGCCGACGTAGGCCGCCGAGCCGGGCACGTAGGTCGTGTTCGGCGGCAGGAAGTCGGTGACCACGACGTCGCGCGTGTCGACCGAGTCGGGGAACTCGATGCGCAGGCGGTAGCAGACCTGGTCGCCGGGGCGGAACGGGCCGGACGCCGCCGCGGCGTAGGTCGTGCCCGGGTCGTCGCAGTCGACGAGCGCCGTCGACTGCTGGATGCGCTTGTCGAGCTCCGGGTGGTCGGCGCTGATGCTCGCGTCGGACTCGTCGACGTCGGCGCGCGTCGGGGGATCGGCGCTGATCGGCGTCGACCCGCCCCCGCAGTTGGGGTCCGGGGTGCAGCGCAGCTCGCTGTCGGAGGTCAGCGCGGCGTGGTTCTCCACCGCGTCGGCCGTCGCGACCGGCGTGTCGTCGGCGTAGCCCTCCTGGTAGTTCTCGCGCGTGCGGGTGTGGAAGGTGATCGTCCGGCCGTCGGAGACGTCGATGTGGGCGATGTCCCAGGTCAGCGTCCACGTGCCGTCGGCGTTCTCGACCGGCGGCGTGGCGTAGGCCGGCGACGGCCCGAGCCCCGCCCCGCCGTCGCACTCCGCCGACGCGGCGGGCGGCGTGTGCTCGTAGTTGACGCCCGTGCCGGCGAGCGGGCAGAGGCCGTCGGGCACGGTGTCGGTGACGACGACGTCGTTGGCCGTGCGGTACTCCGAGGCGTCGACCCGCAGGGTCCACTCGGAGGTGTCGCCCTGGACCAGGGTGTCGGGGTCGACCGACTTGAGCAGCCGGATGTCCTCGGCGATGCGGGTGAGCGTCGCGTCGTCCTGGACGGCGAGCGAGCCGTCGTAGGTCGCCGAGACGCTCGCGTAGTTGGTGAGCTCCTGCTCGTCGACGGTCTCGGGGCCGGTGTTGTTGTCGAGGTTCGAGCCCTGGGCGCCGCCGATGGCCGGGGCGGTGCCGTTGCCGGGCGCGATGCCGTTGAAGTCGAGCGTGTTCTCGTGGCTGGGGATCGCGGCCACGTACTGGATGTCCCGGACCTCGCTGGGGTCGAGCTCGGGCGTGATGTGCCAGTGGACGTGGGTGTAGACGCCGAGCTGCATCGGGCCGGTCGGCCCGTCGGGGTCGATCTCGACGGTCTCGACGACCGTCGGCGTGGGGCAGGTGCCGGTGATGCCCGACAGCGTGGAGCCGTTGAGCGGGCCGGAGCCGGGGTACTCCTCGCCGGCGGTGGTGTTGTCGTCGCCGGCGGTGCCGCAGCCGAGGAACTCGAGGCCGGCGGGGAGCCAGTCGTCGAGCTCGAGGTCGCCGGTCGGGTTGACGTGGTTGTTGCGCAGCTTGAGCGTGTAGATCGTGCGGTGGTCGTGCGCGCCGCGCAGCAGCTCGGCCTCGGGGCTGGGCTCGTCCTTGTCGAGGAGGACGGCGACGATCCGCGTCGAGCCGCCGGAGGTCGCCGAGCCGGTGTAGGACGCGGGTCCGGTGATCGCGGTGCCGCTGGACGGGTCGAAGTCCGGGACCCAGCGCGGGTTGCTGTTCGCGTAGACGCCCGAGGTCGTCGTGTAGGTGTCGCCGACGGCGCGGGCGGTGGTCGAGTGGGCGACCTGGAAGGTGAGCGGGTAGGAGGCGCCCGGCGGGAGGTCGGCGACGTTCTCGAACAGCAGCGTGGTCTGGCCGGCGGCCGGGGCGTTGCTCAGGATGCGCGGGGCGGTCGCGGCGCCGCCCGCGTAGCTCGTGCCGGCGGGCAGCACGTAGCGGAAGGAGAGGTTGTAGGCCGTCTCCGTCTCGCTGCCGGGGTTGGTCGCCGTCAGCGTCACGTCGGCGTCGGCGCCGAACAGGATCCGCTCCGGGACGGACTCGGTGAGCGTCAGCGACGGTGAGCCGTCCGCGTGCGCGGCGGCGGGGAGGAGGACCGCGGCGCACGCGGCGAGCAGCACCGCGAGCCCGACGACCCTCCGGGCGAGGAGGTCCGCCCGCATCCCGGCGATGACGGCGTGGCGCGGCTTGTGTCCCATGGTCTGCACCTTCAAGTCCTTTTGGTCGGCTGCACCGCGATGTCGGAGCGGACGGCGTCGTGCCCCCCTCCGACTTACGGCGTCAGCCTTCCTCGACGGAGAACTCCTGTGCCGCGTCGTGCAGCGGGGCGGACTCGGTGGTGGTCTGGGCGGGGATCGGCGCCGGGGAGGGCGCGGGCGCGACGGGCGTCGGGGCGACGACGGGATGCGTCGCGGGCGCCTGCCGCTTCTTCGGCTTGGGCTTGGGCTTGGGCTTCGGCTTCGACTTGGGCTTGGCGGCGGGTGCGGCGGCGCTGGGCTTCGCCTTCGCTGGGGCGGGCGCGGCGGCCGCCGGCTTGGCCGGCGTCGCGGGCCGCGCGCTCACGCTGGGCGGCTTGGGGTCGTCGCCGCCGACGTCGATGGTCCCGGTGGCCACGAGGCCGGCCGCGACCGCGCCCGCGGCGACGACCGCCATCGCGGCGACCGCGGCGGCGCCGACGCCCCCGCCTCCGGACGAGGACGAGGACGATGCCCCGCCTCCGCCCCCGCCCGAAGCTGCGCCCGACCCGCCGGCGGCGCTCGCGTGGGCGCCGTTGGCACCCGCGAGGAGGCCCGCGATCGGGAGCTTGATGACCGCCCAGGGCAGCAGGATCGGCGGCACGACGGCCGCGATCCCGCGCGTCCGCAGCACGTAGGCGCGGCAGCCGGAGCAGGTCTTGAGGTGCGCGACGGCGAGCCGGTGGCGCTCGCCCTCGGGGTCGAGGACGCCGAGCGCGTACGCGGCCATCAGCGAGCTGCGGCTCTCGCACCAGCCGCCGCTCTGGATCTCCCCGACGAACACGCCGACCTTCTTGGAGACCACGTCCATCAGCTTCTGCATCCGGCTGTCGGACAGGCCGAGCGCCTGGGCCGCCTCGGGCCGCGTGTAGCCGTGCAGGTAGCAGAGCGCGGCGGCGCGGCGCTCGCGGTCCGAGAGCCGGTCGCTCATCGCCTCGATGAACTCGCGCAGCTTGCGGACGTCGTCGAGGTGCTCCTCGACGTTGTCGCTCGCCGCGACCTCGGCCGGGTCGCCGTGCTCGGCGCGCTGGTCGGGGTGCAGGCGCCGGTAGTCGTCGACGGCGCGGAAGAACGCGGCCTGGGCCAGGAACCCGCCCGGGTTCTCGACCTCCTCGTCGCGCGAGAGCTTCGCGTAGAGCGCGTGCCAGGCCTGGTTGTAGAAGCCCTCGAGGTCGGCCTCGTCGTAGTGCATGCGCCGCGACTGGAGCTTGCGCTGGACGGACCGCAGCGTGGTCGTCTTGAGCTGCTCGTAGTCGCGCTCGAGCGCCCGTTCCGCGCGCCGGGCGGCGAGCGAGCGGCGGGCGGGGCTCATGACGGCCCGGGGAGGACGTGGACCGTGATCTCGCGGCTCGCCGCGCGCTTGAACGGCAGCGCGCGCTGCTCGGGCGCCACCAGCCGGAACCGGTAGAACGCCTCGCGCGGGCTGTTGACGAACCGGTAGCGCCAGGTGACCTTGCCGGCGCTCGTGGTCGTCGCGGTGCCGACGTCCTGCCAGCGGCCGTGGACGATCGCCTGGACGACGACGCTCACGCGCCGGCCCGACCCGCCGGCGCCGCCGAGGCGGCCGGTGAGCGTCATCGACCCGCCGTTGCGCATCCGGCCGCCGGGCTTGGTCAGCGAGAGCGTGAGCGGCCGGACGAGCCGCACGTCGATCGGGTAGGCGACGTAGGCGTCGGTGGCCGCGTCGATCCGCAGCCGGCGCGAGTCGCCGGTCCGCGGGAGCGTGAACGTGCCGTCGGCGGCGGTGCGGATCGTGCCCGCGGCGCGCAGCTCGTCGTCGGGGGCGCCGAGCGGGGCGCTGCGCACGCGGAGCGTGCCGAGCGCGAGCGGGGTCCCGTCGGCGCGGGTCGCGCGGCCCTTGACGGCGCGCGCGGCGGGCAGCCGGACGAGCGTCGAGGGCACGCTGAGCTTGACGAGCACCGCGGTGGCCGACGGCGGGACCGGCGGGGCCGTGACGACGGTCGTGGCGGTCCCGCCGCTCGTGGTCGCGGCGGACGCCGTCGGGGGAGGCCGGTTGTCGACGACGATCCCGGCGATCGGGC
>Ga0164241_10004900_pt1 | contig 12772 bp, 13 predicted proteins | sample OricomyardsoilBY_FD_108780 | JGI IMG/M metagenome (GOLD analysis project Ga0164241, IMG submission 108780) | Backyard soil microbial communities from Emeryville, California, USA - Original compost - Back yard soil (BY) | ecosystem: Environmental > Terrestrial > Soil > Unclassified | place: USA...
GCCCATCTTCTTCGCCAGGTGGTACGGCTCGCACAGGCCGGTCTGCAGCTCGAGCTTGGCGAAGAACGGGTTCACCGACTCCTGGGTGCCCTCGTAGAGGTTCATCGTCCCGGAGATGGTCGAGGTGTGGACGTCCCAGGTGTCGGTGCTGGTGAAGTTCTGACCACCACAGACGCGGTACTGGCTCATCGGGATGTTGACCTGGGCCGGAGCGGAGATCTGCTCGGTGAGCGGGATGCCCTGCTGGATCGCCGATGCCAGCACGAAGGCCTTGAACGTCGACCCCGGCTGGAAGCCGGCCGAGTCGCCGTACTTCTGGGGCACGACGTAGTTCAGGAAGGTCTGGCCGTGCTTCGCGTCGCGGCCCATCGGGCGTGACTGCGCGATCGCCTTCACATCGCCCGTGCCCGGCTCGATCATGGCCAGGGCGCCGATCGCCTGATCCGTCGGCGCGACGTGGGCGCGGACGGACTTGTCGGCGGCGATCTGGAAGCGCGGGTCGATCGTCGTGTGGATCGTCAGCCCGCCGGTGTAGATCAGCTTCTTGCGCGCGGCGGCGGTCTTGCCGAGGGCCGGGTCGTGCTCGAGATAGCGGACGACGTAGTCGCAGAAGAACGGGGCACTGGAGTTGATGCAGCCGTTCGGCGTGGGCACCGGGTGCAGCCCGAGCGGGCGCTTCTTGTACTTGTCGGCCCGCTGCTGCGAGATCACATGGAGCTGCGCCAGCCGGTCGAGTACGACGTTGCGGCGCTGGAGCCCGTGGTCGGGGTTGCGCAACGGGTCGTAGGCACTGGGGTTCTTCACCAGCCCGGCGAGGGTCGCGCCCTGGACCCAGGTGAGGTCCTTGGCGTTGGTGCCGAAGTAGTGCCGCGCGGCGGCCTGCACGCCGTACGCCCCGTCTCCGAAGTAGGCGATGTTGAGGTAGCGCTCGAGGATCCAGTCCTTGGAGTAGTGCTGCTCGAACGCGATCGCGTAGCGCAGCTCGGTCAGCTTCCGCGCGTAGGTGTCGGCGGTGGCGTCCTTCCGCTCCTTCTTGGTCTTGGCCTGGGAGAGCAGGGTCATCTTGACCATCTGCTGGGTGATCGACGAGCCACCCTGCACGACGCCGCCGCTGGACTGGTTGGTGACCAGCGCCCGGAGCGTGCCCTTCAGGTCGAGCGCGCCGTGCTGGTAGAAGCGGTAGTCCTCGATCGCGACGATCGACTTGACCATCTTCCGCGACATCTGGCTGAGCGGCACGTTGATGCGGTTCTCGTCGTACAACGTCGCGATCGTCTGGCCGTTCGGGTCCACGATCTTGGTCTGCTGCGCGAGCGGCTGCGTGCGCAGCTCCGACGGTAGCGACTCCACGGTGCGCGACAGCGACTTGGACGCCATCCCGAGGACGCCGGCGAAGGGGATCGCCAAGCCGGCCACGACCACGCCCATCACCGCCGCCACGACCGCCATCACGCCCAGATGGGACGCGACTCGGGACGCGGGAAGGCGGTCCTCGGGGGGCACGGACATGCTAGTGAGACTACGTGACCGGGCAGAAAGGTGCCCATTCCCGACCCCCGGCTACTAGTCCCATGGGACTACGGCGATCGGTCCGGTTTGGTCTGTACCCGGGGGCCGTTGGTTCTTTACCTTGGTTCCTCGACTGAGACATTCGTTCGGGCGGGTGGCTTCATGGGGAAGCTTCAGTCATGACGATCGTGGGGACGTCACATGTGGAATCAAGATTGGGCTGCACAGGCCGCGTGCCGTGGGCAGCAACCCGACAAGCTGTTCGTCCGCGGAGCGGAGCAGAACAAGGCCAAGCAGGTCTGCGGTGCGTGCCCAGTGCGCACCGAGTGCCTCGCCGAGGCTCTCGACAACCAGATCGAGTGGGGCGTCTGGGGCGGGATGACCGAACGCGAGCGCCGAGCCCTGCTGCGGCGTCGTCCGAACGCTTCGTGGCGAGCCGTGCTCGAAACGGCTCGTGAGCAGCACGTCGGTGTGTCCGTCAGCGCCTGAGCCGCGCTGACGAGTACATCGACCAGCAACACCGTCGGGCAACCGGCGTCAGGTCGGCCGCTCCCCCGCCATGAGCGCGCCGACCTGACGCAACCCGTCCAGGTCGTGCACGTCGCCCGCCAGGGCCGGCACGACGGTCATCGGCACCTGTGGGTGCGCCGCCTCGAAGCGGCTCCGCAGCCGCGCCTCGCGCTCGACCATCTGCACGCGATCCGCGTGCAGCCGCAGCAGTCCCGCGGTGAGTGAGTCCGCGTCGTGCTTGCGCAACCGCTGCGCGGCCGCCATCGCCTCCTCGGCGGTCACCTCGCCCTGGGGCTGCGGGCTCGCCCGGTTGACCACCAGGCCCGCCAGCGGCATCTCGTCCTCGCTCAGCCGCTCCACGAAGTACGCCGCCTCCCGCAGCGCGTCCGGCTCAGGGGCTGCGATCACGAGGAACGCCGTCCCGTCGGCCTGGAGCAGCTCGAAGGTCTTCTGTGCGCGCTGGCGGAAGCCGCCGAAGAGGGTGTCGAACGCCGCTACGAAGGTCTGCATGTCGCGGAGCACCTGGGCGCCCAGGATCTTGGTGAGCGCGTTGGTCACGATCCCGAAGCCGGCGGTCATCACCCGCGCCGGCCCCTTCGCCGGGGTCAGCAGGAGCTTGATGAAGCGTCCGTCGAGGAAGCTGGACAACCGCTCCGGCGCGTCGAGGAAGTCGAGCGCCGACCGCGAGGGCGGGGTGTCGACGACGATCAGGTCGTAGGTCGCGTCGCGCTGTGCGTCGGCGTGGATCTGCCCGAGCTTCTCCATCGCCATGTACTCCTGCGTCCCCGCGAAGGAGCTCGACAGCGCGACGTAGAACGGGTTCTGCAGGATCTGCTGCGCCTTCTCCGGGCTGGCCTGGCTCTCGACCACCTCGTCGAAGGTGCGCTTCATGTCCAGCATCATCGCGTCGAGGGAGCCCCCGTGTTGTCCGTCGGTTGAGCCTGTCGAGACCACGCCGGGGACGGGTCGTGGGGTGTTGTCGAGCACCTCGATCCCCATCGCCTGGGCCAGTCGGCGGGCCGGGTCGATGGTCAGCACGACCACCTTCCGACCGCGCTCGGCCGCACGCAGGGCCAGGGCGGCCGACGTCGTGGTCTTCCCGACCCCGCCCGATCCGCAGCAGACGATGATCCCGGTGTGCGGGTCGTCGAGCAGGCGGTCGACGTCCAGCGTCCGGCCGCCGGCCAGGGACTGCGGCCCCACCCGGGTGCGGACGCGGGTCATGCCAGGCCCTGGTCGCGCAGGAGGCCGGCCAGCTCGTAGAGCCCTCCGAGGTCGACGCCGCCGACGAGGAGCGGCAGCTCGTACGTCGGGGCGTCCAGCTCACCGACTAGTGCCCGCTGGTCGTCCTCCAGCGCCCGGCGCTCGGCATGGTCACGCGCCTCACCGAGGAGACCCATGACCAGGTCGGCGTTGCCGGTCAGCCCTCCCCGGTTCAGCTCGGTGGCGACCTTGCGCTTGGTCACCTTGCCGGCGCGGACGGCGAGGAGGTCGTCCTCGTCGAGGTCGCGCGGGCGCACCATGTTCACCACGACGCCGCCGACGGGGAGACCGTGCTCCCGCAGCTCGGCGATCCCATCGGCCGTCTCCTGCACCGGCATCTCCTCCAGCACGGTCACCAGGTGCACCGCGGTGCGGGCGGACCGGAACAACGTGGTCACCGAGTCGGCCTGGTTCTTGATCGGTCCCATCCGGGCCAGCCCGGCCAGCTCCTGGTTGACGCCGAGGAACGGCGCGATCCGGCCGGTCGGGGGTGCGTCGAGGACGACCGCGTCATAGGTGATCGCCTTCTTGTTGCGGGCGTTGCGCTTGGTGGCCTCGTAGACCTTGCCGGTGAGGAGGACGTCGCGCACGCCGGGGGCGATCGTGGTCGCGAACTCGACGACCCCGAAGCGGTCGAGCGCCTTCCCAGCGCGCCCGAGCTTGTAGTACATCGAGAGGTACTCCCACAACGCCGACTCCGGGTCGATGTGGAGCGCGTGGACGACCCCGCCACGTTGGCCGTCGGGGCCCGGCAGGCCGGTGGCGATGCGGCGCTCGGCGTACGGCAGCGGCTCCACGTCGAACATCCGGGCGATGCCCTGCCGTCCTTCCACCTCGCACAGCAGCACGTTCTGTCCGGCCGAGGCCAGGCCGAGCGCGAGCGAGGCGGACACCGTCGACTTCCCCGTGCCGCCCTTGCCGGTGACGATGTGCAGGCGCACCTGCGGGAAGTCACGGCTCGGCACGGTCGAAGCCTAAGCCGCTTGCGCGCGAGCCCGCCGGGCGGTTCCCCGCGGTCCTCGGTCAAAGTTTGGGCAGATCCGGTCGCGGGCTCCTCGGATCGCCCTTACCGTCGTGCCCGGGGGGAAAGCACGATGGACTGGAGCAGGCTCGAGGTCGATGGGCGTGTCACGACGCTGGCACGCGGCTACTGCGCGGGCGTCGACGCGAACGGTCACGCGTTCGTCGCGCCGTTGCGCCTTCCGTACCCTGCGGTGCGCACGTACGACGGGCTGCTGCTCGACTCGTTCGGCGTGCTCGGCGTCGCGCAGGCGGAGCAGACCTGGCTGACCGGCCGAGGTGCAGACGGGCGGCTGCACCTGTGGTCGGCCTACGACGACGGCAGCAAGTTCGAGCCGCACTCGCTGGAGGCGATCGACGCAGCGTGGGCGGCGCCTCTGCTCGACGCTCATGCCGGTCTGGTGCTGTCGGCCCAGCGCGACGCCGGCGCCTGGCGGCTCCACGTCCACCAGCGTGAGCCGGCCGTCTCGGGTGGGCCCGCGAAGGCGGCCGAGCTGACTCTGAGTACCGATCCGGACACGTCGCTGGCGTTCGCCTTCTACGAGCACGAGCCACTCGTCGTGGCCGGGCCGTTCGGAGAAGCGGGCACACCGCACGCCTGGTCGCTGGGCACGACGGACGCGGAGTGGCGGCGCATCCACCTCGCCCCGACGCCCACCGCGCTGTGCTCGGTCGGCACGGGCCGGCTGGGCCGGCACTTCTGGGTCGCGGGCCACCTCGACGGGCGCCCGATGATCTACCAGGTGCTCCCGCTGCCCTTCCGCGGTCTGCTCCGCAGCGCGACCGTCGACGTACCGGCGCTCGCGCTCGCCGAGGATGCGCTGTCGGTCGGCAACCGGCCGGTCGTCCTCGTCGACGACCACGAGCGCGACCTGCCCGTCTTCGTTGCGGCCCTCGCGCGGGGCAACCGCCTGTGCTGGCACGACGGCACGGAGTGGAAGGCGCACCCCGCGCCCGACGGGCGGATCCGCAGCGCCTGCGCCTCGGGCGGGGCGGTCCACGTGCTGGTGGACGGGTCGGTCTGGTCGATCCCGGACCCCACCTGACGTTTCGGTGCCCACCGGTGGTCGAGGAGCGAGCGCCGGCGACCGTCACGAGACAGGGCGGAGCCCTCGGTCCTGACCGCAGGCATGGTCGCGGGTCTCGTGACGCGTCGGTCAGTCCCTCGTTCCTCGGGTCTGAGCCGACGCTCCTCGATCGCCGCCTCTGGTCGGGCTCATGTCGTCGGTCGAGCCTGTCGAGACCACGACTGCTCTCCCGGTGGTCGAGGAGCGAGCGCCAGCGAGCGTCACGAGACCCGGTGACGGTGTCTACGGTCCCGCCCCCGGGCACCGGCCCCGGGCACCGTTACCGGGTTTCGTCTCGCGGTCACGGCCTCGCAGGATCGGCCGTGCGCTCGCTCAACCTGCCTTCACGACGCCGTGCCCTCGTCCCTCGGGCTCGGCTGTTCAGGCATGACAGGATGCGCGGAGGAGGTGCGTGGATGGACAAGGTCGTGGCGAGTGCTGCGGATGGAGTTGCCGACATCGCGGACGGCTCGACACTCGCGGTCGGCGGGTTCGGGCTGTGCGGTGTGCCGTCGGTGCTGATCGAGGCGCTGCTCGAGGCGGGGGTCAAGGAGCTCGAGGCGGTGTCGAACAACTGCGGCGTCGACGAGTGGGGTCTGGGCCGGCTGCTGATGGAGAGGCGACTGCGGCGGATGATCTCGTCGTACGTCGGGGAGAACAAGGAGTTCGCCCGGCAGTACCTCCACGGCGAGCTCGAGGTCGAGCTGACGCCCCAGGGCACGCTCGCCGAGCGGATGCGCGCCGGCGGCAGCGGCATCCCGGCGTTCTTCACCGCGACCGGTGGCGGCACCCAGGTGGCGGAGGGCGGCCTGCCGTGGAAGTACGACACCGACGGCAACGTGATCGTGTCCTCGCCGGCCAAGGAGACCCGCGACTTCGGGGGACGGGAGTACGTCCTCGAGGCCGCCATCGTCGCCGACTTCGGCCTGGTCCGTGCGTGGAAGGGCGACCGGCACGGCAACCTCGTGTACCGCGAGTCCGCGCGCAACTTCAATCCGCTGGCCGCGATGTGCGGACGGGTCACGATCGCCGAGGTGGAGCACCTCGTCGAGCCGGGCGAGATCAAGCCGGAGGACGTCCACACGCCGGGTGTCTACGTGCAGCGCGTCGTCGGGCTGACCCCGGAGCAGGCTGCGGACAAGAAGATCGAGAAGCGGACCACCCGTCCGCGTCCCGCGTCGGGCGAGCAGCGTGCGTCGTCGGCCGAGCAGCGTCCGTCGTCGGTCGAGCCTGTCGAGACCACGGGAGGCAACTGAGATGGCCTGGACCCGTGAGCAGATGGCCGCGCGGGCGGCCTCGGAGCTGACCGACGGCTCCTACGTCAATCTCGGGATCGGGCTGCCGACGCTGGTGCCGAACTACGTGGGTGAGGACGTCGAGCTGGTGCTCCAGTCGGAGAACGGCATCCTCGGCGTGGGTGCCTACCCCTATGAGGGCGACGAGGACCCCGACCTGATCAACGCCGGCAAGGAGACCGTGACCTTGCGCAAGGGTGCGTCCTTCTTCGACTCCGCCACGTCGTTCGGGATGATCCGCGGCGGCAAGATCGACGCCGCGATCCTGGGCGCCATGCAGGTCTCGGCGAAGGGCGACATCTCGAACTGGATGATCCCCGGCAAGATGGTCAAGGGGATGGGCGGCGCCATGGACCTGGTCCACGGCGCGAAGCGGGTGATCGTGCTGATGGAGCACGTCGCCAAGGACGGCTCGAAGAAGATCCTCGACGAGTGCAACCTGCCCTACACCGGACGCGGCGTCGTGCAGCGGATCATCACCGACCTGTGCGTCCTGGACGTGACCGACGAAGGCCTGCGACTGGTCGAGCTCGCCCCGGACGTCACCCTGGACGAGGTGCGCGAGAAGACCGAGCCCGAGATCGTTTCATGAACCTCCCGTCCCAGGTCCGCACCGGCTCGGAGGTGCGAGGGGCGGGCGTCGCGCTCGCCTGCCTGCTGCCCGGCGTGCCGCGGCGAGCGGCCGTGATCGCCGCGTCGTACGTCGCTGCCTGGCCGGTCGACCGCCCCGGCCTGCAGTTCTTCACCGTCGTCCCGGACGAGGATGAAGAGCCGTGGAAGCGTGCGGTCGTGCCCGTGCTCACCTCGGGCGGCTCGTGGACCGTGGCCATGTCGTTGGCGGTGCTCGGCGCGCGCCGGCTCCCGCTCCCGACACCAGTGGCTGCCGTGCTGCTCGGGGCCGGTGTCGCTGCCGCGGACTCCGCGCTCGAGGGCTGGGCCGAGCGGCTCCGGGCCAAGGCCACCGCGGCCGCCGCTGCCCGGGACGCCGGGTCCGAGCCGAGCTGACCTCCGGGCCTCAGGCCGACCGCGTGCGAGCCGCGGCCACGACGGCCAGGAGTCCGGCGCCGCACCCCACGACGAGCGCGGCGACGAAGGGGTCGCCTGCGTGGCGGTCCACCGCCGCGAAGACGGCACCCGAGGCGGCGATCGTGGTCGCGCCACCGAGGGCGTCGGCGATCGAGAGTGCCGCTGAGTTGAAGCCGCGGTCCGAGTCTCCCGACTCGGCCAACATCGCCACACTCGTCCTCGGGTACGCCAGGCCCATGCCGGCACCGGCCAGCACGTACGCCGCCACGGCGGTCACCGCGGGCCCGTGCACGGCCACCAGCACGGTCAGCCCGACGATCCCGGTCAGCACGTAGGCACTGCCGTGCCGCATCGCCGCCGTGTCACTCAGGGTGCGGGACAGCCGCGACTGCGCCCAGCTCGCGCCCGACCACGAGAGGCCGACGCCGGTCAGCGCGAGCCCGGCGACGCCCGCGCTGAGCCCCCAACGCTCCTGGAGCACGAAGACGATGTAGGTCTCACCACAGAAGAACGCGCCGCTCAGCGTGGCCCGGGTGGCGATCACTGCCGGGAGTCCCGGCGTCGCTCGCAGCGTGCCGGTCGGTACGAGTGGGCGAACCGACAGCAGCACGAGAGCACCCGCCACGACTGTCAACGCCGCCCACGCGTTCGCAGTCGAACCGAGGAGCTGGAGCCCGAGCACGGCGACCGCGCCGACCCCGGCCCATGCGAGCCTCGATCGCGGAACCGGGTCGCCGGTCACGGGGGTGTCCAGCCCACGGAGCGAGGGTGTGATCAGTCCTGCCGCGACCACCACCAACGCGACGACGCCCAGGAACACCCAGCGCCATCCGACCGTGTGCGCGACGTACGCCGCCAGGGCCGGACCGAAGAGGGTCGGCAGGATCCATGCGGCGGCGAAGCTGGAGAACACGGCTGGTCTCAGGGCAGGCGGGAACACCAGACCGACCAGCACGTAGAGACACACGGTGAGGGCTCCGCCACCGAGCCCCTGGACCACGCGCGCCGCGACCAGCAGCTCCATGGAGGGCGCGAGCCCGCAGCCGACCAGCCCCGCGGTGAACAGAACCAGTGCGGCCACCAGCGGCCCGACCGGGCCGCGCCGGTCGCTCCACCCGCCGGCACCCACCATGCCGACCACACCGCTGGCCAGCGGGGCGGCGAACACGAGCGCGTAGAGGCGGACGCCGTGGAGCTCGTCGGCGACCCCGGGCATGATCGTCGACACGGCCGTGGCCTCGAACGCCACGAAGGCGCACAACGCGAACAGGCCGCCGGTCGTCGCGGCGTATTGCCTCGACAGGAGCCCGGGCCCCTGCTGGGCCGTCGTCGCCGCGGTCATCGCGTCGCACCCTAGGACCTCACGTCCACTCGAGGTCAACAAGGCCGCTCGCTCGGTGGGGCCGTCCGCCGGACGTGCCCATCCGGAATGCGCCCTGCTCCGAACCGCCTGTGGCGCGCCCCACCACGGGGCGCAGCGGAGGGAGGCTCTGATGAGCGACACGAGTAGAAGGAAGCTCCTCGCCGTCGGCGGGGCGAGCGTGGCAGCCGGAACGGTCGGCCTGGCCGGCTTGAACGGGGGCCCCGCACAGGCAGCGGAGGCACGGCGTACGGCGTCCAGTGCGAAGGAGTCGGTCGTGGCCTACGTCCACGACCACAGGTCCAACGAGGTCCGACTGATGGTCGGCGAGCGGGAGATCGTGGTCCACGACCGCGACCTCGCGACCCGCATCCTGAACGCGGCGGGAGGTCGCTGACATGTCCTCACACCGCGAAGCACCCGAGATGGCCAAGGACCCGGTGGCGGACAGCACCGATGTTTACGCCTTCGTCAGCCCCGACCGCCCGAAGACGGTCACGCTGATCGCCAACTACATCCCGTTCCAGGCCCCGCAGGGTGGCCCGAATTTCTACGAGTTCGGAGACGACGTCGCCTACGACATCAACATCTCGAACAAGGGCAGGGCCGAGGCGGACGTCGTCTACCGGTTCCGGTTCCACACCGAGGTGCGCGACCCGAAGACGTTCCTCTACAACACCGGGCCGATCTCGAGCATCCACGACAAGACCTGGAACCGCCCGCAGTTCTACTCGGTGACTCGGATCAAGGACGGCCGGCGCACGGTGCTCGCGCATCGGCTGGCCTGCCCGCCGGTCAACGTCGGACCGCGCAGCACACCGCAGTACGCCGACCTCGCCACCCAGGCGGTGCACAAGGTGGGGCGTCGCCGGGTGTTCGCCGGACAACGGGCGGACGCGTTCCACGTCGACCTCGGCAGCGTGTTCGACCTCGGCGCACTGCGGCCGGTCCAGCACCTCCACCTGATCCCGATGGCCGACGCCGCCGGCCGGAACGGGCTCCAGGCGTTCAACGTGCACTCGATCGTCCTGCAGGTGCCGATCTCCGAGATCAGCCGGAACGGCGACGTGCCCACCAGCGCCGGGAAGGCCGCGTCGGTCGTGGGTGTCTGGGCCTCCGCGAGCCGCCGGAAGTCGCGGATGTTCCACAAGTCCGAGGGGCGGTACGTCGGTCACGGTCCATGGGAGCAGGTCTCGCGGCTCGGCAACCCGTTGTTCAACGAGGTGATCACGCCGATGGCGCGCAAGGACGAGTGGAACGCCCGCCACCCCAAGGGCGACTCGTCGTTCGCCAAGTACGTCGACCATCCGGAGCTCGGCCGGCTGTTGCCGGTGCTCTACCCGGGCGTGTTCCCGCACCTCGCGGCCTACCACAAGGCGCGCGCGGACCTGAACGCGATCCTGCTGACCGGGATCCCGAAGGGGGTCGTGCCGAGCTTCCAGAACTACACGGGGGCCGTGGAGTCGGACATGCTGCGCCTCAACCTGGCGGTCCCGCCCGCCGGGAGCCCGAACAGCCTGGGCCTGCTGGGTGGCGATGCGGCCGGGTTCCCGAACGGGCGGCGGATCGGCGACGACGTCGTGGCGATCGAGCTGCGGGCCGTGGCCGGGCTGACCATCCCGCTCGTGGACCCGTCGTTCACCCCCGACGGTGCGGCGGGTGTGCTCACAGACGGCACCACCGACACCAACGGTGGCACGACCGCGACGTTCCCCTACCTCGGCAACCCGGGCGGCGGCTTCCAGACCGTGCCCGGCACGACCTCGGTGGCCTGACGGTCATGGCCGAGGGGTTCGCCACAGCGGCCGAGCCGGAGAACGCGTGGGCAGGCCAGGGGGCCGTCCTCCTCGACATCGGGGGCGACATCGGTGCCCTGGTGGTCGCGATGCCGACGGCCATGGTCGGGAGCGAGGTCGAGATCCGGCCGCTGGACGGTCACGAGCACGACCACCGGCACGACCACCTCGCCCACGTGGCGGTCGTGGCCCGTCCGGTGGCAGACGGTCACCTGCCCTCGCTGGTCTTCGGCGAGCTCGGCGCGGGGCGTTACGAGCTGTTCGAGAAGGGCCGAGGCGATGCCGTCGCACTGCAGGTCGAGGTGACCGGCGGCGAGGTGGTCGCGGCCCCGTGGCCCGGAGCCGCCTGAGCCGATCGTGGGGCTCGTCCGCCACCCTCCCCGGTGCGGGCGAGCCCCCGGTTTGCGCCGGAGTAGGGTCGCCGCCATGGCTCAGAATCAGAGGTGGGAGTACCTCACGGCGCCGATCCTCGTGCACGCCGCCAAGCAGATCCTCGACAACTTCGGCGCGGACGGCTGGGAGCTCGTCCAGGTGGCGCCGGGCATGAACCCGGAGAACATGGTGGGGTACTTCAAGCGGCCCGTGACCGACTGATGGGAGCCGTGGAGGACCGGTTGGCCGAGCTCGGGCTGTCCGTGCCCGACGTGGCCACACCGGTCGCGTCGTACGTCCCCGCCCGACGCAGCGGATCCTTCGTCTACACATCGGGTCAGGTGCCGATCCGTGCCGGCGAGCTGATCGCGACCGGCAAGGTCGGAGGGTCGGTCTCCCCGGAGGATGCCGCCGCCTGCGCGCAGCAGTGCGCCCTCAACGCCATCGCCGCGCTGAAGGCCGAGGTCGGTGACCTCGACGCGGTCAAGCGAGTCGTCAAGGTGGTCTGCTTCGTGGCGTCGGAGCCGAGCTTCACGGGACAGCCGCAGGTCGCCAACGGGGCCTCCGACCTCCTGGGCACGGCCTTCGGCGCGGAGGGTGTCCACGCACGCTCGGCGGTCGGGGTCGCCGTGCTGCCGCTCGACGCCCCCGTCGAGGTCGAGATCATCGTCGAGGTCTGAGATGCGGGTGGCCCTGCCGCCGCACCTGGTGGAGCACGCCCGGGAGTTCGCCGAGGGCCGTCGTACGCCGGCGGAACCCCGGGACGCCGCGACGGTCGTGCTGATGCGACCGGGGGCCGACGGCCCCGGGCTCTACCTCCTGCGCCGGCAGACGTCGATGGCGTTCGCGGGTGGGATGTGCGTCTTCCCGGGCGGCGGCGTCGACCGCCGCGACTTCGACAGCGCGGTCGGCTGGGCCGGACCTGCGCCGTCGGCCTGGGCCGAGCAGCTGCTGACGTCGGAGGAGATGGCGCGGGCGCTGGTCTGCGCCGCCGTGCGCGAGACGTTCGAGGAGTCGGGCGTGCTCCTGGCCGGGCCGTCCGCCTCGGAGGTGGTTGCGGACACCACCGGCGAGGGCTGGGAGGCCGACCGTCGGTCGCTCGAGGCCAAGGAGCTGTCGTTCACGTCGTTCCTCGAAGGCCGCGGGCTGGTGCTGCGCTCGGACCTTCTCGGGGCATGGTCGGGCTGGTGCACGCCGGAGTTCGAGCCGCGGAGGTTCCGTACGTGGTTCTTCGTGGCCGCCCTGCCACCCGGCCAACGCACGCGCGACGTGTCGAGCGAGTCCTCGTCGGTGACCTGGTTGCCGGCCCTGGCAGCCTGTGACGCGGTCGACGAGCACGAGCTCGGCCCCCGGATCGGCGCCGGTGACGTAGACCTGCTCGGCGCTCGCGCGCGCCGCGAACGGGGCGTCCGCCGCGCGGGCGGTCGCCGCGAACGTCAGTGCCGACGCCAGCACGGCGAGGGTCGCCGCCAGCCGTGCTCTCCCGACCCGGTGACTCGTCATGGACGCCCCAACGTCGCGGGGCGCGAAAACCTGCGGCGGCCGGTCAGGCGA
>Ga0164241_10004901_pt1 | contig 12771 bp, 10 predicted proteins | sample OricomyardsoilBY_FD_108780 | JGI IMG/M metagenome (GOLD analysis project Ga0164241, IMG submission 108780) | Backyard soil microbial communities from Emeryville, California, USA - Original compost - Back yard soil (BY) | ecosystem: Environmental > Terrestrial > Soil > Unclassified | place: USA...
CGCCGCCGCCGCCGCCATAGCCGTTGACCGCCGTCTGCGTCCCGCCGGCCCCACCGGCCTCACCCTGGGTCACGCCAAGATTGGCGCTGTAGTTGGTGCCCGCGGCCCCGCCGCTTCCAGCCGTGGCGCCGCCAAAGGTGCCAATGTCGGCCGCGCTGCCGGCCGTGACGCCCGTCGGCGTCGCCGAGCCGCCCGTGCCGCCGCTGGCGTCCACCGAATCGTCATTGAAGCCGCCGGTACCGCCCGCGCCCGCCGCGCCGCCATTGCCTGCATAGACGGCAACGCCGGCCGGGTCGGTCTGCCCTCCCACGCCGCCCGCCGCGAACGCCGGCGCTGCGCCCAGGCACATGAGTGCGGCTGCGGCCACGCCGCGCAGCACCGGGCTTGTGAATGTCACGCCTGCCGTGGCGCTGGTCGAGGGACGGCACCCACGCGCGCTTTCAGGCGCGGCAACCCAGGCCCCCAATGCACGATTCCAGACGGTTCGATGAATATGCTTGTTCATTTCGGGTGTTCTCGGTGAAAAAAGGAAGCGGCGCACCAGACGCCACCTGCCAGGACGACCCGCCAAATGTATTCTTTTTATTACAGTCTGTTCATAGAAGTAACACCAAAGTTGCCAAAATGTTACTCACCACCGCCGCCGCCAAGGCAACGGCGCGTCGATTCATTCCGGGAGCGGGCTGCCGGCGCCCGCATGGGCGCTGGACGGTGAGGGAGGCGGCGCGCCGAACGCGGACGGCGACACCGGCGCGATGCCGGCAAGCGGTGCGCCGGCGAGCGCCTCTGCGGCAGCTGGCTCGCTCGCCGGACGCGTGCAGGGCGTGCGGGGCCGTGCGGGTCGTTCCGCGCGGGCGTTGCGGCGTTACTTCAGCTCGAAAGAGCCTTCGCGCACGTTCTGCGAATCGAGCCCGATCTGCACGTTGAAGCGGCCGGCCTCGGCGACGTGGCGCAGCTGGTTGTCATAGAACTTGAGCATGTCCTCGTCGATCGCGAAGTGCAGCACCTTCTGTTCGCCCGGCTGCAGCATCACCTTCTGGAAGCCCTTGAGCTCCTTGACCGGCCGCACGATCGAGGCCGCCACGTCCTGGATGTACAGCTGCACCACTGCCGCACCGGCGCGCTGGCCGGTGTTGCTGACGGTGACGCTGGCTTCGAGCTTGCCGCCGCGCTTCAAGGTGGTGCTGGACAAGCCGACCTCGCCGAGGTCGAAGTCGGTGTAGCTCAAGCCGTGGCCGAAGACGTACAACGCGCCTTGCGGCTCGTCGAAGTACTGCGAGGTGTAGTTGCCCGGCTTGCCCGGCGTGAACGGCCGGCCCAGGCGCGGGTGGTTGTAGTAGGTGGGAATCTGCCCGACCGAGCGCGGCAACGAGATCGGCAGCTTGCCCGAGGGGTTGGCGTCACCGAACAGCACATCGGCGATGGCATTGCCGCCTTCGGTGCCGGCGAACCAGGTCTCCAGCATGGCGTCGGCGTTGTCGCGTTCCCAGTTCAGCGTCAGCGGGCGGCCGTTCATCAGCACCAGCACCAGCGGCTTGCCGGTGGCCTTGAGCGCCTTGAGCAGCGCCTGCTGGCTGTCCGGCAGGTCCAGGCGCGTGCGGCTGGACGATTCGTGCGACATGCCGCGCGCCTCGCCGACGGCGGCCACGATCACGTCGGCCTTGCGGGCGGTGGCCACCGCCTCGTCGATCATCGCCTGCGGCGAGCGCGGGTCCTGCACCACTTCGGGCTCGTCCCAATTGAGGAAGTTCAGGTACTTGACGATGTCCTCGCGGTTCGTGACGTTGGCGCCGCGGGCGTACAGCAATTGGCCCTGGCCGCCCATGACGCTGGCCATGCCGCTGCGCAACGTGACGGTCTGCTTGGCCACGCCCTGGCCCGACCAGACGCCGAGCATGTCGACCTGCGAATCGGCCAGCGGCCCGACCAACGCCACGGTGGCGCCTTTCTTCAGCGGCAGCGTCTTTTCATGGTTCTCCAGCAGCACCAGCGATTCGCGCGCCACCTCGCGCGCCGATGCGCGGTGCAGGCGGCTGTCGGCCTTCAGGTCGGGCGGATCGTCCTGGGCCTTGCCGATGCGCAGGAACGGATCGGCGAACAGGCCCATGTCGTACTTGGCGCCGAGCACTTCGCGCACGGCGTTGTCGATCTCGCGCTGGCTGACCTGCCCCGACTTGACCAGCCCCGGCAGTTCCTTGATGTAGATCTGGTCGGCCATGCTCATGTCGACACCGGCTTTGATCGCCAGCTTGGCGGCCTCGGCCTCGTCGCGTGCCACGCCGTGGCGCATCAGCTCGGTGATGGCGCCGTGGTCGCTCACGGTGACGCCCTTGAAGCCCCAGTCCTTGCGCAGCAGGTCTTGCAGCAGCCAGGTGTTGGCCGAGGCCGGCACGCCGTTGACGGTGTTGAGGGCGATCATCACGCCGCCGGCGCCGGCATCGATGGCCGCGCGGTACGGCGGCAGGTACTCGTTGTACATGCGCAGCGGGCTCATGTCGACGACGTTGTAGTCGCGCCCGCCCTCGACCGCGCCGTACAGCGCGAAGTGCTTGACCGACGACATGATGCTGTCGGCCTTGGCCGGCGAGCCGTTCTGGAAACCCTGCACCATGGCGCGCGCCATCTGCGACACCAGGTAGGTGTCTTCGCCGAAGCCCTCGGAGGTGCGGCCCCAGCGCGGATCGCGGGCGATGTCGACGGTTGGCGCGAAAGTCATGTCGATGCCGTCGGCGCTGGCTTCCTGCGCGGCCACACGCGCCGTCTTGCGCACTGCGTCGAGGTCCCAGCTCGAAGCCAGCCCCAGGCCGATCGGGAACGAGGTGCGGTGGCCGTGCACCACGTCGTAGGCGAACAGGATCGGGATCTTCAGCCGGCTGCGCTGCACCGCGGCTTCCTGCAGCGGGCGCTGCTCCTTGTGGTTGACCGAGTTGAAGGTGCCGCCGACGCGGCCGGCGGCAATCTCCTGCGCCAACTGCGGCGCCGGCATTTCAGGGCCGATGCTGATCAGGCGCAACTGGCCCACCTTTTCAGCCAGCGTCATCTGGCGCATCAGGTCGGCGATGAACGCCTTCTTGTCGCCGAGCAGGGACGGGTTGGGTTGGGACAGGGCCAGCGGGCAGGCCAGGGCCGCCGCCGCTGCCAGGAACGACATCTTCATCGACAACAAGAATGGACTCCTTGGGAATTGGCGCCAGACGCGGCGCGCGGCCCCGGCAAAAGCAGTTGATCTTAAGCAAGCCGCCCGACCTGGGGGCGTCGGCACGGAACTATTGCCGCTTCTGCCGACTTCCGGTGCGCCAGAAGTCTTCAGAAGCAATGGCAAAGGACCTGATAAAATCATTCACTTATCTATTCATCATTCAATTCATAATTCGTCATGACAAGCGCCGCCGAGTTGGGAGCCAGAGCGAGAGCACAACTGCATCGCCGTCCGCAGACCGCGCGTGATCTCATGGCGATCCTCCACGTGAGTCAGCCCACAGTGTCCAGGGCTCTCAAGACGCTAGGCGACGATTTGGTGCCATTCGGTGCTGCGCGATCTATTCAGTATGCCTTGCGGGATTCGGCACGATTGGAACTGCACGCGCCCATCTACCGTATTTCGGCGGAAGGTCAACTGAGAGAACTCGGAAAGCTCATACCCGTGTGCCCGGAGGGCTTCGTAATGAAGCAGGCCGACGGCGTCGCACTGCACACCGAAGGCCTCCCCTGGTGGCTTTTCGACATGCGTCCGCAGGGGTATTTGGGCCGCGCCTACAACCAGCGACACGGCGTCCGCCTTGGCTTGCCGGACAGACTCACCGATTGGAATGACACCCATGTCCTGCGCGCACTTCTTCTTCAAGGCGAGGACTTGCCCGGCAACCTGCTGGTAGGCGACGCCGCCCGCGAGTTGTTCGTCAACGCCCCGGTGCCCGAACCCATCCCGTCGGCTGGCAAAGAGCAGGCGTACGCTGCATTGGCGGCCGCGGCGACGCGCGGGGAGCACCTCGGCTCGTCCGCGGGAGGTGAGCAACCCAAGTTCACCGCCTGCGCACTGCTCGATGACGGGCCCGTCCATGTCATTGTCAAGTTCACGGCGCTGGCCGACAACGCTGTCAGCCAGCGCTGGCGCGACATTCTGCAAGCCGAGCATTTGGCCCTCGGAGTGCTTCGCGACCACGGGATCGCAGCAGCGCAGTCAGCCATCTACAACCATGGCCCGCAACGGTTTCTGGAAGTCCGTCGGTTCGATCGTGAAGGTGCGCTGGGTCGTCACGCTCTCTTCTCCATTTTCGCCTTGGACGCGCAATTCGTGGGCAACGCGAGCGCCTGGCCGCATGTCGTTCGCGCTCTCGCGAAGAAGGGCATCGTCCAACGGGAAGCAGAGGCGATCACGAACCTGCTGTGGGCATTTGGAACGCTCATCGGCAACACCGACATGCACGGAGGAAATCTGTCCTTCATGTCCGCGCACGGACGCCCCTATCAACTGGCTCCCGCGTACGACATGACGCCCATGGCATTCGCGCCAACGGCGGGTGGCGACCTTGTCCAGCGCGAATTCCCTCTGAACATCGGCACTGACGTCCCCCCCGCGGCATGGCACGAAGCGCTGCCCTTGGCCCAAGAATTTGTTCGCCGACTTCAGGCCTGCAAAGCCCTGAGCGAAGGGTTCCAGCCCTGCCTGGCGATCCTGACGGCCCGCATGGCCGAAGCCGCCGAGAGAATAGCCCGGCTCGCGCCCGCAACCCAGGATGGGGAAGCACCAGCCTGAGGCGCGCGATGCACAAGCCGCATGATCACGAGATCAGTGGCGACAACTCGAAGTCGGTGCATCGCCCCCTTGCGCAGCCGCATCCCGCGCGGGTTCCGTACAGGCGAACGTTCGCCTGCCGCCTACAAGGCGCGGCGCCGGCCGATGCTAAGCTGCAGCGGCTTGCGCGGGCCCGTCCGGCCGCGTCGGGCCGTTGCACCGCATCGGCGTCGGCCGGTTCGTCCCGCCTGTTCCACCCGCTTCGAGACCCACCCCGAAACACGCCGTCGGCCATGAACCTCCACCCTGCCCGTCCCACCTTGTTCTCCCTGCTCGCAGGCGGCCTGGCCCTGTTGCTGGCACTGCCGCTGACAGCGCTGGGGCAGCCGGCCGCGGGCGCCTTTTCGCTGGACGAGGTCACGGCGCGTGCACGCGCCCTGGCCGCCGCGCCCTACCAGGCGCCGGTGAGCAACCTGCCGCCGACTTTCGCCAGCATGCAGTTCGCCGACTACATGAAGATCCAGGCACGCGCGGACCACTTCGAATGGCACGACCTGGACACGCCGTTTCGCCTGGGCTTCTACCACCAGGGCATGCAGTTCAACGCCCCGGTGCGCATCAACGAGATCGTCAACGGCGCGGCGCGCGAAATTCCCTACGAGTCCGAGCGCTTCGATTTCGGCGACCTGCCGATCGACAAGCAGGCCACGCGCCAGCTGGGCTATGCGGGTTTGCGGGTGATGGCCCCGCTCAACCAGCCGGGCAAGCTCGACGAAGTGATGAGCCTGCTGGGCGCGAGCTACTTCCGGGTGATCGGCAAGGGCCAGGTCTACGGGCTGTCCAGCCGCGGGCTGGCGATCAACACCACGCCGCCCAACACCGAGGAATTCCCGCGCTTTCGCGAGTACTGGGTGCAGCGCCCGGCGCCGCAGGACAAGCAGTTGGTGATCTACGCACTGCTCGATTCGCCGCACGCCACCGGCGCCTACCGCTTCGTGCTCACGCCGGGCAGCGACTCGGTGCTCGACGTGCAGTCCAACATCTTCCTGCGCGGCGATGTGCCCGCGCCGGCGGCACTGGGCATCGCCCCGCTCACCAGCATGTTCCTGTACGGACCCAACCAGCGCTGGCCGGAGCACCAGCGAAACTACCGCCCGGCCATCCACGATTCGAACGGCCTGGCGATCCACGCCGGCAATGGCGAGTGGATCTGGCGCCCGCTGAACAACCCGCGCGCGGTGGCCGTGAGCACCTATGAGGTGGACAACCCGAAGGGCTTCGGCCTGCTCCAGCGCGGCCACTCCTTCCATCAATTCGAAGACCTGAAGGATCGCTACGACCAGCGCCCGAGCGCCTGGATCGAGCCGCAAGGCGACTGGGGCAAGGGCCGCGTGACACTGATGGAGATCCCGACCGCCGACGAGACCAACGACAACATCGTCGCCTTCTGGTCGCCCGAGGCGCCGGTGCGCAGCGGGCAGATGCTGCAGTTCGCCTACCGCATGCACTGGACGCTGAACGAGCAGGCGCTGCACGCGAGCAACAACGGCTGGGTCCGCCAGACCATCCAGACCGAGGGCGAACGCGTGCTGCCCAACCTGATCCGCCAGCCCGACGGCAGCACCGCGCTGCTGGTCGACTTCGAAGGCCCGGTGCTGGCCAACCTGGCGCCCGACGGGACGATGGACAGCCAGGTCAGCGGCAACGCCAACGTGGAGATCCTGGAAAGCAGCCTGCAAGCCAATCCGGTGATCAAGGGCTGGCGCCTGAAGATGCGCGTGAAGGTCAAGGACCCGACGCAGGTGACCGAACTGCGGGCGGCACTGGCGCGCGGCGGCCAGCCCATCACCGAGACCTGGAGTTTCCAGATTCCACCGGTGCCGGCGCCGGCACCCGCTGCGGCGCCTGCAGCGGCACCCGTCACGGTGCCCGCACCTCCCGCCGCACCGGCCCCGGGCGCCGCCACCTCACCCGCAAGCTGACCGGCAGCGGCCCGCGCGCGCTGCTCGCGCACCAGGCTCAATCGAGCTTGGCGCCCGAGACCTTCACCACTTCGGCCCACTTGTCGGTCTCGCGCCGTATCAATCCGGCCAGCGCCTGCGGCGTGCCGGGTTGCGCAGCGAGCCCCAGTTGGGCGAGCTTGTCCCTCACATCGGGCATGGCCAGCACGCGCGCGACCTCCTGATTGATGCGCATCTGCACCTCCGGCGCCATGCCGGCCGGTCCGAGCAGCGCGAACCAGGAGTCCACCTCGAAGCCCGGCAGGCCCGACTCGGCGATGGTGGGTATGTCGGGCGCGGCCGGCGAGCGTTGCGCGCTGGTCACGCCCAGGGCCTTCAATTCGCCCGACCGCACCAGCGGCAACGCCGATGGCATGTTGTCGAAGATCATCTGGATGCGACCGCCCAGCAGGTCGGGTATGGCTTGGGCACGGCCCTTGTAGGGCACGTGCAGCATCTTCACGCCGGCCATCGTGTTGAACAGTTCGCCTGACAGGTGGATCGAGCTGCCGGCGCCAGACGAACCGAAGGTCAGCGGCTCGCGCTTGGCCAACGCAATCAGCTCCTGCACGTTGTTGGCGGGCACGGCCTTGTTGAGCACCAGCAGGTTGGGCGTGGAGGCGAGAAAGCTGATCGGCGTGAAGTCCTTGACCGCGTCGTACGGCATCTTGGCGTACAGCGCCGAATTGATGGCGTGCGTGCCGACGGTCGCGATCAACAGCGTTGCGCCATCGGGTGCGCTCTTGGCGACGAAGTCGGCGCCGATATTGCCGCCCGCGCCCGGCTTGTTCTCGACCGCGAAGGGCTGGCCCAGCGACGACCACTTTTCAGCCAGGATGCGCGCCAGCGTGTCGGGCGCGCCGCCGGGCGGAAAAGTCACGACGAGGCGCACCGGCCGGGCCGGCCAGGAGGATGTCTGCGCCGCAACGGTCAGGCCGCTGAAGGCCGGCAGCAAGGCGGCGCCAGCGGCCAGCAGACGACGGCGCGAGAGAGCCAGGGGAATTGGCATGCAGTGGGTCTCCTTCGAAAACCTGGGGGTTCATCGAGGATAGGGCCCGCCGCCGGATGCTCGTGAGCGGGTTTGCCTGGTCCCTGGGAGACTGCGACACGGCCCCGCCCGCAATGGTTTGCGGGATGCAAGCCTGCCGACTCGGGCAATGGCCGTCAGGCCGGCAGCGTTGCGCTCAGCGCAGCAGTTTCACGCCCGTCTTGCCCTGCAGTTCGTCGAAGCTCACGCCCTCGGCCAGTTCCACCACTTTCAGCCCTTCGGGCGTCACGTCCATCACTGCCAGGTCGGTGATGATGCGGTCGACCACGCCGACGCCGGTCAACGGCAAGGTGCATTCGGGCAGGATCTTCATGTCGGTGCTGCCGTCCTTCTTCCTGGCCACGTGCTCCATCAGCACGATCACGCGCTTGACGCCGGCCACCAGGTCCATGGCCCCGCCCATGCCCTTGACCATCTTGCCGGGAATCATCCAGTTGGCCAGGTCGCCCTTGGCGCTGACCTGCATCGCGCCCAGGATCGACAGGTTGATCTTGCCGCCGCGGATCATGGCAAAGCTGTCGTGGCTGCCGAAGATGGCGCTGCCGGGCAGCGTGGTGACGGTCTGCTTGCCGGCGTTGATCAGGTCGGCGTCGACCTGTGCTTCGGTCGGGAACTGCCCGATGCCGAGCATGCCGTTTTCCGACTGCAGCCAGACTTCCTTGTCGCCGACGAAATTGGCCACCAGCGTCGGGATGCCGATGCCCAGGTTGACGTAGAAGCCGTCTTCGAGTTCTTGCGCCGCGCGTGCGGCCATCTGGTCTTGGGTCCAGGCCATGTCAGGCTCCCTTGCTGTTCTTGATGGTGGCCGGGGCAGGCACTTCGCTGCCGGCGGCGGCCTGGGCGATCGCGGCTTGCGCCTCGACCTTGGCGGCGGCCGAATCGACCGGTGCGGCAGCGCTCAGCGTGCGCTTCTCGATGCGCTTTTCCGGCGTCTCGTTGAGCACCAGGCGGTGCACGTAGATGCCCGGCAGATGGATGTCGTCGGGCGCCAGTTCGCCGACTTCGACGATGCGCTCGACCTCGGCGATGCAGATCTTGCCGGCCATCGCAACGGCCGGGTTGAAGTTGCGTGCCGTCAGGCGAAAACGCAGGTTGCCGGCTTTGTCGGCGACGTCGGCCTTGACCAGCGCCACGTCGGGCACCAGCGAGCGCTCCATGACGTAGGTCTCGCCGTCGAATTCGCGCAGCTCCTTGCCCTCGGCCACTTGCGTGCCGACGCCGGTCTTGGTGAAGAACGCCGGGATGCCGGCGCCGCCGGCGCGCAGCTTCTCGGCCAGCGTGCCCTGCGGCGTGAATTCGAGCGCGAGTTCACCGGCCAGGAACTGGCGCTCGAACTCCTTGTTCTCGCCGACGTAGCTGGCGATCATCTTCTTGATCTGGCGCGTCTCGAGCAGCTTGCCCAGGCCGAAGCCGTCGACACCGGCGTTGTTCGAGATGACCGTCAGGTCCTGGACCTTGGCGTCTTTCAGCGCCTCGATCAGCGCCTCTGGAATGCCGCACAGGCCGAAGCCGCCGACGGCGAGCAACTGGCCGTCGGCAACGACGCCCTTGAGCGCATCGGCGGCTGTGGGATAGATCTTGTTCACGCGTGCTCCTCGAAGCGGGTGGGTACGGGAAATGAACGATACTACGTATCGACATACGTAGTACTTCGTAGTGGTGACACCTGATGCAGGAAATCGATTACCGGCTGGCGTTCGAGCATGCCCCGGTGGGCATGGTCGTCTCGCGCAACCGCACCATCGTCGCCTGCAATGCGCAAGTGTGCGCGATGTTCGGCGCCGATGCGCAGGCGCTCACTGGCCAGTCTTTCAGCGTGCTCTACCCGAGCATGCAGGAGTTCGAACGCATCGGCCAGCGCATGGCCCCGATTCTCAATGCCAGCGGCCACTATGCCGACAACCGCATGATGAAGCGGCTGGCCGGCCCGCTGCGCGGCGAGACCTTCTGGTGCCACGTCACCGGCCGCGCGCTCGACCGCGCCGCGCCGCACGCGGCGGGCATCTGGACCTTCGAGGACCTGGGCGCGCGGCGCACCGAGAAGGGCGAACTCACCCCGCGCGAGCGCGAAGTGGCGGCGCAGGTGATGCGCGGCCTGACGTCCAAGGAGGTGGGCAAGGCGCTGGGCATCAGCCACCGCACGGTGGAAATCCACCGCGCCCGCCTGATGCGCAAGTACGCCGCCGGCACCACCGCGGAACTGGTGCAGAAATTGAGCGCGGGTTGAGCCCCGGCAGGCGTGCTCAACAGGCGCCGAGCCGCGCCGGCCTGCGCCCGGTGCAGTAGTCGATGAAGGCGTCGATCTCGTTGGACTTGTCGAACACCGCGTCGGCGTTGAGCGCCATGCAGCGTTCACGCATGTCCTCGGTGGCGTAGTTGGTGAGGACCACCACGCGCTGGTGCCGGCCCCGCCTGGCGCAACTGCGCAGCACGCCCAGGCCGGAGCCCTCCTTGAGAAACATGTCGATCACCGCCAGCTGCCAGCGCTCGCCCTGCTCGCGCAGCCAGCTGGCCGCGGCCGATTCGGTCTCCGCAAAGCCGACCACCCGGGCATCGGCCATGTCTTCCAGCACCGGGATGAGGTTCTCCCGGATCGTCTTGTTGTCTTCCACCAGAAAAGTGACAAGTGCCATGTGCACGACTCTAGGCCGCGCTCGGCGGGCGCCTGTCAGGCATCGTCCGCAGGTCGGTGTAGGCGGACAGGATGGATCGGCCGGGATTCACCACGCGCCGCACTCTCGTGCGCGCGCGGTGACATCGCCGGCACGGCCGGCGTGCCTATTGCGCCTCGATGCCGGCCTTGGTCACGATCTCACCCCACTTCCTGGCCTCGGCCGCCTGGAAGGCCTTGAGTTCTTCCGGCGTGCCGGTGAACACCTCGGTGCCGGTCGGGGCGTAGAAGGCGGTCTTGGCCGAATCGCTGCGCGCCGCCTTGACCAGCAGGGCATTCAGGCGCTTGACGATATCGGGCGGCGTGCCGGCCGGTGCATAGGCGGCAAACCAGTAGCCCATCTCGTAGCCCTTGACGCCCGCCTCGGCAATGGTCGGCACCTCGGGCGCCAGCGGCGAGCGCTTCGCGCCCGACACGCCCAATGCGCGCAGCTTGCCGGCCTGCACCTGCGGCAGCCCAGTGGCGCTGTCGGTGATCATCATGTCGATCTGGCCGCCGAGCAGGTCGGTCACCGCCAGCGTGTTGCTCTTGTAGGGCACGTGCAGCAGCTTGATGCCGGCCATCTGCTGGAGCAACTCGCCGGCCATGCGGCTGGACGAACTGCCGGCGCCGAAGGAATACTTGCCCGGCTGCTGCTTGGCCAGGGCGATGAACTCCGCCACCGACTTCGCCGGGAACGCCGGCTGCACCACCATGATCTGCCCGCCCTTGCCGAGCGCGGTGATCGGTGCGAAATCCTTCACCGGGTCGTACGGCAGCTTCTTGAACAGGTGCTCGTTGGCCGCGTGCGTGGTGTTGGTGGTGATCAGCACGGTATAGCCGTCGGGCGCGGCCTTGGCCACCTGCTGCGAGGCGATGAAGCCGCTGGCGCCGGCCTTGTTGTCGATCACCACCGGCTGTTTCGTATTCAGCGTGACGTCGGCGCCGATGGCGCGGGCGATCTGGTCGGTGGCGGTGCCGGCCGCGAAGGGCACGACGAAGGTGATGGCCTTGTTCGGAAAGCCTTGCGCGGCGGCGCCGAAGGAAGCCCCGGCGAGCACCGTGGCAAGCGTGCCGGCGAGGGCCAGCCGTTGGAATCGTGTCATGTCTTGTCTCCTGTCGTGTTGTCGAAAAAGGGAAAGGGCAGGCCCTGCTCAAGCGCCGTCGGGGCCGGCCAGCAGGTGCATCAGGTGGACGGGCACCGCAATCGGCACGTCCAGCAGCAGGAACGACAGCGCCTTGCCGTGCGTGTCCAGGTTGAGTGAATCGTTGACCCCGCCGTCGAGCACACCGTCGAGCACGAAGTTCATGGCGTGCAGCGTCGGCAACACGAAGCGCTGCACGCGCAGCGGGCGACGCTGGCGAAACTGCGCCGCCACGACCGCCTCGGTGACCTGCTCGACCAGCAGCTCGAACAGCTCGGGGTGCCAGGCGATCACGCTGATGTTGGAGCGATCGCCCTTGTCGCCCGTGCGGCCGTGCGCCAGGCGGTAGAGCGGCACTTCGATCGTCGTCATGGCCTTGCCTCCGGTCCGCTCACCAGCGCGAAGCCGACCTCGATGGCCGCGCGCGGCAGCAGGCACGAGACGGTGTTCAGGCGCGGCGTGAGCTGCGTGCGCACCCCGCCGCCGCCGGCCGGGCCGCAGGTGTAGAGCGCCGTCACCTCGCGCGCCACGCGCTCGGCCTGGGCGCGCTCATCGTGCGCTGCCGCGACGCGCAGGCGCACGTCGCGCAGGCCGGCGTCCGGCGTGGCGGCCAGGGCGCGGCCGGCGTCGTCGCCCCAGATGCTCAACGCGCCGATGAGGTCCACGCGCAATGTGAGCTCCGGCAGGCGTTCGCGCAGCACCTGCGCGGCCAACCTGGCACGCGCTTCGGCGCGCGCACCGGCATACGAGATCTCGCCTTCGACCAGCCAGCCGCCTTCATGGCAGACGTTGACCTTGTAGTGCGTCGGCCGCGCATGGCCGACCACGCCCGACAGCGCCACGCGGTCCGCCCCCACGGCGCGCACCTGCGCGCCGGAGATATCGGCCACCACGTCCGGCGTCAGATAGGCGACCGGGTCATGCACCTCGTAGAGCAGTTGTTCCTTCAGCGTGGCTTCGGTCACCATGCCGCCGGTGCCGTCGGCCTTGCCGATCGTGCATTGGCCGTCGGCGTCGATCTGTGCCACCGGGAAGCCGACCGAGGCCAGGCCCGGCACGTCCTTGAAGCCGGGGTCGGCAAAGTAGCCGCCGCACACCTGCGCGCCGCATTCCAGCAGGTGGCCGGCCATGGTGGCGCGGCCCAGGCGCAGCGAGTCGTCCTCGGCCCAGCCAAAGTGCGACATCGCCGGGCC
>Ga0164241_10004902_pt1 | contig 12771 bp, 13 predicted proteins | sample OricomyardsoilBY_FD_108780 | JGI IMG/M metagenome (GOLD analysis project Ga0164241, IMG submission 108780) | Backyard soil microbial communities from Emeryville, California, USA - Original compost - Back yard soil (BY) | ecosystem: Environmental > Terrestrial > Soil > Unclassified | place: USA...
AGCGCGGCGTCCATCGGCTGGACCTCGGGGACCGTCTTGCCCTCTAGCCTCTCCGCGTCGGTCAGCATGTACCGGCCGTAGGAGACGTTGAACGAGGTGCGCGAGATGTCGCGGCGGTCGGACGCATTGAACATGCTATCCGTCTGCTGGCAGTACACCCAGTGCTTGAGCCACGGCGGCATGGAAATCATTTCGCGGCTCTCAAAGCGGATGAGATCGCGGACGAAGCCGATCCGGGGCGTGTCTTTCGTGATATCCTTCCACTTCGCCTTGACCTTGCCGATCAGGACCTCGCGGAAATGGATGGGAAATTCGATGCTCTTGATCTTGTCGCAGACCTCGACAAGCTGCTCGACCGTGCGGCTATCTTCGATCCCGAGCAGCACTTCCTCCTGCTGCTCCTTGGTCATCTCCTTCTCGACCTCCTTCGCCTTGGCGAGGATAAGGCGAGCGGTCAGGGGCGGCCGGTCTTTCTGCTGGATGTTGAACGAGGGCCAGTGCTTCTCCAGCGCCTCAAGGTCGTAGTTCGGGGCGCCCTGCGACCATTGGTCCCACAGGTCGAATCCCTGCTGGTTCCCATCATACTGGTGGTACAGAGCCATGCCGACCCACGTCCAGAGTTCATAGTCGTCGTTGCCCGGCACAAGCATCAGCTTGCGCTCTAGGTCCTCGTCGCTAATCTGGGTCTTCGCCTTGACTGCCGCGAATGGGTCGTCCGCGTCATAGCCCGTGGCCGATAGACGAGTGAGTGCGTTGGTCTTCTTCTTGTAACCCCGGTTGACGAAGACCGACATCGCGAACTGCTGAATCTCTTTCGCCAGTTCGTGCGTGATCTCGGGCAGGTCTTCACGCTTGACCTTGAGCGGTGACCGCCCGTCCTTCCAGACATAGGGCTTGCCGGTATCCGGGTGAATGTGCGCGGTGACGAACTGTTGACCGTCAGCCAGAATCTCCACCTTGACGGTGCGCTCCTGCTTGTCGAGCCAGAACCCGGTATCGACCTTCGGGAAGAGTTCGTCGGCGCGATAGAGCAGCAGGGTCTTCGGCGGCAGGCCGACGCGCTCTAGGGTCTCTCCGAGCAGCCGAACGACTTCTGTCTTGATCTCCTCGACCACCTCGGCTTCGTGAACGTCGATGTCCACGCCGGGGTTATGGCGGGCCTTGATGCCGATGCCATAGCTGCCCTTGCCCTGATTGATCCAGTCCTGCACCCCTTCTTCGGTGCCGTCGTACTTCTGCCACTTGTTGCCATACGGGCGCTTCTCGCCGGGTATGATGGGGATGACCTCATACCCGTTGCGAGCGATGGCAACGCCAAATTCCTCAAGGTAGCGCCGAGCGGCCATACAGGCTTACTCCGCGATGAAGAGGTCAGGACGGAAGAACTCGCGGGGGAAGAGATCGCGCCCCAGCAGCTTCTCCAGATCGACGCACGTCTGCGCGCTGATACCGCTGCCCTTGACAGCCATATGCAGCATCGACCGAGAAGCCCCGATGGCTTCGGAAAGGTCCCCCAGTGATCCCCCCATTGTGAAGTAGAGCGCCGCCAGCCGGACGGCAAACTCCTGCTTTTCTTCCGGTCGGACCCATTCGGGGACCGGCATCGTCTTCGATTTCGACATGATTGCGCCTTGCCTGATTCGCCCTATACGTGCCCGAGGGCCATCCTTATGTCCAGTAAATCTTGTGATTGACAGTAAGAGGCGACTCGGGCATGTCTATGGGGCGGCCCGAGTCGGGGCGCTGGTCGAAAACCGAAATTGGAGACAAGTCAACATGGGTATCCTTGAAGAAATCAAGGCGCAGAACGAGAAGATCATCGCTCTTCTCGAAGGTGGCGCCGCAGCAGCCAAACCGGCCGCCGAGAAGAAGGCGACGACGAAGGCTGCCGACAAGCCGAAGTTCACCGCCGAACAGCTTCGTGACAAGTTCCTCGAAGTGCAGGCGAAGCACGGCGACGAGGCTGCCAAGTCGCTGATCGCCGATTGCGGCTACGACAAGCTCGCCAAGCTGGTCGCCGACACCTCGACGTGGCAGGCGTCTTACGACAAGGCCGAAGCGAAGCTCGCCGAAGGAGTCGAGGACGACGACGGCGGCCTGTAACATCTCTGGGTCGCACCAGAGACGCCTGCTGCGCTAGAGCAGGCATCTTCGGGCGACGGTGGCACCCTCCCTCATCCCCCGCCACCGTCGCCCATTTGATTCTACCCGGAGAGGTCCGTGTCTGAGCATCCGATCACTGAACAGATGCTGGCGGAGAAGAACGCCACCGGGCACTCGATATTCGGGCCGTCATCGGCCCATCGCTGGATGCGTTGTCCGGCGTCCCTGATCCAAGGACATCTGGCGGGCGACCGTCCCACGATATTCGCTGCCGAAGGATCGGTCGCGCACTGGCTGGCGGAAGACTGGCTGGTGAACGGCGACCCCTATAAGCATCTCGGCAAGGTTATCGAGAAGGACGGCTTCGAGATCACCATCACCGAGGAAATGATTTCCTACGTCGAGGAATATGTCTGCGACGTGTCGACCGCCCACGGAACCAAGTACGTCGAGGTGAAGGTCGATCTCAGCAAGTACACCCCGGTTCCGAGCTTCGGCACGTCCGATCATATCACCGTTGAATGGATATGGGTCGACCTCGGCGACGGGGTGGAAATTCGCCGGGGCAAGCTCAAGGTCAAGGACCTCAAGTACGGCAAGGTCTGGGTCGACGCGGAGGACAACGAGCAGGGTCAGGCATATGCGCTTGGCGCGTTCGAGGAGCTTGACTGGCTCTACGACTTCCACGAGATCGAGATCAGCATCTCCCAGCCGCGCCGCGATAACTATTCGACTTGGACGATCAGCCGAGCGGAGCTTCTGGAGTTCGGCGAACGCTACCGGGCGGCGGCTCACGCGGCTTGGGATGTCAACGCGCCGTACAAGCCCGACCCCATCGCCTGCGAATACTGCCCGGCGCGCTTCAACTGCCACGCCCGCGCCGCCGCGATCAAGAGCATCGCACAGGCGAGCTTCGACGATCTGGACGAACCGATCAGCCAAGAAAACGCCGTGGCCGTGGTCGAGCAGGAAATCATTTCCGGGCCAGCCTTGCCTGACTTCCGGGAAATCCCCCTCGACCGTCTCGCCCGAATCTATGAGTGGCGGTCGCTCGTTGAACAGTGGTTCCGCGAGGCATATGACTACCTGCTCCAGAAGGCGGAAGCAGGTCACGATGTTCCCGGTCACAAGCTGACCAAGGGTCGCCTCGGTCACCGTAAATGGGTCGACGAACAGGCGGCCATTCGATTCCTCAAATTGCAAGGCCTGAGCGCGCTGGACCTGTATGAATCCAAATTCATCAGCCCGGCCGTCGCTGGCGGCCTGCTACGCATTTCCCAAGGCGGTTCCATCAAGGCTAACGATAAGCGCCTAGCGCCGTTCGTTAGTCAGGCACCGGGGAAACCGACACTTGTTCCGTCGAGCGATCCTCGGCTAGAACTGGCGTCGGCCGCCTCGTCGTTTGACGACGACGTGTCGGACCTATCGGAAACCCGTGAATGAGAATAGGAATGTGAACATGGCAGAAGAACGTAAAGTAGTCAAAGTTGCGAAGAACGCCGCAGGACAGCCGGTTGCCAAGCTCTGGAGCGACGGCACCATCAACATCCTCGACGTTCGGATCAGCTATCCGCATCTCGACAAGCCGTGGGCCAAGAACGACAAAGATACTCCGGCATACGCCGGGGTCTTCATCTTGCCGACCGACACCCACCAAGCCGCTATCGACCTCCTGCTGGAGGTCGCGAACGACTGGTTCAAGGAGAAGAACAAGGGCAAGGAATTGCCTGATGACAAGCTCTTCGTCCGCGACGGCAAGCCGACCAAGAAGCCGGAATATGCAGGAGCGTGGACCGTCAACGCCCGCGAGACCGATCAGAAGCCGACGATCCTCCACCCCGACAAGTCGGAAATGGAGACGCCTGCCGAGATCAAGGCCGAAATCAAGGCCGGGTTCTTCACGGACGTTCTGATCGACCCGTGGTGGCAGGACAACGAGCATGGGCAGCGTCTCAACGCCAGCCTGCGCGCCGTCCGCCTGCGCCGCGAAGGTCCGCTGATCGCGGAAAGCGGCATCTCGAAAGCGGATGCTATCTCGTCCTTCGACGATGACGATGACGGCGGCTTCGGCGGCGGTGGCGACACCGACGACGATGATGACGGCAACGGCGGCCTGTAACAGGGTCGGGGGTCCCTCGGGAAACCGGGGGACCCTCATCACATGACGCGAGATCGCCTCCACTTCGACTACGAAGGCAAGTCAGAAATCGACCTCCTTAAACACGGGGGCGACCTGTACACGGCCCATGAGTCGACCGAAATTTTGATGGCGTCGTTCAAGATCAACGACGCGAAGACGGAACTCTGGGTTCCGGCTGAGGGCGAGCGTATGCCCAGCGATCTCAAGGAGGCACTGCGCGATCCGAACGTCGACAAGATCGCGTTCAACGCTCAGTTCGAGCGGCTGATGACGAACCGGGTTCTCGCCCGGCGGATGGACATCCACGTCCCGTATGAGCATTGGAAATGCTCTCAGGCGCTCGCCTATATGTTCAGCTTCATGGGCACCCTCGACGACGTGGCGCAGCAGATGGGTCTGCGTCACCAGAAAGACCCACGCGGCAAGCAACTCATCAAGACCTTCTGTATGCCGAACAAGCCGACGAAGAATCAGCCCTTCGTCTGGCGCGACATGCACTCGGACCCGGAGGAGTGGGAGGTCTTCAAGACCTACTGCATCGGGGATACCGACGTTGAGCATGAAATCTGGGACTCGTTGATCCCGTACCTGATGCCGGACTGGCAATGGGACCTGTATCACCTCGACCAGATCATCAATGATCGCGGCCTGCCGATCAACCGGGAGTTCGTGGAAAACGCGCTGGAGATCGCGGAGCGCCGGAAGGCGGAACTCATTTCCGAGCAGAACCGGCTGACCGGCCTCGCCAACAGCAATAGCGGCACCCAGCTTCTCCCTTGGTTGCAGGAGCGCGGCTATCCGTTCAACGACCTCCAGAAGGACACGGTGAGCAAGGTCCTCGCTGCCGAGGAGGAAGCCGTCAAGGAAGGCCGCGAGGAATACCACCGGCCGATCTGGTCCGAGATGACGGTCATCAAGCGGGGCAAGGAGACCAAGGAACCCATCGTCACCGGGCACGTCAGCTACGTCCCGGAAGAGGCCCCGACGCTCAACACCCTCGGTCAGGTCGTCGGCAACGCGGTCGTCGATCAGGACGCGCGGGTCATCATGCGGCTCCGGCAGGCGTCGTCCAAGACCTCGACGACGAAGTACGCGGCCTGCATGGATGGGATCGCGGATGACGACCGCCTGCGTCACTGTTTCCAGTTCGCCGGGGGCAGCCGGACTAACCGCTGGGCCGGGCGGAAGATTCAGCCGCAGAACCTGCCCCGGACGCCGAAATGGCTTGAGCCGGAGGACTACATCAACTTCGACCGGCTGGATTACTGCAACAGCCTGATCCAGAGCAACCAGTACAGCCTGCTAGGCGTCTTCGCGGGCGAGCAGATGGACGCCGTGGCCGGGTGTGTGCGATCCTGTATTCAGGCGCCCAAGGGCAAGAAGCTCGTCGTCTGCGATCTGTCATCCATCGAGTCGGTGGTGATCTTCTGGCTGACCGATTGTCAGCGTGGACTCGATGTCTTCCGGGAGGGTCGCGACCCGTACAAGGACTTCGCGTCCTCGCTCTATGGAGTCCCCTATGAGGAGGTGACCAAGGCCCAGCGATCCATCGCTAAACCGGCCGTGCTGGGTGCAGGCTATCGCTTGTCTGGCGGCCGACTCGTCGATGGCAAGCGCACCGGCCTTTGGGGCTACGCTGAGAACATGGGCGTCGAGATGACGCAGAAGGAAGCCGAGAACGCGGTGTCGGTCTTCCGCGAGACCTACAAGGAGATCAAGCAGGCTTGGTATGACATCGAAGACACCATCGAACGGGCCATGCGGGCGGGCGGTAAGCCGGTCAAGTGGGGTCCGCTCACCTTCGAGGTCAAGAAGCCCTTCATGCGCGTCATCCTGCCCTCTGGGCGGCCGATGTACTATCACAAGCTCCGCATCGACAAGGTGGAGATGGAAGGCCGCTACGGGCCATATCTCAAGACCGTCATCTCCTACATGGGGAAGGATCAGGTCACCCAGCAATGGACCCGGATCGAGAGCCACGGCGGCAAGTTTATCGAGAACTTCGTGCAGGCGATTGCGCGCGACATCCTTGGCTTCGGTCTGCTCGCGGCGCACGAAGCCGGGTTCAATCTCATCGGCCACGTTCACGACGAAATCATTTCCGAGGAGGACGAGACCAGCGTTCGCCACGGCGAGCCGATCCTGCGAAGGTGCATGACAAAGGACGTGCAATCGAAGTATGACTGGATCGCCACTATGCCGCTCGGGGCTGCCGGGTACGAAGCAACTGTATATCGTAAGGATTGATGATGAGACTGATCTACCACCCAGAAAGCGACAGCCTGTTCCTCGACGACGGGTCGGCGCTGGCAGACGGGCTTTGCATCGACGTTACGGAGGACAGCGGCTATCGTTCGCTCGCGGTGCTGGAAGACATCGACATCACGCAACTCGACCAGATCAGCGAGGAGGAGTATGCCGCGCACGATCCGAACTTCGTGGATCGCTCGCCCGGCGGGATCGCGGCAGCTATCGCGGCGTCTATGGCGAAGTGGGCACGGAAGCCTGCCGACCTTTACCCGACTCCCTCGGACTGCACGTACAGCCTGCTCCCGTACATCGAACATCTGCTGCCCGAGGGCGCTTTGCTCCTTGAGCCTGCCTGCGCTGATGGGCAGATGTGTGAGCCGCTGCGCGAGTTCGGGTTCGAGGTCGACGGGACAGACTTGCGCCCGGACGTGACAGGCGGACGCGGAGGGATCGACTTTCTCGACCCGCATAACTATTTCCCCGACGATCATTACGATTGCGTCATAACCAACCCGCCCTTCTCGGCAGCCGAAGCGTTCATACGCCGGGCGTTGCAGATCGCCCCGGTCGTCGTCATGCTCGTCAAGGCGCAATACTGGAATACGAAGGGCCGCAAGAAGCTCTTCCGCGAGACCAAGCCGATGATGGAACTCAATCTGACTTGGCGCCCGGCCTTCCTCAAGCAGGAGCGCGGCAACTCGCCCTTGATGGATTGCATGTGGGTTGTCTGGGTCCGGGGGCATACCGGCGGCTGCACCGTCGAGATGATCGACCGCCTGACCAAGTGCCCGATCAGGGTTGGCGATCACGGCCTATGAGACCAATCAAGCCGAAGGTTCGGAAGGAGTCCGAGGACGAGCGCGCGACGAGCAAGGAGTGGCGCGACCTCGGCTACATCGAACTCAAGATCATGTCCTGCAATCACGGCGGCTGGCCTGACCGTTGGTATCGTGGGCTGGGCATGTCCTTCGGCTTCTGGTGCGAGTGGAAGAGGATCGGCGAGGACCCGAACCCTGAACAGGCCCTCCGGCACGATGAGATTCGGGCGCAGGGCGAGATCGTGATCGTGGCACACAGCCGCCGGGAGTTCTGGGAAGAGGTTCGCAGGCTCCAGCGTATCGACGCCCTTTGAGATGGAAATGATTTCGTGCTAACCTTAGACGACTTCCACGAGTATCAATGGGACGGCCTATGTCATCTTCACTTGCATCCGTTTTGCGGGCTTTACTACGACGCCGGTCTCGGCAAAACCGCCATCGGTCTCACCTACCTCAAGCAGCGGCTGGAGCAGACCGTCAGCCGCCGGGCAATCGTGATCGCGCCGATCCGAGTTGCGATCCAGACGTGGCCGAATGAGCTAGAAGAGTGGGCGCACCTCGCCGGAACCGAGTACCAACTGATTCGGGCAGAGGATGACGATCCGGCCGTCAAGGCTTTCTACCGGGACGTGTACGAGCGCGCGCGGCAGGGCGGGCTGACCGGCCCGGAGATCGAGATGCACTACGCCCTGTGTCGGTCCTATCTCGAACGCTCGTGGATGGAATACTGGACCGCCGGACTGTCGCCAGTCTTCCCCCGACCCGAGGACATGGATGTCTTCGACCGCAAGGCCGCCGCCTTCTCGGCGATGGCGCGACTCGGGCGCGGGCTGCCGGTCGAGGAGGCGACTCGGGCGGCAGGCACCATCACGACCGATTTCAAGGACCGCCTGAGGCGTCAGCAGGCCCGAAGCAAGGCCCCCCTGCACTTCATCAACCGAGAGGCCCTGCCGTGGCTTGTAGAGCATCTGAGGGACGATCAGGCGGGGTGCCCCTATGACGATGGCATCTATGACGAGGCAAGTGACCTCGGCGAGTTCAACACGGAGCGGTTCAAGGCGATGCGCCAGCTTCGGCGCCACCTCAAGTCGTTCGTGCAGATGACGGCCACCCCGGCCGCCGAAGGCTACGGCAAGCTGTTCTCGCAACGCTGGCTGATGGACCTCGGCGATCTCTGGGGAAATCATATCACGCCGTGGCGCGACAAGCATTTCACCTATAACAGCCGGACCTACAGCTATAAGCTCATCAAGGGGCACGACAAGGTTCTCGGGTCCCAGATGGCGGACCTCTGCCTCGTCGCCAAGGCGAAGGATCATTTGCCCTCGGTCGCCACGGAGTGGACCGACCTGACCCGCAAGATCGAGCTTGGGCCGGAGCTTCGGGAACTGGAGCGGGAGTTCATCGCGACGAACATCCTCCGCATCACCGATGACGACGGCCTGTCGATCCCGGACGAGTTCATCAATGCGGACAACCCGGCGAGCCTCAGCCAGAAGCTCCTCCAGTTCTGTTCGGGCGCCGTGTACAACGACAAGAAGAAGGCCCAGTTGATCCACGATCACAAGATCGAGGAACTGCGCCAGTTGATGGATGAGCTTCATGGCGAACCGATCCTGCTGGTGTACTGGTGGCAATCGTCGCTCACCCGGCTCAAGAAGGCCTTCCCCAAGTTGCAGATCATGGACACGAAGGGGAGCCAGCAGACCGATTGGAACAAGGGCAAGATACCGCTGCTCGGGGTCCACCCGCAAGGAAGCGAGTTCGGCCTGAACCTCCAGAAGGGACCGGGCCACGACATCGCGATCTTCGATATGTTCTGGTCCTACGAGAAATGGTATCAGATACACAAGCGGCTCGCCCGGCAGGGCCAGACTCGCCCCGTCCGCTCGTGGCCGCTGGTCGTCAAGGGATCGGCAGACGAGATCGCCGTGAAGCGACTCCAAGCCAAGGAGGACGCGCAGGAAGCCCTGTTCCGGTACATCATGGGTCTCCGGGCAGAGATCACCGGCAAGCCGATAGAATCGAGGAACGACTATGCCAGCACGTTCGACTGATATTCCGATGACGGCAGCGATCCGGGCGGCGTTCGTTGATGTCGCGCTCGTGCCGATCTGCTTCTACTGGAGCGCACAGGATATGGTTGTCCTGACCGTGAAGGGATCGAAGAAAGCATATCTCGCGGAGTCCCCGGAGGCCGCGATCCAGAAAGCCGCAGAGGACGTTTACGGAGGACTGTAATGACGCTCGAAGAGGAGTCGAGGGGGTGGAAGCGCCGGGTCGAAGCGGTGCTGCTCCCACTGAATTTCAGAGTGGGGCTTGTCTGCCACTTGTTCAATCATGTATCAATCATCTGGTTCTGGGAGAATGAGACCGGCTTCGCGAGCGGGCGTACCCCGGAAGAGGCTGCCGATAAGGCGGTTCAATATGTATTTGGAGACTTGTGATGGCGGTCAAGGGCGAAGAGCGCGCGGAAGACGCGGAAACCAATTCCATCCTCTACGAGGGTGCGACGATCCGGCAGCTTGCCATCATGTTCAAGATGGACCCCAAGCTGGTTACCCAGAAGGTCTCCAGCCTCGTGCCGACCGGCCGTCGCCGGGGCACCTCGGTTTATTCGGTCGCTGAGGCGGCTGCGCGGCTCGTCAAGCCCTCATACGAGATCGAGCGGGTCCTGATGAACATGAACCACTCGGACCTGCCTCCGGCCCTCTCCAGCGCCTTCTGGAGCGGTCTCAAGACCCGAGCCGCGTATGAGGAGATGATCGGGGACCTCTGGCGCACCGACAAAGTGGTCCGCGTCATATCGGTACTTTTCAACTCGATTCGTATGACTTTGCTTTTGCTCCCGGATACGATACAACGCGAGGCAGGGCTGGATAGGGAAAAGATGACGGTCGTGCGACGGGTCGTCGAAGGCGCGTTGGTCGAGGGCCGCAAGGCCGTGATTGAGGAATTTAAGGACTATGGCGACGGCCCCCAGCCTGCCGATAGAAGCGATGGACCCTCCGGCCCCCTCGGAGTTCGTGACGTACCAGTCGTCGCGGATGACGAAGGACGAGATCGAGTTCCTGAAACCGAGGATCAAGCGGACCAGTATCGCGGGCTATAACGATCTAGGAGACGTTATCTGCCAGACCGCAAGTCAGGTCTGGCTCGACCCGGATCACAAGTCGCCTTCGGAATGGGCGGAGCAGGAACGCCACCTCAATAACGCGCCCGGCTACGTCGGCCCGTGGAAGTTCGAGATGGCGCCCTACCTCCGGGAGCCGCTGGATCAGCTAGTCAACCCGGACCTCGACGCGGTGATCTTCGTTGGTCCGGCCCAGTGCGGCAAGACGGAACTCATTCTCAACTGGACCGGGTTCAGCATCAAGTCGGACCCGTCCGACATGACTATCTTCTCGCCGACCCAGAACAACGCGCGCGACTTCTCGAACCGCCGTATCGACCGTCTGCACCGCGACTCGGACCTCCTAGGCGAACTGCTCGCCAGCAAGGACGCCGACAACAAGTTCGATAAGCACTACCGCAACGGGATGATCCTCGGCCTCGCGTGGCCGACCAAAGCCGAACTCGCCGGTAAGCCGATCCCCCGAATCGCCCTGACCGACCGCGACCGCATGGACGACGACATCGAAGGTGAGGGTGATCCCTTCGATCTGGCGACCAAGCGCACGACCTCGTTTGGCTCGTTCAAGATGACGCTGTGCGAGAGCAGCCCGTCGCGCGAGATAACCGACTATCGCAAGGTCCCGAAGACTCCGCACGAGGCACCCCCGACCACGGGGATTCTGGCGCTCTACAATCGTGGCGACCGTCGCCGCTGGTACATGCCATGCGGCCGATGCGGTGAGTATCTGGAGCCGCGCTTCGAGCTTCTGGAGTGGGAGCAAAACCCGTCGATCCTAGACGCCGCCGAATCGGTCAGGATGCGCTGCCCGACCTGCGACGATCTGATGCACCCGGACGAGCGGTTCACGCTCCAGCAGAGCGGCCTGTGGCTCCCTGACGGTTGCCATATCCACAACGGCGTTGTCGTCGGCAACCCTCGCCGGACCAAGTTCGCCAGCTATTGGCTGGAGGGTTGCTCTGCCGCGTTCACGAACTGGCAGAACCTCGTGGCGACGTACCTGACCGCCGAGGAGGAGTTCGAGACCTCCTTGAGCGAGGAGGCGTTGAAGAAGTTCTACAACACCGACTTGGGGCGCCCGTACAAGCCCAAGGCGATGGAGAGCGAGCGGACCCCGGAAGACCTGATCGCCCGCGCCGAGGACATCGGCCGCAGCGAGGACGGCAAGATCGAAATCATTTCCGAGGTCGCCTTCCTAATCGCCACGGTCGACGTGCAGAAGAATATGTGGGTCGTGCAAATCTGGGGCGTCATTCCCGGCAACCCGTTCGATCTGGTTCTGGTCGAGCGGTTCGACATCCGCAAGTCGAAGCGCAAGGATGCAGACGGCGACACGCTCTGGGTCAAGCCGGGCACCTATCAAGAGGACTGGGACCTGCTGGAAGAGCAGGTTATCCGCCGGACGTACCCGATCCAAGACCGGCCCGGCAAGTCGATGGGCATCCGCATCACCGGGTGCGACTCGGGTGGTGAAGCCGGGGTCACCTCCAGCGCGTACAACTTCTGGCGCAAGATGAACAAGAAGGGTCTGGGCAAGCGGTTCATCCTGCTCAAGGGTCGCACGACGCCCACGGCGCCCCATGTCTTCGAGAGCTTCCCTGACGCCAACGACAAGAAGAACCTTGCCGTCGCGCGCGGCGACGTGCCGGTCTGGCTGCTCAACTCGAACATGATTAAGAACATCGCCAACAACCGACTCGACGCGCAGGAGCCGGGATCGGGGCGGGTTCGTATTCCGAAATGGATGCCGACGTGGCTCTTCACCGAGTTCTGTTCTGAGGTCTTCGGGGACAAGGGCTGGAAGAAGCTGCCCGGCAAACGCAACGAAGCATGGGACTTGCTGTACTATGCAATCGCGGTCTGCATGACCAAGAGCATCCGTTGCGAGCGACCCGAGTTCTGGGACAAGCTGCCGGTCTGGGCGGACCCCTCAGACCACGCAAACCCGTTCGTCTTCGACTCGGGCAGCGAACCATTTGCAGATCGGCCGAAAACCAGCTATGACCTCTCCAAAATCGCCTCCCAGATAGCGTAAAGGTCGATCATGGCTGATTGCAATACCGTCGCGCAACGCCTCGCCGAAGCGCAGCAGGCATACCACGACATTATGATCGGCGGCGCGGTCTCCCGCTTCGTCGATCAGAACGGTGAGCAGGTCCAGTACACGCGAGCCAACTCCACTCTTCTGGGTATCTACATCCAGAAGCTGCTCGACGAGCAGGCCGCTTGCAATGGGCAACCGATGCAGTATAGGGGTCCGCTGAAATTCACCTACGGGCGGAGGCAGTTCTGATGGGTAGCCAAGCCGCTTTCGACTTCGGGCAGTC